>Ga0067045_1003591_pt1 | contig 34126 bp, 26 predicted proteins | sample TerdegcTABiofilm_FD_59184 | JGI IMG/M metagenome (GOLD analysis project Ga0067045, IMG submission 59184) | Combined Assembly of (Gp0054472, Gp0054536) Wastewater bioreactor microbial communities from Singapore -Terephthalate degrading...
GCTCGCCACCTGGAAGCCCATTAGTTAATTTGTTCCAAGTTTTTCCCGCATCATTTGATTTATAAATTGCCCCCTCGGGACCACCATCTATAACTGTCCATACAGTTCTTGCTCTTTGATATGATGTTGCATAAATTATATCTGGATTTCGAGGGTCAATTGCTATATCTGAGACTCCCGTCCAATCGCTAATTTTTAGAATTGCATTCCAAGTATTTCCTCCATCAGTTGATTTAAATAATCCTCTATCACCACCTTTTGCCCAAAGCGGTCCTTGACAAGCTGCATAGATAATATTAGAATTACGTGGATCAACTATTATCTTGCCAATGTGTTCTGAATTTTTTAATCCCATATTTTTCCAGCTCTTACCGTCATCAAGGGATTTATAAATCCCATCTCCATAGCCCACGCTACGTTGACTATTATTTTCGCCTGTACCAACCCAGATTATATGGGGATTGTTCGGATCCATTGTTATGCAGCCTATAGAGAATGCTCCTGCATCATCAAAAATTGGCTCGAATGTAATTCCTGCATTTGTTGTTTTCCAAACGCCACCTGATGCAACAGCAACATACATTATTGAATGATTATTTGGATCTACTGCTAAATCGCTAATTCTACCCGATATAACACCGGGACCTATTAATCTCAATTTCAAATCCTGTATTGTTGCTGAAGTAAGCAATTCCTTCTTTTCTTGGGCAGGTTGTGTCGATTTCTTTTTCTGTGAATATGCAGAAGTTGAGAATAAAATAAATATTAATAATAGAAGAGTATAATATTTTGAATATTTCATAAAAAACCCCAATAGTAAAAAAGCAAATTACAATTTTATTGATAATTGATAATTACTTGATGACAATATGTGGGATGAATTATATTTTCTGTCAATTTGAATGCTGCAAAAGATATTGCTATTGAAAGCACAATTATCAATATGATTTTTGCAATTTTATTTTTTTGAAAAATAAAATATAATCCTAAAATTATTAAAATAATTGCAGCAATTATTGCCCAGCTTATTTCAATAGAAAAATGTACATTTAATTCAAAAAGCAATAAAAATAACCCATAAAAAAATAGTAATGTTCCCCAAAATAAATAATTAGTTTTCATTTGATTTTTTCTTTTTTAATGAGATTATAATTAAAGAATTTCCTATTATTATTGATACAATGCTCCATATAAGCCCTGAGTTGATATCTGGAACGAATTCCTTAAGAAAAATCAAAATTCCAATAAGAAGTAAAATTGAGCCAATAAGAAGTCGAATATCTTTTGTATTCTTATTAACTTTATTGATATCTTCTTCAACTTCTTTATTTTCGGCAAACTTATTGTCAAAATCACTATTTGTATTAGCTTGATTTTCACTTGATGGATATGTAGCCTCAAATGGAGCGGAAGGAATTATTATCCACAATACGATATAAGAAACAATACCGATGCCATAGAAAAAAGATATGACAACAAAAAGCAAGCGAATAAATACAGGATCTATATCAAAATACTCTCCGAGCCCACCGCACACCCCTGCAATTATTCTATGATTTCGAGATCTTTGAACAATTTTCATATTAATCCTTTTTATGACTATTTACGAATTTCTGTTAAATTAGTTTTAAAATAATTCTGAAAATTCCTTAATTTGAATTTTTTCGATTTCTTTATGAAAAATAAACTTTGCATTACTGTAATTTTTATATCATTTATTGCATCCTATTCTCCCTTTGCTGAAGAACCGCAAAAAGAAACTCAGAACAGATTTTTAGTTGATTTGAACCTTGATCCTGTTTTTGGGTTTTACCCTGAAATCTATGTCTATCACCCACTATCGAAAAATATAGAACTGAATTTCTATGCAACATTTTGGGTAAGTGGTATTAGGGATGATTCATCAGCATTGGCAACAGAGTTTGGTGTGGGGCTGGATTTCAAATTCTTTGATGGTGATTTGGTATTAACTCCATCAATTGGAATTGGAAGTGGTAATTTTCAAAGCGGGGGAGGCAGACCAGTAGTTGGCGATAATATTGTGCCATCACTGACAGCTGATATTGAATTATTTAATAAGATCCATATTGAGGGGATGGGAATATATTGGAAATCATTTCGCCACGAATCGAAAATTACTAATTATTTAGACCAAGTCGAATGGCTTGCTAATGCTGAATATCATATTAGCGATTTGCTTGATATTGGGATTTATATGGACCAATATTTAATTTATGAATTTAATAACTGGTGGTCAGATTTTTATTCTGTTTATTTGTGGTTTGGACCTTCGATAAAAGTGAAAGTTAAAAATAATTATCTATGGTTCTCTGCAGGTGTGGATTTGATTGATTATCTTGATAAGACATTGCCAAGCAATAAAAAATCATTTAAAGATTATTATAAATTAACAGCAAATTTTGAATTATAAATTAGAATATCATTAATATCGTTATTAAAGAAGAAATTCGTAATTTTGTAATAAATAAGATCGCGGAGAGGAGCAATTGGTAGCTCGTCGGGCTCATAACCCGAAGGTTGCAGGTTCGAGTCCTGTCTCCGCTACAAAAATCAATTATTCAGTTTTTACTTTTCTTGTTCTAATAAATCCAAAGCACGAATAAATCTAGTCATTCCAATTCCACCTCCAAATCTAGGGGTCATTGGTAAATCCAAAAAAGCTCCTAATTCTTTTAGCACTCTTTCTCTACCAAACTGAGCATAAAGCAATTCTGAATATTTTCCATTAGATATCGTATGAAAACGATTGAGCATAATATTCGGATCCACTTCACGTTCAGCACTCCCAAATGTTTCTATTCCATAAAGAATTACATCAACTTTATTTGCTGTTATACCATCACTACTTCGCTTCATATTCCAGAATGGTGAAGTATATTCGGGGAAATTCTCTAAAAATAGCACCGATGCTATATCTTTTCCTATTTTCTCTTCGTAATCTGCACTAATATCCTTTGTGTCAAATATTTTTGCTAAATCAAGATAATTAATTTCAAAAAAGTCATCTCCTGAATGCTCAATATTTTTATTCTTTATAAATTCGGATTGGAAAATATTTTTGGAAAAGCCAATATAATTCAATAAGTCCTTTTCAAGATTAATTAAATCTTTCATTCCACCGCGAGCCTCGAACTCAAACATTGGGAAAATAAGGTCGTGCCTTCCTGGGATTGGATTCGGTTCCTGGCGATAAGACGTTGATTGGCAAAATACACCTGGATAATCTGAATTTGTTAATAATTCATATTCTAAGTCCATTTGTCCCGTTTGCTTAAGGGGCCATACTTGTCCCGAATACTGAAATGTTGCAATTGTAGATGGATCCTCGCAAGCAGATAATATACTTAAGCGTGATTGTGTGGCAACTTCCACAAATCCACGCTGTTCGAAAAATGCTCTCAGTTTTTGAGATGCTTTGTGATATTTTTTTGAGTCAATTATTGGTTGTGAATACATTATAAACTCCTAATTATAATATTAAAAAAAAACCGCTAAAAAGCGGTTGAAAAATTGAATATCTTTGTATAAATTTTGAAAAAAGATAAGAAAGACAAAAAAATACCCAACTTGAAAAAGTTGGGTATTTTCATTTTTTAGTTTTCTATCTATAAGAAAAATGAATTCTCTGATTTTTTTAACTTTTGGCAATATTTTTCTTCAGTATTAATTACTGAAAATCAAAATTACGAAAAAAATTAATATTAAAATAAATATTGCAATAAATATTGCAAAATTATAGAGTATGCAAATGATGATTGAAATCATAATAAGTTTATGAAACAAAATTTGAAATTTTCCGTCTTTAATTATTCAAAATGAGAAATGAATGTATTATCGCAAGTTCTCAATCAGTATTTTTATTATTTATTTGTTGGCAATTCAATTTATCCTTTCTTCTTGTTCATCGAATAAAAGCCGTAGTGAAAATGCCAAGAAGCAAGATATGCAAGAAGTTGAAATTTTTATTGCAACCCCAACTTCTATTGTAAATGAAATATATACAACAGGCACAATTTTAGCTGATGAACAAATCGATATAAAAGCTCCAATTCCCGGGCAAATTATGTCCATTAATTTTAAAGAAGGTCAAAATGTTCGTCAAGGTCAATTACTTATTAAAATTGATGACCGAGATTGGAAAGCTCAATTAACAGCGCTACAGGTAAAACTTGCGAAAGCAAAAAAAGATTTAGATAGAACGCAAGAACTATATATAATTAATGGAGCAAGTTTGCAAGATGTTGAAAATCTCCAAACTAATATTGCGGATTTGCAAGCACAAATTGATCAATTAAAAGTCAATATTGATTATGCAAATATCACTGCGCCATTTGCAGGGAAAATTGGATTACGAAATATTAGTGTTGGCGCTTATGTTTCAGCAGGACAATATATAACAACCCTTGTCAAAGCAAATCCAATTAAAATAGATTTCCAAGTGCCTGCAGAGTATATTGGGCAGATAAAAGAAGGGCAAATTGTGCAAGCAATTTCTAAATCTACAAATGACACAATCTATGCAAAAATATATGCTTTTGACCCTGGAATATCGACTACATCAAGGAATTTGAATGTAAGAGCAATAGCAGATAATTCTCGTAATAAATTCCGACCCGGCGATTTTCTTGAAGTAAGAGTTATGCTTGGAAAAATTGAAAATGCTATTATGTTACCCGCTGAATCTATCATTCCGAATTTGGATAAACAAGTTGTTTATCTTTATAAAAACGGGAAAGTATCCCAAACCGCTGTAGAAACAGGACTGCGTACTGATAGTACAATCTATATAGTTAAAGGTATAAAAACGGGCGATACAATAATAACGACAGGTCTACTGCAGCTTCGACCTGGTATGAATGTAAAAGTTCGTAACATAATGTGATGAGTATTAATTAAAATGACCCTTTCAGATTTAAGTATAAAAAGGCCAGTTCTGGCAATAGTATTTTCTTTAATAATTATTTTATTCGGCTTAGTTGGATATTCCTCTTTAGGCGTTAGAGAATATCCAAGCGTAGATCCTCCAATCATTTCGGTAAGGACAACATATACAGGTGCTAATGCTGATATAATAGAATCTCAAATAACTGAAGTTATTGAAGAGGCAATTAGCGGTGTTCAAGGTATTAAAAACATTAGCTCAACTAGTTCGGATGGTCGTAGTTCGATTACAATTGAATTCGATTTAAATACAGATATGGAAACCGCTGCGAATGATATTCGAGATAAAGTCTCACAAGTTGTTCGACGGCTCCCACCTGATTGTGATCCCCCTGTTGTAACAAAAGCAGATGCTGATGCACAAACAATTTATGTGGTTACTTTGCAAAGCAATCAACGCAATTTAATGGAACTTACTGAAATTGCTAATAACGTTGTAAAAGAACGAATGCAGACAATAAAAGGAGTAAGCCAAATTTATATATGGGGTGAAAAAAGATATGCAATGAGGCTAATACTTGACCCAACTAAAATGGAAGCGTTTTCTCTAACTCCTATGGATGTCTCAAATGCTCTTCAAACTCAAAATGTAGAATTGCCAACAGGTTTAATCGATAATAAGGCAACAGAACTATCAGTAAGAACAGTAGGGCGATTGTCAACCCCTGAACAATTCGATAATCTAATTATCGCCGAGCGAAATGGTGCTTTAATTAAATTGCGTGATATTGGAAAAGCAGTGCTTGGTGCTGAGAATGAAAGAACGATTATGCGCGGAAATGGAGGAATTCCGATGGTTGGAGTGGCACTTATGCCTCAACCTGGTTCAAATTATATCGATATTGTAAATCAAGCTAAACAAAAAGTAGAAAATTTAAAGAAGGAATTACCTTCATATATTATTACGAATGTTGTTTTGGATAATACAAAAAGTATACGTAAAGGAATATCGGAAGTACTTGAAACTATTTTTATTTCCTTTTTCCTTGTTATTTTGGTTGTATTCTTCTTCTTACGAAATTGGCGTGCTACATTAATACCAATTATTGCCGTTCCTATATCATTAGTAAGTTCGTTTCTATTTCTATTTATATTCGGATATTCAATAAATATATTATCTTTGCTTGGACTTGTGCTTGCGACAGGTTTGGTGGTTGATGATGCTATTGTCATGCTAGAAAATATCTATTCAAAAATGGAAAATGGGTACAATCCAATTCAAGCAGCTTTCAAAGGGAGTAAAGAGGTATTTTTTGCAGTTATTTCAACTACTATTACATTAATTAGTGTATTTTTGCCAATTTTCTTTTTATCAGGATTTACAGGAAAATTATTTCGAGAATTTGCATTAGTGTTAGCCAGTTCAATATTGGTTTCAATGTTTATTTCATTGACATTAACACCTATGATGTCCTCACGATTGCTAAAAATGGGGGAAACTCATCATAAATTATTTAATATAATCGAAAATTTTATTAATAATATAACTAAATCTTATAATTCTCTTTTATCGAAATTCATTCAAAAAAGATGGCTTGCAATTCCTATTGTTCTTGTTTGCATTGCGATTATTTTCCTAATTGGGTCGCGCTTGCAGACAGAGCTTGCACCGATGGAAGATAAAAGTCAAATCAATATTAGCTCTACCGCTCCCGAAGGCACATCCTTCCAGCAAATGGATAAATTTGAAAAAGAAATAATTGCTCTTGTTGATACTTTACCAGAGAAAGAATCATTTACAGCAACAACCTCGCCTGGCTATGGTTCCATAACTACTTCAAATCGTGCGAATATATCAATTACACTTGTTGATCCTGAAAAGAGAGATAGGACTCAAATGGAAATCGCTGATGAATTGACACAAATTCTCAAACGTTATAATTTCGCTCAAAATCTTGTAATACAGCAGCCGACAATTGCCGCAGGGCAAGGTTCGCGAGGTTCATTGCCTGTACAATTTGTTCTACAAGCACCTGATATGGAAAAAATGCGAAAATACTTACCTGTCTTTTTAGCTGAAGTTCAGAAAAGCCCCGTTTTTGATATGTCTGTTGTCGATTTAAAATTCAATAAGCCCGAGATTGTGATTAATATTGACAGAAATAAAGCTCTTGATATGGGCGTTTCTGTCAATGATATTGCTAAAACTATTCAAATCTATCTTAGCGAACAAAGAATTGGATATTTTATTAAAAATGATAAGCAATATTATGTAATTGCAAGAGCTGATAGAACACAAACAAAAACTCCATTGGATTTGCGGATGCTTTCGGTTCGCAATGCAAATGGAGATATGGTAAAATTGGATAATCTAGTTAGTTTGCAAGAAATGAGTCGTCCACCTCAATTGCTAAGGTACAACCGCTATCTTTCAGCTACAATTTCTGCAGCACCTGCAAAAGGTAAGACGATTGGTGATGGTATTGCAGAGATGAACCGCATTGCTAAAGAAAAACTTGACCCAACTTTTTCTACAGCTTTGAAAGGTTCGTCAGCAGATTTTTCTGAAAGCTTTTCAAACTTAATCAACACATTTCTATTTGCATTAGTACTTGTTTTTCTTATTCTTGCTGCGCAATTTGAAAGTTTCCGCGACCCACTGATAATTATGTTTACAATTCCGTTGGCTATAACGGGAGCTATATTATCCCTTTGGATCACGGGAAGTACTTTAAATATTTTTAGCGAAATTGGAATGATTGTTCTTATAGGTATTGTCACAAAAAATGGAATTTTAATTATCGAATTTGCTAATCAAAGACGAGAGCAAGGATTGAGTATCCACGATGCTGTTATTGATGCTGCCACTCAAAGATTTCGTCCTATTCTTATGACAAGCCTTGCTACAATTCTTGGTGCCGTACCAATTGCATTATCTATTGGTGCAGCTTCGACAAGCCGTGTATCCCTTGGTTATGTGATTATTGGGGGATTGCTTTTTGCTTTGATATTGACTTTGTTTGTTATTCCCGCATTATACACATATTTAACATCTAAAAAAGAAAGGAAATATGTCGAAGAAGAAGTTTAGTTTTATTTTATTATTTATTTCAGTATCGTTATTTTCTAATTTTATTATTTTATATTCACAGGATACTACAAAATTATCTGATTTAATTAATCTTGCTCTTGGAAACAATTATCAAATTCATATTATAAAAAATGAACAATTAAAGTCTCAAAATAATAATTCAATTGGTAATGCGGGATTTTTACCCACTCTTGACGCTTCTTTTAGTCAAGATTATGATAGAGTAAACTCAGAGCAACAATTATATAGTGGCGATTCTCGTTCAAATCCAAATGCAAAAAATAACAGCACTAATGCTGCAATCAATTTAAATTGGACAATTTTCGATGGATTTCAAATGTTTGCTCAGAAATCCAAATATGCTGATCTTGAACAATTGGGTGCTATAAATACTCGATATTATATCGAGCAAACTGTTTCAGATCTAGCAAAAGCATATTATCAACTTACAAATGAATTCAATAAACTTAATACTTATAATCTTTCAAAAAGTATTTCTTATGATAGGTATCAATTAGAGCAAAAGAAGATGGAACTTGGCGCATCGAATTTATTCCAACTGCAACTTGCTCAACTGGATTATTTGAATGATAGCACTACCGTTATTCAACAAATGAACTTGATTACTCAATTGCAGGTTCAATTAAATCAAATTATTAATAGAAATATTGAATCTCCAATAATTCCAGAAAGTTCAATAAAATTGAATGAATTAGCAAACTATAATAATTTGAAAGATAGCGCTTTCAAATATAATGCAAATTTAAATCTTTCTCAAATTCAAGAACTTATAAGCACGAATAATATAAGAATTCAAGAATCAAAATATTACCCTGAAATTTCATTTTTAGGTGGTTATTCCTTTCTAAATCAAAATAATTCTTCGGGATTATTAAAAACAAATAAGACAAGTGGATTTAATTACGGGTTATCTATTAGGTTTAATTTATTTAATGGAACAAAAGACCGCATACAATTGCAAAATTTGAAAATTGACCAACAAAATTCTCAACTTCTAACAAAACAAATGCAACAAACAATTGAAGCGGGCCTTTATAATAATTATATTGCTTATCAATCTGTTTCGCAACAATATCAATTGCAAGAAGAAAAAATTAAAATCGCTCAAAATAATATGAATATTGCCCAAAGGCAGTATGAACTTGGCCAGATTAATGGATTTGATTTCAGGCAAATGCAACTAAATTATATTCAAGCTCAAACTCAATTACTTGATTTAAGATATGTGCTTAAAACATTAGAAATTAATATCCTTCAAATGTCAGGAACATTGATGAATAATGTGCTTTAAAAGTTAATAAATTGGTATATTTTTAGAAAACATTTCACTTATTATATTTTCCATAGAATACATTCCCTTAGGCTGATTTATCAGCCACTTAGCACAAAATATTGCACCTTGTCCGAAAGCAGCTCTGGTAATGCTTTCGTGCCTTAAACGTATTGTCTGGTAAGGAAGTCCAAAAATTACTTCATGATTTCCAACGATTCCGCCAACTCGTATTGAATTAACATGTTTTTCTCGATTTAGATGAAGTAAGTCTGCAATTTTTAAAGCTGTTCCCGATACCTCAGGCTTTGAACGGAAATGTTCCTCGACAATTTCAATATCAGCGTGTGGTGCAATTTTTTGGAGAATTTGAGAAGCAACAAGTAAAAAATTTATGCCAAGTGTTATATTTGGTGAATATATTACAGCTGTTTTATTTTTTAAAGAGCATAATGTTTTGAAATCTTCTTCTTCATATTTTGAAATTGCTGAAATAATTTTAATTCCTGAATTAGCAGCATTTGCATAATAATTCACCGCTGTTGAATGAGCAAAATCAACGATAATATCGACAGGATTATCGATGTAGAAATTCTCATCAAGATTCTGTATTGTATGAATAACACCCTTATCGTATTCGAACCCCAATAAACGGCTTGCATATTTTTCAATGTCCTTATTGGTTTTTCTAAATACCCATTTAACCTCGAAATCTGGGTCATTTAAAAATTCTTTCACAACAAGCCTGCCCGTTTTGCCAAATCCAAAACAACCGATAGTAATTTTTTCCTCCATTTTTACCTCTATAAGTTTTTTATGATATTTATAACAAAAATTTTTTTTAAAAAAAACAATTTAATAAAAAATTTTAATATAACAATAATTATTTTGAAAAAAATAGCATTTTCATTTAAATAATTTCATTTTAATAAATAAATAATTTTTTTGTATTTTAGCATTATTAATTTTTAGGAAATAGTGTATTATGAAACATTTTTATTTTATTGTAGTTGTTTTTCTGTATTCTTCTGCAATGTTGTTTTGTCAGGATTTTAATAATTTAAATAATATTCAAGCAAATTCAACAAATTTAAATTCAGAGGGTTATTTTAAATATTTGGGTTCGGATGGCAAACCTCTTTTCCAGAGCGGTACTATTTATATCAAATTAAAAAGCACAAGTTCAATTAATTTAAATGAATTCGATAAGCACACTCAGAAATCATACTCTAAATCATTTGGAATAAAAAACCTCGACCGAATGTCAAAAAAATACAGTATCAATAAAATTGAGCAAGCTTTTGTTCCTTCAAAGGTTTCGTCAAAGAAAATTTTACAGGATAAAATCCAGGCAAGCTCTAATTTATATGGAATCAATAGAATTTATACGATAACATTTGATAAAAGCATTGACCCTTTGAAATTAGCTGCTGAATTCTCTATTTTGCCCGAAGTAGAATATGCTGAACCTGTACCCATATATTATGAATGCGAAATACCTAATGATACTCGATATTCTGAGTGCCAGCATCTTGTTCAAATGAAATGTCCACAAGCATGGGATATTCACAAAGGCGAGGATAATCCTGTTATAGTTGGGATTTGTGATAGTGGTGTTGATTGGACACATCCTGATTTGATTCAAAATTTATATCAGAATCTTGGAGAGGATGCTGATGGCGATGGCCAGGTTATCGAGTATGTCGATGGACAATGGCAATTTGATTCAGGAGATATAAATGGGATTGATGATGATGGTGATGGGTATGTGGATGATTTTATCGGCTGGAATTTCTATCCTGATGATGGTTCTCCTGTTAATAATCCCTGGGCATCAACTGCAAATCAACACGGCACACACGTTGCGGGAATTTCTGCGGGAGTGACCAACAATAATCTTGGCATAGCAAGTATATCTTGGAATGTTAAATTCCTTCCAACAAAGCACGGAAGTAATGCTGGGCTTGCTTATATTTATAACGGTTTCGATGGTATCAAGTATCTTGCAGAAATGGGCGCTTCTGTTATTAATTGCAGTTGGGGTGGGGGTGGATATTCTCAAGCAGGACAGGATATAATTAATTATGCTTTTTCTCTTGGTGCAGTTGTTGTGGCAGCAGCAGGCAACAATAATTCGGGTGCTTTGTTTTATCCCGCCGCTTATAAAAACGTAATATCGGTTTCTTCGGTTGCTTCAACTGATAAAAAAGCATACTATTCGAATTATGGTTATTATGTCGATATTGCTGCCCCTGGCGGTGATGCTTATGTTGATGGTGGTATTTTGTCAACTATTCCCGGAAATAGCTATGCAAAATTTCAGGGTACATCAATGGCATCTCCACAAATTACAGGTATGTTTGCTTTGCTTAAATCTTATTTGCCTAATGTCAGCAATCAATCCCTCATACGCCGTATGCTTGGAAATACTGATAGGATTGATTCCATTAATCCATCCTATACTGGCCAATTGGGTTATGGTAGAGTTAATGCCTATAAGACTTTATTGCAAGATTTTACGGGTAAATTTCCTTTGAAACTTGATTTACGGTCAACTCAATCTCAAAAAGTGGGGGACACTTATAATATTGGTTTTGAAATATTTAATTATTCAATGGATGGAGCAAATCAAGTCCTATTTACAATTTCGACATCTGATCCAAATGTGCAAATTATTAATAATCAATTTATTAATTCTGTTTCAGCCGAAGGTACCACCTTTACAAATTTAAATGCATCATTAAAGATAGTAAATAATATCAATTCAACTGCTACAATTCATTTGCATCTTCAAGGAATTGATAACGAAATTGTAGCTGGAAAGGATTTTGATTTTACAATTTATCTCGGTAATCACGGAATTTTTGTATATGAAGTATATTCAAATGGTCCCACAACAAGTGGTTCATTTATAAGAGATTATTTAAATACGAATAGTTATCAAAATGTTGTATATTCTAATGTACTTCCCAAAAATTTAATCGGCTATGATGTTATTTTTCTTTCAAATGGCAATGGGAATTCCTATGATTTCTCATATTTTGACAATACAATGGCAACAATGACCAAAAATTTCCTAAAGAGTGGGGGAAGGGTTTATCTTGAAAGTGCCGAAGCTTTAGGTTATGAACAAGTTTCAGATATTGAATTACTTAATTTATTTGGTTTATCTTCAGCAGATGATGGATTGCCTTCACATACCTTTGGAGGTTTGGTGGGTGGTGCTGGCTCAGTTGCCGAAAATATGATATTTCCATCAACTTCTCAAAGTTATCGTGGATGGGAAGATAGATTTTCTCCATCTACAGGGAAAATTGTCTTCAATGAAAATAATTATGGTATTGTCTCTGTTCAAAATTCTGGGTCATATAATCAGAAGACTATTGTGTTCTCTTATGCAATGTCAAAATTAAACGATCAAGCTCCGCCAAGTACTCGCAATAACTTATTGCAAAATATAATGAATTTCTTTGAAATTTATAATCAACCACCTGATAAAGTAGTACTTTCAACACCTTTAAACAATTCATTTTATAATCCTTATGAAAATGTATCATTTTCTTGGCAGCCATCCTCAACAGCGTGGGATTATACAATTCAAATTTCAAAAAATTCTGATTTCACCCAAATTATTTATTCTCTTACGCAAAATAATACATCCCTAACATTGACCAATACTGTATTTGAACCCTCAACTACATATTATTGGAGAGTAAAATCTTCAAATAATTTAGGCGATGGGCAATGGAGCGATATTTGGACATTTACAATAACAAATTATCGTACAGGACAAGTTTCGTTAAAATCACCTGCCAACGCTTCAACTTTGAATACAAGAAATTTTCAAGTTATGTGGAATAGTGCATATTTAGCAACTGCATACAATTTGCAAGTTTCAACAGATCCGAATTTTAATAATCTTCTTTTTAATAAAGACAATATTACTGATACTAAATATACTCTAACTTCTATTCCATTCAGTCATAATAATACTTATTATTGGCGAGTCCGTGGCAAGAATAGCCAAGGTTACGGCAAGTGGAGCGATCCGTGGAATTTTCTCATTTATTTTTGCCCTGGAATTGTCACTTTGCAATATCCTCCCAATAATTCTCTTGATTTAGAAGTACTTTTTACATTTAAATGGAGTGTCGATACCCTTGCAAACACTTATGAACTTCAAATTGCAAATGACGCCTATTTTTCAAATATTGTTAAATCTATTACAGGAATTTCTACTAATCAATATCAATTATCAGAAGAACTATTACATAATCGTCAATATTATTGGAGAGTTAGGTCTGTAAATAATTGTGGAATTGGCTCTTGGTCTCAAGTATTCAAATTCAAAACCAAAACAATTCCATTCCAAATTACATTGACAAATAAATCAACATGCGAGGGGAATAATATTAATTTAGGTACTTTTGATGAAAATAATCAATTAATTACTGTGACAGGTGGTTCGGGTGATTTTTCTTATTATTGGATACCAAATTATAATTTGCAAAATGCTACTACAGGGAATCCAACTGTTATTAATCCTACAGTTTCTCAAACGTATACATTAACAGTAACTGATAATCAAACCCTGGATTCAAAATCTGCTTCACTTTATTTAACTGTTAATAAACCTCCAATTATTCAATTACCAATATTTGTATTTCTTAAAGTAGGATCGTTTTTAAATTTAAATGACCAAATAACTAGTATTACAGGTGGAATACCACCATATTCGAAATATTGGACGGATAATAATGGTAATAAGCTTTCTGAACCACCGTTGGTTTCACCACCACTTGGCTCGAATTATTACTTCTTGTTTGTTTCAGATAATAACAATTGTTCATCATCCAAGCGATTAATAGTTTTTGTTAGGACTTTAAAAGATTTTGTTGAAGAAAATGCAACGTATTCAGCAGATGCTAATATGCTTCTTATTGCCTATCCCGCTCCTTTCAATGATAAAATTAATATTATTGCAGAATTTGATAATCAAACAAGCGGCACAATAGAAGTTTCTAATTTAATTGGTCAAAAAGTTTATTCGGAAAAATTTTCAAATTTAAAGAATATTGATAAGCCATTGTATTTAAATAATTTATCAAGTGGTATTTATATTTTAACAATATACACAAATCAAGGCGCAATTTCTCAAACTATAATAAAGGAATAATATGACAACCAATTCAAGTGATATAATCGCAAGAACATTAAAAATTAATAAATTAGTAGAATATCAAGATGGTACGGTGGTAAGCCGTACCATCATCAATAAACCAGCTGGTACAGTCACACTTTTTGCATTTGATAAAGGTGAAAGCCTTAGCGAGCATACAGCACCATTCGATGCACTTGTTATTGTTCTCGATGGAGAAGCGGAAATAAGAATTTCAGGCGAACCTCATATTGTAAAAGAAGGGGAAATGATTATTATGCCCGCGAATAATCCACACGCGGTATATGCAAAGGACCGCTTTAAAATGTGTTTGACGATGATTAAGGCATAATCACCTCAGAAAATTATGCTTCTTATTATTTATTTAAAGTTCCATTATTTCTTGTAATTTTCATTTTAACAACTTTCTTGTGTAATATAATAATTAAAAATTTATATAAATAATAGCTATTTTTTGCAATAGAATTTATTAAATTTCGTTTAAACTAACAATTATATTCGTAGAATATAAATTAATATGTTTTTTAAATTTTAAGGTGTTTTTATGAGTATTTTAATTCTTATTGCACGTATTTTATTTGCTATGATTTTTTTGTTCTCGAGTTTTGGACACTTTACGCAAACAAAAAATATGGCAGCTTATGCTCAATCGAAAGGTGTTCCATTCGCAAACCTTGCAGTAATTTTTACAGGTTTGATGATTTTTCTTGGCAGTATAAGCATTATTTTGGGTGCTTATGTAAACGTAGGTGCATTATTGATTGTAATATTTACTGTTCCAACTGCATTTATAATGCATAACTTCTGGACAATAAAGGACCCAATGATGCGACAAAATGAACAACTTCATTTTATGAAGGATTTAGGACTTGGAGGTGGTGCATTTTTAATTTGGTATTTATACAGTGTTGCTGAAGTACCTTTAAGTATCCATCCATTACTATAATTTATTTTTTATAGGAAAATCGAAGGATTATTATGGCATTCTTTATGAAAAATTGGGAGAAGTATTTATATTCAATACTTCGCATAGTAGTTGGGTTTCTTTTTCTATGGCATGGCTCGATGAAATTATTTGGATTTCCTCCCGAAGCTGGTGGAGGAGCAATGCCGATGGGTTTGCTTATTATTGGTGGTATAGTTGAATTTTTTGGTGGTTTATTTATTATGCTTGGGCTTTTCACTCATATTTCAGCTTTTTTATCAAGTGGGCAAATGGCAGTTGCTTACTGGATGTTTCATGCTAATATGGGATTATTACCCGTTATAAATCATGGTGAATTATCTGTATTATACTGTTTTGTTTTGCTTTATATTGCATCACGTGGCAGTGGTATTTGGGGACTTGATAATTTGATTTTTAAATCATCAAAAGAAAATAAATAAAATATTCGTATTAATATTTTGTATAAAATGAAAAATCTTATAGTAACTTACAAAACAACTCAAGAAGAAAAGAATTTCCTTTTGAAATTTTTTTCAGAACAAATAAACGATAAAGAGATAACAATTGAATTTTTGCAAGATCACCCTGAACAACATCGGGGTGATCTTCTCAGGAATTCAAATATTATTTTAGCTTGGAATCCCAAAGCGGAAGGACTTATCTCTCAAGATATTAAATATGATAATTTAGAATTTATTCAATTGCTTTCTGCGGGTTATGACCATATTAATTTAAATTTACTACCAATCAACGTAAAAGTTGCAGCAAATCAAGGTGCTTATGCTGAACCGATGGCTGAACATACCGTAGCAATGTTGCTTGCTTGCGCAAAACGATTGAATAAATATCAAAATTTAATGAAGCAAGGCATATTCAGACAACTTGAAAGTTTTACATTACCTATTAAGGAAAGTACAGTCGGCATTTTAGGATTTGGCGGTATAGGCAAAGCAACTGCAAAACTGCTAAAGCCATTTGGTGCTAAAATTATAGGTATTAACACATCAGGAAAAACTAATGAAGATATAGACGCAATTTATACATTGTATAATCTTGATGAATTTTTGGCACAAATTGATTATTTAATTATTACAATTCCATTAAATGAGAAAACAAAGGGACTTATTTCCAAAAAAGAATTGGAATTAATGAAACCGAATGCAGTGCTTGTGAATGTTGCTCGCGGTGCTATAATCAACGAAAAGGATTTATATGAGCATTTGAGAGCAAACCCTGAATTTTATGCAGCAATTGATGCATGGTGGGTAGAACCTTTCGGGTCAGGAGAATTTCGATTGAATTATCCATTTTTGGATTTGCCTAATGTTGTGGGCTCACCTCATAATTCATCGATGGTACCAAATGCACTAATTGATGGTGTTGCTTATGCCTGTGAAAATATTAAATCATATATTGAAACAGGTAAAGCAGATAGATTAATAAAAAATTAAAAATTAAAATTTGAATATATAAATTTTTGATAATAATCTTACAGATAATAAACATAGTCGAGGCTTTACTCGACTATGCTTATTGTAGTCTATTGAACAATTTACTTCTTATGTATTATTAGGATAGTATTATTGGCGGTTTAATTTTGAAGATTTCTTCAATTGCTTGAATGTAAGTTTCCTTTGGCATTGCGCCAACCGCCATTCGTGGTTGCTCGCCTATAGGGCAGAATAAAACCGATGGAATGCTTTGTATCCCAAAAACTTCTGCTAATTCTGTCTGTTCATCAGTATCGATTTTGTATATATTAACTTTTCCCGAATATTCTTTTGATAATTCTTCCATTATTGGAGCAAGCATTTTACAAGGTCCACACCAATCTGCGTAAAAGTCAATAATGCAAGGCAATTCACCTTGATATTTCCACTCTTCGTTATTTTCATAGTCAAAAACTTTTTCGAGAAATGTTTCTTTTGTGAGATATTCCATAAAATTTCCTTTTTTAAATATTACTATTTAGTAATATAAACGTATTACTCTTAATTTTATTTAAAAAATAAATATTTATAAAAATCGACAATAAATAATTTGTACAATAAAATATCTCTTTTATTATTTATCATTTTTATGGAAAAAATCAAAATATATATAGAAACTTATGGCTGCCAAATGAATATCTATGATACCGAACTCATTGGAGGTATTTTGACAAACGACGGCAACTATACAATTACAAATTTGATAGATGACGCCGATGTAATTTTGCTAAATACTTGCAGTGTTAGAGAAAACGCTGAAAAGACAATTTATAATAGATTAATGCACTTAAAGCATTATCGCAAATCTAATTCTGACCTTGTTATAGGTATTATTGGATGTATGGCTGAAAGATTACGTAATGATATATTTGAAAAATATGATTTGGTAAAGCTGGTAATAGGACCTGATGAATATCGAAATGCTCCTGAACTTATTAGAAAATCATTATCCGGTGAAAAAGGTATTGCTGTAAGATTAAGTAGAGTAGAGACTTATGAAGATATTGAACCTTTAAGAATGAATGGTATCTCAGCTTGGCTTGCGATTATGCGCGGATGCAACCATTTTTGCTCTTATTGTGTCGTGCCATATACTAGAGGTAGGGAACGCTCACGTTCTAAGGATTCAATTATTTATGAAATTAAGTCACTAGATGATAAAGGATATAAAGAAGTGACATTGCTTGGTCAAAATGTAAATAGCTATAAAGATACAGGTTCTAATATAGATTTTCCTAATTTATTGAGGGAAGTAGCAAAAGCAGCACCTTCTATGAGAATACGGTTTTTAACTTCTCATCCTCTCGATATGAGCGATGATTTGATTTATGCAATGTCTGAATATGATAATATTTGCCACTATCTGCATTTACCTTTTCAGTCAGGTTCAGATAGAATATTGCGGTTAATGAACAGAGATTATACCCGAGAACATTATTTGAACCGTATCGCTAAAATTAGGGAAATTATTCCCGATTGTGCTTTATCGACTGATATTATTGCGGGATTTCCAAGTGAAACAATTGAAGATCATTTGCAAACATTGGATTTAATGCGGAATGTTGAATTCGATGGTGCTTTTATGTTCAAATATTCTGCTCGACAAGGTACAAAAGCGTATAATATGGATGATGATGTTCCCGAAAGTGAGAAGATTGCTCGTTTAAATGAAATTATTAATATTCAAAATAAAATATCTTATAAAAAAAATCAATTAGAAATTGGAAAATCTTATGAAATACTTGTCGAAGGCAAAAGCAAAAAAAATCCAAGTGAATGGATGGGCAGGACAAAATCAAATAAAGTCGTAATATTTGATAATACAAAACTTAATTCTAATGCAGGTGATTTGATTGATGTAAAAATATATAAAGCAAATTCTGCAACGTTATTTGGTAGTATACTATAAAGTATTTTTACTAAAAGAAGATATAAGTAACCACATAATTCTTCTAAAGAATCTATAAAATAGGGGAGCGATTATATTTGTTTTTATCCTTCAGTTGCCAAATTATAAATATTTATAATACATTTTCGTAATTTTGTATTTTTATCTTCTCTATTTATCTATAATATGGATATTGATAATTTCGATTTTGAATTTAAACCCTTTGAAAAAATGACCCCAGAAGATTATGCTTTAATAGGATTTAAAGGGGGTCTTGAGGTTCATCAACAGCTATTAACTGATAAAAAGTTATTTTGCCGCTGTCCCGCAGGTCATTATTCTGAAAAATATAATTCTGAAATTCTTCGCCATATGCGGCCGACTCTTTCTGAATTAGGTGAGTATGATGGCACAGCATTAATGGAATTTAAAACAAAAAAAGAAATCATTTATCATATAAATTATGATACAGTATGTACTTATGAAATGGACGATACTCCACCATTCCCAATGAATGAGCAAGCGCTTGATATTGCACTTGAAATTTCTATGCTTTATAATGCTCATATCACTGATGAGGTGCATATTGCTCGCAAACAATATCTTGATGGTAGTATTCCAACGGGATTTCAACGCACGGCAATTGTTTCGGTCGGTGGCAAAATTCCTTATAAAGATAGATTTATAAATGTAATTCAATTATCAATCGAGGAAGATGCTTGCCGTGAATATAGCGATATTGGACATCAGCGTGTATATCTAACTGACCGACTTGGTATGCCTCTAATTGAAACAGTCACAGCCCCCGATATGCGAACCCCACAGGAAATTGCTGATGTTAATAAAATAATTAGTAATCTTGCTCGAGGGACTCACAAAGTACGTACAGGAATCGGCGCCGCGAGGGAAGATGTCAATATTAGTGTGCGTGGGGGAACGCGTTCTGAAATTAAAGGTGTTTCCCATATTGAAATGATTCCTAAATTGACTTATAATGAAGCAATGCGGCAATGGAGCTTACTTCATTTACGTGAGGAATTAAAACGTCGCGGGATTACTACTGAAACATTCCAAGCAAAATATGCAGATGTGACTAAATTGATGCGTCATAGTCATTTTTCACCAATTGCTCAAGCTGTTTCCAATGGATTAAGTGTAAAATGTGTTGTACTAAAAGGTTTCCGCGGGTTGCTTCATTGGCAAACACAGACTGATACCTATTTTTCTAAAGAAATTTCTGATAGAGTAAGGGTGATTGCCTGCTTAACAACATTGCCAAATATTATGCATTCTGATTCGCAAAGTGAATTTATTCCATCATCAGAATGGGCAAATTTGAAAAAATTTGTAGGTTCTGCAGAAAATGATACACTTGTACTTGTTTGGGGAAATTATCAAGATACCGAAACTGCGGCAAATGAAGTAATTATCAGAGCAAAAGAAGCTACAATTGGTGTCCCAAACGAAACTCGCCAAGCTCTCGAGGATGGCACAACAGGTTTTGAACGGATTTTACCAGGTCCTCAAAGAATGTATCCCGATACTGATTTGCCACCTATAGTTTTAGCTCAAGAACGAATCGAAAATATTAGAAAAAATCTTCCTGTTCCTTTTTGGGAAAAGAAAAATCACTATATTGAGCTTGGAATTGATGAAATTTCAGCTGAAGAATTAGCAAAATCAAAATACTCAGAACTATTTGAGAAAATTATTAATGAATTAAAAATTGATGCTAAATTAGCTTCAGAAATTTTTATTATCTATCCTAAAAAGCTAAGGAAAAAGGATATTTATTTTGATGCAATAAATCCCGATGATCTTTTTGAGATTTTGAAGCATTTTGCAAATGGAAAGATGACAAAATCCAATTTGTTTGAAGTAATTCAGAAAACAATTGAAAATGGCAAATTTTCAGAAGAATTATTACCTCCTTCAATTGATGAATTCAAAATCAATTCGACAATTCTGGAATCTCTCGCCGATTTGAATTCTACAGAAATACGCAATGGACAAGAAAAAGATAAATTATTGACTGCTATTGTAATGAAAAAATTACAATATCACGCCGATGGTAATTTAGTTCATAAATTAGTTAAAGAAATATTACAAAAACAAGAAAATTAAAATGGCAGAAATCGAATCTAATACAGATAATGATAAAGAATTATATAAAGGCTATAGGTCAAAATCTCTTGAAGTTCTCAAGAAATACAATGCGTTTATTTGGAGCGAAGTCGATTTAATTACCGATGAACATACCTTTCAGGGAATTATACTTCCACGCTCTGAAACTGCTGATGAATTTCATATTGTTCTGAAGTTAGCGAGTGGTTATAATATTGGTATCTTATGGAATAAGGTTAAGGATATTAAAATCAAGGGTCGCAAAGAAGCTCATTATAAAATCCCTGAGAAAGCATTTCCATATTCTCCCAAAAAACCTCGCGTTAAGTTATTTGGAACGGGAGGAACAATCGCAAGCCGATTGGATTATCGAACGGGTGCTGTGATTCCTGCGTTTTCTCCAGGTGAATTATATGGCTCAGTTCCTGAACTTGCTGATATTTGCAACCTCGAGACTGAAAAGCTTTATGGAGTATTTAGTGAAAATATGGGTCCTGAGCAATGGATTGGTACAGCTAAAGCAATTGCTCAAGAGATTGAAAAAGGCGTCGATGGTATTGTTATTGGTCACGGAACCGATACAATGCACCATACAGCTGCAATTCTTTCATATATGATTCAAGATTCCCCTGTACCTATTGTTATGGTTGGTTCGCAACGCTCGAGTGACCGCCCAAGCTCTGATGCTGCTTATAATTTGATACATTCTGTTAAAGCAGCTGCAGAAAGCGATATAGCTGAGGTTATGGTATGTATGTTTGGTCCTACATCTGATATGTATGGATTATTGCACCAAGGCACACGCGTAAGAAAAATGCATTCAAGCTATCGCTCGACTTTCCGTACCGTTGGAGATATACCCATTGCAATGGTTGATAGAAACAAAATAACACCTCTTCGTAATGATTACCATAAACGCCGTAGTGATAAAAACTTCAAGCTGATGCCGTATTTTGATGATAGGGTTTCTATTGTTTATTATTATCCTAATATGAAACCTGATATTATTGATAGTCTTATTGATAATGGTTATCGAGGTATTGTTATTGCGGGAACGGGCTTGGGACACGTTAATAAACCCCTTTATCCCTCATTAAAACGTGCGAAAGATAATAACGTAGCAGTATTTATGAGTGTGCAAACGCTTTGGGGATACGCTCAAATGTATGTTTATGATACAGGAAGAGATTTAATGGAACTTGGGGTTGTACCATTGGCTAATATGTTACCTGAAGTGGCTTATGTTAAACTTGGCTGGGCTTTAGGGCAAACAGATGATATAAATGAAGTCAAAAAAATTATGCTCACACCAATTTCTCGTGATATTACAGAGCGTGAACCAAGCAATGGTTACTTGATTTTCCAAGGCGGTATTCCTGAAGTCGAGGAATTTATATCAAAAATACGAAGATAGAATTTATCACAGTATTTCTTTTGTTAAATGGTAAATAACGTTGCGTTCAGCAAGGTATTCAATTATATAATTCATATTTTCATCATTAGCTGCAATATATTCGGGCGGTATAATACCAATTTGCCTGCATTTCCCTTGAAGCATTAGATGAACTACTGCGCTGGCTGTATATCCTGTGGTTCTTGCCATTGAGGAAATCTTTGTAGTTTGGTCATATTTATCGAATAAGTTATAAGTATATCTAACATTTTCACCGTCTTCCTCGCCTTCAATTATAATTTTCATTACAGTAAATTCTTCATCATCAGGATCTAATTTCCATTCATCGAAAAGAATTTTATTTGTAACTTCAATTGGTCTTATTGTATTATTTCCAACTAAAATCTCTTTGTTGGAAAAGAAACCAGCTTCAAGCAGAACCTTGATATATTCAATATGACCAGGATAGCGCAATGTTTTTTCTTTCATATTAGGCACCTTCATAGTTTTTAGCATTGTCCTAAGTCCATCGGTATTGAATGCTTCAAGAGTTCCGATTTTATCAAAATTAATAAATTCGCTATCCGAAAGTGCAGGTGCCGTCTTGATAACTGAATTTTCTATAAATCTTGCGGGACGCGTATATTCTTCAATTACATCGATTGGAGAAAATGGCGCTTTGTATTGAAATGGAAATTTCCTAATAAATGGCAAACCACCAACATAACATATAAAATTTTCCACTTTTATACGTGAGTTGTGATACCCAAGAAGTATATTGCTCATTCCAGGTGCAACCCCGCAATCAACAACTGCCGATACATTTTTTGCTACTGCAAGAGAATTTAATGACAATGAATCCTCAGGAAAGAAAGATATATCGACTACATTTTTCCCTCCATTAATTACTTCCTCGATTACACGATATCCCATATATCCAGGCACAGCGCCAACCACGACATCATAAGGTTCAGTAAGTTCAGCTATAGATTTGTAATCACTCAGATCTGCTACTATTGTGTTAATACCATATTGTTTAATTTCATTTAATTTAGATTCATCATAATCGCAAGATGTTACATCATAATCACTTGATAAATCCAAAGCAATTGCTCGTCCCACTAATCCACAACCAAGTACAATAATTTTATTCATAATTTTCAATATTATTAATTTAAGTACAAAATTATTACAAAAATATTAAAATTATATACAAATTTTCGAAATTATATTTTTTAATTATTTAAAATTTTATCATCATCAGAAATTTCTATAAGCCAGTTTTCAATATTTTTTAAAAAATACTCTTTTGCAGCTTCATATTCATTTGGTATAATACCATCCAAAATTGCTTCTTCAATTTTTGATTTAATTATTCCAATTGCTTTACAAGGTTTGAGGTGGCAAATTTCCATAATTTCCTCACCACAAACTGGCGACTTAAATTCGCGAAGTTTGTCCTTTTCTTGCACTTCTCGAACTTTATTCATCACAATTTCATAATTGTTTAAATATTCCTGAGTTAAATTTGGATTCTTGGTTGTAATATCTGCTTTGCATAACAAAATTAAGTCATCCAATGCATCACCTGCTTGAAATGCTAATCTTCTGATGGCGGAATCACTGATTGAACTATCAACAAGCATCATTGGTCTCTGATGAAGTCTTATCAAAGTTTGGATATATGGTAGGTGTTCGAGTGGGAGTTTCATACGTCGAAAAAGCTTATCTGCCATTATTGCTCCTTGCTCTTCGTGTCCGTAAAAAGTCCAACCTGCATTTGGCACGAAACGCTTTGTCTGAGGTTTTGCAATATCATGAAGCAATGCTGCAAATCTAAGCCAAACATTATCAGTTGCTATTGATATATTATCAACAACTTTCAATGTATGCCTATATACATCTTTATGAGCATATTGCTTTTGTCCTTCTTGAACTATTTCAACACCTTTTAATGCTTCTAATTCTGGGAAAATATACTTCAAAATATCCATTTCTGATAAATAGTTCAATCCAATACTTGGTTTCCGTGATTTAAGAATTTTAAGTAATTCATTTGTTATTCTCTCTTGCGAAATTATTGTGATTCTTTCTGCCATTGCTTTTGCCGCAGTAAGTGTTGACGGATCTATATCGAATTCTAATTGTGATGCAAATCTTGCAGCACGAATCATTCTTAGAGGATCATCTGAAAAAGTTTTAAGTGGTTCAAGTGGTGTTCGGATAATCTTTTTCTGAATATCATCAACGCCACCAAAAAAATCTATTAACTCACCAAATTTTTCCTTATTTAATGCAATCGCAAGTGTATTTATTGTGAAATCCCGCCGTTGTAAATCATCATTTAATGTTCCAATTGATACAACTGGATTTCGAGAGTCGGGTTTATATATTTCTTTCCGTGTACCAACAAATTCTAATTGGATTTGTTTTCCAAGAGGAACCATTGCAGTTAGAAATTTTTGATATATAACAGGTTTTGAATGATAATATTCTGCTACAATCTTAGCAAATTCAATTGAATCGCCAACCACTGTAAAATCATAGTCTTGCCTTTTTAATCCAAGTATTGTGTCCCGCACAATACCGCCCACAGCATATACTTCAAATTTATGTACATCAGCAATATTTCCAATTTCATGTAATATTTTATCATTTATATTAGAAAAATTTAAAATATTGCTTTCCTTAATACTACTTGTGGAAATTAATACTTCGCTTTCTCTAATAATTCTCTTTCTCTTAGGTTTTATTTCGTTCATTAATAATTAAATATAAATAATTGATATAATGTTTATTTTCAAATTGGGTTTTCAAAAAAGGAAAATATAAATTTTAATTGCTTAATTGACGCATTTTCAATATTTCTATTGATTTTATCTTGCTAATTCTATTACAAATTTTGCGCCCTTTGTGTAAGTTGGATCTACTGAAATCTTGCCATTATGCAGCATAATAATATGTTTAACAATAGATAAACCTATACCACTGCCACCTGATTTTCTTGAGCGTGATTTATCGCTAATATAAAATCTTTCAAAAATTCTATCCCGATCCTCAGGACTTATGCCAATACCTGTGTCTGATACCTCTATAAATACTCTATCATCAGTTGTATATGTATTTATTTCAATTCCGCCTTGTTCTGTATATTTGATAGAATTATTAATCAGATTTATCATAACTTGTTCAAATCTATAGGAATCGACATTTATCTTCGGAAAATCTGGAGAAATATTTACATTTAAAAATAGATTTTTTTCTTTTAATTTTGGTTCAAATAGTTTTGTAATTCCTTCAATTAAAATTGAAAAGTCCACGGGTGTTATTAGTAATTTATCAACTGCTGATTTATCTTCCAATTCAGATAAAAGCAATAAATCCTGCACAATATCGATTAATCTATCTGTATGTCTGCGGACGATTTGAACATAACGTAGATGTTCACTTTCGGTTATTTCTTCTTCCAATGTCTCTATAAAGCCTTTAATAGCAGTAAGTGGGGTTTTAAGTTCGTGAGAAACATTGATTATAAAATCTTTTTTGATTTTTTCAAATTTCTTTAATTCAGAGACATTATGAAAAACGAATATTATTTCATCAGTCTCCTGTATTTTACTAAGCGAGACTGTATAAGAAGTATTATTAATTTCTATTTCCTCAGAGTAAAAAATGCCCACAGATTTTAATTTTTCAAGCAATTTTGTTAAAATCTCAAATGATTCAATTTTTTGGAGTTCATCTCTGAATGTAGGAACATAATTAAATATCTTTTCAAAAGCATTATTTGTAAGCAAGATTGAATTACCTCTAATGACTAAAATACCATCGGGAATTGCTGATATTATCGAGTGTAGTTCATTTTTTTGAGAATTCAATTCGTCAAATAGCTCCCGTATTTGTTTTGACATAATATTAAAATCTGTCACAAGTTCCCCGAATTCATCTTTTCTTCTCGTTGTTAATTGGGTTGAAAATTCACCTTTTGCTACCTCTTTTGTTGCCGTTGATAGTTGAGAAATTGGTTTTGAAATATTACTTGCAATAAAATATACTCCAATTAATACAAAAATTATTGAAATAATAAGTATTGTCAAAAGATTTTTTGACAAATCTTGTAATAGGGGATTTAAGTCTTTAAGAAAATAACTCGCGCGAACAAACCCTATTATCTCATTGGTATTGTTATAAATAGGTATTGCTACATATAGCATATCATTTTGCAATGTATGGCTGTACCTTTCAGAGCTGCCATTTTGTTTATGCAAAAGTGCCTGCTGGATTTCAGGTCTGTTTAAATGATTTTCCATTGTGTCAGGATTTGCTTTTGAGTCAGCAAGCACTTTCCCATCTCTTCCAATGATTGTTAGCCGAATGTTTATCTTTTGACCATTTTCTTCGATAAATTGTCTTAATTGCGTAGTATCCTTTGAAATAATGTAATCTTTTACGCTTCCTTCTAGTACGCTATTCAAATTTGTAAGATCTTTTTTGAATATTTCGATGTTATACCTTTTTATTGAATTGTAAGACAATATTGAGGTTATAATTGCAAAAGTTAAAAAAATTATAAGAAATCCAACGAATAGCTTTGAGAATATTGATTTCATTTATCTATTCTTCAATTTTATATCCTATACCGCGAATATTCTTTATAAATTTCGCAGCAGGACCAAGTTTTTCCCGTATATTTTTGATATGAACATCAACAGTGCGGTCCAAAACCCCTTTTTCATATCCACCTAACTCCTCCAAAATTCTTTCCCTCGAATGCACCCATCCTTTTTGTTCAGCTAACATCCGTAATATTCGGAATTCAGTCGATGTTAAATCCACCCGATTATTATTCACGCTTACTTCATATTTTTGCAAATCTATATCTAAAATTCCGCCAATATTTATCTTCTGAGATTTTGTATTCATCTCCACTCGTCGAAGCACAGCTTTAACCCTTGCAACTAATTCACGGGGAGAAAACGGTTTTGTGATATAATCATCAGCTCCTATTTCTAATCCAAGTACCCGGTCAATCTCGTCCGTCCTAGCAGTGAGCATTATGACAGGAACATTTTTAAATCTGTCCTCTTTTTTTAATGTCTTACATATTTCCAGTCCATCAGCATCGGGGAGCATTAAATCGAGTATTATCAAATCGGGAAGATTTGTTTTAAGATATTCCATTACTGTTGTCCCATTTTCAAATGAGCGAACACGATAACCGTTTTTAGTTAAATGAATATTGACCAATTCAATTATATCGGGTTCATCATCAACTACAACAATAAGCTTTTGATTTTTTTGCACATTATCATCTTCGTATTTATATACTAAAACCATATAAATTCAAAATTAAATTTTAATTATTAATTTTTTGTGTAGATCTTTTAAAAAAATATTAATTATTATTATTTATCCAATTAATAATATCTTCAATAACATAAAATGGTATATGCCCTGCCTTTTGATATTCATCAGGTGTAGATTTTTCTGTTCCTTCAAGAAATAAATGATTTAAACCAGGATATGATTTGAATTGCGCATCTTTATTATTACGAAAAGCAGATTTCCATATCTGATAATCTTTCATTGTCACTTGATAATCTCTTTCTCCCTGCAATATTAATACAGGGCGATTGATTTGATTTGCTAATTTGATATGGTCATAACTATGTAGATATTTCCAATAAGTAGGTGGCATTGCAAAAGGATAATCTGTAGGTGATTTCATAAATGAAAAGTCTTCATTCCTGATTTTCTCAATCAATTCTTTAATTTCTTTTAATTGTTCTTGCGAAATTTGAGAATTTGGTAATTCACTAATGTATTGTGTCTGGTCAATCAATAAATCCTCTAAAGGCCGAGCCGATCCAGCGAGCATTATAAATCCTGCTGCTTTTGGTAATAACTCTGCTATTTTTGGAATTACATATCCACCTAAACTATGCCCAAGAATGTAAATTCGAGAGGCATCGACTCCCTTTTGCTTCTTTACGAATTTATAAGCTAAGACCACATCCTCCAATACTTCTGAATTCAATGTCATTGTGTCAATTGACTTCGATAACTCTTTCCCATATTGATTTGTTCGTTTATTATAACGGAACGTTGCGATCCCGTTTGAGGATAAGCCATAAGCTAAATCTTTAAATGGTTTATTATCATATATCGTTTCATCCATATCATTTGGACCTGAGCCTTGAACAAAAATTATACAAGGTACATCCTTTTTTCCAATTGGTAAGGTTAATTCTGCATCAATAGGAAATTTTTTGCCAAATTTTAAGGATTTCCGCTCGAATTTTGTCGTATCAGCGTATTCTGGTAATATATAATTCGATTTATGTATTACAGGTTGAATATAAAACCCCGCAACCTGATTTTCTTTATTATATGAAAGCAAAAAATTCAATTCTCCTTTTGCAAAATGCACTGTATTAATGCAAGTTATATATTCGCCTTGTGTAATGCAATTTTGCTCTACAATAGTATCTAATTCCCCAACTTGCGATAATAACTGCGTTTGAATTTGCTTAAGAGTTGGAACTTGAATTTGTGCCTTCATTGTCGAATCAAACATTTCATAAATGCCTTCAAAATCCTGAGCCTTATATTTTTCAATAAAGGTTTTAGATAGATCACATTGTTGATAATAGCTATTAAATTGTGAATAAGCTGCCGATGTTAGTAAAATTATAAATATGAAACACCACCTATATAGGTTCATTATGTATCTAAATTTTTAACATATTTTGCATTTTTTTCGATAAATTCACGGCGAGGTTCAACTTTCTCTCCCATTAGCATTTGAAATACACGCGATGCTTCTGCTGCCTCTCCTATTTCGACTTTGACTAGTGTCCTCTTTTCGGGATTCATTGTTGTTTCCCATAATTGCTCGGGGTTCATCTCGCCAAGACCTTTAAATCGAGAAATAGAAATTCCATTCATATTCAATTCTTTCTTTTCCTCATTTTCATCATTCTCATAATCTTCTGTTGATAATACTTTTGCATTGGGATCATCTTTTTGAAGACTTAATAATACTTCATTAAGTTCATTATCATCATAAACATAAAATTCCTTTTTGCCTTTCTTAACGCGATATAAAGGTGGCATCGCAACATATACTTTGCCTTGTAGAATCAATTCATTTAAAAAATTATAAAATAAAGTCAATAAAAGTGTTTTGATATGAGCGCCATCGACATCAGCATCAGCCATCAATATTATTTTATGGTATCGTAATTTGCCTATATCGAATTCATCTCCAAAACCTGTCCCTAACGCTTGAATTATAGCTCGTATTTCTTCATTTTCCAAAACCTTATGCAATCTTGCTTTTTCTACATTTAAAATTTTCCCTCTCAATGGCAAAATTGCCTGAAAACGTCGGTCTCTGCCTTGTTTTGCTGAACCTCCTGCGGAATCTCCTTCAACAATAAATAATTCGCATTCCTCTGGATTTGACGAAGAACAATCCGATAATTTCCCTGGTAATGTGCTGTTTTCAAATGCATTTTTCCGACGCACTATATCTCGGGATTGACGTGCGGCAATTCTTGCTTCCGCCGCAAGTATTGCTTTATCCAATATCTTTTTGGTTTCTGCTGGATTTTGGTCTAAATATTGTGATAATTTTTCATTTGTTATTGTTCTTACAATGCCTTCCACATCGCTATTTCCAAGCTTTGTCTTTGTTTGTCCCTCAAATAATGGATCTGGGACTTTTACAGATATAATTGCTGTCAAACCCTCTCGAAAATCGTCTCCGGTAAGCTGCACTTTTGCTTTATTTCCATTCAATCGCTCGGATGCGTAACTATTTAATACTCGCGTAAGTGCCGAACGAAATCCTGAAACGTGCGTCCCGCCTTCTATCGTGTTGATATTATTTACATAAGATAATATATTTTCATTATAGCTATCAGTATATTCCAAACAAATTTCCACCATAACATCTTTGCCGGAATCATTCTTGCCTGTACCTGTAATTAATATTGGCTTTGTCAGGCTATTTACTGATATGTCAACATAATTTATAAAATCAACTAATCCGCCCGCATAATGGTATGTTTCCTCAATATTTTCTCTTTCATCTTTCAGAGTTATTATTACGCCTTTATTTAAATAAGAAAGCTCCTTCAATCTTTCTGAAACCTTAGCAAATTTGAATACAGGATTGCGAAAAATTGTTGGGTCAGGCATAAAATGAATTGTAGTTCCCGTTCTGTCAGTATCCCCAATGACCTCTACTTCTGTAACTTTTTTCCCTTTTGAATATTTTTGCTTATAAATATGACCATCACGATAAACTATTGCTTCGAATTCAATTGAAAGTGCATTTACGCATGAAACACCAACTCCGTGCAATCCGCCCGATACTTTATAACTATTATTATTGAATTTCGCTCCCGAATGCAGATACGACATTGCTACTTCTAATGTCGATACCTTCTTTTGAGGATGTATTCCTGTAGGAATTCCTCGTCCGTCATCTTCGACGGTACAAGATCCATCATTATGTAGAGTTACATTTATATGCTTAGCATATCCCGCAACAACTTCATCTATTGAATTATCAACTACTTCCTGTATTAAATGATGTAAGCCCCTTTCGCCAATATCCCCAATATACATTGCAGGCCTTTCTCTCACTGGTTCCAAACCTTCAAGAACCTGTATGCTACTCTCATTATATTCATCTGTCACTTGGATAATATCAAAATCTTCTTCCATAATAAAATTATTATTTTTTTATTTACAAAATTACGAAATTTTAATGACTTTTCAAAGTCGTTTATTTACCAAAAGATTAGGCTAGTATTGAATTTCTAACACTATCGAGTTATAATTTCTTTAATAACGGGATTACTCAATTTTTCATTTATTTTTTCTATTAAATTTTCTTTATTAAGTGATAATTCATACGCCCAAATTGAATTTTCTGCCTCCAAATACAATTTCCCATCTTTAAAATATCGCACAATAATTTTTTTTGAAAGATTTTCCCCAAAAATATCTTTTATTGCAGAATTGATTTCCGACCTATAAAGTAAATCTTCACGCCCGCTATTTTTAAAAATATCCCCAATTGTATTTTTTATAGTTTTCATTTTTAATTTCTTATTAATTTTTTGAATCAATAGACAAAAGTATTCAATAATTCATTATTGATTATTTTTTTTTACTTTGCCATTCTCAACCTTATAAAACGAAATCTTTTCAAGATAATTATCTGATAATTCAAATGGATAACGATTTGTGGATGTTATAAATGTTTGTGCATTTCTTTTCAGTAATTCCTGCAATACAAGATTTGACCTATGCTCATCCAGCTCCGAAAAAATATCATCCAATAGCACAATGGGTCGTTCAGTTTTCCGCTCGTTCATATAATCGAATTCTGCAAATTTTAAGGCTATAATAATCGATTTGTGCTGACCTTGCGATGCTCTATCCCTTGCCGGATAATCATTTATCAATATTTGAAAATCATCTTTTTGAGGTCCAAAAAGCGTTAATCCACGTATTTTTTCAATATTTAATTTTTCATTAGAAATTTTATTATAATGTTTTTGAATATCATTAATATCAAAATTAAATATATTCTCGTTTTCATCAAATCCATCAGGTTCAAATATTAAATTTACTTCTTCATTATTTGATGTTATAAATTTATAGTAATTTCTAAATAATTCAGGGAATTCCTTAAAAAAGCTAAGACGTTTATATACTATTCTAGTTGCATATTTTATAAAAATTTCATTCCAGCTATCAAATAAGTTATTATTAAATATTCCCTCGTTTTTATAATTATTTAGTATTGCATTTCGATTTTTCAGTGCTTTTCGAAAATTAATTAATTCTTCATAATATGATTTGCTAATTTGCGATAGAATTTTATCAATAAATTCCCTGCGTTTTTCAGGCACACCTTTAGAAATTTCATTTAAATCAGGTGATAAAATGACAAGCGGCATCTCTCCAATTATATCCTTTGGTGAAAGATTATCTCCAAAATTGGTACTTATCTTTTTCCTCATCCCTTTCTGATATAGTAATTTTATATTATATTCAAGATTCATTATATTCTTCGCATTGCATTCAATTTGATAAGCATTTGCACCAGTATTAATTAAATTTGCATCGGGTGTAGATGTGAAGCTTTTTGCCAATGAACATAGCGATATCGCTTCAAGAATTGTGGTTTTTCCCGCTCCATTTTTCCCATAAAACACATTCAAATTGTTGTTAATTTCAATTTCACTATCGATATGATTTCTTAAATTTTTTATATGTAAATATCGTATTTCCAAAAAAGATTAACTTTTAAAATTATTAAAAAAATTAACTTATATTTTTAATTTTTTCCAATTCCTAAAACCAAATATTTGTTCACCACCAAATATATTATTTTCTATAAAACTTAATATTTTATTCCTTAATTTGTTATGTTTGAATGAGTTGGGCGTATCTTTATTAGTATAATTCAATTTCTCGCCCCAACTGAATTTATCAATTACTTCTTGCATAACCTGAGGATGAGTTCCGTTGAATTTCTTCAATCCACCCATATAACCATAATCAAAATAAGCTGGCTTCTGTTTGTATAATTCTTCTACAACCTCATTACCTTTGTGTATAGAATCGAGTGATTTGCTTTTCTTTTGCATAAATTCGGGAGGTCGTACCCAGCCATAATGATAAATATATGCATCAACAGGTGCGACTTTTAATTTAAATGTATTTTCCCTTTGTCTGTAGTGAATTCCATCGAAGTTTGGTATTCTACGAAAAGATTGTGCAGATTCCCACGAATGAATATCGGGGTCATTGCGAATGATTCTTATTTCCTTTGCATACCACGAATGCGATTTGTGATAATGCCAATAATCTCCCCAAAAATGATAATAATTGAATAGTAATCCTTCAACTTCTTTATTATCATATAGTTCTTCGCATCGCTTTAGAATTTTATCCAAATCCTGCTCATGGCATACCTCATCAGCTTGTAAATAAAATAACCAATCGCCTTTGCAATATGATTTTGCAATATCAGTTTGGTGGGCATTTTCCATCCCATTTGGAAATTTATTTGTGTCCCAAACAGTGTTGATTATCTTGATTTTATTTGAATTTATTGATTGAATTTCTTCGATTGTCCTATCATCGTCATCGCAATCGCCGACTGCAACAACGAATTCATCGACAATCGGCAAAATAGATGTAATCGATTGCTTGATTGGATAATAAAGTTTTGTACCATTTTTAACAAAAGAAAAACCCGATATAGTCATACAACCAAAATTAATATTATTCAAAATTAAGCAATAAAATGAAACATTTTGATTTGTTATTTGTCGCAAACATATCCTTGCTTTTGTAAATCCCATCTTTTAGAGGTAGGGGTGTTTCCTAGAATTCCCCCTTAAAAAAGGGGGTAGGGGGATGTCTCTCAGAGGGCTGAAGCCCTCTGTTGCAGATGTGTAGAGGAACGTTGCACGTGTCTATATAGGGGTTCAAAATCTTGAACCATTACAATTTTTCCCTGTCATTTCCTTGAAAACGCGAATCTATAATTTTTTTAAAAAATATTTTAAAAGTTTTATAAAAAAAGCAAGACAATTAATATTTTCTTTGTAAATTGTAATTTTAAAATATACAAAATAAAAATAGATAAGAAATGTAGAAAATAGATAATTATCATTATAAAATAGGAAGTTTTAAAATGAAAACTAATCATAAATATGTTATAAACCCACGATTTCAGTCGTGGGTTATTGCTATTATTATTTTCCTTACAATATTTTACCAACCAGGCA
>Ga0067045_1002989_pt1 | contig 34100 bp, 24 predicted proteins | sample TerdegcTABiofilm_FD_59184 | JGI IMG/M metagenome (GOLD analysis project Ga0067045, IMG submission 59184) | Combined Assembly of (Gp0054472, Gp0054536) Wastewater bioreactor microbial communities from Singapore -Terephthalate degrading...
TTAATTCCTTTTTCAACCCCTGGTGCCGGAGGAGGGACTCCCTGTCTGCCGGCGCTACCTGCAGCCAGGCAGGGAACCCTCACATCGTTTCACCCATTGCCAATACACCACCAAGAAAAAAACGGCCTCATCGGCCGCTCTCTCNNACAACTATCAACTNTAAACTATTAATTCCTTTTTCAACCCCTGGTGCCGGAGGAGGGACTCCCTGTCTGCCGGCGCTACCTGCAGCCAGGCAGGGAACCCTCACATCGTTTCACCCATTGCCAATACACCATCAAGAAAAAACGGCCTCATCGGCCGCTCTCTCGGACAACTATCAACTCTAAATTATTAATTCCTTTTTCAACCCCTGGTGCCGGAGGAGGGACTCGAACCCTCACACGGTTTCACCCATACTGGATTTTGAGTCCAGCGCGTCTGCCAATTCCGCCACTCCGGCTAAATACCGCGCCAATTTAATACCCAACCGCTAGTGTGTCAAGCTGTGAATCTACTTCTTCCCTTTAAGATGAATCTGAGTTTTTTCCTGACAAATTATTCCCAATTGTTCTAGTTCATTCATCACTGGCTCATAGATTTCCGGATCGACCGGAATACGAACCCCCTGCTCTCTTATTTTACCCTCCAGAATTAAACGCACTGCAATCGCGGCCGGTAACGACACGGTGCGGGACATCGCTGAATCCCCGCCCGGTATACCATAATCTATTAAGGTAGAAGTGATCGATTCAGTTTTATCCCTAAATTCCGCCTCAAATTCATGATGCAGGACAATCATATCACGCTCATTTTCGAGGTATTGCATTTTTTGCTGCATGACCATCGATAGAAAATCAATGGGAGTCGTTTTTTCTTGATCACAGACTTCATCGCCGAATAAGCCCAGCCACTCCAGCTTGCTGATCGCCTCATGATTGCGAATAATACCGGCTTTCTGACAAATGAAATCCCTCAAATCGCTTTTGGGATCAATCCCAAAAATCAGACTGAGAATCTCTCGGTAGGTTTTCCCTTTCACACCCGTGATCTCATTCTCTTTCAATAATCCAATCTGACTGACTACCCACATAGTCTCACACCATCCTGGATAGCGAAGTGTTCCTCGAAACATGGTACGAGTCGTTTTAATTCCATATAAATCGATATAAGGTAATGAATCACGATTAGGATATGCCTGCAGAGCCATCCCCCCAATATTCATCATCCAATTGTTTTTAAATAAATCTTTACCTTCTATTTCTTTGATTTCACCTTCCCATAAATATCTGGCATTATTCCGACCGGCCATCAGTACTCCCCGCGGACTCCAGGAGAATTTATATCCCCAGGGATTGGTATTCGAATCAGGTGCCGGAATTCCTCCACAATAGGAGCGAAAAGCAGTGATTTTCCCTTGATGGTTCTGCACCTGGTTAATAATTCTCATGGCGGACATATGATCGATGCCTGGATCTAATCCAATCTCATTTAGAAGTAGAATATTTTTTGCTCGCGCTTCTCCGTCCAAGTCTCGCATCTGCGGACTGACATAGGAGGTCGTCACTAATGGAATTTTATATTTCAAACAAATCTTTGCCGTTCGGACATGATAAGTATACGGCAATAAACTAACCACGATATCGGCGGACTTAATCACATTCTCCAGATCTGCTTCATTATCTACCAGCAGTGGTATGGCCTGGGTGTGAGGACGATTTTGTAAAATAAGCTGAGCCTTTGAAACGGTGCGAGTTGCATTTATCACAAAAATATTTCCGGAACTCAACAGATAATCAATAATAGGCTTGGCCACCATTCCGGCACCCAGTATGAGCGCTTTTTTCATAATTTTTCTCCGTCTGAAATTTAGTATTGAATAAGATTCTTAATCAGAATTTTTTCTATGAAAAACGGCGATGGGGAATACGATATTTTCCATTCCACTTGATGGGTAATACCGTAAAAATAATCTGAATTTCTCTCATCATTCATTGTTTTCATTAAATGAAAATCATCAATTCTGTTAATCAGATAATCACCTTCACGCTGAAAAACGTGTTTAAAAACTAATTAGTTTATCAATAATATCATCACCGTCATCGAACACCGAAAAAAATATTGAACATTAATATGGTTGTAAAAAAAGCAGCTTCTAATAAATTACAAATTTTGATCATCATGGGAATATCAGATTCCATCTCCCGCAAAATATGAGGTCAAATTATCAAGATAATCGACTAACTATTTTTTAATATATTTTATCAAATACTTATAATCAGGAGTAAGTTGACCTTGATGAACGATAAGTGCTTTCTGAAATTCAATCGGAAGATTTAACTCTGTTAATGGTAACTGGAAATTCGTTTCAGCTAATTGTGGTAAAAAAGGCAGCAGTTGTCGTCCAAAATATTCAGAAGCTTCTCGTGGTAATTCAGTCGGCAATTTATCGACGGCTAAAATAACAATACCTTCTCCGCTATAACCATCATTGATAGATTCTGTGAGAGGATGATAGACATAAATAGGATGTTCAGAGTTAGTGGTTTTCACGGTGCATTCTATGGATCCATTTACATCACAGCTGATATCACCAATCACCCGCAGTCTTGGTTTGGGATTTTTCTGGAACCAATTCTTTAAAAAACTTTTAGTGATCAAGCGGGGATATTTTTCTTCCCAGTAAATTCCATTTACCAGCACTGTAAAATACGGCAGATAATTCTTAAATATACCGGTATACTTTTCAGGAGTCTGATAATATTCCTGCAAGTTAAATTGGGCTTTCAGATCTCGTGGAACTACTAAATCCGATTCCTTAAATACGACTTTATACAATTTTTTATTTGAAAACTTGCGGCGTTCAAAGAATTCTGGCACCTTATGCGCCTCGATGATTTCATGAGGCAATAAATCAAAAATTTCCTGAGCACCTTGTGATACATGCCCATAACCAATAAATCCACAGAATAGCGGAACCAGATTAGATGGTATGCCTTCCCTTTCAATTTTTTCCCCTAGGTGGGTAAAGGCCTGTCGAGCAGCGCTCAGATTTTCATAATCCTTGGCTTGTTTTATCTCACTGAAAGGATTAACTATCCCCTCCCAGTTCAGACGTAACCCCAGTGCCCAAAATGTATCGATTAAGCCTGCATATCCTGCAAAATTTCCAAAAAAGATAAGACGTCTACCCTGCTCGTCTACTACCCTCTCATAATCCAGTAAGGTGTCTCGTAAATCTAAGATTCTCTTCAACATGGGCATATTATGAGGTTGACCTTTAATCGTATGAGAAAAAAAACAATAGGTCTGCTTGGGTTTAAGGTCCGAGGTCGGGATTTCTTTTACTCCAAAAATAATATTGCAATCAGAGAGGTCGCCAGTGACCAATGCACCGGCCTTCATATATTCAGAATCTTTATAAATACGGTTAGAAGCGGGTTCAATTTTCACCTGAATTCCATATGACTCAATAAGCTCTTTCACCTGTCCAGGGGTCAGGGGTGATCTTCTTTCTGTAAGATCTTTGTTTTCGCGACGAATACCAATCAATCCCATCATAAATACCTCAGCCTCACGGCATGCTTACCTTACTTTGTTTCATATAAAATGGTGTTAAATTTGGAAAAATATTTTCTAAATTTCCAATGAATAAAATAAAATATGATTTTGAGCGATGAGCACCAAACGGAAAATAAATTTGCCATCAGGCTATTTTTCTTCTGCATCGAAAGAGAAGACCCCATTACTTTTTCTGACTTCAGATCTGATCCATTCCCTGAAAAGAATACCTCCCGCTCACTTCCCTCTTGTCAGAGAAATCTCGCTAGATTTAGGTATATCCAGTTGGGCAGTTAATTTCATTTCACCAGATAAATTTGTTATTGACCAGCAGGTGATTTTACTACCTGAAAATCTTCTTTCGGAAGATGAATCTCGCTCGATCTTGATTTATGAGGACGGCCATTGGAAAAAATGGCAAATATTTGATGAACGAACCAATAAGTTTTATAAAATGATCTATGTGGCCCCTGCGAAACCACCGACCATTGAAATCAGCGGAATCAAAATGCATATCACTCAGAACAGTGATCCCGCTCAAGATACCTCCTGTAAGATCAAATCTTTGAAGTATCTGAGAGGATTGGTGTTGGATACCTGCACCGGCTTAGGATATACGGCCATAGCCAGTGCTCAGAACTCAGCGGTCATTCAGGTATACACCTGTGAAAATGACATTAATGTTCACCGATTATCTCGCCAGAATCCCTGGTCACAGTCATTATTCAACAATCCCAAAATTAAACCAATATTAATGTCAGTCCACCAGCTGGTAGCTTTTTTCCCATCAGAATTTTTTGATTCGATAATCCATGATCCTCCACGCTATAGTCTGGCTACCGAATTATATAGTCCATCGTTTTATAGAGCTTTATATCGTACTTTAAAGAAAGGTGGGGAATTATATCATTATACCGGTGATCCCCAGCGTAGAATCCGACGAATTCCTTTGGCAGTAGATACCCAACGTCGACTAAAGAAAATTGGTTTTCGGGCAGTGAAATTGGCTTATAGCGGAGTCGTCGCTCAGAAGTAAAAGAAGGAGATGGAGGTAGCTATTGGTTAGAAGGGTGATTCATCATTATCGGGCAGGATATCCAAATCGTTGGTTAACTCTTCTTCACGGATGAGAATTAAAATGGCACTCTGGGGAACAATAACATATTTTTCGCCTTCATACTTAATTTCCACTCCGGCTTTTTGCAGGAATAGGGCATAATCTCCTGGACGAGCCTGAACTGGTAAAAACTTAACTTCCTTTTCTCTTCTTTTCCACGGTTCTTCGGATAAATCGGCTGGATCGGCGAGTGGAATACCGGGACCAGTCTGAACTACTCTACCGCCGATTACATCTTCTTTATCTTTTACGGTTTGTGGCAGGTAGAGGCCCACTTTGGTACGATCCTCATTCAGATCTGGTTTAATCAGCACCCGATCGCCAATCACAATGATTCTTTTTCGAGTCATGTTTTTTCCAACTATATTTGCCTAAAAGTAAGGAAGAAAGGCGGAAAAACAAAATTTTTTTACAGTTCACTAATAACAAAAGTATAGGTAGATAATGGTAGGAGCATGCAATGCAGATTATTTATTAAATTTTTTAAAAAAATACTGTGAATACCCTTTGTTGGAAGTGGATAATCAGTTAGTTTCTGCTTTACTGAAACATTAATTATTTCTATATTTTTATACAATGAATAGAAAATTAGACTTTCGGAAAAGACCAATTTTTTTTGTATTATGGTGCACTGCCCTGGTATCATGCGTACCTGATCCCCCCCATAGCAATCCCCTCGATCCTTTTTACAACAGAGAGATAAACTTACAAATATCTGGTCGAGTATCTCAAAAAAATAATCCTTATACCCCTCTGGATAGTTGTCTTCTACTCCTTACACCAGGAAATTATTTTACCTTCTCAGACAATGCGGGAAATTTCGTTTTTGACAAACTCCTGCCAGGATCCTATCAGGTAGTTACCTATAAATCTCATTATCAAACAGATACAACTACCTTTCATACAGATTCATTAGTTTCTAAACCGTTATTCATTTATCTAAACGGATTACCTTTTATTAAGAAATTATATTTTTATAGTCAATTTATTGATCAATGGTGGCCTGATCCATACTATGAAATTGTATTAAATTTGATAGCCGATGATCCAGATGGCATGAATGACATTCAAGAAATTAGATTAAATATACCAGAATTTGATTTATATGAATCTCTCAGGACAAGTAATCGGATCGATAGTTTTAGCATAAGCTTACAGGGGAACGAATTTCCTGACGGAAATATTTTTAATATTATAGGAAAGAATGCGTTGATTGAATTGGTTGATCGATCCGGTTCTACCCAAAGGGAAGGTCCTTTTTTTATTCATCGCATCATCGAAACTTCGCCCACTCCCCTATCTCCTATCGGTTTAGCCTTGGTAAATAACCAACCAATACTAACCTGGCAGGAATTTTCAGTCCCATTCAATTTCCAATTTGAGATTCAGATATTTCGTATTATTGCTGGCATCCCCAATTTGATTTTTTACCACAAAAACATTCCTTCTCGCCAGACAGAATATCAATATCCTGAAATATTGACTGCAGGACAATACTTCTGGGTTATTTGGGTCAGAGATGAAATCGGAAATTTAAGTCGTTCAAAAGAGGCAAGTTTCCAAGTACAATAAAACGTATTTTTAAAAAATATAAGTGAAAACGATGAATATAACTTACGTAAATGCACTAGTAGATATTAGCCAGAAAATTAACACTATCCGTGATCCAGATGATCTATTAAATAGCATCATGGATATTGCCATCCAACAGCTTTCGGCAGAACGTGGATTTATTCTCCTTAAAGATGAAAAAAAGCCAGATCAGTTTTATCCCAAAGCGGCTAGAAATATCGACCCTTCCCACGTCAGTCATATTCAAGATATATCACAGAGTACCGTGAAAAAAGTTCTGGAGAGTTGTAAGCCTATTCTTACCTTCGATGCATTATCTGATGAACGCTTCGATGATTCTGAAAGCATAATTACGCAAAAAATTCGTTCCATCGCTTGTGTACCTTTGATGTATAAAGGAGAATTATTGGGAGTGATTTATATTGATCGTCGGGGACAAAAAGCTGCTCTGACGAATGACAGTCTGGATTTTTTACAAGCATTTGCCAACCAAGCGTCTATCGCATTAGAGAATGTTCGTTTATTGACTCGACTTCAGGAAGAGAACTCTCGTCTTAAAGAAGAATTTCATCGGATTTACGCATTTCAGGAGATTGTAGGGCATAGTCCAGCAATGGAAAGCGTATTTCAAACCATGGGAAAGGTATTGAACAACGATACCACAATTTTACTAATGGGTGAGACAGGAACTGGAAAAGAACTTGTTGCTAGAGCAATTCATTATAATGGATGGAGAAAGGAGAAACCTTTTGTCCCCATAAATTGTGGAGCAATTCCAGAAAATCTGGTTGAAAGCGAATTATTCGGTCATAAGAAAGGTGCATTTACCGGAGCCATATCGGATAAAAGGGGGCTGGTAGAAGCAGCAAACGGTGGAACACTCTTTTTGGACGAAATAGGTGAATTACCTCCACCGATGCAAATAAAATTATTGAGATTTTTACAGGATAAAGTCTTTACATCCATTGGCGAAACTTCTACTCGACAGGCTGATGTGCGGATTATAGCCGCTACCAATCAGAATTTACTTGCACTTACTCGTTCTGGAAAATTTCGAGAAGACCTTTATTATCGCTTAAATGTTATCACCATAAACATTCCACCGCTTCGTGAACGTTTAAGTGACATTCCGCTGCTTGTCAAATTTTTTATGGGAAAGTACAATCTAAAATTAAATAAAAAAATTGAAAGCATTACCAGCGGTGCAATGAAAAAATTATTGGAGTATTCCTGGCCTGGCAATGTCAGAGAATTAGAAAACACCATAGAAAGAGCTATGGTTCTCACATCGGGAACAGCTATCAGTGAAGAAAACCTGATTCTTTCTACTGAGGAGAAAGAAGAAGCTATTATTCGTGCAGGCCTAAAATTAAAAGATCTCTCAAAAATTCTACTGCAGAAATCTCTTGAGGCAGCGGCAGGAAATAGAACCAAAGCTGCAGAATTAATGGGGGTTTCACTACGTTGGGTTCATTATAAAATGAAAGAATGGAATCTGTCTTGAATGAATTTCCATTACCATTTAATCGAATAAACGACTTTCTACTACTCTCCGTTATTCAAGAAGGGGTATTCTCGATTTCCGTTATAGGTTATCAGGAAAACCTCAAACGACCTGTATTTTTAAAAATATTAAAGCCAGCAATAAAGAATCAACCAGAGTGGATGGAGCGTTTTACGAGAGAAGCACAAATTTGTGCTCAATTAAAAAATATACATGTTGTGGATATTTACCTGATTGGAGAATTCCAAAGTTACACATTCATGGCAATGGAATATGTACATGGTTTAAGCTTAAAAAATCTACTTTCGTATGAGAAACCGTTAAATCAACATGTTGCATTTTCTATTTTTCGCCAGATTTTGACTGCGGTTGATTATGTGCATAAAAATGGAATCATTCATAGAGATATCAAACCAGGAAATATCTTAGTAGATATCTATGGTCAGGTCCGTTTAACTGATTTCGGTTTAGCTTATCTCGGACAAGATGCCAGTATAACTCAAACCGGAACTATTTTAGGCACACCGGCCTATATGTCTCCCGAACAAATTTTAGGAAAGAATATACTTCCCCAAAGTGACTTTTTTTCTTTAGGGGCCACTCTTTATGAAATGCTAACAGGTGTAAAAGCCTTTGCAGGCGAAAGCTATTCAATCTGTATTCAAAAAATTTTAAATGAGAATCCTCCCGCACCTTCCACTTTTTTAAAAACTCTCCATCCGGAAATTGATGAATTTATCTTCTGGTTATTAGAAAAAAATCCAGCTTCACGGCCTGCTTCGGTTACAGATATTATTAAAAGATTTGATAATTTACCTTTTAAAACTGATGACAAACTCAATCAATCTGATATTGGGAATCTCATCAAAAAATACTATCAACCACCTTCAGTACTACCCGAGAGCACAAAGCGAGAGATTGTGCAAAATTTCTCCTCCGAGAAAATTACCAGTAAATATAATTTTCTTAGAAGATGGTTGACTCTTAGTTTTTTTATCATCCTTAGCCTGATAATAATTATTCTGTTACAACAGAAACATGATCAATCCCTAGAAAGACTACCTGGAGTCCCTGACTCTATTGACTCAGCGGCAATAGAAATGTCTTCAGATCGAACACTGAACGATAACCAGTTTGCTCCAGAGCGTATAAGTGCAGAAAACAATCTAATCGGAAAAGATGAGAGAATTGAGACTGACACAATGCTCACTTCAAGTTTTCAAAAAGGAAAAATGAATGTACTTGTAAAAAATGAAATTCCAACCTTACCTGAAAACTCAAATCGAATCATGAATTTGCCAATGGAAAAAAATGAAATTACAGGTTTTAAAAAATCAATCCTCATCATAGAAACTTATCCGTGGAGCACGGTTTACATAGATGGTGTTATGACCGACTCGATTACTGTCAAAAAAGAATATTCACTCGAACCTGGTAAACATCAGCTTGTTTTCACTCATCCTGAATATCCACCTAAAGTAGCAGATATTAACATCGCAGAAGCAGAAACTCTGATTGTGTCCTTTTCGTTTTTAGAAAATTCAGGTTTTCTATATGTGGAAGCACGACCCTGGGCAGAAATTTATCTTGATGGTAAATATCGCGATACAACCCCTTTACAGAATGCACTTATTGTTTCAGCGGGTGATCATGTGTTGGAACTTCGCCACCCATCCTTTAACCCAATAAGGGAAATGATAACCATCCAGGCCAACGACACAATTTATATAAGAAAAAAGTTTATAAAATAATTTGGCAAAAAATTTGAAGCATAATAAATAGGTATATAAAATAAGGTAAACATTATGCAAAAATTGCGTTGCGTTTCATATATAATTTTCTCATTGATGACTACCTTCGCTCTGTCTCAACAATGGCAATATAAAGCACCAATGACAATAGCCCGCAAAGGGATGGCCGTGACGGTTTTTGATCAAAAAATTTGGGTCATTGGCGGAAGTCAAATAGGAAATAATAGTACTAACGTTGTAGAAGTATATGATCCTTTGACAGATACGTGGGATGACAATTATCCAACTATTCTGGTTTCACGAGAGGATGCAGTGGCTCAAACCCTGTTCGGAAAAATTTACCTTTTCGGTGGTTCAAACCAGATGCAATTAGTTTCTGAAGTTGAGTGCTATGATCCGAATAGAGGCGATTGGCAAGTCGTATCTAATTTACCAACTCCCCGCCGGGGATTGACTTCGGTGATTGTGGATTCTTCTATCTGGTTAATCGGTGGATCTAATTTACATAATACTTTTTACAATTTAGTCGAAATTTACCATCCACTAGAAAATTCGTGGGATTCCCTTGGGGCCGCCCTCAATTATGCCCGCAGTGATGCGATGGCTTCTACCAGGAAATTTGGTATTTTTGTTTTTGGAGGTAATTTTTTTGGCCCAATCGCTCAAGTTGAATGGTATAATCCGTTTACTAACATCTGGGAATCTATAGGTTCTATGTTATTCAATTGTAGTTCCGCCGGCTACACCTCTCATAATAATCAGAGTTGGATTATCGGTGGTATAGGATTATCCGGAACCCCCCTGGATCGTGTGCAAGTTTTCATACATGACAGTTCCCAAGTGAGGTGGCAGGAAGGCCCCCCACTCAACACCCCCAGAAGAGAATTGGTGGCAGCTACAGTTAATAATCGTCTCTATGCTATCGGCGGTAGAGGATTAATGGGACATAATTATTATAACATTGTTGAAGAACTTGACTTGCTCACTAATATAAATGCTCATGAACAAGTATTCCCGACAGATTATGTTATATTGACCAATTATCCTAATCCATTTAATTCATCGACCACCATTCAATGTAAGATACCACAAAGCGATAAAATTTATTTATCATTATATACTGCTACTGGACAAAAACTAACGACAATTTATGAGGGAGAACTTCCCGCAGGCTTACACAGCTTTGATCTTTCTTTGAAGAATTTTTCTGGAATCGAAAATAGTTCAGGTTTATATTTTATTCACCTGAAAGGTCGTAAATTCTCGAAAACACATAAAATATTTTTAATGAAATAGCTAACTCTCTTGAAAGTTTCTTATATCAATTCTGCTATAAAATTACTACTGTTGATCAGTACTTTTTATTTTGCTGTAATTGCACAATCAATAGAAATTGTGAAAGATAATAATTTAGTAAATGAAATTATAAAAGCTTATAACGAATTCGATTATCAAAAAAGTTCATATTTATTAGAAACAGCTCTTCGCAATATAGATAATTTCTCAGGAACCGAAAAAATTCTGATATACCAATATGCCGCTTTCCTTGCTTTCCAAAACAACAAAAATAACCAGACCGCTCAATATTTCTGGCAAATATTGGAGATAAATCCTAGTTTCTCATTAGATACTATTACCACACCTCCTAAAATTTTAACAATTTTTCAGAAAACAAAAATTGAATTTTTAGAAGAACTGAACCGAAGATCAATTCAATCACAGGAAAATAATCCTCAACTTCCATTTCCCTGGCGATCGTTTTTTCCTGGCTGGGAACATTGGCATCGAGGCCATCATCTGAAAGGAGCCATGTGGGGAACCTTAGCGACTTTCTCTTTGTCCGGTACACTCATATCTGTTATACAAACCCAGCAACGGGAAAAAGAATACATACAGGCAAAAGACCAAAATAAAATTGAATCATTATATAACGAATACCGATCAGCTTACCGTCGGCAATATTATTTTGGTTATGCTTTTTGTGCCATTCTGGCTTTGTCTCAAATCGATCTGGCTTTATTTACTCGTCAGAAAACAGTTCTTCACCCTTCAATCACATTAAAAACTTATCAATATGCTTTTCCTGAAGTATCTGTTACAATTCTCCTCCCCTGAAAAACACCAAAATAAATTATTTAATACCCAATTATGCAAACCATGCATGATTTTTTGCAAAAATTGCACAATGAACAGACCGAGTGAGTAAACCTTCCTAATTTTATATTTTATAATTCCATAATTATCAATTAGTTAACTATTATGAAGTAAATTTATTCACCTGGCATAATTATTGAACTCTTTAATTTGTTAAAAAATAAAATGAGCATAACAAGTTAAAAGGAGGAAAGTACAATGAATTATTTTTATCGTTCTATTTCTTATCTATTCATAAGCATTCTTTTATTTCTTTATGGATCTTTATTTGCTCAAAATTATGATGAAAGTGATCCGATATGTCAAGATTCGCTGATTCTAATAACTGTTACCGGTACAGCCATTGTGGACACCACTCATCATCATCCTTTATATTTCCTGGATGAAAACGGAGATGGTTCTCCAGATTACTTTTTGAATTTTGGTCCTTATTGGTACGAACCTGATAGTGGAAACGCTACCAGGCCCGATGACGGTGAGATAATTACTATATATGGAGGTATGCATTATCCGATAAATAACGTATTACTTTATCCGGTAATTATAGTATATGAGATAAATGGTGAGTATTGGAGAGATCCCTACCAACCTTATTGGTATGGTTTTCGCCGACATCACCATGCCATGGGATTTTTCTTTGGTTTTTTACATGACACTTTGCAAACAGTCAATTTAAACGGACTAGCCTTAGTTGATACTACTTTCAAACATAATCTCTATTTTTTAGATGAAAACAATGATTCTCTACCTGATTATTTCTTAAATTTTGGCCCCCCGTGGTATGAACCTACTTCGGGTGCTACACGACCACAGAACGGAGATACCATTAACATTGTAGGAGGTCTCTTTAGCCCGGATTCATTGATGCCAATGATTATTGTTTACGAAATTAACGGTTTAATTTGGAGAGATAGCACCTTCTTCGGTCCCCATATGGGTGGATCTTTGATTTTCCGCTATATGACCCAAGCACAATATATATACTCTCCCTGGGATACTTTATGTGGAATGAGATTTCAACCAGGCTGGCACATAGGGAGCCATCCAAGTATGCATATGCCCGATTCTATTTTTGGTTATATGTTTCAATTATTTACACAAAACATGTACCAGACTCAATCACAAAATACCTTTGCTGGGTTTGAAATAGGCATGTACGGTCCCATGGGCAACAACCTCATGTCAGGTGGTCCAATGGGAGGTGGACATCTTTCATTCAACAATGAATTACAGTTGAGATTCCATTATAATGATATCCAACTCCAGGGTAATAATATTGACGAAAGTTCTATCCGGTTGAAATATTGGGATCCAGTAGCCAATACCTGGATTACAGCTCAATCCGCTATATTGAATACTGCTGAAAATACGGTAACTCTTTACACACCTATAGTCTCTCAGTATTATATATTGACAGGTACCGAAGGTGCCCTCGACCTGAACGAGTCAGAAAAAATGAATACAGATGGATTTATATTGAAACAGAATTATCCCAATCCCTTTAACCCAACTACAAAAATAAGTTTTACCCTGGGTTATTCCGCAAAAGTTGAATTGACTGTCTATAATCTTCTGGGTCAAAAAGTGGCCATGCTACTTAATCAACCTCTCGAACCTGGTCAATATTCTTATAATTTTTCTGCTAAAAATCTTCCAAGCGGAAGCTATTTCTATGAACTCAAAGTCAATGGAAATAGACAAATCAGGAAAATGTATCTCATTCGGTAAAATCTCTTCATGATTTAATACCTATGTTTAGCTTTTCAAGAAAAAGGCGGTCCGTTGACCGCCTTTCATATTTTAACCATCTATCGGGATATTTCAAAAAGATATATTCAACTTAATTTTGAAGAGTGCCAGCTAAATAATACTTTAGTTTCTCTACAATATGACTCTTCGGATATGCTCCAACAATCTGATCTACCAGTTTCCCGTTAATAAATATTCCTAAAGTAGGAATCCCCATGATATGATAATTCATGGCGGTTGCCGGATTTTCGTCGGTGTTCAGTTTTACTACTTTTACCTTCCCGGCAAATTCCTGGGATATTTCCTCAATGGCTGGTGCGATCATTCGACACGGTCCACACCAGGGGGCCCAAAAATCCACCAGAACCGGTAAAGCAGATTCCAGAACTTCTTTCTGAAAATTATCGTCAGATACCTGCAATGGTTTGTTCATCTGTTTAACCTCCTGATTAAATATTTGACTTACAATTATAATCTTGGCAATTTTGGTTTTGGATGAGTCCTCACCCCAGGAGGTTACACTATCTTTTCATTTAGTTAATTCGACGAACCAAATTTCTTTAAAATCTCGGTGGCCATGTCTTTATGAATCATGAAGGATAGCATTTTCAATTTAATATAATCTTCATGATAAAAATAATAACCGAAGTTAGGTCCATTACGAGCGCCACTTCCTGAATCTTTGATTAAATACCAATCCTGACCATCTTTTTCCCAATAGCCAACCAGATGTATACCATGATCATCTTCAGTGGTTTTATTGCTGAATCGCAACTGGCGAGCATCTTCATCAATAAATTGAGAAGGGATATCGAAGGAAGGCACCATCGCCACTTCATAATGGGAATCATACCCGGGCTCGGACACATCACCTCCAATGCATACCGAATAATTATTTCGTACAGCTTTTTTTATGATACCCATGAACTCATCCAGCGGAATATTATAATACTCCTTACTGTGCCACCAGTTATCCGGCACCTCGAATTCTACTTGCTGGTAATAGAGCTGTTGTTTGAGAGAGAGAAAATCGAGATAGTCATCCATGTTTAATCGAACTACTTTTTGGAAAAATTCGAGTGGAGTATAAGTCTTCCCCTGGTAGTCAAACGACTTGGGTGGTTCTCCTAAATAGTGATTTAGTATGGATGTAATGGTCGAAAGAGTCACCTCTTCATTCCATAGATTATTAACCTTTACATATTGGAGATAATTATTCATCTCCTCATACAATTTTCGATGGTCGTGTACTTTCTGATTGGGTTTTAAACCGCTGTAAACCTCGGCTGGAACTATACCATATTTTTTCCAGATTCGCTTGACGGCATTGGATTCAGAGCCTTCTCCAAATTCTGAATCACCGCGCTCCTGGATAAAACGACGGGCTTTTTCTATATATTCCCAGTATACAGTGTAAAGCTCCGACAATTTTATGTTTCGTTTGGTAAGCCGATAAATTTCCGATTCAAAATAGGAAGTGGTGCAGAAACACCAGCACATTCCCGATAAACCCTGGGAGATGGGATCAGTATGCCAGAATATTTTGAATTGGTCTTTGGAGCGAGGTAAGTCCATCCCACTGAAATCCATCATGAATTTTTTGGAAGGCTTTTTTTCCTCTTTCAAAAAACTATCAGCGGTAGCCGTGATTTTCTCCAAGTATTCATGTTTGGTTTCACTAAAAACCCCAATATCTTTTCTGACTTCCTGGCTAATAACCAGTTGAGACAAGAACAAGAGAAGGGTTAAGAATTGCAAAATAAATACTCGCGGCATTTGTAATCTCCTTACCTATTTTTATAAAAGAGAAACATGGTTAACTTATTTTAATTTAAAACACTTATAGAATATACGCATACTTTATTGGATATAAAACATTCCAGTTTTTTTAAATTTGTGAAAAGTCTTGACACGTTTCGAACTACATATTAAATTTTCGCGGTTTGCGAGAGTAGCTCAGTTGGTAGAGCCTCACGTTGCCAACGTGATTGTCGCGGGTTCAAGTCCCGTCTCTCGCTCAAAAGGAAGGTACTTGAGGTCAAGTACCTTTCTTTATTGAATCATTGCCCGGGTGGCGGAATAGGTAGACGCCTGGGACTTAAAATCCCATGGGCTGTATAAGCCCGTGCCGGTTCGAGTCCGGCCCCGGGTACTGCAAAATAGGTGATATTTGATATTTTATATTTTATAGTTTTGGTAGCCAGATCGTATTTTAAATCTATAATTTTTAATCACTAATTTTTATTCTCATCTGTATCTGGGACGGTATTCAAAGGCCGTGCGGTACATGGTGAGTATGTTCTCCAATGGGGCATCGATCTGAATGTAGGTATGACCGGGTCCAAATATATATCCCCCATCCTTTCCCAGAACATCGATCAGGTGTCGGGCTTCGTCTTCCACCTCCTGGGGTGTTCCCTGACATAGGATCTGCTGTAAATCCATTCCTCCATAAAAACATAAATCGCTCCCAAAATCACGTTTCAATCCTTGTGGCTCCATACCGGAAGCTCGGGTTTGAATAGGTTCCAGAATATCTACTCCTGCATCGATAATCATTGGTAGCAGGGCGCGCACTGAGCCACAAACATGCAGTAAAAACTTTTTATCGTGCTGATGAACTTTGTCCACAATTTTGGTCAGATAAGGCATCACATACTTTCGGAAATCTTCGGGGCTGAACATGGGCCCCCATTGTGAGCAGTAATCATCCGCCATATAAACAATATCAACTCCTTCCGCGTAATTTTCCAACATAGTATCCAGATAGATCATACATTTCTCTGCAATAGTGTTTATCAAATGATCGGCATAACTTTTACGCAAAATAAAATCCATCATCAAATTTTCCAATCCCCTGACCTGAGTGGCAATAAAATAAGCGCCCCAGGTAAAAACGCCGATAATCGCCCGATCGTTATGGGCAGCCGCTTCAACGGGAAAATGAGAAAAATCCAGTAGATTATCTGCTGGCCAGGGGTGTTTCTTGATGTCGGCAAGATTATCCTTTCCAGTCAAAGGACTATAAATTAATTCATCATAAGTTCCCGCTCCATAAGACGTCACCCGGGTTCGATATCCCCAGATAGAAGTTTTTTCCTGTTTCTGATTTTCTTCTTCTGGATAAATAAAATTACGGGGTAAAATCATCCAGGTATCCACGTTCAGATGATTAAAAAGCTGTTCTTTACTGTTTGTTCTAAAATACTTATACAACAGGTCATACACTTCTTTTTCGGCATCGAAAGTGATGGGCACTCGATCGGTCTGCTTATGTTTGACGGCTTCCAGAACTCTTTGTTTTGAAGTAAACATTACCTTTTCTCCGACAAATTCATCATTCATCGTGACCCACTGCAGATTTCAATTCCTGTGCGTTGTTTCCCTGCCACATTCTTTTCATTATCCAGCTCAGGCCAGAAACACTCAATAGAAACGGTATGGCGAGCAGTAATGCTGACTGATATTTTCCATAGATCAGATTTCCCATTCCAAACAAAGCTGAATAAACAACTGTACAACCCAGCATCCATCCCAACAAGCAATTGGGCAAACTGTCTGGTGATGGTGGAAGATTGAATTTCTCTCTTATTGGTCTCCACCCTTTCCCCATCGGTCTAACTAACTGATAGAATTTGCTCAAGGTATGAAAATCAGTGGCTGGGGTCAGAAAAGTCACTATAAGCCACACCAGGGTGGTAAACGCCACACTGCCTATCAATGTGAGGTGCGAAGGTATGATGATTCCATTTTTATATAGGATGAAGAATAAGGCAGCCACGGTGAAGGAACTGATCATGGCAGCGATTTCACTCCAGGCATTGATACGCCACCAGAACCAGCGTAAAATATAAATCAGGCCAGTACCAGCGCCGATAGATAATAATAATTCAAAGCTCTCCCGAGCAGAAACCAGCAGAAACATGATAAAAGCCGAGATGATCATCAATGCAGTCGTCACCAACCGAGAGACCAAAATGTAATTCTTGGAGCTGGCATTTGGTCGAATAAAGCGGCGGTAAAAGTCGTTCACCAAATAGGAAGCTCCCCAATTCAGACAGGTATCCATGGTAGAAAGGTAGGCGGCAGCCAGAGAAGCAACCATAACTCCTTTTAATCCAGCAGGCAAGAAAATGAGCATGGCCGGATAGGCCATGTCATGACCAATTAATTCTGGATTCGCGCTGGGAAATGCCTTTTGAATATCGGCCAAGGTGGGATAAACCAGTATCGAACTTAAGCCGACTAATAACCAGGGCCAGGGACGAATGGCATAATGGGCAATATTAAACCAGAGAGTTGCCGCCAGGGAGTGTTTTTCATTTCGGGCGGCTAACATCCGTTGAGCGACATAGCTCCCACCCCCCGGTTCAGCACCCGGATACCATACCGACCACCATTGAATAGTTAGAGGAATGATGAAAATGGTAAGGGTAATTTCCCAGTTCGTAAAATCAGGAAAAAAGTTCAGGGTAGAACTATCCAAACGAGCGAGTAAACCATTCAGTCCCCCCACTGCTTCATGCTTAAGTGCAAAATAGGCAGCTGCCACCGCGCCTGTCATAGCCATACCGAATTGCAGGAGGTCGGTAACGACCACTCCCCACAATCCTGATGAAACAGAAAAAGCAATAGCGGCAATAGAACCATAAATAACCGTTTCCAGGCGCGACCAACCAAACAAAATATTTGCAATTTTAGCGGCTGCCAGTGTCACAGTGGCCATGATGACACAATTAAAAAACAATCCCAGATACAACGCGCGAAAACCTCGAACAACTGCTGCCGATTTTCCCGAATAGCGTAATTCATAAAATTCTAAATCGGTAAGCACTTTAGAGCGGCGCCACAGCCGGGCATAAAAAAATACAGTCAGCATCCCGGTCAGTAAAAAAGCCCACCAAATCCAATTATAAGCCACCCCTTTTTCACGCACCAAGTTCGTAATTAGATTTGGGGTATCGGTACTAAATGTGGTAGCCACCATTGATGTCCCCAACAGCCACCAGGGTAGAGAGCGACCAGATGCAAAAAATTCATCCATCCCTCTGCTGGCTCGTCTGACATAAATTAAAGCAACTCCTAAGGTGAATAAAAGGTATACACCGATAATCAACCAATCCCAGAATACCAAGCGCATTGAATTTAATTCCTCAGTGTATCAATTTACCAAACACCTGGTAATTTTTATAAAATTGACATATAATTCAAAAACACTTCATTTAAATAGCAAAAAAATGTTGTTATTTACAAGTCCTATTTTTTATGAAGTAGACATCCTTAAGGCCTGCCATTTTATTTCTTTGATAATCTATTTTCTATGAGTAATATAGGTAAATTTTTAAGAGAAATTTTCTGATACATATCCATGAGGTGACCATATGAAATTAGCCAAAATTTTAGGAATCATTATTATCGGTTTGATATTACTGGTAATAATCATCGGATTAATTGCTCCAAAGAAATATCAGGTAGAGCGCTCCATGGTGATAAATGTTCCACGCGAGCTGGTCTTTGAACATGTAGTATACTGGAAGAATTGGAACGCCTGGTCGCCCTGGGCTGAAAATGATCCCCAGATGAAAGTGACGATTCTCGGAGTAGATGGACAAGAAGGATCGACCTATAAATGGGTAGGTGATCCCAAAAAGACCGGTGAAGGAGAGATGACCAATACTGGGGTTAAAGAAAAGGAAGAAATTAGTTATCATTTGCATTTTATAAAACCCTGGGAAAGTCATTCGGATGGGTATGTACGCTTATCTGAAGCCGATGAAGGAACAAAAGTTACTTGGGGTTTTTATGGAGAGACACCATTTCCCTGGAATATTTTCATGTTATTTATGAGCATGGATAAAATGATGTCTAAAGATTTTAATCGTGGTCTGGAATTATTAAAAAATATTTGTGAGAAAGAATTTCAAACTTTATCCAGTTTTGAAATAAAAAAAGTTATTTTCCCGGCTCACAGTTTTGCCACTATTGAAAAAGAAATTGGATTCGATGAAATGACAGATTTTTTTAGAGAATCCTATTCTACCATTCTGCAGGTGATGAATCAGAAAAAAGTAAGAATGATTGGTGCACCGGTAGCCCTATACTATACCTGGGACGAACAATCCCGAAAATCAAAATTGGCCGCCGGAATTCCAATTTTTGGATCACTCCAATCTGAAGGGGTAAAAACTATCCGTCTGTCCATGGCCAGTGCCTATACCATCGACTACCATGGTGCTTATGAGGGTTTAAAGTACGCCCACCAAGCACTGAATAAATATTTTCAGACAAGAGGTTTACGTTTGAAACCACCCGTGATTGAAGAATATATCACAGATCCAATGGTAGAACCCGACACTGCTAAGTGGTTGACGAAAATTTATTATTTTAGTGATTAATGTCAGAAAGTAATCAGAGAATATTAGATCAGATTTAATCAATTCTCAGCTTACTGACTAAATAGCGACCCTGAGCATCACGGTTTGTATTCGCAAAACGGACAGATGGTTCATCAATTCCAGGGTCATGAATAGCCAGTTTTAGTTCATACTCACCTGGCTCTATACTAGTGGGAATAATAAAATTATCCTGACTAATACATTCTCCCGGTAACCAGCTGCGGATATCAATCTGGCTGGTATAGGTGAAAGCCGTTTGCCCATATGAACCAACCACATACATAATTAAGGGCCAGTTAAAATAAAAAGGTGCCACTCCCTTATTTTCCACTGTCAATGTAAAAGAAAATTGCTCTCCTCTATTCACGGCGGCAGCATGTTCTATTTTTCTGATGACAAATCGATACCCTAATTTCTTTAGCAATTTGTCTAAATTAACACGATGCTGAGCATTTTCGGGTGATAACAGGCCACCGGCAGGCCCAATGAAAGACCAGTGAGTCTGTTGTATAAATTGATAATTCAGTTCAAACCGCTCAGTGGTGCCCTGCAAAGCTCCGGCCTCACCTCCACAAAATTCACCACCAATGAAAGCCGATTTCCACACGCGGTCATTTAGTGTAGGATCAATTTGGTTTAGACTTTGTAAATACCAATTATTTGATTCCGCTGTTCCCAAACAATCATTTCGGATGCCTCCACCATGATTGGTAACATACTCAGTAGCAAAGTCGTCATCGAAGGCAATGACTTTGGGCTTGGTTGGAAATGCTGAAAAATAATCTTGCAGAATAGCCTGTTTACTCGCCTGGGTTGCTGCTAAGCTGTCATTTAAATATACATGCCACTCTCCCCAGAAACCATACGAACCTATATCGATCCAGGCCACCCGGTAATCAGAATCGTAGCGAGCTCCAAGAGCGGCTATGAAATCATGATGAGCCTGCAGAAATTGTGGATCATCCCAGTCTGGTGCTAAACCAAACTGACCGTCGATTTCATACGCCCGCATTTTTACCCCACGATCAACCAACCATTGGGGAATGTCAATATGTCCTGCACTACCTGGCATAGCCGTGGAAATCCGGAAACCAACCCGGCGGCGAGTTTGCGAAATATTACCCCAACCAGATTCCAGAACAGACCATCGATATACACCGAGACTGGGTTCTAATTCTCTCCAGGTGATATTGACATACTGCAGTGTGGTTTGATAAAAAAGATTATCACTTCCCACCCAGGGAACCAAACCCATAAAAGGATTGGCCAATACGCTATCGATTTCACTTAGAGTAATCCCCTGGTCAGGAGGTTGAGTAACCTGTTTCTCGTGACAAGAAAATAGAAAAAATAAGCACAGGAGAAGCAATTTACAGAAAGTAAAAAAAATCCTCTGCCGGTATTTTAATAAGAGATCGATTATCATTTTCCTAACTCAATAACTAATAATCCATAGACCTCCACTACCGGTAAGGTTACCTGAATGAGATTTGCTTTTTGAGAATTTATCGGCAGTGGTTTAAGTTCGGATAAATTTCCACTGTACCTCAGGCTTTTTATGGGTTTTCCAGTCGGGAGATAAATTTGCAAATCAACATTCTCAACAGGAGTTTGCACGCCATCCACCGTCACATCATAATTTACCAGATGAACGAGTAGCAGATTTTTATCTTTTTGTGTCATGGTGGTCATTTCAAGATAAGGCGCTTTGGTGACGATCCGGGTCAAATTGTTATTCAGCATGTCTATCATCTTATCGGTCAATTCTTCCAATTTTACTCGCAACTCTGGATGGATTCGATTTCGGGTGTATCCCTCTGGAATATCAGAGAACACATCTGCCATGGAGGGGCCAAAGGTGGTAAACTCCGATTTTTCCTTGGCAGATATCAGGTAGCGATGTTTGGGTATTGATAATGGTAAAAAAGCCGCTTTTCCTTTGCCGACTTTTTTCAGAAGGTAAGTGTCGGGATAGTTGTCTTTACCAAATAATTTCGCCAAAGGAATTTCGGCATTTGCCAAATTATATTCATCCTTCACTCCACATTGACCCAGTATTAAAATTTTTCCTCCTTTCTCCACATAGGCACGTAAGGCATTTTGTTTCTCGAGGCTTAATAGAGGAAGATAAGGAATAATAATCAGCTCTATCTCTTTAAGATTTTTATTCAATAAATCATCTTCTACTAACATTTGATGGGCGATTCCACGGTCCGCCAGTACCCGCGACATGCTAAAAGCAAAGCTAAGTTCATCAGCCAGGTACTGATTCAAAGATGCTAAAATAGCTACATTGCTCTGCAACTGAGCACCTAACAGACTTTGTTCATTTGCTGCCAGGAAAGTATAAAAAGTCGTTGCTGCAGGTGGGGTCAACCTTTTTTCCCGGAAAACACAGTGGTTAGCAACGGCTTCCGCGATATTAATCTGTGACATGGCGTTCAGGCATTGTTCGGTCGGATTTGGAAAGATGGGAGGAGTTATTTCGGTGGCATAGATGATAACTGGTTTACCGTGAGCAGCAGCGGTGAGAAATTTTAAAGCTGGGCTATTGGTCACTTTCGTGCCATTATCATCCTTACGTGGCGCGCTATCTAAGAATTCCTGAATCTCGGAATAGATAAAATCATCATATCCATCTCGACCGAGAAATTCCATGTTTCCGGCAGCATCATAAGCAATGGGTCCATACCCAAATCCGCCATAGACATTGCCGGCAATGATGAAATGTGGATTAATTTCACGAGCTGCAGTGCGCAATTTTTTATGGAATTCTGCAACGGTATGACATCGGAAGGTAATCCACTCCATCCAAAATTTATCCCCTCGTTTCTGCGGTAATTCGATAGAAGCATAATCCGACGTCCCATATTTTTTCTGAGCCACCTCAACAGGCAAATTTTTATTCAGGAAGGTAATAAAATTCTGACGAGTATAATCGCAATAACAGGTTCCACCAGCAATGTGAGTCCAATCCACATAGGAACCATCTATGCCGGTTGCGGCTTGCTGGCGAATTTTACCTTCCATCAGGCGCACATAATAAGGATTATCGGGACAGCCCCAGGCTTCAAAACCACCCGTGGTTTCTTGACCATAGGGTGCATAACGATAATAAGGAAAAGTACCATCGGGTCTTATCATAATCCAGGTAGTTGGATCAACGGGAGGCTTTGGACCAATGATATCCTCGAAATCCTGCCAGCTTTCGTTGTAAAATTTTAACATCTCGATCTGTTCTTTTTGGGGCTCATCTTTATTGGTCGCTGTTCGTCCATTTAAGGAAGTCGAGAGATAGCGCAGCACAATATAGCCTTGATTGTGCATATTTTGATTGAAAGCTTTCGCTTCTTCTATCTTCTGATCAAACTCAGAACGAGTGATGTTTTCAAAATTAGGAGCGCCACTCCCAAAAGTAATCGTCATATGATTCTTCTGCAGAAATTCCAGATCAGCTTTCTGACCCAACCGCCAATGTCCCCAATCGACAACAGGTTTAAAAGTTTGCTCCTGAGCATTCAGGATCCCTAAACACACTAAAACCGCTATCATGGCAAAAAAACTACGCATGGTTATTTCTCCTTTTTATCTAAAATTTATAATTAATTCTTCTGTATAATATTCTGGCAGCATGATCTTATAGGTCCCATTTTCAGATAAAATTGATATGTTCTGCTTTTGAAAAACAGCGTTGACGGGAGTTTTGGGTGATTGAAAAGTGATTTCTCTAATGGACCGGACAGGGGAAGTTAATTTTAATATCATTTCATTTTTAGAGGCTTTGAAATCGACAATTGGAACCGTACTTTTATTCAGTGAAAATAATGAGTTATTTATCGGGCGCATAATCAAATGGCGATCGGAAGTTATATATCCACTCAAAATACCATCATCCTTTCGATTCCACTCCTGCTCATCGGCATTCAAGAGTATCACATCTTTATTACAGAAAAATTTCATTCGGGCTTTGCTTTTCGTTAAGACATTTACAATCAGATCATCTTCCTTCTTGGTGATGTCTGGCATTAAGCTGGAAACATAAACTAAACGTGAATCAAGACACGGTTGAGGACCTAATGTCACTTGAATAGAATTGCTACCCTTTTTCAAATTGGGGAGGATGATGACCCGTTCTTTAAATGCCCAATGTTCTTTTCCATTAATATTTACCTTTTGAATAAATTGATTGGTATTTTCAATTTTAATACCCATTCCGCCCGTGAAATACGGCAAAGTATCGGTAAGTGCCTTGGAAAAATCGATCACCATTTCGAGTGTATTTCCAGAGCATTTCCAGCGGTAATTCCATTGTGCCATGCTGAGCAGTTTTTTTGTCAGCTCAACTGGAGTCGGACAATAAATATCACTGGTGGCGAATTTGCTTTTAATAGCATCGTACATGGCAATGTTATTTTCATTCATAATTCGATCCTTCCCATACTGCGCCTGGGAAACGATTGAATAATCGTGCCACATCTGATTATAAATCACGCCACGCCCGATGCTTTCATAGAGATGGTCGAAAATTGCCTCTTGATAGGCGGTAATCTGTTGGGTGGTATAACTCCAGGTCGGGTCATAAAACCACTGATAATCTGGTGAAGGAGTATCTTCCAGAACCACAAAATTCTTATACGGTCCCGTATACCAGGTGAGGTTACCAAATCCAATCGGCATATCCTGTTCAAAACCATGGGTAAGATATAAAGAAAATCTTTTAGCTAATTGGATATAATCATTCATATAAATGGTGTTACCGGGATTGATGAAGAATTCCACTTTACCAATAGGAAAATCATAATCACTCATATTAAATTCGATTTCCTGAATGGCATCATCCAATTCTTCTTTCCATCTTTTTTCGTCCATTTCACGATTGATGCGGTGAAAGCGGCTGTGAGTTCCGATTTCTCCCCCCACCTCTTCAATTTTCTTTCCCAGAGGGGCAAGATCCTGCCATCCGGCTTGAGTAGCCGCACTGGAAACCCAGGCATAAACGGGCACCACCCCTGTTTCCTGGGCTAACGATGTCAGATAATTAATGGTTGTAACCTGGGCGTTCAGATTACTGCTGGCATCCGCATCCAGCCGGATAAGGGCAGTAAGATTGGCATTGGTTACCTGGGGAACAGGAAAGGGAGAAGCAATATTCCCATAAATTGACCAGTGCAGCGCGCGCAGCAACACATTGAATATTTGGTTTCGATAAAACACCTGAGGTTGGACATTACGGAAAAAAGAAGCAACTCCAGCCCAGGTAGAAAAGTCGCTAACTAATACTATTCGGTTATTTACATTATTATTAACAGTCAGGAATGGATAACTGTTTTTTCCATCGGTATTGATGAGGAGAACTTTCGCATCTTCTTTAAAATCTAGAATATTAAGTCCATTAACAAGATGTTGAGTGAGAAATTGTTGGTTTTCGAAAGGGCGGGTAATGTAATGATCATTGGAATTGACTTTTATTCGGTATTGAGAACTTCCTTTGAATCCTTTATAAGAAATTCCGATCAGATCGTCCAGAACGGCATGATCACGCTCCTGCCCCTGTTCATCATGCGTGGCCAGCGGGCCATCAATAATCAGGTTTCCCTTCTGTTCTAAATATCTTTTTAAAGTCTGGGTAAAACGCTGCGCATTCTTTTCATCCACGAATGTGCATTGCGCGAACACTAAACAGTTATACTTCCTTAGATCCATCTGCTCGCTAAAATCCTCTATGAAAAGACAGTCATAAGGAATTCCGGCAAGATTACTAACCCCTGCCCAACCGTGAGCAGCCATTTGAGTAACACCCCAGCGCTGGTCAAAACTGGAGCGACTAATAACAATGCCCACCCGCGGATTATCAAAATTCATATCGGAGTAACCAAATGTAATGCTCATTAACACTAAAAATATGAGATAAAGGTTTAAAGGTTTCATAAGACTCCATCCGTATTTTTATTTGTTCAATCCACCAGCTGCCGCTCCAGCTCCATACATATTCTCTGTTTCAGGATCGATCACCAACATGGCGGCTCCTCCTATTCCGTGCGAAGTTTTTCTGATGCGGTGCCCTCTCCTTGAAAGCTCGTTTATTACATCATCTGAAATCCCTTGCTGAATAGTTAGACTACCATAATGAGGTCGGTCCTGTCCAAAAGATCCGACATGATGAGCGGTCGAAAATCGTGGAACTTTCATCGCTTCGGAAGGATATTGTTTGAAGTCGATGAAGTCCAACAACAATTGCAGGGCTGCCTGATCTTGCAGATCACCACCAGCTACACTTATTGCCGCTATAGCCTTGCGATCTTTAACAACAAGAGTCGGCGTTAGAGTTATACGTGGACGCTTACCGGCTTCAATGCAATTTGGATGACCAACCCAGGTATTCAAGCTCACCAACCGCGTACCATGAATGACACCAGTACTCCCCCCCGATCCTGCCGTGCTGCCCAATCCACTGGGCGTTGCGGCGACTACATTTCCCCACCGATCAGCTACACACAAGGTTGTCGTTCCACCTTGCTCACTCCAGGGAAAAGTACCTTCCAAGATTGGTTTCATCTGGTAAGGATCTCCAGGTTGAAGCATCTGTGAAGCCGCCGCCATGTTAATGAGAGAACGCCTCAGGCTGGTATACTGATCGGATAATAGAGCCATCATGGGAACACTATTAAATAATGGATCTCCATAAAACGCATCACGATCGGCCAGAGCTAACTTCATGCTTTCCACAACTAGGTGAATATAATCGGCAGATAATTGGGGATATTTTTTCAGATCATAACCTTCCAATAGTCGCAGAGTTTGCAAGAGATATGGACCTTGCGTCCAGGGGCCACATTTATAGACGGTGTATCCTCGATAATTAACAGATAGAGGTTCATCTAAGTGGGTGACATGAGCGATCAAATCCCGTTTTCGGAGAAATCCACCCTGCGCTCGGTACCAGGCATCCAGACTATCGGCAATATCTCCGCGATAGAACCGATTGGATACGGCCTGCAATTTTTCCTCCCGATTACCGATGGCCAGTCTTTCAGCATCAACTAGTTTCTGAAAAGTGCGAAGGAGATCAGAATACCAATCACGATGCGTATCGATGGTATCCCCGTCAGAAGTATCAATATACCAGCTAAGCCCTCCGGCTTCCAAAATTTTCCTGACCGGTTCTGAAACTTCTTCGAAACTACGAGTACCAAACAGACGAAGAGTTTGCACACACAAATCGATGGCGGCCGGCACAGCGGCTGATTTGATATCGCCTCCTGGAATTCCATTTTTCAGGTACCAGTCGATGGCTTGCTGATCAAGTGGAGCAGCACCCTGTCCGGCTAAAACAGTAGTTTGATGTGTTCGTGAATCATAATAAATCAGCGGCACTTCACCGCCGGGACAAAAAGCCCCAATGTGTTTTACGCTTAGCACCAGAATAGCTGCCACCGCCGCATCGGCCGCATTTCCGCCATTTTGCAAGATGAAAAGGCCACCTCTTACTGCTTCAGGTTTCCCGGCGACAACCATTCCTGCCGTTCCAGTGGCTTCTCTTCCAATTTCCTGGGCAAATGAAACGAGAAAAGTCAATAACAGCAGAAAAAAAATAATCGGAAATATGGAAAACACTTTTGAATTTTGAGGACCTCTCGGGTCTAAAAATTTCAAGATTGGCACTGATAATTCAGATTTTTTATTTCTCATTTTTTATCCATCTCATTTAAGATTGAAAATATTTTTATTTTGCTCATGCGAATTATTCTGACATTCATAAAGTTCTTTCCATGATTCACACTGATAATAAGCTCTCTTCATTCAAAATCAATCCCCATATTCTGGCTTCCACTCTTCGATTGTACCCTTTTGCATAGCTGTATTTCCCATATGGACAGCAATGGTGCTCTGTCGGCCGGTTCGGACATTTGAGATGGGTTGTTTTCGATGACGGATACACTCAGCAAAATCCTGCAAAGCTATCCCGCTGGTTTGCTCATCACCTTCTGGTTGATTATCAACACTAATTATCGTTCCTTCTCCTTTTTTCCAGGCCTGGTATGTAGCAGCCGTCACTCCATATATCCCTTTTTCGGTTTGAGCCTGATTCTCCTGGGCTAACAATTTAGCCTCTGGATAAAAGCGAGCTTCCTGTCCTTCTTCTTTCGAAATTTCAATGGTTCCAATAGTTCCCATGAATTGGAGAGAGATCCCATAATGGGCATTGGTAGTAATAGAAGAAAAAATAGCTTTCACTCCGTTCGGATATTCATAAATCGCGTGAACATTATCGTAAGTTTCACGTCCATCTTTCCAATAATCAATTCCACCCATACCGGTAACTCTTAGAGGATGACTATTCAGCATCCAGTTGGTGACATCAATATGATGAGAGCAGAGCTCTCCCATTAAGCCTGCCGAGTACTCCCAGTACATACGCCAGTTTATTAAACGTTCCAGTTCGGGGTTCGGTACCGGTCGCCGCCAGTTACCGTTGCGATGGTAATTACAACGAACATGCTTGATCTCTCCACAATACCCATTATCAATCATTTCATGGATTTCCTGATACAGTGGATGATTACGGGATTGATACCCTACCTGAAATACCCGATCAGAAGCTAACACCAGACGTTCCAGATCCAGAGCCTGGGATATGGTATGGGTCATGGTCTTTTCACAAAAAATGTGTTTACCAGCCGCTAAAGAATTCTTAGCCATTTCGTAATGGAGGTATAAAGGAGTGGCAATGACCACTGCATCAACATTTTTGTGTTCCAAAAGTTTACGATAATCTTCATAACCTTTGGCTTTGGGATCAGCGGCTTTTAAACCGGCCTGCAAATGGTCAGGTAAAATGTCGCAACAGGCAATTACCCGCAATCCTGCCTGCTGTTGAGCGATATACACCAGCCATTCACCACGATCCCCGGTCCCAATAACTCCCAGGTTAATAATATCATTGGGAGAGGCCGATTTTTGAGTACGAGAAATTCGAGGGTAAGCCAAAGATAAACCGGCAGTGGCAGCAGCACTCATTTTGATAAATTGCCTTCGGCTATACTTCATCCGTTTCATAAACTCCTCTTCAGGTTTTTAAAAATAGTTAACGATTTTTATTTTGAGAGGCTTTTGTAACCGCTCAGCCCAGTATTTAATTTCTGTGAAAGGATCGTCTTTCTTCGTAGTGAATACCAGATAGGCATTTTTTTCCGCATAACGGCTCCCGGCAGGCACTAAAAGAGGGTGGTCATCGATCAATCGCCTATTCCAGTATTTACCCCCTTCGGCCCCATCGCTGATTTTCGTATGAGGATGGCAGGTAGGTGAGGGATTCCCCTCACGATTGGTTATATCATACTTCAGACGTATGCTGGCCAGACCATACCCTTTATCACTATGATAAAAACAGAGCCAGCGAGCCTCATTTTCAATTGGTTCCTGCTCCAGGTAAGAATACCGTTCCGAAAACTTATAATCCTCAATTCTTCCATCAGGCCGGCGAAATGCGACATTAGTAAACATGCTATCCATCGTTATTTCATCATTTCGAAGCAATTTCAAATTGATATCTTTTTCCACTTCCATCAGAGAATAAAAAAGAAAATAAGGTTTTCCAGCATAGAATTTATACTGAGCCGTCAGCCAAATTTCAGGATGCTTTCTGGCTGAATCACTACGAATGGTTTCAATCAAATAGGGACCGCTAAAGCGTCGACAATAAGCTGGCATCTCCCAATCAGCAATCGTTTGATAATACTCAGCTTCAGTTCTCTGAAAATTCGGTGCCCAATGCATCCGGTTCTCAGTTCGAAATAACAATTGTTGAAAATCCAATTTGATCAGCAATTCTCTTAGTTGCCCCGAGGCGTGACTTTTTGCTTCGGATTGCATACTTCGACTGAGATCAGCTCGATAAAACTGATTCTCGATAATCAAATCAATTCCTGAACCTGATACAGAAAGATCAGTCTGAACGGGCGAAGGTCGATCGATACTTTGCACAACTACTCTCTTCTTTCCATGAGCTTCAATTGACAATGGAAAGATGATAGTATAGAGAGTATGAGAATCATTGTGATAGCGCTCTATTACCTGGCAGGGTATTTCTTTACCCGAAACCAAATCTTTAGCGACCATTCCCCTATCATTCGTTTTAAAAATATTTAATGGACTCTGATAATCAATCTCCAGGTACTCATCTACTCGGGTGAGACCGGCGGTTTCTGAAACCTCAATTTCTATTAAAAACCTTTCCTGTCCGCCAATGGAGGTCATTGAAAAAAACAAAAATAGAATGCTAAGAATATGGAAATTCATAAGACTTTACTCAATCGATCCAAACGATCGCTCCTCGTTGTATTTGAGGGATAACAATTGACAACTGGCCATCCTGATATTGAGCCGGAATGGTCTGCACAGTGCCCAAATACTCCAATAGATAAACTTTTGAGTTGGAATTTCCGGGAGCGATCAACTTAATATTCTGTTCCGGAACGGGGACAAGATTTTCTTTTCCTTTTAGTCCCTTAAAATTGGCCATAAAAATATGAATCTTGCCATTCACCTTAGCTATTTGGGCCGTAATGAAGGGAGAAGCATTGATCTGAACAGTTGGCTGATACGCTAAATCATCTTTCAGCGTTCTTAAGAAACTGCTATAGGCAGCCATCAACTTGTCATCCGGGAGGCCTGACCAGGCGCTTTGATTATACACTTCGTGAGCTAACTCTTGATACTTTTTACCTGGATTATCGGGTTGATAAACCAGAATCTGATCTTTAGAAATCGACTTTTGTGGATTGGTGATTCCCAGTAATTCATGCAGTGGATTGACGGATCGTGGATTACCTTTCTCATCATATTTGCCGGATTCCCCACTCATCCAGATTTTTAATCCGGATTGCATCAGCGTCCGAATCTGATTGACTTCCGCATCGGAGATACATTTGATATCAGGTAGTATAAGTACTTTCCCTTTAAAATTGGCAAGGGTTCGGGGAGTGACAATTTGAAATTCCTGATGAGTCTGAAGAATGAGCTCCATCAATCCTGTATAGGTAGAATAAAATTCGTCGGCAAAATAATCACGGGTTTTAGGTGAAAAATAGACACCCAATGGATTCATCCTTTCCCGCGGTAGATAGATAGTTTTTTCATTCTCAGCGATCCACTTGTTTATTAGTGACCGGGTAGGATAATCATTAGAACCAGACATCACGTGTCCCTGGGCATCCCAGAAATTGGTTCCTGCCATAATTTGAGAAAGCGCTAAATTTTTCATGGCTTCTTTGGGATCTGCTCCCTCTTCACGATCCCAGGAATAGCTTAACATCCAGGAAGCCTTACCTTCAGCGAAATCGCGAAAGGTATACATACCAACCATATAACGGAACCAATCCAGTGGATTTCTTTTGGCAGCGGTGTATCCACCGGCACTGAATTCGTGGGCAATTACATCCACAACTGGATACATATCATACACATCGGCTCCAACTCGTACGGCTTCTTCTCCATACCCAGGATAAATTTCTGCGATTGTCATACATTTCGGATTTACGGCTTTAACATTTTCATCAATTTCTTTCATGAACGCGGTAAGGGTTTTTATGCGGAAATCGATCCATTTCCGAAAATTGGGATCGCTGAAATCACCCAATTTCAGATCCTTTTTCGCATCCAGACCGGTTTCAGTCCGAAATGCTTCAACTGTATAATCGTCGAAGCTCGCCCAACTGTCTTCCCAACCATCGAAATGGGTCATCCAGTATGGAATATCGACATAGACGCCATCGATACCGGTTCCGGCAATTTGCCGGACTCTTTCCATATAAATTTTTCGCCATTCCATCGCGTAGGGACTAATCCAGACATCCTCATCGCCTTCATCGATCCAGAAAGCGGTGCCGCCTCCAAAGACAGCTGGTTCTCCGGTGATTTTCCGCTGCACCCAATCGGGATGATCTTTGAAAAAAGTATGCTCGGTCTGATCGGCGTTAGCCGTAATACATTCCAGGCCAGCTATATACACATAGGCATAATTTCCAGCGGTATGAGCTGCTTTAGCCATCTCTCTCAGAGCTTCAAGTTTTTCGGTAGGATCTAAAAAACTATCATAACGTCCAGGGATATCATTATCTGTTTCAATTCCAAAAACATAAGTTTCCTGGACTCTTTTCATAATTTCCGGCACCCGGTCTTTGCTTAACCCATGGCCGGCCGTGCGGACATAGTGTGTCCAATTCTGTCCAGCGGGAAATGCAGATTGATTCTTCTGAGGTCCGGTGCAGGAAGTGATAAAAAAGATATTCAATAACAAATACAGAATAAAAATGACAAAATAGAATCTCATGTGATATTGCTCCTTTCTTTATTCAAAATACAAATAACCAAATTTTTGATATTCATGAAACCGTTTTTCGATGGGTTGCCAGGCCCAATTTTCCCATTCACCCAGGTCATAATCGCCGCGATAGAAATTTGCCCGCCAGATAGTTCCTTTTTCAGGCGGCACATTTCCCAGGGGAGTAAGGAGCTCAAAGGGGATGTAAAACTCAGCCCTCCATTCTTCAACTACCGCACCACTCTTTATATTTCCCTCCTTCGCCCAGGTGGCATGCTGTACTTTTCGATTCCCTTCATAATGCCAGGGTCGCCATCCCAAAAATTTACCCTTTAAATTCGGTACTAACAGAACCAATTCTCGATTTAATGGCGAAATCTCATATTCAAAATACACGGGATAATCCTCATCCGGCCAGAGGAAAACCTCCACCACATCTTCCGTCCAAAGATCCAGAAAATCTTCGCCGAGACTGGCAGTAATTTTCCGATCCTGACATCGAAAAAGAAAATAGACTCCCGAATCAGAATAAAGAATTTTCAGCGATGTCTCTAAAACATCCTTAACTATTTTTCGCTGGGGTATATTTACCCAATCCGTTGTCGCCCATTGAGGATTAGAGCCCCGGCCATCCACTGAAAAATGCTCACACTTTTTTACCGGAATCGTATCCGAACCAGCCTGGAGCTTGAGATTGTTAAACACTAAAAATAAAAAAAGTATACTCATAGGAACTAAACTCAGGTTTAAATTTCCGAATAATCCAATTGCAAATTTCTGTCTAAAAATATTGACTGACATAATCTCAGTTAGTTTATTGTTAACACTTGATAGACATCCAGTTCTGGAACAGTTAATTCCAATTTTTTCCCCTTTATGCTGATCTCTCGAAGATCGGTGGAAACATTGTCTGGCGAATAGAGTTTTAATTTTTTCTGATCTATTTTTGAAATAAATCCATCCAGATTCAGTTTCACTTTTACATTTTTCAGGGGATCACCATAATTGACCAGATAAACAATGAGGCGATTGGTACCTCGTTTTTTAACGATATTTGCTGCTACATATTTTGAATTCGGTAAAGAAACTATCGATTCTCCAGCTAATTTCTCGATATTTGTCAGAAACTCAGAAAGAATTGTATTTTCTTTGAGCTGGGACATTATCGAAGGAGGTGAATAAACATCGGCAATTTCCTTTAATTCGTTGGTACTGCCTATGGTATATATTTTCCCACCTTTCTTTTTAAATTCCCTGATGAGTGCTAATTGGGCGTCTTCTACCCAGGGAATATTTGGAATTATTAACAATCGATAGTGGGTCAATAATTCAGTAGAGAGGCGCGGCAGGAGAACCACTTCATACATTATATTATTTTCGGCCAGTGCTTTATAGAGGTTATCACGTTTCAAGGTAACTTCAAAACTTGGAATTTGGGGAGGGGATAATACTCCAATGTGACTCAGGGTGGATACATCGGTATAAAAATCCCGATAATCGGCTACAAAGGTGTAATAGGTGCAGATTTCATTCCAGACTTTCATGGCCAGTGGGTTATCTTTTTTTATCCATCCTTGCAACATCTTATCTCCCGCTTCAGCAATAGCAAATCGAGATTGGAAAGAAGCTGCCTCGGCAATAGGCCGTCTCCAACCAACTTTCATTCCTTCTCTGATATCTTTTGCACCGGGATGTGGGACACCCGGATCCGCTCCTTCATATTTGCTTTCATTGGCTTTAACGCCATCGCCGGAAGCATAATAGAAGCGAGCCTGGGGGATATTATGCACCCATTCACCATCCCAGACGCCTGCTTCAGTCGTCGCTTCAGTTTTAGTGAAATCACAGGCTTCATCGGCTAAAATATTTCCTTTACAATTCCCGAAGATGGAAATATTTTTTCCTTTCTTTTTGGCCAACTCACGAACTTCGCTAAAAAAATCGAGGATTTCGCCGGTGCCACCTATAGCCCAATCATAGTAGAGTTCATCGACAC
>Ga0067045_1028415_pt1 | contig 34087 bp, 36 predicted proteins | sample TerdegcTABiofilm_FD_59184 | JGI IMG/M metagenome (GOLD analysis project Ga0067045, IMG submission 59184) | Combined Assembly of (Gp0054472, Gp0054536) Wastewater bioreactor microbial communities from Singapore -Terephthalate degrading...
GCCGCCGATGGATACCAAAGGATTGCGGATTTCGTGGGCCAGGCCATCGGCCATAGAACTCATGGCGGCCAAGCGATCCGACTCCAACATCCGCTCCCGGATGAGGGTCAGTTCCTTGCTGCTGGCTTCGATGGTCTCCACCAACCGGGAGTTCTCAATGGCCAAGGCCGCCTGGTTGGCAAACATCATCAGAAAATGTACGTCCTCTTCGTTCAGAGGGCGGTTGGAGAAATGGTTGTCAATAACAATTACCCCGATGGCCTCCTCTTTGGCCAACAAGGGCACCGCCACAAACTCCTGTCCAGCCAGTTGCTCCCGGATCTGTTGATTGACCTGGGGATGCTGGTCGGCCCGTACCACGTGGAAGGGTTTGCGATAGAGAACACTCTGGGCCAAGAGCCCCTGATCGGGCTGTAAGGGTATCTGGATGGGCTTGGCGCCGATGGGCGCCGACTCCGAGACATTTCCCAGATCTGCCAGCAGCGCCTGTCGGAGGGGCATTTGCCCCGCCTCCAGCGAGCGGTCGGCATGTCGGGTTTCAGTCAGGAACCGCCGCGACTTGTCCACCAGGAAGACCACGGCCCGATCATAATCCATGGCATTCTTATATGTTAAGGCCCGCACCAGGATGGTCAGGATTTTGTCCAACTCGATGGTGGTCATCAACACCGCCGAGATGTCGTGCAACACCGTCAGGATATTCACCATCCGGGCATTTTTCGCGGCCAGGGCTTCGATCTGTTGGAAGGCCAGGGCGTTTTCAATGCTGCTGGTGGCCATCCCGGCCAAGGTTTGCAGCAGTTGGACATTTTCCTGATCGAACTGCTGAAAGCGATGATTGGCGGTCATTTTATCATAGAGGCAGAGCATCCCCTTGAGATGACCCTTTAAATTCAGGGGGATGCCGGCGAAATAATGCTTTTCACCCTGGGAGTTGGTGAGTTCGGAGGTCACCGACGGCAGTTCCCCGGTCAGCAGCGGCTTCTCGCAGAAGATGGTCCCCACCGGTGGCAGGTCCGCCGGAACGATGCCATATTCGGCGCTGAGGTGTATCTGTTGGGAGACCTCGTCAACGATGCGCAGCGACGCCCCCCGGGCATTGAGGACCTTGGCACTGATGCTGACCACCTGATCCAACAGGGTGGGCAACTCCCGTGTGGAACCGACGGCCTTGGCCACCTCATACAGGACCGCTAATTCGGCGATGCGTTTCTTGGCTTCTTCGTGGAGGAGGGCCTGGCGAATATTGCCCGCCAACATACGGCAGGCAATGAGGATCGTCTCTCTCTCCTGGGTCGGAAACTCCCGGGGGGTCTGATGGAGCAACAGCAGCACCCCATAGAGAAAATTGTCGTCAGCCACCGGGAAAGCGGCCACACTGCGGCAATCAGGCAGGAACGCGGCCAGGGCCTGGTCCGCTTCCTCATCCAGCCGGGGCGGCGTCTGGACAATAATGGGGGATCGCTGCTGGGCTGTCCGGCCCACAATCCCCTGCCCCAGGGGGAATTCCAGACGGGGCCGCGGCCCGCCTTTGCGGCTGTCGGCCGTCAGAAAAAGTCGGGCCCGATTCTTATCCAGGGCAAAGAAGAGGGTCACCTGCACCTGGAGGTTGCGGGACACGAGATAGACAAAATTGTCCAGCCGTTCTTCGTAGGAGACCGTGGAAGTGAATAAATCAATAAGGTTGGTGAGAAATGCTAAGCGCGATAACGGCATGTCACGACGCCTTCTGTCCCTGGGCCTGGCGTTTCTCCCTGGCTTTGGTAAATACTTCACCATACCGGGAGGCCGCCCGCTGCCAGGAGAATTCCTGCGCCATTATCTGGCGTCGCAGTCGATCCAAGGCACCGGCGTCTGCATAGAGCTGCAGGGCCCGGTCTAGGGCTGCCCACAGCTCCTGAGGGTCATAGTTGACGAACTTAAAGCCGCTGCCTTGACCGGTGGCCGGATCATATTCCTGGATCGTCTCATCCAATCCCCCCACCGCCCGGACTACCGGGATGGTCCCATAACGCAGACAGTAGAGCTGGTCCAAACCACAGGGTTCATACCGGGAGGGCATCAAGAAGATGTCTACTCCGGCGATTATGCGGTGGGCCAGGGCTTCGGTATAGCCGATTTCCACGCCCACGGCCTTGGGGTAGCGGTTGTGCAATTCCGTGAAGGCGTACTGATACCGCTCCTCCCCCGTCCCTTGCAGGACAAAACCGACGTTCGCCTCCACCAGTTGCGGCATGATGGCCTGCACCAGGTCCAGACCTTTGCGCTCATTCAGGCGGGTGGTCATCCCCACCAAGGGCCGGGATAAGGGTAGATCCAGGCCGAAATGTTCAAGCAGGTCCCTTTTACAGGTCTCCTTGCCGCTGAGATCGGCTGCGTCATAACGCCCCGGCAGATACTGGTCATGGGCCGGATCCCAGGTATCGTAATCAACCCCGTTGAGGATGCCGTATAAATCTCCTTGCCGTTCCTGGAAGACCCCTTCCAGGCCGAAGCCAAACTCCGGGGTCAGGATTTCTTGGCGATACCTCTGGCTCACCGTGGTAATGAGGTCAGCGCTGATCAGCCCGCCCTTTTCCAGATTCAATTTTCCATAAAATTCCAACAAATGGGGGGTAAAATATTCCCATCCCAAACCCGTCAGGGCCATGTCATAATGCCAGAAGATGCCCTGATAGCCGACGTTATGAACAGTATACACAATGGCCAGGTCCTGGCAATACGGAGTGTCCCGATAGAGGGTGCGGAGATAGACCGGAACCATACCGGTCTGCCATTCATGGCAGTTGCAGACATCGTAGGTCAACTCCAGAGTGCGCAACAATTCCGGCACCGCCCGGCTGAAAAAGATAAAACGCTCGGCATTGTCCTGATAGTCCCCATAGGAGGTGCCGTATAAGCCATCCCGATCAAAAAGGCTGTCCTGCCCGATAAAGTAATAATTGAGCTGGGGCGTCAGCCAGGCCCCATAGATTTCTGCCGGCAGTGTCCGGATGGACAGTGGGATGGATAAGGTCTTCCCCAGCCGATCTATCTTGTATCGGCTCTCTTTCACTTGCCGATAGAAAGGCAACACCACGGTAACCTGATGACCTTCCTGAGCCAGGGCTTTGGAAAGGCCATAGATTACCTCCGCCAAGGCACCTGCCCGAGCAAAGGGATTGGCCTCCGGACTAACGATGAGAATTCGCATAGTCACTCTTTCCCTGTGAAAAAGGACCCCTGATTTACGACTCCGGAGTCCCTTCCAGTTGGACCTCCCGGAGATAGCGGGCTGCGTCCTCCGGTGGCGTCGGATTGATGAAGAAACCGGAACCCCACTCGAATCCGGCCATGAGGGTAAGCTTGGGCATGATCTCAAAATGCCAGTGATAATACTCCAGATTCGTCTCCCGCACCGGCGCCGTATGGAGGATGAAATTATACGGCGGACGGTTGAGGGCAGTATCCAAGCGTTTCAAGGTCTCGGAAAAGATCGCCGCTAATGTGGGGAAATTGGCATCGTGCAGGTCCACGTAGGAGGAGTAATGCTGCTTGGGCAGAATCCAGGTCTCAAAGGGAGAACGAGGGGCAAAGGGGCACAGGGCCACAAAGAGTTCGTTTTCCAATACCACTCGGACGCCTTGCTGGATCTCCTGGCGGATCATGTCACAGAAGACACAGCGCTCCTTGAGGCGATAATGGGCCAGGGAACTGGATAATTCTTCCATGACCAGTTCCGGCACGATGGGCAGGCCGATGAGCTGGCTGTGGCTGTGCTCCAGGGAGGCACCGGCAGACCGACCCTGATTCTTGAAAATCAAGATATAACGGAACTTCGGATCACGACTCAGGTCGCGGATGCGATCCCGGTAGGCGTAGAGAACGTCGGCGAACTGCACCAGACTCACCGAAGACAGCGTCTGATTGTGCTGGGGAAATTCGATGATGACTTCGTGGGCGCCGATGCCGTTCATGAGGTCAAACATGCCCTCGCCCCGGCGGTCCAGCTCCCCCTCGTTCACCAGGGCCGGGAATTTGTTGGAGACGACCCGCAATTTCCACCCCGGCGAGTTGGGCGGCCCACCCCCCTCCCGATAGGCCATGATCTCCGGCGGCGTGGTATGTTCATTGCCCGGACAGAAAGGGCAAAAACCACCTTTTGTCACCTCCGGCTCCACCACAAAATCATGGGGCCGCTTGCCCCGTTCAGTAGAAATGATCACCCATCGGGAAATTATGGGATCTTTACGCAATTCCGGCATGAAATACTCCCCTCATGACTAAACCGGCCAGCGGCCCACCGTTCCTGCACCAACCCCGGCCCGGCGCCGACCGCCGCCCGCGCACCTGGCGCGCTCGTACATCAATCAGGCCAGCAAGCCGCCAGCTCCTGATCGCCTTGAATATATCCAGCAAGGCAAATATTGCAAGTTATTTCCCTGGTTATCCGAGCCGTCAACGGCGAAACAGCCACAGCAGAAACGTTAAGATGAGGCTGATAACGATGGAAGTAGCCAAAGGAAAATAAAACGTGACATTCTCTCGGCGGATAGTAATATCGCCGGGAAGTCTCCCCAACCAAGGTATTTTGCTGCCATAAAGCAGCAGCAATCCCACCCCCACCAGGACCAGGCCAAACACCACCAAGATCTTGCCGAAGTCGCTCACCCGCCAAAACCTCCTGGACTGTCACAGGCATGTCTTGATCAAACCGGACTGCTGCGGCGGTTCCCCCAGAAAAAATATCCGAGCTTCCTTAGTACCATAGCAGAACAGGATCATTTGTCAACGCCGACGACGTCTCTCAGGACCCCGTCGCCACCCTGCCGGTCCCAATTTCTGCTTGCACTTTGACGTGAGGCGCTATATAGTGTGGCCATTCCATCAGGAGTGGGGACGATGAGCAGTCTGCCCATTGGCATTCTTGGGACCGGCGCCTACCTGCCGGAAAGGATTCTCACCAACGCCGATTTGGAAAAACTGGTTGACACCTCTGATCAATGGATCCGGGAGCGTACCGGTATCCGGGAGCGTCGCGTCGCCGGGCCGGATGAAGATGTGGCCACCATGGGGGTGGCTGCCGCCCGCCAGGCCCTGGAAAACTCAGGCATCGCCCCCGACGATCTCCGCTACCTCATCGTGGGCAGCAACACTTCCAACTATATGTACCCCGCCATCGCCATTCGGATCCAACACGGCCTGGGGCTGGATCATAAATTAGCAGCCTTCGACCTCCAGGCCGGTTGCTCGGGGTTCAACTATGCCCTGTATGTGGCGGAGAGTCTCTTAAAAAACGATGGCGGCTACGCCCTCGTCATCGGTACTGACACCAACACCCGCATGTTGGATTTCAGCGACCGCAGCACCTGCATCCTCTTCGGTGACGGGGCTGGAGCCGTGGTCATCGGCCCCACTGACCGCAGCCGCCTCCTCGCCTCTTTCCTGGCTTCCGCCTATAACGGCAAACTTTACTTGAAGACGGAGTTTTCCGAACTCAACAGCCCCTTCCTGCCCAAACCGACCCCGGTCAATAATTACATGTTCATGGACGGACCGGAAATCTTTAAATTCGCCGTGCGGGCGGTCCAGGAAAGCCTGCAGCGCATCCTGGCCCAGGCGCAGATGACCCGGGAAGAGATTGACTTCCTCATTATCCATCAAGCCAACTATCGCATCCTGGAAACCGGCGCCCGCTTCGCCAAGATGCCCATGGACAAAGTTTATGTGAACGTGGACCGGTATGGCAACACCTCTGCCGCCTCTATCCCCATCGCCCTCCACGAAGCCCTGGTCGAAGGGAAGATCAAAAAAAACCACAAAGTGATCCTCATCAGCTTCGGGGCCGGCGTCACCTGGGCCGCCACTGCCCTGGAATGGCTGATCTAACTGGACTTCCCTCGGCCCTCCGACAAATTCGCCCTGGACAGGCCCTGATCGGCTGCCCCGGTCACCACACCAGGCATCCGAGTCCGTAACCGGAATGAATGAACCCTCCTAAGAGTTGTAGCCCGGGCCCGGCTGCAAGTCTGGATAAAGGGCTTTCAGCCTCCTATGCCGGTTTGTCACATAAAAAAGGGGAAACCCCTGCGGGCCCCCCCCATCTCTTGAACCTTGAGTGTGAGCAGAATTATTTCAGCAACTGCCCAATGGCGGCTATCAACGAGACGCTGGCAATGGCAGTGCCCACCAGCCAGATTATCACCTTGGTAAACATCACCGAAACCTTCTCAGTGAACCGCAGTTCCAGGGTCGCCAGTTCAACCCGCAGTGATTCCCGGGTCTTTGCCAGCTCGTCTTTCGTGGCCATCTCCGCACGCAGTATTTCCCGGGCTTGCACCAACTCGTCTTTCGTGGCCATCTCCGCAAGCAGTAAATCCCGGGTTTTCACCAGCTCATCTTTCGTGGCCATCTCCGCGAGCAGTGCTTCCCGGGCTTGCACCAACTCGTCTTTCGTGGCCATCTCCGCAAGCAGTGAATCCCGGGTTTTCACCAGCTCATCTTTCGTGGCCATCTCCGCGAGCAGTGCTTCCCGGGTCTTTGCCAGCTCGTCTTTCGTGGCCATCTCCGCACGCAGTATTTCCCGGGCTTGCACCAACTCGTCTTTCGTGGCCATCTCCGCGAGCAGTGCTTCCCGGGTCTTTGCCAGCTCATCTTTCGTAGCCATCTCCGCGAGCAGCGATTCCCGGGTCTTTGCCAGCTCGTCTTTCGTGGCCATCTCCGCGAGCAGTAAATCCCGGGTTTTCACCAGCTCATCTTTCGTAGCCATCTCCGCGAGCAGCGATTCCCGGGTCTTTGTCAGCTCGTCCTTTGTGGCCATCTCCGAGAGCAGTAAATCCCGGGTCTTTGCCAGCTCATCTTTTGTGGCCATCTCCGCGAGCAGTAAATCCCGGGTTTTCACCAGCTCATCTTTCGTAGCCATCTCCGCGAGCAGCGATTCCCGGGTCTTTGCCAGCTCGTCTTTTGTGGCCATCTCCGCGAGCAGTGCTTCCCGGGTCTTTGTCAACTCGTCTTTTGTGGCCATCGTAGAGCGGAGCTGGGTTAGTTCGGAGCGTAGTTCAACTCGGACTGCGGCAATCTCTCCCCGAAGGACTTCCCGGGTTTCCACGAGTTCGGTGCGCCATTCAGCCAGATCAGCCATGGTGGCCAACTGGGCGGTCTGCATGTGGGCAATGATCCGTACCAGCGTCTTGCCCTGCTCGGGGCTGAACCCTACCGCCTGCAACTCTTCTACCGTTTCAAAATCCAGCTTCGGCACCGTCATCCTTCTTTTCCCCTGGTTTTGGCCTGCTCCAAGTTACATAATCTTGATCTTCTTCTTGGGAGGTTCACTGGGAGCTGCAGGGGCCGGCGGTGGTGCAACCGGCGTCTCCGGCTCAGGAGCCGCCTTGGGTGGAGCGGGAGGTTCCGCGGCCTCAGCCTCGGGCACCCGGCGGCGACGTGGCGTTGTTTCCTCTTCTGCCTCGCCCTCTTCACGGGCCTTGGGCTTTGCCTTGGGTTTGACCTCCACTTTGGGCTCGGGTTTCACCTCTTGGGGTTTGACAGCCCTTGGCGGCGAGGCCTCGGTAGCCGGCAGTGTTGCGGTTTCCGGCACCGGCGCGCTGGCTAAATAACGGGCGTCCACCCAGCCCAAGGTGCCATCCTGGCGGGCCCGCACCTGGAACCAACCTTGACTCTCTCCTACCTTTTCCACTTCTTGATTTCGGGTCAGGGCGGCGATTTTGGGACAATCCATCCCCGGACAGGCCCGGAGATTCAGCCGGTCTGCAGCCACATAATAAATCTGATACTCCACTTTGGGAGGAGGAGTCGGCGCCGGCGGTGGCGGTGGCGGAACCGGGGGCGGCGGTCCCCATAACCCCTTGGTTTGGCAGCCACCGACCAAAACCGCCAGAAGCAGACCGACGCCCAGCCAAAAGAGCCACCCGGATCGCCGATTGACCTCCGGGCTTCCCCCCGGCCTCGCCTTAACCCACATCCTTGCTCTCACGAATCTTCCAGACCCCACCGCTTTCCTCCAGCGTCACATTCACCACGGCCCGATGCATCTCCGAGGCCTTGGTCTGGTTGTTAATCAACTGAAAATTCCAGATAAATTCAGCTACTGCCTGGTTGGGGCCAACGCGCCGCAGGTTGGCGATATTATAACTGACGTTTTTAAAATCGTAGTTTTTCCAGTTTTCATAGGTCTGCCGCTCCAGATCCCCCAGATTGGGATACGTCGGGGCGTAACAACTGATGAACATATTCATATCTTTCTTCATATGGGCCGTCCGGATGCGCTCGGCCAAACGCTCCACATCCCGGGCCAAGGTATCAGCCCGCTCCACCCCAGAAGATGACGTCGGCGGCAGACCTGGCAGCGGCACCGCCGGTTTGCGCTCCGGCGACTTGGGCCAGAAGAAGAATACCCCCACCAAGATGACCAGACCCAACAGCCCTGCTATCCACTTGGCAGTGCCGGTTCTGCGGGGCGCCGGTCGGGTGCGACTGCGAGACGCCGGGGCCCGATAAAAAAGATCGTCCTCTCCCCCCAAACGGGTCGCAGAACGCTGGCCCATCGCGGCTTTTACCCGTTGCCCACATTCCGTACAGAAATTCTGACCGGGGTAAATCGGCCCGCCACAATTGGTACAAGGGCGTGATACTACCCTTTCCTCCTCCACGAGGGGATTGCCGCAGCGCTGGCAGAAACTGTGTTCCTCTCCATGGACGGTATGGCATTGCGGACAGATCGTCATTGCAACCTTTCCCTTATTGCCCTGCAGCTGCAGTCTCTCTGCAGCATTTTGGAGTTATGAACCATATCGGCAGCTTAAATTAAAAAAATTATCTTATTTTAACTTATTATATCTGCAGGGGAAGTTCAAGATGAAAAGCTCCGCCCCTGTTAACCAAAAGCCTGGCTATTCGAAGAAGGTTTCCCAAACCGCCAATTTTCCGATATAATAGCAGATAATTTCCTTTTGGTTTTTCCCATGGCGCTCCATCTCATCATTGACGGCTATAACCTGATCCGCCAGACGCCGGTCTGGCAGGAATTGGACTCCCTCGACCTGCGTTGGGGCCGGGAGGCTCTGTTGGAAAGCCTGGCCCAATACCGCCGGGCCAAAAAACACCCCATCACCGTGGTCTTTGACGGCGGTGCCGGCCTGGAGATAGCCGGCCACCGGGATTATTATCAGGGTATTTTAATCCTCTATTCTCATCACGGTGAAACCGCCGACGACGTCATTAAACGGCTGGTGGCGCGGGAACGGGAACGGAGTCTGGTTGTCTCCTCAGATCGGGAGATCATGGAGCATGCCCTGCGGGTCGGCGCCGCGGTCATGTCGGCGCCGGAATTTGCCCTGCGGCTGCAGCTGGCCGCGAGCCAGGGTGGGCATGAGGATGAGCCTGATGATGATCACCACGCCACCGGTACGAAAAAGAAGGGGCCAGCCCATCGAGCCCCCAAAAAACTCCGCCGCCAACACATCCGTCTGAAAAAAATCTAAGCTTAGCGGCTAGCGCCCTGTTCTTTGTCTTTCCTTGCAGCTCACGTCGTCCCCTGGAGAAAGCCCTCCAAGCGGGCCAAAGCCTCCCGAATATTCTCCAGGGAGTTGGCGTAGGAAAAGCGTAAAAAGCCTTCGCCGCCCTGGCCGAAGTCAACGCCCGGGGTGACGCCCACATGGGCCTTTTCCAGGATCTCGAAGGCCAACCTGTAGGAATCCTGGGACAGGTGTCTGGCATTCACAAAGACATAAAAAGCGCCGGTGGGCTCCACGGGGATACTGAAACCCAACCGCCGCAGGCCGGCCACCAACACCCGACGGCGTTCATCATAGGTCTGGCGCATCCGGGCCACCTCGGCCTGGGTCTGGGTCAAAGCGACGATGCCGGCCCGCTGTACAAAGGCATTGGCCGAGATGAAAAAATTCTGCATGAGCTTCTGCAGCGGCCGCATGAACTCCGGGGGCGCAATGAGGTAGCCCAAGCGCCAGCCCGTCATGGCATAAGCCTTGGAAAAACCGTTAATGACAAAGGCCCGGTCAGTGAATTCCAGGATGGAGTGCTCCCGCCCCTCGTAGACCAGACCGTGATAGATCTCATCGGAGATAATATGCGGTCCTAAGTCAGCAATCTCCTGCAAATTTTCCCGGGTCAGCACCGTGCCCGTGGGATTGGCCGGGGAATTAATGAGCACCGCCTTGGTCCGGGGGCCGAGACGCTTGGCGATCTCCCGGGGCTGCACCTGGAACCCCTCTTCCTCCCGGATGGGCACATACCGGGGCACCGCGTCCACCAGCCTGACAAAGTTAGGGTAACAGGCATAGTGGGGATCGGTGAGGACTATCTCATCCCCGGCATCCAGGAGTACGGCCAGGATCAGGAGCATGGCCGGTGAGGTGCCGGAGGTGACGATGATGCGGTCCGGCGTCAGCCTGACGCCGTAGTGTTCCTCATAGTGCTGACAGATGGCTTCCCGCAGCTCCAGAAGCCCCATGGAATGGGTATACTGCGTCTCCCCCCGCTGCATGGCGGCAAAGGCCGCTTCCTTGACCACCTGGGGGGTGTCCCAGTCGGGCTGGCCCACCTCCAGATGGATTACCGGAATGCCTTGGCGCTCCAATTCCTGAGCCCGCTCCAAGATATCCATGACCAGAAAAGGCGTAATATCCTGGGCGCGTTGGGATACGGCAGAATGAACCATACCAAACCTCCTGCAGACAATAGGGAGAAGATAGCAGGAATGTTAGAGGATTGCAAGAAGATGGCCGAGCTTCACGCCAGTCGGCAGGCCCGGTTACACTATCCACTTGACAACTAATCTTTTGTATAGTATATCATAGACATGAAGCCGCTCACTGCCAAACAACAGGCGGTTCTCGCCTTTGTGGAAGATTTCTTTCAGCAGCAGGGCTACCCGCCCACGGTACGGGAGGTGGCGGCCCATTTCGGCATCCAGCCCCGGGCCGCGGCCGATCATCTGGCCGCCCTGAAACGCAAGGGCTACCTGCACCGGGAGCCGGGCCGCTCCCGGGGTCTGAGCCTCGTGGGCCGCGGTCCCGAAGCCGTGGTGGAAGTGCCCATCCTGGGGCGGATCGCCGCCGGGCAACCCCTGTTGGCCAGCCAACAGGTGGAGGACACCCTCCCTTTGCCCCGGTCCTGGGTGCGGGGCGACGAGGTCTTTCTCCTGCGGGTTCAGGGTGACAGCATGGCCCCCCTCATCCTCCCCGGCGACCTGGTCATGGTGCGGGTCCAGCCCCGGGTGGACCGGGGTGACATTGCCGCAGTGCTCATCTACGACGAAGCCACCGTCAAGCGGGTCTACGAAGAGGCCGGTGGCCTGGTCCTGAAGGGCGACAACCCCACCTTCACGCCCCTGCGCTTCTCCCCCGCCGAAGCCGCGGAACTGGTGCAGATTCTGGGTAAGGTGGTGGGGGTGTATAGGGCACTATAGGGAAGAGGGAACAGGGATGAGGGATCAGGAGAAACACCAGCAGGAGATACGATCGTATCGGGATCTGGTGGTCTGGCAGAAGGCCATGGAATTAGTTGTCGCAGTGTATCAGCTTACCCGGACCTTTCCCTCGGAAGAGATGTTCGGTCTGACCAGCCAACTACGCCGGACTGCTGTATCGATTCCCAGCAATATTGCTGAGGGTTATGGGAGGACTTCAACCGGCGAGTACAAACAATTCCTGGGACATGCCAGGGGAGCGCTGTGGGAGTTGGAAACCCAGGTCTTGATTGCCAAACAGCTCAATTATCTGAACGGCTCGGAGGTGCAACGTCTTTTAGACCTCGCGGCCGAAACAGGACGAACCTTGCATGGACTGCTGTCGTCTCTCAAAAGATGATTCGGCCTCGCCGTTGCCTCTTCCCCTTTCCCTTTTCCCTTTTCCCTCTTCCCGGCTCCGTCCACTGTGGAGGGGTCAGGGAGTCCTTCTCTTCGGGGAAGTCATGCGCCCCCTCACCGCGGCGGCCGCGGCCTGGGGGGTGGCCCAGGGGTGGCGGGTTCTGGTGGTGGATGCGGCCAACCGCTTTGATCCGTACCAATTGGTACGGGAGGGACGGCGGCGGGGGCTGGTCCCGGACCTGGTCCTCAACCAGGTGCAGGTGGCCCGGGCCTTCACCTGCCACCAATTGGTGCAGTTGGTCCAGGAGGGCCTGCCCGCGGCCCTGGCCGAGGTGGCCCCGGCTCTGGTCATTGTTTTGGGCCCCTGCAGCCCCTTCTATGACGAACAGGTGCCGTTGTCGGAGCGCCGGCGGCTGTTCCGGACCATGATGGGGGCATTGGTCCAGATCAAGAAGCAGGCGGCGTTGTGGTTCCTGCAGCCGGAGCTGCCGCCACAGGTGGCCAACCAGCATTTCGGCCGCCTCCTGGCCCGTCTGGCCGACCAGGTCGTCCGGGTGGGAGGTGGTGCGGGAGAGGGACCGCCCTGGCAACTGCTTGCGACCCGGTCGCCGGAGAGGGTCGCAGCGGCCTAAGGGCTCTTTTTGACCGGCGGTGGTTGCTCTGCTACAATAACAGGGAAGTCACACAACCGGGATCTGTATATTTGGAAAGGCTATAACCCATGGATAGGCGCCAATTACCTCTCTTAGGAGAACTCTCTGAGCCCGCCCCCGATATTGGCCGCGGCGCATATCGGGACCGCTTGCTCAGCCTGCTGCGCCAGGATCTGGATTTTCACGGCCAGCAGAGTAACTATGCCTCCCACAACTTCCATGCCTTTCCGGCTAAATTCCCGCCCCAGTTGCCCCGACGGTGCATCGAGGTCCTGACTGTCCCCGGCGACGTGGTTCTTGATCCCATGATGGGTTCGGGGACAACGGTCGTAGAGGCTTTTCTGACTGGTCGGCATGGCATCGGCACTGACATTGATCCTTTAGCCCTGCTCATCACCCAGGTAAAGGTCACGCCACTGCCGTACCAACATATTTACGCAGTGGGACATGATATTGTCCGCCAGGCCTCTCGCCTGATCCAAAACAAGACCGAGGAGTTACAAACCTTCCTGGACCAGAACTGGGATGCCAAAACCCGGGAATTTATAGCTTACTGGTTTGCCCCGGTCACCCAACTGGAGCTGGCCGCGCTGCTGCAAGCCATTGACCAGGTGAGCGAGCCGGACTTGCGGGCCTTTTTTCTGGTGGCCTTTTCCGCTATTATCATCACCAAGTCTGGCGGCGTGTCCCTGGCTCTGGATCTGGCCCACACCAGACCGCATCGGGCCAAGGTGGTGCTCGATAAACAGGGGCAGGCGGTGTCGGGCACGGAACCGGCGGCCGCGATTTCACCGCGGGCGCAGTTATTGACCAAAACGCTGCGTTCGGCCCTCGGCGAATTTGAGACAAGGTTCCGTCAGAATATGAAGAGTCTGCCAGAGGCACGCCCCCAAAGGCTGGCCCCCCTGCTCTGTGCTGCCAAAGCTCAGCACCTCCCCCTTGGTCCAGAAACAGTTGATCTGATTGTGACCTCTCCACCCTATGCCTCTAATGCCATTGACTACATGCGGGCGCACAAATTTTCTCTGGTCTGGCTGGGCTATCCCATTGATCAGCTCGGCAGCAGACGCAAAGAATATATCGGCAGCGAAGATACGGTCGGCATGTCTTTAGAACCCCTGCCCGACCATACCGCCGGTGTGGTTGCGCAGGTGACTGCCAAAGACCAAAAACGAGGACGGGTGTTGCACCGTTATTATGCTGAGATGACCATGAGCTTGCGGGAGATGTATCGGGTTCTGAAGCCGGGCAAAGCAGCCGTTGTGGTAGTAGGCAATTCCATGCTCCGGGGTATTGACACCGAAATCCCCGTTTGCCTGGCCGAAATCGGTCAGGGTCTGGGGTTCGAGGTGCCGGCCATTGGCATTCGTCATCTCGACCGCAACCGTCGCCTGATGCCGGCCGGCGCCAAAATTAACCGCGACTCGCAGATCCAACAGCGCATGCATGAAGAGTACGTGATCGGCTTTTATAAACCGCTGACGGTTGGATAAGTCATCAAAGGTCGGACCGATGCAGATCGCTCAACTGAGACGGGAATATCACCAACGCATCTGTCAGGAAGTCATCCGTATCCGACGGGATACATTTAAAAATTTAGAGTACCCGAATCTCGCTGACAGTGGCAATAAGAGCAGTATGACCATCGCCTGGGGACTGGTGGCAAGGCTCGGCTGTTCAAAAAACTACGCCGGCGTCAGCGAACAAACCATTGGTGGCCGTTTTGAAAAAATTACCAAGGACTTCCTGGAGGCGGCCTTCCAGTTGCTGCAGCATCTGCGTCCGGGAAACTGGGTGTATGCCACTGCACAAACGGCCATCTCCGGCTTTGATCAGTATGAGCACTTGGCCTACCTGGAAAAAGTCATCCGGCCGGATAAGACCTTGGCCTCGGCTCTGGGAACTGATTATATTGTCAAACCCGATATTATTGTGGGCCGCCTACCGGTAGCAGATGAAGAGATTAATCGGGTGGCACCCGTCATTGCCCCGGCAGATGGGTGCGCGACATTTACGCCCCTCCGGGAGGAGAACCAGAAAATCCGGCGGCCGATTCTCCACGCCAGCATCTCCTGCAAATGGACCATTCGCAGCGATCGCTCCCAGAATACCCGCACCGAGGCTTTGAACCTGATCCGCAACCGCAAGGGGCCGTTACCGCATATTGTCGCAGTGATCGGGGAGCCGTTGCCGACGCGGATTGCGGCCCTGGCCCTGGGCACCGGTGATCTGGATTGCGTTTATCACTTTGCCTTACCCGAACTCAAGGAGGCTCTTGGCGAACTCAACAATCAGGACCAGATGGATATGCTGCAGATGCTCATCGACGGGCGGCGTCTGCGGGACATCAGCGACCTGCCCTTTGATCTGGCAACTTGAATGGACGTGCTGATAAATTTCCCTGACTGCTCAGGACTGGTCCGTCATGACTCCGGTAGATAACTTGAATCGGCAAGGCATTTTTACCATCGGCCATTCGAACCATGACTGGGGGACCTTCCTGGGGTTGTTGCGGGACCGGGGGATCACTCTGGTGGTGGATGTGCGCTCCAGCCCGGTCAGCCGCTATACCCCGCACTTCAGCAAAGTTCCCCTGAACCAGGCTCTGGCGGCTGCGGGGATCGGTTACCTCTTCCTGGGCAGGGAGTTGGGTGGCCAGCCGGCGGCACCCGAGTTCTACGATCAGGACGGCCACGTGCTCTACGACCGTCTGGCGGCGTCCGCGGCCTTTCGGGAGGGTCTGGCGGCAGTAAGGCAGCGCCTGGCGGCGGCCCGGGTGGTCCTCCTGTGCGGTGAGGAGGATCCCAGCCACTGCCATCGCCGCCTGCTCATCGGCCGCGTTCTGCGTGCCACCGGCTGCGAGGTCTGGCATATCCGCGGCGATGGCCGGGTGCAGGGCGACGCAGAGCTGTCGACGGCTGCCGGCGAGTCGCACCACCGCCAACTGCACCTGTTTGCTGCCGAGGAGGTACGTCCATGGAGATCTACACGATCGGTTTTGCCCAGAAAAGCGCTGAAGAATTCTTCACCATCCTGAAAGATGCCGGCATCAAGCGCCTCATCGACGTGCGCCGGCGCAATCAATCGCAGTTAGCCGGGTTCACCAAACAGGCTGACCTCAGCTATTTCCTGCGGGCACTCTGTCAGATCGAGTATGAGCATGAGCCCCGCTTGGCGCCCACCGCCGACCTCAGAGAGGCTTATCGCCGGAAAAAGATCGGCTGGCCGGAATATCAAGAGCGTTTCCTGCGGCTGTTGGCAGAACGCCACGCCGCTGCCTTTCTGACCAAAGAATGTTGGGCCGTCCCGACGGTGTTGTTGTGCAGTGAACCATCGGCGGAGCATTGCCACCGCCGTCTGGTGGCGGAATATTGCCAGGAGCTCTGGGGCGATGTGGCTATTCGACATCTTTAGAGGCCGGAGACGACAGCTGGTCATCACGCACCTGACCCGCATGACGCCGGGCCGCATCTGTGTAGCCGGCCTGGACCTGGCCACCTGCCAGCACCGGCGTCTGGTCCTGCCCCGCCAGCACATTAAAACTGACATGTTGGCCCGCTACGGCGGTCCCTTCGACATCGGCCACCTGGTGGCCTGCCGGCGCGGCCGCTCCCAACCAAGGCCGCCGCACGTGGAGGACTATCTGATTCCCCTCGCCCAGATAACGCTGCAGGGCATAGTCGAACCGGCTCAGTACTGGGACCTGCTCAAGCAGGTGGGCAAGACCAGCCTGCGGGAGATCTTCGGATCAGCTCTGCATCAACTTGGGAACTCAGCCTACGGCACGGCTGCGGGTCAGGGCGAGGCCTCCCTGGGCTGCCTGCGCCTCCGCCAGCGGCCGGAACTCTATCTGGGGGGCAGGCCAGAGCATCCCCAGGTGCGGTTGCGCTTTACCGACGGCGAGCTGCGGGTGGAGGCGCCGGTCAACGACCTGCGGTTGTATGGCGAAAACCATTACAGTCCCCTGCCGCAGCAATTAGCCGCCACACAGGAGAGGCTGCGCACCAGCCAGGGCGTCATCCTCAGCCTGGGCCTGACCCGGGCCTTTGCCGCCACCGCCGAACAGCCGCCGGTGCACTGGCTCCAGGTCAACAACCTGCACTTTCAGGAACAGCCCCTGTGGCGGTTGGGGTGAGGGAGGGACAGCATCGTGATGCAGATCCAGGATTTACAATTACCCAGGCGCCGCTCCCTCCGTCTGCCGGAATCTGACTATTCCCAAGCCGGGGCCTATTTCGTCACCATCTGCGTGTAGGGGCAGGAATGCCTGTTGGATGAGATCCAGGTGAAATGCAATTAAATAATCACGGCAAAATAGTGCGGAACGTCAGCGCCGTCAAGAAGTCGTGCACGCCATCGATACCTTGCGTCACCGTCTGTATGCTCAGTACGGCGAGATGCCCGATAGCACCGCCCTGCTTCGAGAAGATCGGAACAGGTAACAAGAGACAAGGGGCACAGGTTTTACCTGATCCCTTTTCCCTCTTCCCTTTTCCCTAATACCATGGGCCGTACCGTTCTACCCTATACCCAGATCCTGGACCAGGAGCGCAGCCGCTGGCAGAAGTTCCGGCGGGCCTTGCGCCGAGAGGATCAGCCCCATTTCGACCGGCTCTTTGAGCAGGCCCGGCTCCATACCCAGGCCGGGGTCTATGCTTCCCAGCCCTGGCCGTTGGAGACCATCCTCATGTCCATGCTCCTGGAGCACCAGAAGGCCTTGGCCGCCCTGGAGGAGCGCCTGCGCCGGTTGGAGGACAAGGACCGCCATGACGACCCGGGGCTGGCTCTTTGATCTCTACCCTTGGCGCTCCCAGCTGGTCTTATGGTTCCTGACGGCCGACGGCCGCCGCCTCCGCCTGACCGACAGCTTCAGCTACCGGCTCTACGCCCGGGGGCCGGAAACCCTGCTGCGGCGGCTGGCCCAACACCTGCGGGCCAAGGGTTGGATACAGCACGCCTGGTTTGCGGAGAAAACCGATCTGACCAGCGGTCAGACCGTCCCGGCCCTCTGTCTGGAGGTCACGGCCTATGAGCAGCGGCCCCGGCTGCTGGCCTTTCTGGGTGCCCTGGAAGAAGATCTGACCTTTTACCACTGCGACCTGGACATCGCCTCCTATTACCTCTACAGCCGGGGCCTCTACCCGTGCTCCTGGTATGAGCTGGAGGCCGACGGCGAACGTCTGTCTGATTGGACCGCTCTGGAGGCGCAGTTCCAGGACGATCTCACCCTGCCGCCTCTGGCCACCCTGGAGCTGACCCTGACCCGGGACTACCTCATCCCCTTGGGCCGGGGCAACGGCCTGAACCTTACCTGGGAAGGCCGCACCATGGAGCTGGCCGCCGACAGCATCCCGAACCTGCTCAACGAATTGGCCCATTACCTGCAGCAGGTGGATCCTGACCTCATCCTCAGTGATTGGGGCGATGAACACATCCTGCCGGTACTCTGGCGCTGGAGCCGCCGGCACCGCCGGCCCCTGCCCCTGGATCGGGAGCCGGCGCCGCCGCCCCGCCAGCTCAATCCTCAAGGCCGGTCATACTTCTCCTATGGCCGCATCGTCTACCAGGGACCCTCCGTCCCCTGCTACGGCCGCTGGCACGTGGATCGGCGCAACTCCTTCTTCTACCGGGAAACCGGCCTCCCCGGGCTGGCCCAGCTCTCCCGCCTGGGCCAGATTCCCCTGCAGCAGTTGGCCCGTACCAGCCCCGGGACCCTCATCACCTCCATGCAGCTGGCCCGGGCCGTGGCCGACAATATCCTCATCCCCTGGCGCAAAGGGGAACCCGAGCGTTTCAAGACTGCGGCCCAACTCCTCACCGCCGATAAGGGCGGCCTGGTCTTCCAACCCCCGGTGGGCTTCCATACCGACGTGGCCGAAATCGATTTTGCCTCCATGTACCCCACCATCATGGCCATCCACAACATCTCCCCGGAAACCGTCGACTGCCCCTGCTGCACCACACCCCGGGTGCCGGAAGACGACTACGTCCTCTGTCAGAACCGGGAAGGCCTGGTGCCCCGCACCCTCAAACCCATCCTGGAGCTGCGGGCCCGGCTGAAAGAGCGGGCGCAAACCGCCCCTGACCCGGCCACCGCCGCCGACTACAAGGCCCGCCAGACCGCCTTGAAATGGATCCTGGTCACCTGCTTCGGCTACCTGGGCTATAAAAACGCCCGCTTCGGCCGCATCGAAGCCCACGAAGCCGTCACCGCCTACGGCCGGGAAAAACTCCTTACCGCCAAAGAGATCTGCGAAGACGCGGGTTACCAGGTCATCCACGGCCTGACCGATTGCCTGTGGATCAGGAGGAACGGCAAGGATATCCTGGGGAGGGGGAAGGGGCCGTTGGCTCCTCGCCCCCTTCCCACCTACCCTCTCCACCTTGACCAAACCGACCTTCTCGCCCTCTGTCAGCGCATCACGGCGACGACGGGGGTGACTATGGCGTTGGAGGGGGTATATCGCTGGATCGTCTTCCTGCCGTCGGTGCAGGAGGAGGGCCGGCCGGTGCCCAACCGATATTTTGGGGTTTTTCAGGACGGCACGCTCAAGTATCGGGGGCTGCTATGTCGGCGGCGGGATACGCCGCCGTTGGTGCGGCGGGCTCAGGAGGCGTTGCTGTCCCGGTTGGCACAGGTTCAGGACTGGCAGGACGGTAAGCAGCGGTGGCAGGACTTCCAGGAGATCGTGGCGGAGTATCGGAGCCGATTAGAGAAGGGGTTGGTGCGCCCCTCGGACCTGGTCATCACCAAGGTGTTGTCGAGGCCGCTGGCCGAATTCCGGGTGCAGACGCACACGGCCCTGGCCGCCCGACAGCTGGAAATGGCGGGAATCCGGTTGGTGCCCGGCGAAAAGATCCGTTACATCGTCCGGGACCGGCAGGGCCCGCCGGAGGCACGGGTGTTGGCCGCCCCCTTCTGCGAGGCCCTGGACCGGTATGACCGGGAGTATTATCTGGAGCTGTTGGCCAAGGCGGCGGACGAGGTCCTCTGGCCCTGGCTGGACCGGCCTACTGCTGACCCTTGATCTGGCGGCCGAGCTGCTGGCCCAGCGCCACGCACTGCTCCAGATCCGCGGCGCTGGGGCCGTAGAGGACCTTGAGTCCGGGGTGGGCCAGGGTCAGTTTCATTTCTTCAAAATATTTATTAATATGCCCCACGGCTTCACCACTCCAACCGTAGGAGCCGAAGGCGGCGGCGATCTTGTTCACCGGCTTCAATCCCTTCATATAGGTCAGGATGTCGGCCATGGTGGGCAGCATGTTGTTGTTTAACGTGGAGCTGCCGCAGACGATGGCCTTGGCGTCCAGCACCTCGGTCATGATCTCGCTGCGGTGACAGACCTTCAAGTTCATGAGCTTGGTGGAGATGTCCTCCCTGACCAGCCCCTCCACAATGGCGTGGGCCATCTTCTCGGTGCTGTGCCACATGGTATCGTAGATGACCACGGCTTTCTGTGTGGTCTCCTGGCGGCTCCAGCGGTCATAGGCCTGCAGGATGGCCCCCGGGTTGCCCCGCCAGATGAGGCCGTGGTCCGGGGCGATCATGTCAATTTCCAGCCCCAGTTTCTGGACGTCGGCTAACAGCTTCTGCACCAGAGGCGAATAGAGCAGCAGGATGTTGGCATAGTATTTGGCCGCATGTCCCATGAGCTCGTCCATATTCACCTGATCGTCAAAACGTTCGCTGGTGGCCCAATGTTCGCCGAAGGCATCGCTGGAGATGAGCAGCTTGTCCTGGGGAAGATAGGAAAACATGCTGTCCGGCCAGTGCAGCATACGGGTTTCGATAAACTGCACCGTCTTCTGGCCCAGACTGATGGTCTGGCCGGTCTTGACCACCTCGTAGGGATAGTCGGGGGGAAAGTTATAGGCCAACATGTTCTTCTGGCCCATGGCCGAACAGAAGATCTTCTCCGGTTTGATCAAATCTACAACATCCCGGACCGAGCCGGCGTGGTCCATCTCCACATGGTTGACGATGAGGTAATCGATCTTCCGGGGATCGATGAGCTGCCGGATATTGTTCAGCAACTCCTCCCGGAAGGGATGTTTGACGGTATCCACCAGGGTAATCTTCTCATCCAGGATGAGATAAGCGTTATAGGTCGTGCCTTTATAGGTGGAGTAGCCGTGGAAGTCTCTGATATTCCAGTCAATGGCCCCGACCCAGTAGACGTTGTCTTTGATGGCAACAGGAAACATCGTGAGCTCCTTTTTCTTTCCATCACCGGCGGCAGAAAGAAGCCACGCCGGGGATGAGGTGGCAAAGTCGCAGACCGTCAACGGTCTTTTATCAATATAGTACGCCTTTTGGCCGTTGTAAAAGGAAAAAGGCCCGGAGCACCGCCCCGGGCCACGCCGAAATTGATACTTTCTTTGGTTTTACTGGGATTATTCGGCCTCGAATTGGTCTTTGGAGGCGCCGCAGACCGGGCAGACCCAGGTATCGGGCAGGTTCTCAAAGGGGGTACCGGCGGGGATGTTGTTTTCCGGATCCCCTTTAGCCGGGTCATAGACAAAACCGCAGACGCCACAGACATACTTCTTCATCGGTTCTTCTCCTTTGGGTATTCGGTGTGAGGCAACTCAGGTTAGCCGGGGCAGTTCACCGGCGCAGAGTTTCAACCATCGGATTGTTTCATTATAAATAAGCATTCGCGGCTGAAAGGCAAGCCATTTATCCATTTTAAGCGGCAGCCAACCGCTTAAAAAAGGCCTTGCCGACGCCGCACAGGGGGCATTTCCAGTCGTCGGGCAGATCTTCAAACTTCGTCCCTTTGGGAATCTTACCCTTTTTATCACCCCGGTCCGGATCGTAAATATAGCCGCAGTTGGCGGTCTGGCACTGCCACATCTGGTCATAATTGGGCATCACCGCTCTCCTTCCAGTTATTTAAAATGACCTAAAAACTCTTGAAATTTAACTTTATCCACCGGTTGCCGGGCCAAGGGGACCTCCTGCAGGCAGGAGAAATGGGCCTCAAACGGCAGACGATTATTTTTGTATATCACCCCCAGGGGTATCTTGTCGCCCCATTCGTGGGCCTTGACCATGGCACCGGCCCAGTCGGTGGGATCATAGGAGTCGGGCAGGAGGTAGCAGCGGTTTTTGTACCAGCCGAAAGTGTTGACTTTATTGAAAGAAACGCAGGGTTGGAGGATGTCCACCAGGGCGAAGCCCGGATGGGCCAGGGCCTGCTTAATCATTGCCACCAGATGGTCTTCCAGGCCGGCGAAGGCCCGGGCCACGAAGTTGGCCTGCAGGGCCACGGCAATGGCTATTGGGTTGAAGGGCGCGGCCGCGACGCCGTGGGGCTGCGCCTTGGTGACAAAGCCCTCATCGGAGGTGGGGCTGGCCTGCCCCTTGGTGAGGCCGTAGACCTGGTTGTTATGCACCAGCAGGGTGAGGTCCACGTTGCGCCGGATGGCCGCCAGGAAGTGGTTGCCCCCTTCGCCGTAGTTGCAGCCGTCGCCGCTCTCCACGATCACCGGTTGGGTGTGGTTGGCCAACCTGGCCCCCGTGGCCACCGGCAGGGAACGGCCGTGCAGGCCGTTGAACAGGTTGGCATTGAGATAATGGGGCGCCTTGGCGGCCTGACCGATGCCCGAGATAAAAGTAACCTGGTGCGGCGCCAGATTGCTCTCCGCCAACGCCTTTTTCACCGCCGGCAGGATGCGGAAGTTGCCGCAGCCCGGACACCAGGCGGTTTCATAGTTGCCATAGATTGTCACATCGAGCATACATCGACCTCCCAGCTGGCTGTTAAGAGGACAAGGTCTGGAGAATATATTCCGGGGTGATGGGCAGGCCGTCGTAGCGCCGGATATGTTTTTTCATCTCAAACCCGGTCTCCCGGCGGATGAGTCGGGCCATCTGGCCCAAGGCGTTGCCCTCCACCATGACTACTTCCCGGGCGCCCTGCAGATGGTCCAGGAACTGCTCGGGCACCAGCGGCCAGACCTGGGAGAAACACAAGACCGCGACCTTTTGGCCCCGGTTTTTGAGGGTGGCGGCAGCTTCCAAGACCGCTCCCCGGTTGGAACCCCAGGTCACCAGGAGGAGGTCAGGGCTGACATGGCCCACGTAGGCCGGCGGGATGACCTCCTGCCGGAGGCCGCCCTCTTTTCGGAGTCGCTTCTCCACCATCTGCCGCCGCACTGATAAATCTTCAGTAATATGGCCATCGGCCGTATGTTCGTCGCTGTCGCAGACCACCAGGTGTTCACTGAGGCCCGGCAACAGCCGGGGCGAGATGCCGGTTGCGGTCAGGGCATAGCGTTGGTAAGGCCGTGGCACCGCAGCCGGGTCGCTGCCCACGGCAACCGAGTTCAGGGAGTAGATGTCAAAAGGTGTGACCGCCCGGTAAGAGTCCGCCAGGAATTGATCAGTGAGGAGAAAAATCGGGGTCTGATATTTTTCCGCCAAAAATAACGCCTGCCGGCTCAGATGAAAGCACTCCTCCACGGTGCCTGGAGCAAAGATGGCCCGGGGAAACTCGCCGTGACCGGCGTGCAGGACAAATTCCAGGTCGCCTTGTTCGGTGCGGGTGGGAAGTCCGGTGGCGGGACCGGGGCGTTGGGCCACGACGATGAAAACCGGAGTTTCCGTCATGCCGGCCAAACTCACCCCCTCCACCATGAGGGCAAAGCCGCCCCCGGAGGTGGCCACCATAGCCGGAGCCCCGGCATACGAGGCGCCGATGGCCATGTTGATGGCGGCAATTTCGTCTTCGGCCTGCTCCACCACCAGACCCATGGTGTCAGCCGCGGCCTGTAGGGTGAGGGGAATGGAGGTGGACGGTGTCATGGGGTAAAAGGCGCAGAATTTCACCCCGGCGGCAATGGCCCCCAGGGCAATGGCTTCATTGCCGTTGAGCATCAGGCGCTCCCGGCGATCCGTGGCCGGGGCCAACCGTACCGTCTCGGGGAGGTGTTTCTCTTCGGCCCACTGCACCGCTTTATTAAAAACCGCTTCATTGGCCGCAGTGACTTCCGGCTTTTTGGCGCCGAAGTAATCCTCCAGGGCCTGGAAAACCAACCCTGCGTCCAAGCCCAGAAGTTGGGTCAAGATGCCCAGATAGGCCACATTGACGCTGCGGTCGGTGGCAAATTCCTGGAAAGGCACCTTCAGGACCTGGTCGTGGTTGGCGGCAAAACGCTCGTCCACCAGAATTAAGGCAGCGTCGCTCATCTCCGGCCGGTGCAAACGCACCGTTTCCTCATTCAAGGCCACCAGCAGATCTACCTGAGCCCGAGAGGCGATGATCTCCGCGGGACTGATGCGGATGGCAAAGGTATTGTGGCCGCCCCGGATGCGGGATTGGTAACTCTGGGTGACGACAATAAAATAGCCGGAACGGACCAGGGCTTTGGTGAGGATCATGGCGATGGTCACCAGCCCCTGCCCGGCCTCGCCGCCGATGAGAAGATTCAGATCATGACGTCCCATGGCTCTCCTTCTGCAAATGCAAAGCCCCATCCTGCTGGACCAGGCGGGAGTGCCCCGCTCCGGCGATCCTGACAAAAGAGGGGCGCTGGTGGCGCTGCCGCCAGGCCCCTGAGCATGGTAAGTTATTGGGTCTGCGTCGCCGGCGGCGTAAAGACCCGGGTCCCCAACTCCCGATCCAACATGAGGAGGGCCTGGGGATTGTCGGCGGCCAGTTTGAGGTTCTGGATAATGGTGTCGGCCGAGGCTTCCTCTTCCACCTGTTCGGTGATGAACCACTGCAGGAAGGCGTTGGTGGCATGGTCCCGTTCGGCGATGGCCACATCCACCAGATGGTTGATTAGGCCGGTTACCTTTTGCTCATGCCGCAGGGTGGCCTCGAAGACATCCAGCGGCGAGGCCCATTCCCCCTCGGGTTTGGCGATGGCATCCAGGTGCACCCGCCCGCCCCGTTCATTGATGAAATTGAAGAACTTCATGGCGTGCATGGTCTCTTCCTGGTTCTGTACCATCATCCAATTGGCAAAGCCATTGAGGTTGTTGGCATAAAAATACGCCGCCATCGCCAGGTAGAGATAAGCGGAATAGAGTTCAGCATTGAGCTGCTTATTGAGCTCCTGTTCCATTTTGGCGCTGAGCATGGCTTAAGCCTTCCAGAGGCCGTGCAAGTTGCAGTATTCCCGGGCTGTGACCGTGGCTGCGTCAATACAAAAGACCGCCTCGGGGGCATCGCCGGGCTTGAGATATTTCCGATAGGTCTTGCCATCGGCGATGACTTCGATCCATTCGATATAGTGCTTTTCTTCCATGGGATGGGCGACGCTGCCGACCTTGACCTTGAAACCCTCCGCCGTCTTCTCGATGACCGGGACGTGTTTTTCCTTGGCCGCATCCACGGTGTTTTCTTCATACTTCTTCATGGGCTGGCCGCAGCAGACCAACTGCCCAGGGCCGGCATGCAATACTTCCACGATGTTCCCACAGATTTCACATTTATAGACTTCCAGTTGTGCAGTCATGGTAATGCCTCCTTACAAAGAGTTGCGAGTTGCTGGTTTGGGGTGAACGTCTGGCCGTGGGGGGCGAGGGCTAGCTTACTTTTCCCTCTTCCCTGTTCCCTTATCCCTCAGAAGCCTTCCGCCAGGACCTCAAAATGGGCCTGGGGGTGGGCGCAGGCCGCGCAAACGGCCGGAGCGGCAGTGCCTTCTACCGTATAACCGCAGTTGCGGCAGCGCCAGGTCACTTTGGTGTCCCGTTGGAAAACCCGGTTGTTGGCCACGTTGGCCGCCAAGGCCCGGTAGCGCCGCTCATGATAAGATTCAGCCACAGCCACGGCCTCAAAGACCGCGGCTACTTCGGGAAAGCCCTCTGCCCGGGCAATCCTGGCAAAGTCCGGATACATCCGGGTGTTTTCGTAATGTTCACCCTCAGCCGCGGCCTGTAGATTCTCCAGGGTGGTGCCGATCCTGCCGGCCGGGAACCCCCCGCTGATCTCCACTTCGCCGCCCTCCAGGAACTTGAAAAAGCGCTTGGCATGCTCTTTTTCCTGGTTGGCGGTCTCTTCAAAGACGGCAGCGATCTGCACAAAGCCCTCTTTTTTGGCTTTGGAGGCAAAATAGGAGTAGCGGTTGCGGGCCTGGGATTCGCCGGCGAAGGCGGTGAGGAGATTTTTTTCCGTCTGGGTACCTTTGAGAGATTTCATGCGTCCTTTCCTGCGCGGGGTTGCCGAAGCCCGGCAGTCGGCCTTCCCTGGCCGACTAACCTGAGCCGAAGCCTGAAACCGTATCATCCTTCCTGTTCAGGCTTGCCCTCTAAAAATAAGCCTTTTTTCGCCTTAATCAATACGCTCGAAAAATTTCTTCAAAGTATTACAGATTGGGCACTTTTCCGGGGGCTCGCCTTCCACGGTCAGGCCGCAGACCGGGCAGATGTAGACATCCACCATGGTCTGATTGTCCAGGTTGTCCAACATTTTCTGATAGAGCTGGGCGTGGATCTTCTCCACTTCGTTGGCATAAGTGAAAGACCGCTCCGCCTGGGTGTTCCCTTCGGCCTTGGCGTCGGCGATCATCTGGGGATACATACTCTTGAATTCATGGGTTTCCCCGGCAATGGCTTCCATCAGGTTTTCTTTGGTGGATTTGATGCCACCCATCACCTTCAGATGGGCGTGGGCATGGACGGTCTCTGCTGCGGCCGCAGCCCGGAACAGACGGGCGGCCATGGGATAGCCTTCCTGGTCGGCTTTTTTGGCAAAAGCCAGATACTTGCGGTTGGCCTGGGATTCGCCGGCAAAGGCTTCCTTCAAGTGTTCCATTACTTTCGACATAATGCTCCTCCTTGAAATGTGGATTAGAAAAAAATGTTCATTGCCAGTGGGTCACCCGTGCATCAGGAAAATTCGGGCTTGCTGCGGGTTGCGGGCTGGGGCAGGCCACCGGCCTGCCCCAATAAAAGAGAAGCTCTTCCGGAAACTGGAAACCGGAAACTGAATTAATCGTGATGCGGCCATTCCTCAATTTCTCTTTCTTCCACCAGATAACAGAAAATGGGCCACTCAACCTCCCGGCGGGACACCGGACAGCGGAGCTGCACGTGTTTGTCGGAGACGCCGATGACCTCCCAGTCCCCTCGCCGGGGGCCGCCTTCGATGGTGATCTTTTGCCCGATCCGGAAAGGATAAGGGCGGAAAAAGGTTACCTGGGGCATAGTTCCTCCCAACGGCCGTGCCAGGAACAGCGGCGGCAGAAACTCTCGGTGTCCGGCCGCAGCTCCCGGGGTTCGGCAGGAAAAACCGGGCGGCCGTCATCTAACTCAAATTCGTAGGTTTCATACTCATCAGTCGGATCTTTCAGATAAAATTGCTTGGAGCCGCAAATGGGACATTTCATCTCGATATCCTTTTCAATCTGGCGCAGACTGGAAAGCCTGGCCACCGGATGAAAAATAGTCTTTTCTGTGTAATAACTCCCCACCCCTCAAACGAGGTGCTCCAATAGCTGGTCCATGAGCCGCTCCACCAGGAAGAGAAGGGATTCCAGATCCAGGTAGTCCATGACCTGGGCGTCGAAGAGAAAGTGGGCCTCGGCGGCAAAGTGCTCCTCGGGTTCAGCTTCGTGGAAGACCAGTAAGATCGGCAGGCTGGGTAAAGGCTGAAAGAGGAATTGCAACGTGGCATCCTGGCTGACCATAACGGGATTGCCGCCCAATTCCCGGGCCCGGCGGGCAAAAGCCACGACTTTGCCGGTGATGGCCTCGGCCAGTTGTTTCTGCAGCCGCAGCAGCGTCTTGGTCTTGGAGACGGAATTGGGCAGATCCTGGAACTTGACCCACTGGCCGCAGGGCCGCCGGTGTCCCCCCGAAGCGACGTAATTGTACAGCAGGATGGCATCCCACGGATTGGGGACCAACCCCTGGCCATATTGCACTTCATCCTTGAACACCCGCACCGGTCGACAGAAATAGCGGAACCTGAGATAAGGCCGCCCCTCCTCTTCGCCAAACTCCGCCCCCAGCCCGGGGGCGACTGCGGCAAAATCCACCGGCGCCACTTTTTCCTGGAGGAATTTCAGGGCGATGGCCAGATTGTCCCGCTTCCGGCCCACGCCGTTCTCCTGTTGACTTTTAATGGTCCCGGCCAGGGCCTGGACCTCGGCGGGAAGGTAAGGACAAGCCGCCAGTTCAGCGCCTTCCACCACGACCTGGGTGGCAAAGGCCAGACAGGTAGGGAAACCGCACTCCCCGCAGTTGGTCCGGGGCAGATATTTGAACAACTCCAATGCCGATATCGCCATGGTATCTTTCACTCTGCCAAAGTTATTTGACCGGCCTGCTGCCGGCACTGGGGACAGACACCGATAAACTCCAAACGATGTCCGAGAATGGCGTATTCCTGTAACGCAGGGAAGGATTGCGGCAAGTTGGTCAAAGGCGGCCCATAGACATCGTCCACCCGGCCGCAGACCAGACAGCGGACGTGATAATGTTCGGAAAGATCGCCATCAAAGCGCCGCTGGGCGCCCGGCATTTCCAACTTGCGGATCAGGCCATATGCCGCCAATTGCTCCAGATTGCGATACACCGTCCCCAGACTGATCCGAGGCAGACGTTGCCGTACCCGGTCATAAATCTCCTGGGCGGAAGGATGAGACCGTTCCCGGCGCACCTCCTCCAAAATAATCTCTCGCTGGCGACTGTGTCTCATTTTATCTTCTTTTTTAATAATTATTCCTATTACTGATTCATTACAGTAGCCATCCTCCTCCTTTTTGTCAAGGGAAAAAATCCACCCATGGCACCTTTCGAAAGATCATCCCAAAAATTCAAAGGGGTGGTTGTCGCCCCACCCCTCCGACCCATCGCTGGTAATTGCCCTGAGTTATCTAATTCACCCGCCAACCATTAATCTGCCATAGCCGCCTTGACGATCTCCTGGGCTTCGGCCACGATGGCCGCCAAGTGCTGTTCGTCCCGGAAACTTTCGGCGTAGATTTTATAGATGTCTTCGGTGCCCGAGGGTCGGGCGGCGAACCAGCCGTTGGCGGTCACTACCTTGAGGCCGCCGATGCTGGCATTATTCCCCGGGGCTTTGGTGAGTTTGGCGACGATGGCTTCTCCGGCCAGGGTTTGGGCCTGGACCATCTCGGGAGAGAGTTTGCCCAGTCGGGCCTTTTCCTCCGGGGTGGCCGGGGCATCGATGCGGGTGTAATGGGGTCGGCCGAATCGGGCCGTCAATTCCTGGTAGCATTGGCCGGGGTCTTTCCCGGTCACGGCGGTAATTTCGGCTGCCAGGAGATTAAGGATGATGCCATCTTTATCGGTGGTCCAAGCCGTGCCATCCCGGCGCAGGAAAGAGGCCCCGGCGCTCTCTTCCCCGCCGAAGCCCAGCGACCCGTCAAAGAGCCCGTCCACAAACCACTTGAACCCCACCGGCACTTCCACCAGCCGCCGGTTCAGGGAGGCCGCCACCCGGTCTATCATGCTGCTGCTCACCAGGGTCTTGCCCACCCCGGCGTTGGCTGGCCATTGGGGCCGGTGAGTAAAGAGATAAGCGATAGCCACGGCCAGGAAATGGTTGGGCTGGAGCAGGCCCTGGTGGGCGGTGACGATGCCGAACCGGTCCGTGTCCGGGTCATTGCCAAAAGCCACCCGGAAGCTTTCCCGGAGACCGATGAGCCCGGCCATGGCGTGGACCGACGAGGGATCCATCCGGATCTGGCCGTCCCAGTCCAGGGTCAGGAAGCGGAAGGTGGGATCAATGGCAGGGTTGACCACCTGCAGATTCAGGCGGTGCCGGTCCTTGATGGCCTCCCAAAAGGCAACACTGGCTCCTCCCAGGGGATCTACTCCCAGGGGGACGCCGCTACGGGCGATGGCCTGAATATCCACCACCGCCGGCAGATCGTCCACATAGTTTTCCACATAATGATGCCGGTGGGTGGTGGCGGCCCGCACCGCCCTGGCGTAGGGAACCCGCTGCACCCCCGTCAAGTCTGCGGCCAACAGGGCGTTGGCTTCGTTCTCGATCCATTTGGTCGCGTCGGTGCCCGCCGGACCGCCATGGGGGGGATTGTATTTGATGCCGCCGGAGTGGGGTGGATTATGGGAAGGCGTGATGACAATGCCGTCGGCCAGGTTGGAGCTGCGGTTCCGGTTATAGGTGAGAATGGCATGGGAGATCACCGGGGTGGGCGTATAGCCGTCCCGGGCATCCAGCATCACCTCCACGCCGTTGGCCGCCAATACCTCCAAAGCCGTGGCCTGGGCCGGTCGGGAGAGTGCATGTGTATCTATGCCCAGGAAGAGGGGACCGGTGATCCCCTGCTGCCGCCGGTAGCGGCAGATGGCCTGGGTAACCGCCAAGATATGGCTTTCATTAAAGGAATTTTCCCAGGCTGAGCCCCGGTGGCCGGAAGTACCGAAGGCCACCCGTTGGCTCGGTACCGCCGGATCGGGCCGGCCGGTATAGTAGGCGGTAATCAGCCGGGGTACATCAATCAATTCGTCCAGGACCGGCAGCTGTCCGGCCCGCGCATGCACAGCCATGCGATCTCCTTTTAAAAAAAGTGACTTCAGTGGGCGCCGGAGGCGACGGTCAGACGCCGCCCGGCCGGGGCTGGATCGCCTCCTTCTGACTCCCCGGTTACCTCCCGTAAATTATCCAGAAGTATCTTGCCAATTATCAGCTATCATACTATGATCAGACTTGAGGGGCAAGAACCATCAACCTTTCTGTTCGTTTCCCGAGGAGGAACAGGCCTGATGGCAACTAAACCTGAGGCGGCTGGCTGGCGCCCGGCCACCCTGGCCATCCATGCCGGCCTGAAAGAGGCCGTCTTTGGGGAGGTCTCTCCCCCCATCTTTCAGACTTCCACCTTTACCTTCCCCGATGCCCACGTGGGTGCAGGTAGATTCTCCGGCGCACAGCCGGGCTATATCTATACTCGGATGGGCAATCCCACCGTTCAGGCGTTGGAAAGGGCCGTGGCGGCCCTGGAGGGGGGCCAGTGGGCTCTGGCGGCCGCCAGCGGCATGGCGGCCATCAGTGCCGTCCTGCTTGGCCTTCTGCAGGCCGGGGAGCGGCTGCTGGCCGGCGACTGCCTCTATGGCCCCAGTTTGACGGTCATCACTCGGGAACTGCCCCGCTTCGGCATCGAGACCAGGTTGGTGGACACCTCTGATCCGGCCGCCTTGGAGCAGGCCTTGGCAGCCCGCCCCCGGCTCCTGTTTCTGGAAACCCCGACTAATCCGACGTTAAAGCTCACCGATCTGACCGAGGCCGCCCGTCTGGCCCAAGCCGTCGGGACGCTGCTGGTGGTGGATAACACCTTTGCCACCCCTTACTGTCAGCGACCCTTGGAGCATCAGGCCGACATCGTCGTGCACAGCCTCACCAAGGCCTTGAACGGCCACAGCGATGTCATCGGCGGCATGATCGTCGGCCGTGCCCCGGACCTCCATCGCCGTCTCAAAGGTTTTCTGACCCTCACCGGCGGGGTCATGGACCCCCACCAGGCCTGGCTCATCCTGCGGGGACTCCGTACCCTGACCCTGCGACTGGACCGCTCCCAGGCCAACGCCCTGGCCCTGGCCACCTGGCTGGCCGCCCACCCCCAGGTTGCCTGGGTGATTTACCCTGGCCTGCCGGGACATCCCCAGCACCAGATCGCTGCCCGGCAGATGCCCGGTTTCGGCTTTATGATCAGCTTCGGCCTGAAGTCCGGCAGAGCCGGCGCCATGACCTTTCTCAACCATCTTCGGCTCATCAGCCTGGCCGTCTCCCTGGGCGGGGTGGAATCCCTCATCCAACACCCAGCCTCCATGACCCATGCCGGCGTGCCCCAGAGCCAGAGGGAGGCCCTGGGCATTACCGAAGACATGATCCGCTTTTCCGTGGGGTGTGAGGACCTGGCCGACCTCCAGGAGGATCTGGCCCAGGCATTGGCCAAGCTGTAAGCAGGGCGGCCCTGATCCACGGAAATAGGCCGTATCGGCAGCAGCGAGGCCTGGCCGGGGCATGGCAATATCAGGCAACATTATTAACCTAATCCATATAGTTACGGGAGGACGCGGTTATGAATGCATTGCTCTTGATTGTCGGGGCCCTGGCGGTGGCGGTACTGGGCTACCGTTTTTACGCCGGATTCATTGATCAGAAAGTTATTGAAGCCGATCCAAACCGTATGACACCGGCCAGGATGTATATGGATGGAGTGGACTTCATGCCCACACCCAAAAATGTCCTTTTCGGCTATCAGTTCAAGTCCATCGCCGGGGCCGGACCGGTGGTGGGAGCCATCATCGCCCTGCAATGGGGTTGGCTGCCCGCCCTCCTCTGGCTCTTTTTAGGGGTATTCTTCATCGGTTGGGTGCACGATTATGTTTCCGGCATGGTGGCCATGCGCAATGACGGCCTCTCTCTGGGTGCCCTGGCCTACCGGTACATCTCGCCCCGGGCCCGCCTCATTCTCCTTGCCTTCATTTATTTTTATCTTTTACTGCTGGCCGGGGCCTTTGGCGGTGTCATCGCCGGAGCGCTGGTCAAGCTGACTTCGGGACCGGTGGCCATCCTCATCCTGGCCCTGGCCGGGGCGTTGGCCGGCCAGATGATCTACCGCTGGCGGGTCAATGTCCTCCTCATGACCGTCATCTGCGTGGGGCTGGCCTTCCTGGGCATCAAGATCGGGGAATTCCTCACCGCCGACAAGATCCTGGGAACGGTGGCCCAGAGCAAATTCACCTGGGCCCTCTTTGCCATTATCTTCTGTTTTACCAGTGCGGTTCTGCCCATCTGGCGCTTTGCCCTGCCGTTAAACTATGTGGCCTTTTATGTCGTGATGTTTGGCCTGGTGGGCGGCATCCTGGGCATCATCTTCGGTCTGCCGCCGGTGCAGGCCCCGGCCTATAACCAATTTGTCATCGGCATCGGCCCCTTATGGCCCATCCTCTTCGTCACCATCGCCTGCGGCGCCATTTCCGGCTGGCACTCCATGGTGAGTACCTGCGGCACCTGCCGTCAGTTGGAGAAGGAGACGGACGCCAAACCGGTGTTGGCCGGGGCCATGTTCACTGAGATGGTCCTGGCGGTGGTGGCCCTGATGACTGCGGCCGCAGCCATACCCTTCAGCCAGTACCAGGAGATGATGAAACCGGGCGGTCCGGGAGCTGGCGCCGTCTTTGCCACCGGCCTGAGCAACCTGATGCATATCATCGGTCTGCCCCTGGCCTTCGGCAAGACTGTGGGGGTGGTTATCATCGTGGTTTTGGCCCTGACGGTCATGCAGTTGGTGCTGCGCTTCATGAAGGTGGCCACCATTGAGCTGGTGGGGGACTACCACCCCCTGTTGCGCAACGGCACGGTGGCCACGTTCATTGCTGCAGTCCTGACCCTCTTCCTGGTCCAGACCGGCTGGTGGCAGTTCCTCTGGATCCTCTTCGGCGGCGCCAACCAGCTCCTGAGTTCCCTGGCCCTGATGGTGGCCTCGGCCTGGCTGTTGTCCCAGGGGAAGCGGGCCACCTTTACCATCATCCCCATGTGGTTCATGTTCATCACCACTATTGCGGCCCTGCTCTATACCTCCTATAATCTCTTGAGCAAGGTCTTTGCCGGCCAGGTCAAGGCTGCGGCCGGCCAGAGCCTGCTGGAGGCCACCATCGGCAACGGCCTCATGGGCATCGTGGCCCTTTTCCTGGTTGTGGCCGCCTGCTTCCTTTTGGCCGACGGCCTCAAGGCCTTGAAGCGCCTGCGGCCGGAGTCGGGCGCCGGCATGATGGCTGCAGCCAAGTAATATGGTGAAAAATTGCTCTAAGGGGAGGCAGCCAGGGGGCAAGCCCCCTGCCCCCTCCCCCAACCCCAGTATCGGAAAAGAAGATATGACTGAAGAAGAGAAAAAAGGCTTTTTTAAGGCATTGAAAGAATTTATCTATGGCATGGCGGCCCACGATTCCGCCCGTTTTGCCCTGAAGACCCGGGCGTCCATGGAGCACCTCTTCATCCTGGTGACCATGGGGGACATGCTGGGCGTCCCCCTCCTGCCGCCCTATTATTCCCTGCGCCTCCTCCCCTACGTGGTGCCCCAGATCTCCACCTGGAAACGCCGCATGCTCCGGGAGAAGGACCTGACCGATGCACTGGCCTAGAGCTTTGACGCACCTGCAGAGGGAGATGCCACGGTGACGATATCAAAGTCTAGCCATGGAAAAGCTTTGGAGTTACCAAAAAAATACAGTAGGCAGTGGGCAGAGGGCAGTAGGCAGTAGTTTTAGAGGGCGGGCCCTGCCCGCCATCGCCTCCCTCTCAGGCACTCTTTCAGGCTCTCTTTCAGTGGGGCGGGCCTCCGTGCCCGCCCAGCCTTGCCCCTTATGGCCAACCTTGATTTTGATGGTTCGCGAGTAAGTTAGATAACTAATTGCCATGACTAAAAAATTCACCCGCGAACCATGAAAATTGATGCTGCCCATAGGTTGGAGCTTGCACAGGCTGGAAAGCCTGTGCCACCAAATGTTGACTTTATTTTCTTGGTAATTGCCATGAGTTACAAAAGTCACCCGCGAACCATGAAAATAAAGGTCGCTGCTGTTGGCTACCTTGGGCGGGCACGGAGGCCCGCCCCACTAGAAGAGAGCCTAAAAGAGAAGCTCTTCCGGAAAACGGCCAGAAACCGA
>Ga0067045_1003005_pt1 | contig 34065 bp, 33 predicted proteins | sample TerdegcTABiofilm_FD_59184 | JGI IMG/M metagenome (GOLD analysis project Ga0067045, IMG submission 59184) | Combined Assembly of (Gp0054472, Gp0054536) Wastewater bioreactor microbial communities from Singapore -Terephthalate degrading...
TTGTGGGTCATGGTGGCCAAAGGAGAGGCCAAAGATGTACTGGAAACCTACTCGGAACTAGAGAAGACTTCAGCGCAGGACATCGGTTACCTGGCCAGGGCCAAAACGGGCTATTCCGTTAATTTAAAAGATTTTCTCATAATGCTGGCCACCAGGGGGAGCAATCCCATCGCCTCCCGGGTTGACGTTATCGAGCGTGGAGTTACCTTGGGGGGATTCGCGATGGGTAAACCTGTTCAGCAGAAGGGTGCCGCCCTTACTGGAACGGCCGTGTTTCGTGATGAAACATTGGCGGGGTGGCTGGACGAATCGGAAACCAGGGGGCTGCTCTGGCTCAGGGGTAAGGTGTTGAAGGGGATTATCAGCGTCCCTTCCCTGACCGAACCGGGTAAGGAGATGTCTATAAATATAATCCGTGGCGCTACGAAAGTGGAACCACAATATGACGGAGAGTCGGTATGGTTTAACGTGAAAATAGTTGTGGAAGGGGATTTATGGGAGCAGCAGTCCGGCGAGAAGATCATGGAACGCCAAGTCCGGGAGTCCATAGAAGAAGAAATGGCCGGGGAAGTGGAAGCGAAAGCAAGGCTTGCTCTGGAAAAGGCCCAGGAGGAATACGGGGTGGACATCTTCGATTTCGGAGGGGCTTTCCACCGGAAGTATCCCAAAGCGTGGGCTGAGTTGAAAGACAGGTGGGATGAGGTATTCGCCGGCGCCGGGGTAAACATTACGGTTGAGGCTCATTTGAGGCGCAGCGGTTTAGAGACTAGAAGAACAAGTGAGAAAGAATAGCTATAACAATACTCCGCCCCGGACCGGAGGAAAGCGAAGGCAGTGAGCGATAATGCTTGAAGGGGGCAAAATCAGCAGCAGACAGGCCATATTCTTGATGGTGAGCACGGTCATTGCCACGGCTTCAATTTTTATTACCTCCTCAGTCGCCCGTTTAGCCAAACAGGACACCTGGATCTCAATGCTGCTGGCCATTCTTGTTGGTCTGCTGATCGCCTGGCTGGTGGTAAACTTAAGCCTGCGATTTCCGGGCAAAACCCTGTTTCAGTATCCTGAGGCAATCCTGGGCAAGTGGCCGGGAAAGGTTGTCGCTCTCCTGTACATTTGGTTTTATATCCATATCAATAGCGAAATCATCAGGGAGTACGGCTCTTTTTTGGTCTCCGCTTTCATGCCTGAAACACCAATGATTGTTTTTGAGATACTAATCGTGGGTATAGCCGCCTATGCCGTGCGCAACGGCCTGGAGGTGTTCACCCGGGTAAGTCAGATTATCCTTCCGAATCATCTTTGTGTCGGTTGCTATCCTGATAATCATGGCAACCCAGGAAATGGACTTGAAAAGACTGCTGCCGGTTTATGTTGATAATGGGACCGCGCCAATAATAAAAGGCACCGTAACGCCTGCCCTCAGGATGGGTGAGATCGTCACCATGGCCGTGCTTATTCCCTATCTGAACAAAGCTAAAGAGGCTTATAGAGTTGCTGGGACAGCTACTTTAATTACCGGGTTTTTTATGCTCTCTACTATCGTTGCCGATTAAGCAATTTTGGGCCCTGAGGTCACTGCCGGGTGGTTTTTTCCCACCCTAAATGGGGTCAGGATGATCCACCTGGCCAACTTTCTCGAACGCATGGATGCTTTTATTATGGTCGTCTGGGTATCCGGAGACCTGATTAAAATCAGCGTTTATTATTGGGCGGCGGTGCTGGGCAGCGCACAGTGGCTAAAACTGAAGGATTACAAGCCTCTGGTACTGCCGGTGGAGGTAATCCTTTTAGCCCTGTCCATCATGGCACATGACAGTGTTATGGATTTATTTGTTTATACAGGTACGTTTGTGAGTCCTGTTTTGGCTATATTTGAGGTGGTGATCCCCATCCTGCTGCTGGTTGTAGCCATGATCAGGGGACAGGGAAAGAAGCAGAATTAAAGGTGGTCAGTGACAATGCTTGAAGAAGGTAAAATTAGTAGCAGACAGGCCATTTTCTTAATGGTTAGCATGGTCCTGCCCACAGCCTTTCTTTTTGTGGCCTCCGGAACTGCCCGTTTGGCCAAGCAGGATGGCTGGATCTCGATTCTGTTGGCAACTCTAGTGGCGTTGCTGATCACCCGTCTGGCGGTAAGCCTCAGCCTGCGTTTTCCTGGAAAAACCCTGTTTCAGTATCCGGAGGTAATTCTAGGCAGGTGGCCGGGCAAGTTTGTCGCCCTCCTATACATCTGGTGGTATTTCCATGTCAATTCCGAAATCATCAGGGAGTACGGCTCTTTTTTGGTTTCCGTCTTCATGCCTGAAACACCAATCATTGTTTTTGAATTACTGATCGTGGTTATTGCCGCCTATGCCGTGCGCAACGGCCTGGAGGTATTCACCAGGGTAAATGAGGTTATCCTCCCCCTAATCCTGGTGTCGGTTACTATCCTGGTAATCCTGTTCACCCAGGAAATGGACTTAAAAAGACTTCTGCCGGTTTATATTGATACCGGGCCCGTGCCAGTAATTAAAGGCGCCGTTGCGCCCGCTCTCTGGATGGGGGAGATCGTCACCATGGCCGTGCTTATTCCCTACCTGAACAAAGCAAAAGAGGCTAATAGGATAGCCGCGACAGCTATTTTAATTACCGCGTTTTTTATGCTCGCTGTATTCATTGCCGAAATGGCAATATTTGGCCCTGAGGTCACTGCCAGGTGGTTTTTCCCGGCCCTGAACGGGGTCAGGATGATCCACCTGGCCAACTTTCTGGAACGTATGGAGGCTTTTGTTATGGTCATCTGGGTGGCCGGAGCCCTGATCAAAATCAGTATTTTTTATTGGGCGGCGGTACTTGGCAGCGCCCAGTGGCTGGAACTGAAGGATTACAAGCCTCTGGTACTGCCGGTGGGGGTAATCCTTTTAGCCCTGTCCATCATGGCGCACGATAGTATTATGGATTTATTAATGTATGTAGGTACTCTTGGGTTGCCTGTATTGGCCATATTTGAGGCGGTAATCCCTCTCCTTCTGCTGGTTGTTGCCATATTCAGGGGACAGGGAGTAAAGCAAAATTGAAGAAAATGCCGAAAGGGAGTTGGTAAGGTTTTATGATAATATTGGTGCTGCTAGCTTTTGGGCTTATTATTTGGCTCGAGGTGCCAGGTCTGGTAAAGAAGAAGATGTGGCGGGAATTGATAGCTTTTTCGGTTTTCCTGGTTATCGGTATGGCCCTCACCATCCCGCAGGTATATGGAATACGGCCATTTGATCCCAACGCGCCGATCGAGGCGTTGTTTAAACCCTTGGCCGAGCTGTTGAAAACACCTTAAATTCTTGCCTAGCAGCTATGAAAGTCACCATCAGCCGTATTTACGGCTGATATATTTTGTCATTTCAAAATAATGCAACTTCCGGTTATTTCCAACATCAACATTCTTCTCTTCTACAGTATTATAGCCCAAGCGATCATAAAATTTTTTAGCTACAAGTGATGCTGATAAATCCACAACCTTTATACCTTGTTCAAATGCTTTTCTTTCAAGTTCTTTCGTTATAACAAGACCTAAACCATGTCTTTGAAAGTTACTATCTACAAACACCCGTCTGATATTCGTGCCTGTTAAAGTACCGGTTCCAACAATTCTCCCGTAATATTCAATAACGATAGTATAACCTTTGTCACAATCGTGTAGAATATTATCCTTATTATGATACTCTTTAAAAAAATCAATGGCTTCTTCCGGATAAACTCCGGCATATGATTTATCCAAAGTATCTACGATTAAGCTATAAACCGGTTCAATGTCTTTTTGTTCAAACTTACGCATAATAATCTCTCTATCATTAATCATCTTTGTTCTCCAGTATAATTATTTCGGTTTCTTCGCGGTAATCAAACTTCGATTAGCCGCGACAAAAGTATAATCTTTTTCAACAAACCCGGCCATCTTTAGCGCATCGCCTATTTCACCAACTGAATAGCACTTACCCAAAGTTGAAGACATAAGTAATACTGAGTATTCTGCTACTTCCAACGGTCCGGTTTTATCTTTGTTTATATGAGCATCAAAAATTGCGATCATTCCCCCGGGTGATAATGCTTCGTAAGATTTGCGTAATAAAAAGTTAACACTATCTTCATCCCAATCATGCAATACATGCGAATAAAGGTGAACATCAAAATCCCGAGGGAAAGGTTCCTTAAAAACATCACATTCTTTAACTGAAACTTTTTCAGACATTTTCCGGCTATTAATTAAGTGTTGAGTTGCTATATAAACTGGTCTCTTTTCAAGAACCATCCCTCTTAATCCGGGATTTGCCGCAATCAGGGCGCATGTGTATACACCAGAACCACCTGCAATATCCAAAATGCTGCCATATTCCACCATTTTTAGCCTTTGTGCTAAAATAGGGGCAAAGTATACTCCTCTACTATCCATTGCGGCAGTAAATTCTTTAACAAAATCTTCTCTTTCCATAGCTGTGTGCCAATCACCCTCATCGGCTTTGCTCCCCCAGTTTGTCGGTTTGCCGCTTCTCAGGACTTCCAACAATTCTTTGCAAATAGGTCTTTCCCTTAATGATGAAAAGTAACTGCACAGTTCCCAAGGCGAGTCTTTAACAAGATATTCTTTTGCGAACCGTGTTAAAAAATATCTATCGGCTTCTTTTGCTAAAAGCCCCATTGCGCAAAACAGTGTCAACATTACATCAAGCGGTCTCTCAGTAATGTCAAAATGTCTGCTAATCTCCTGTTTACCGGCCTTTTTATTGGATAACCAAGTAAAGAAATCAAGCCATCCTACTGCTGCAATAAGCAAATCGGCGGCATAAATACCATCTCGAATATTCAACAAATATGCAGGATCCGTTTTTGGTTTTAGATTAAAATCCTTTAGCATCATTCTTTGCCTCCAGTTTACGATGTGGGCGGCTAACTTTATGTTTTGTTAACTCAAGTATATCTCCTATATCTCCCGATATCAAGCGCTGTTGCATATCATAAGACCTATCATAAACAACCAGCCGGCTGCTGCCGTTTTTTGTCCTAAAGAATCTCCCGCCAGTCGGTAATCCCTTCCCAAACACTGTTGATTAAACTTTGGAAAGCTCTTAGTTTTTCTTTTCTGGCTTCGTTTGGTTCTTGTGAAAGCGGCCCGGTCGTTGGTTTTGAGGATTTTCTCGAGTTTTTTTAGGCTCGGAGTTAAACAAGCTAATTTTCCACCGTTTATCTTGCCTTTTGACTAATTCCATGTTAAAAAGTGTTTAGTGTTTATTCACAATTATGTTTGTCGATAGTATAATATTCTCGGATGGCTTTTATGAAACATACCTATTTATTTTCAGAAGGCATATGGATCGCAAAAGGGATCTATTATGATGAAAACAGCAATCCATTTAATGTTGAAGGACAATCCGAAATAACTCACCTTAAGGATTTGTGGTTAAATAATAGTTGTATGACTCTTTCAGGAGAAAACCCGGTAGAATTAAGAAATTACTATGAAATCGTCCCCTTCGCAAAAGACTTTACTTCATGGAAATCCGTTAACCCGGGGTTGGGAACATTATTGGGAAGATTCGTGGTCGTTGAGGATTCAATTATTTCTTTGTTTAGCACTGAAAAAGGAGATTATTTTGGTTCCGAATTTTTAACAAAAATAGATGAGTCGGAGTATATCGGAAAAGGCGTATTATACAATGCGGCCGGTAAAATATCTTCCTGGTCTATTCACCTAGTAAGAGAAGAAGAAACACAGACTTGACCTGATTCTTCACATTACCGGAACAAGGGCAGGCATAAAATATGCATTTTCAATTTAAAGACATAACCTATACCCTTGGGTTTGGCCAGTCGCGCCAAGTTACAGTTTCCGGCTCTATAGCAGCCGGCGAAGTCCTGGTTGTGCGGGGCTATTCGGGGTCGGGAAAATCCACCTTGCTCCGGATCCTGGCCAGGTTACAACCCTGTGACGGCGGGGAGGCCTACCTGGAGGGTAAGAGCTGGTTGCAGATACCGGGGGCCGTCTGGAGAGCCGACGTGCACTACCTGGCCCAAAAGCCCGCCCTCTTCGACGGGACAGTGGCCGGCAACCTGGCCAAACCCTTTGAGACAAGGCTGCTGTCAAAAAAAGGATTGAACCCTGATCAGGCCAGGGCTTATATGAAAAAATTGCTGCTGGGTGAAGACCTGTGGGAGCAGGACGCCAGGACCCTTTCCGGGGGTGAGGCCGCCAGGCTGGCCTTTGTCAGGGCACTGCTTATCGACCCCAAGGTTATGCTGCTTGACGAACCCGCTGCTGCCCTGGACGAAGAATCGCGCAGGGCTCTTCACCTGACGCTGTCCCAATGGCTGGAAGGCCCTTCCCGTGCCGCCCTGCTGGTGACCCATAATAATGATTATGAAGGCTTGCACCGGGTTTCCTTCCTGGATATAGGAAAACAGCAAAGGGGCGAATGACATGGAAAACGCCACCATACCCATTTCAAACTTTCAACTGGCTTTTACAGTCTTATTAGTCTTAATAACCGGGGGGATCTCCTCATTCTTAAAACTGGGCCTGCTGAGGCCGCTAATCTGGGGTACCATCCGGACCTTTATCCAGCTCGTACTCGTCGGCTACGCTCTTACCTATATCTTTAATATCAACAATTTATTCCTGATTATTGCAGTAGTCACCCTGATGTGCTACATCGCCTCGAAAACAGCGGTGGAAAGAACCCCCAACGTCCCCACCTACACCACCGTGCTGGCCTTCGCTTCCCTCCTGGCGAGCACCTTTCTGGTCGGTTCAATTGTTACCGTTTTAATAATTGCCCCGGAGCCCTGGTACTCCGCCAGAATTGTCATCCCCATTTTTGGGATGATTTTGGGCAACGCGATGAACGGGATAGCCGTCTCCCTGGACCGCCTGTACAGTGAGGCCAGGTCCGGCGCAGCTTTAATCGAGGCCATGCTCACTTTCGGAGCCACCCCCTGGGAGGCCATCCAGGCCAGTGTCCGCGAAGCCGTCAGAGCCGGTATGACTCCCACCATTAACTCGCTGATGGTGGTGGGCCTGGTCAGCCTGCCGGGCATGATGACCGGTCAGATTCTAAGCGGGGCTGATCCGCGGGAAGCCGTGCGTTATCAAATTGTGGTCATGCTTATGATTTCGGCCGCCGTGGCCATCGGCTGCATCATCCTCGTCGGCCTTTCTTACAAAAAGCTGTTTACCCGGGACGGCGCGCTGCAACAGTCCATCCGGCAGAGCAAAGAGGGCGCGCTGTAATGCGCTGTTATATTTGGAGAAATTCGTGCATCACTTGAAAAAAAGGACAGATTATTGGAGCCTATGACTTAATTAATTGCCGCACATGCTCTATCTGAAAACCTAATTTTAGTAACAAATAATACCAATTTCTTCAGACATGGTATTGTATCCTGAAATCAGCCAGTAAGCCTTATGGTATTTAATAGCAATTCCTCTCACTGACAATAATACTGCAGAAAATATCCCTATCATCAAAGGAATATATTTCATCATTTTAACCTCGTTCTTGAAATAATTTTACAATTTATTCCTTCGAGGAGACAGCAGGCGGGCGCTCCAATATAAAAGCAGGGCGCCGGCAACCAGGTATACAGCGGTGTAAACACCCCAGTACGGCAGGCCGAAGTTAAATCCTTTTTCAATTCCATGTTCTCCGAGAATCTCCATCAACACATAGATAGGGTTGGTTTCTTGTAAAAACTGCGCCACCCCGGTAGCAAAGTCCGGCGTTAAGGGAAGGCCCCGTGCCGAGGTCCCCATCCGGTGGGAACGGTCCAGTTCAATTAGGAATACCGACAGCAATGCAGTACCTGCCGACAGGGCAAAGGTCAGCCCGTATGCCGTGACAGTGCTGACGCCTGTTCTCTTGAAAAAAGAAGAGCAAGCCATTCCGATACAGCCAAACAGAAACATGGTCACCAGGTAAAAACCGAATACCCCAATTACCTGCCCCGGTGAAACGCCGCCGTATAGAAAAACAATGCTATAAAGAGGCAGGGTAGCAGCCACCAGCAGCACCACGAAAGCGCTTGAGGAAACCATTTTGCTCCAGATGATTTGCCAGGCGGTCAACCGGGTGGTCAGGAGCACATTCAGTGTCTGCCGCTCCCGCTCCCCGCTGATCACTCCGGCGGTCAGCCCCGGTGTGACGAAAGCCAGCAGGAACAGTTGGGCAACGCTGAGAAAAATGAAAATTTCCCGGCTGCGGTATGGTTGATAAAACCCCGGCGCATTACGCCAGTTCAAGTAGGTGAAACCCAGGACAAAAGCGCCGATAACCAGCAAATAAAGCGCCAGCAGCCATGATGCTTTTTTACTGCGGAACCGCTGGCGCAGCTCTTTCAGCAAAACCGGATTAATTTCCGTCATCGATTGCCACCTCCTCACCGGTAACGGCCATAAAGGCCTCTTCCAGGTTGCGCTTAACCTCGCCGAACTCAACCACCGGCCAACCGGCAGTGATTATAGCCTGCAAAAGCTCTGCCTGCTCCGCCTGTTCCCCACTGAAAATGAACTGCACCGACGGCCCGTCTGCATGGGAATCACTGACACCAGGCCGGGTGGCCAGGTAGGCGGCCAGTTCATCCGCTCTGTCCAGGACTTCTATCCTTATCTGCCTTGCGCCGCGGGAGACGGCGGTTATTTCCGCCACCGTGCCGCAGGCAACCAGCTTTCCTTTGTCCATAATGGCCACCTCGTCACAGATTTCCGCCAGTTCCGGTAATATGTGCGAGCTGATTAAAACCGTTTTGTCCATTTGTTTTAAATACCTGATAATTTCTTTCATCTCCGCCCTGGCCCTGGGATCAAGTCCGGAAGCCGGCTCATCCAAAATCAGCACCTTGGGGTCGTGCACCAAGCAGCGCGCCAGTGCCAGCCGCTGTTTCATCCCCCTGGACAGGGAATCCACGTATACGCCGGCCTTATCCGGCAAGTCGACCAACTCCAGCAGCCCCGCCGCCAGTTGGGGTCGCTGACCGGCGGGTATCTGGTAGGCGGCGGCGAAGAATTCCAGGTACTCGGCAGCACGCAGGTCGTCATATACGCCGAAGAAGTCGGGCATATACCCGATCCTGCCCCGCACTTCCCCCGCTTCCCTGACGACATCCAGTCCGTCCACCGTGACAGTGCCCGCGTCGGGCAGTTGCAGGGTGGCCAGGATGCTCATTGCCGTGGTCTTACCGGCGCCGTTAGGCCCGATCAGCCCGTAAACCAGACCTTCGCGAATCACCAGGCTGAATTGGTCCAGCGCCCTGGTGGCTCCGAAATTTTTGCTTACCTTGTTAAACTCTATCATAAAGACACGCCCCTTCCACCGCCAGCCCCGGTAATACCGGATTGGGCTCGTATATCTCACCAATTCGTGTACACTTTACCTTTACTTTATAGTCGTCCAAGTACCGGGATAATTCATCAGCAACAATCCTTCTCCCATCGCCGGGAAGCGGCTCCCACTTGTCCTGCTGCCGGTTGTATATTTCCGTCGTGTAGAGAACTTGCCCCTGGACTGTCTGAAAATCCAGGGCGTCAATCCGGCAGTCAGGCCCGATCTTTGCGTTCCTGAGATCATAAATAAGTACCACTGATCTGCCACTCATCATCATTTCCTCTTCTGAGTCGTATCTGACTGTACCATTATTATCCACGGGGTAGGGTATTATAGCACCGGCGGGAAGGCGGAACTCGCCTTTTAGATCCATTTTAACCACCTGTTTTACCAAAACCAGCCCGTGGTCCTCTTTCAGGCCAGGTTTGCCGGCCACCTCAAAAACTCCGGGCGGCCCGTCATGCCACCCCAGAAACTGAACACCGGCCAGTTTGCCGTATCCCTGGCTTACAACTCCGGATATCATCCGGCGCTCACGGAAAAACGGACCCGCCGCCTGATCTTCGCCGCTCATCCCGAATAAGACTGTTTGCAGATTGCCGGATATACCATTCCACCTCTCCAGTGTTTCTTCAATGTGCGCCGTCCCCCCGGCGGGAAATTCGCCGATTTTAACCACCCGGCCTCCCAACAGCAGTGAACTGTCCCGTAAATCCAGGCCGGTTCTATTTACCAGATCACCTTTTACAGTGTTACCGTTAAGGCTAATGCTGCCTTCAATGCTGCCAAACCCCCGTTGCATCCCGTAAGCGTAAACCCTTTTCAATGAACCGTATTCGACACCGTTAAAGTCAATGCTGATCCTCTCACCATCCTGGTGAACCAGGGCGGGCGCAATAGACGGGTCGCCGTAGTTGCCCGCCGGTAAGGCATACATATTGTCAGCGACACTGAGGATAAAATCACCGCCCTTGGAAGCCACAACGGAGGCTCCCGCCCGGACCTCGGCCAGATCCGGTGTAAATATTTCAACTATGGCAAGTGTTTGGGACAGATAATTCTGCAACCGGTTACCGGGCGCCAGCAGGTAGAAACAACCGGCAACAACCAGCGCCACAGCGGGCACCAGCGCCCAGGCCCAGTCCCTCCGGTCTGCGCGGCGCAGGAGGAAGTATAGCAGTGGTCCCACAGTTGCCGCGTAAACTAACCACAGCAACGCCAGCACCGGGATCGGCGGGCCTGCCAACCCGGGTATATACGAACTGGCCTCGGTCAGATTGTCTTGACCGTTAATATGCGGCAGGGAATAACGTTTGAGTTGACGAGTTGCATTATCCTGGCTTGAAGTAGTACCGATCAAGGCTGACCAGACCCCCTGGGCCTCGCTGCCAAGATCCCGCGAGGCGGCTCCACAGTATAACACCTGGCCCCGCCCTAACTCGCGCCTGGCCAGTACCGGGACGCCGTTATCCAGGGCCAGGACATTTCCGGATACCAGTTCACCGGAAGCCACTTCCAGCACCCCGCCTGAACGCAGGCCGGCCAGCTTCCCGTCGACCGTCTTCTTCCCGGTGACCAGGACCGGACTGATATCCGAAAAAACCCCGCCTTCACCGGCCCCTGCGCCGCCAAACAGCACCAGTGTGCCACCGGGATATACCCAATCTTTCAGCGCCCGGATCTGGCCGTCAGTCAAAGCCGCTATGCTGGAAGCATCGACCATAATGATGTCCGCGGCGTTCAGCACCAGACTGTCCTCAGGCAACTCCCCCGGCGACAAATACTTTAAATTTATTTTTGAGTCCGTGCTTTTGGACAGCCACGCCTGCAGGCCGGCCCCAATGATTTCCTCACTCAGAGCCAGGGCCACCCGGCCGCCGCCCACCGCCGCGCCTTCCACCCGTGATTTGGCCAGCACCAGGTCACCGGAGACAAGCTCAACGACCGGCATCGCCGCAGCCAGTTCGCCCGGTATCACCATCCGGTACTGTGCATGGGCATCAGCCGGGACGTCAACGTCCATGATGAACCAGTACGCATCCGGTACACTCCTGTCCTGCTGTTCGTTGTAATGCCTAACCCTGAGCAGGCCGGCAAACCCCGGCCCCGAATTTTCCACGGTAATCATCAATTCCATGAACTGATCCGTTTTATACAAACCGCCCAGGCCCGGCCGCACTTTCATCCCTACCGCCGCCGCGGCGCAAGAAGGCAAAAGCGTTATTATAACCGCCATAGTCAGAACAGCGCAAGTTATAATCTTACCGTATGGCAGAATTTTTTTATCTATAACCATTCAATCATTCACCCCCCTGGTCAACCTTTTCTGTAAATCCACCCGTACCAGCGCCACCGTCCCGCCATCCTGGCGGGCTACCAGCATGGTTTTACCTTCCGGGCTAAAAGCAATTTTCTGAAAACCATCGACCTTGCCCAGTAGTAGTGTGCGTGGTTCCCGCACACCTTCAAGCTCCAAATTCCGCAGCCAGTTCAGTTCATCCGCCCCCGGCCTGGTGTCCGGAGCCAGCAGCAGCCGGTCACCGGGCCAGGTACGCCGGTCATGCTGCTTATACGCGATATCTCCTTTACGGCCCAGGTCGATTGTTCTGATTTCCCTCTGCTCCTGCCGCACTTTAAACAGCGGGGAGCCGTCCGGGCTGTAAGTAAGTACCCGCTCGGTGGTTGTAGACTTGATATAAGCAAGATATCCATGAGTCCCCCAGGCCGGCCGTTCCCCTTCCACCAGACGGACTGCGCCGCCGTCACCGGGACCGGTTAACCAGAGTTCAGGCTGCCCGTTATCCCCTGCTCGTTCCACCACCAGCCGGGAGCCGTCCGGGGACCATGCGGGACAACTTCCCATACCTAATAATACCGGTTCCTTATCATTTGCCAGCAAATACACATCATTTTGTCCAGGGGGTCCGCTCTGGACATAAGCCAGGGTTTGACCGTCGGGCGACCAGGCCAGGCCGGAAAGGTACTTCCCACCTTCAATCTTCAACAGCACTTCGGCTTTCGTTAAAGCCGCTTCCACCTGTCGCGCGGCGCCGGTTCCCAGCGGGCCCGGCGGCATGAGCACCGTGATAATCTCCTCGCCGCCCGTATCGTAACGCCGCACCAGCGCCAGCTTGTCACCGGTCCGGGACAGGGCGGGCGAAGCGTAGGACTGACCTTTGGGAGGCTTAACCGCGCCGGTTTGATTGCCATATTGATCCAGCAACTGCAGAGCGCCGTCCCTGACGGCTAAAAAACCTTGCGTTTGCGTCTCGCAGGTAAAATCAAGCGGGCTTTCCTCCAGCCAGAAACGGCTTATTTCTTTTAACACCCCCGCCTCCAAAGATTTTGGCGCTATCACCGACCACCATGTCCAATATATGACAACAAACAGCAATATCGCAGGGAACAGCCACAGAAAGCCCGGACGCCTGCTCCGGCTACCTGCGGTGAACAAGGAGGCGGGCCGGCGCAGGTCCGCGACGTCTTCAGCCCGCATCCCGGCCAACCGCTCTTTCAACACTTCTCTCAGCCGTTCATTGACCGGGATGGCCTCCCGCACTCGCCGCATATGGACCAAGAGCTCGTCCAGGGAGCTTCCGCCGGATTCAATATCCGGCTGAACCCGGTTTTTACCCTTGTTGCATTGTGCGTCCAACGGAGTGATTTTTCCGCGCAATCCTTTCACCCCCCTCTCCTTTGCTGAAATATTCATTTCGCAGTGCCTTAAGCGCCCGGTAGTGAATCATGCGAACAGCCGGTTCCGTTTTCCCCAACACCTGGGCTATTTGGCCAAACCTTAATTCCCCGGCATACCTTAAAGAAACCACATCCCTCTGCTCCGGGGGAAGCCGCCCCAGCATGTCTCTCAGCAGCCTCACTTCTTCATCCTGCAGCAGTTCTTCTTCAGGGCTTGACTGCGCGGAACCGGAGAAAAACCTCTCACCCTCAAGGAAAAGCCTTTCCCGGAAAGGCCTTTCCCGGCGCCCCCGCAGGTAGTCGACATACGCGTTATGGGCTATCCGGAAAAGCCATACCGCGAAAGGGGCATCACCCCGGTACTTATGGAAATTTTCCAGCGCCTTTAAAAAAACCGCCGCCGTGAGGTCGTCGGCATCCCAGGAACTGCTGATCCGGTACCGTAAATACCGGTTTACGGCGTCAAAATGCAGGTCGTAAAGTTCCTCAAAGGAACCCCCCGGAACCTGCTCCGGCCCAATTCTTGGCATCATAATAAAACGCTCCCCCGAAAACCATCCATATTAAATATTAAATGCATATACGTGAATTTTCTGATCGGCCTGTCTACCATATAGACGGCCGGGCCAATAAAATGTAACGGTACTGTATATAAAAATAACTCTCATGCTATTTTCTGGTGGTATCTTTAACAAAATAGTCCTCTTCATTACAGTACCATAAAAACACTGGTTGTTACGTTATGGATATCTCTAGAATTCATCATTTGCTGCTACTCTTGTCTGTTCCCCCACTGTTGGCGAAAGATTGTTGATAATACCCACCTTGCAGTATAAGATTAGTTAATAAACGTGTTGCTATTTGAACCAAGAAAATTTTACAGGGTAAGAAGGTTAGAATTATAATAATTGAAAAATTATAATAATGTTGGGGGGGTGGATAAATGTTATGGAGAAAAAGTTGCTTGAGGCCGGCGAATTTGAAGTGGATGCGCTTTATGACGAGTTTTTGGAGATAATAGTAAACGGCAATGGTTACAAAGGGATTGCCGACTCCCTGGCTCAGAAACTTCAGGCAAGCATCCTTATTGAGGATGAATTTTTTCGTGTGATCGCGCGTTCTTTTTTCAACAACCCCACCTTTTCAAACATCCGGAAAAGAAACAGAATGAAATATTGGAAACCTCAGCGTGTAGACCCGAGGATAATTAACTACGTCCGCCTGACTCAGAGTACCGGCCGGCCTGTTGAGTTGCCGGAGTTGCCAGAGTATGGGATAAACCAATCAAGACTGGTATTCCCCATAGTATTTAAAAACAAGATCAAGGGATACCTGCACGTCTTCAAGAAAGATTTGAACTGTGACCAGATGAGGGTTGCCAGGGCGGCGCTGCACAGCCTGGTGGTTTTGGAAACCTGCCGGCAGATACAGGTGGAACTGGAAGAAAGAATTAAGAAAAGCTTGATTTTTGGCCTAATATTCAGAGATAAAGGTAAGGACAACAACATCCATGGAGAAAAGCAAATTCTGGGTTTTGATCTGTCCCGAGGGGCGGTTTTGGCCGTCATCCAAATCAAGACCGGACCGGGACAGCAGCAAATAGAAGAGGTTTTACGCAGCATAATCAGTGATCTTTACTTAAAAGCCAGCGCAACCGCCATCAGTGATGAACAGGCGGTATTGCTGGTTCAGCCGGCTGACGGCGGTACGTTGGAATCAGAAGTGCTTGCTGACTCCCTCCAGGCAATATTTGACGCGCTGAAAATGATCTTCACCGACTGTAAGGTGAAAATAGGCGTGGGACGCCAGTGCTTTAAGCTGCGGGACTATAAGGTCGCCTTTACTGAAGCCTGCAAGGCCCTCTCTTTTCCGTGTCCCAAACCGGGGAGGGAAGAAGGAGTAATATACTATCACTCCCAGGGGTTGATGGGAATTCTGCTGCAGCCGGGAAATGAGCAAACCTTGCAGGTGTTTGTGCGGCGCATTATTGGAAAACTGTACGATTACGGTGTTGAACATAATATCAACCTGATTGAAAGTCTGGGGTGTTATTTGGATCATAATTGCTGTATTCAGAGTGCGGCGAGGGAGTTGTTTATCCACCCCAACACTCTCAGATACCGTCTGGGAAAGGCCGAAAAGATCACCGGCCTGGATTTGACGGACAACAACACAAAGCTGGAGGTTCAGTTGGCCATTAAGCTGTACAGGTATTACGGAGAGTCCATCTGTAAGGGCTGAATTAAGACTGACAAAAAGGTCCGTTTGCCGGTAGATATGGTAACCGGACCTTTTTGTATGGAGTTAACAAAAATAAAAGCTCTTTTAGGTGAAATTTATAAAAAGAGTCAATAGATAGAGTAAATTCCCACAATTATAATTTACTTATATGACTATAAAGTTAGTTTAGTATGACGTGGCGCTTACCTAGAGGGCGATTTTAAAGGGCGAACACGAGCCCGTTGGTAAGCGCAACGCCATACACCTGAGCAATCTTGGGGGTGGTTTTTATTAAAAGAGAAGTAACATTGACGGTTAATTTACGGGAATACCGGGTAGAGATTCAGGAGCACTGGACCCTGCTGGAGGTGCTGCGCGACTGTCTTGGACTGACGGGAACAAAATGCAGCTGCAATCTGGGAGACTGCGGGGCATGCACTGTCATAGTCGACGGTAAGCCGGTGCTGTCCTGCTTGGCGCTGGCGGCAAGCATGGAGGGCAAAGAGATTACTACCATCGAAGGTCTGTCCGGAGATCGCGGTCTTCATCCCCTGCAAAAAGCTTTTATCGATGAGGGCGCAATTCAATGCGGTTTTTGTACACCAGGATTAATTATGACGGCCAAAACACTGCTGGATGAAAACCCCGACCCGACAGAGGAAGAGGTTAGGGAGGCCATATCCGGCAACGTCTGCCGCTGCACGGGCTATCACAAGCCGGTTAAGGCTGTCCTGGCCGCGGCTAAAATGCTCCGGCAGGAGGAAAAAGGGGTGTGCAACGTTGGCTGAATACGAAATTGTGGGCAAGCGGGTGCCCAGAGTGGATGCCCTGCCGAAGGTCACGGGGGAAGCGAGGTACGCGGCCGACCTGACCATGCCGGGTCTTCTTCACGGAAAAATCCTGCGCAGCCCTCATCCCCATGCGAGAGTGTTGAGCGTCGATACAAGCAGGGCGGAAAAGCTGTACGGAGTCCGGGCGGTGGTCACGGCCAAAGACTTTGCCGGATTTCGCTACGGCTTCATGGCCTCTACGAGGGATGAACCACCCCTTGCGGAGGACCAGGTCAGGTTTGTGGGGGAAGAAGTGGCCGCGGTGGCGGCTATTGACGAAGAGATTGCCTCGGAGGCCATTGAGTTGATTAAAGTGGAATATGAACCCCTGCCGGCGGTGTATGACCCGGAAGAGGCCCTGCGGGAAGGAGCGCCTCAACTGCACCAGGACAAACCGGGTAATATAAGCGCACACGTCAAGATGAATTTCGGAGATGTGGACGCGGCTCTGGCCAACGCCTACCACGTCCGAGAAGACAGGTTTTACAGCCAGTCCGTTTTACACGGCTTCCTGGAACCACACGCCGTGATCGCCCGGTGGGAGTCCGCCGGTGGAATCACCGTCTGGGCTTCCAAGCAAAGCCCCTACTTTCTTTACCGGAACCTGGCCAGTTGTTTTCGCTTACCGCTGAGCAAAGTAAGAGTCATTCAACCTTATGTGGGCGGTGGCTTCGGCGGCAAGAACGCAACCTTCGCGCTGGACTTCTGCGCGGCAATGCTTTCCAAAAAAACCGGGTTTCCGGTAAAAATAGTGTACGAGGCGGAAGATATTTTAGGCTACGGCCGCCGCAGGCACCCCATGATCATGGAACTGAAGACCGGTGTCACCAGGGACGGGCTGCTGCTGGGAACATCATGCCGGTTAATTGCGGACGGGGGGGCATATACCTCCGTTGGGCCCATGACCATATATCTTTCGGGCGCCTTTTTATCCCTGCCGTATAAGATGCCCAGCTTCAGATATGAAGCGGTGCGCGCCTATACCAACAAACCGGTGTGCAACGCCATGCGCGGCCACGGCTCACCCCAGATCCGTTACGCAGCTGACTGCCAGCTGGAGCTGATTGCCCGTGACTTGTCCATCGACCCCGTGGAAATCAGGCGGCGGAACGTGGTGGAGGCCGGCTATGTGACGGCCAACAAGATGCATGTCAAAAGTTGCGGTTTAAAGGAGTCTATCGACGAAGCTCTGAAGGCCATAAACTGGTATGAAGTACGCCGGGAAATTAATGAGCACAACAAAAAGTCCGGAAGGGTACTGCGGGGACTGGGAATCGCCTGCAATGGTTTCCAATCCGGGGCCCGCCTGCACGGGCACACGGCATGTTCCGCCATAGTCAAGGTTCATGAAGACGGAGGTATATCACTGCTGACCGGTTCCACCGATTCCGGGCAGGGGTCAGAAACCGTCCTGGCCATGATTACGGCTGAGCTTTTCGGTGTACCGCTGGAAACCGTCGAGGTTTCAAAGGTAGACTCCCATTTAACGCCGGTTGATCCGGGAAGTTTCGGCAGCCGGGTGACCTCAACAGCCGGCAATGCTGTCAAGATTGCCGCTCTCAAGGCGCGTGACAAGCTGGCGGTGGTGGCGGCCGAAGTCCTCGGCGGGGAAAAGGAAGAGGTGGAGTTCAAAAAGGAAAGTGTTTTTCTGAAAGGCAGGCCGGAAAAGGCCATTCCCTTCCGCAAACTATGCCACCTGACCTACACATATGGACACGGGCAGGTTATCGTCGGCGAGGGGCACTGGAGCCAGGAAATCGACATGCCCAACTGGGAGACGGGTGAAGGGGATTTAGCAGGGACCTATACTTTCGGCACTCAGGTAGCCGAGGTGGAAGTAGACAGGCTTACCGGGAAAATCAAGCTCAATAAGATGGTGGTGGCCCATGACCTGGGCTATGCCATCAACCCCCTCGCTTGCGAAGGGCAACATGAAGGCTCCGTCTTCGGAGGATTGGGCCACTGTATTTACGAGGAGTGCCGGGTGGAAGACGGAAAAACACTGAACCCCTCGTTCCTGGACTACAAAATGCCCACGGCCATGGATATGCCGAGGGTGATGGAATCGATCGGCATAGAAACCATGGACCAGGAAGGCGTTTTCGGGGCCAAGGAATCGGCTGAGGGGACGCAGGTGTCCACCGTGCCGGCCATCGTCAACGCCATATATGACGCCACCGGCGTGATGTTTAAAGAACTGCCCGTTACACCGGAAAAGGTTCTCAAAGCCCTTGAAGGCAATATATCAGAGGGGGAGGGGTAGGTTTTTATGCATAATCCGCGTTTCGCCTTTTACAGCCCCGCAACACCCAGGGATGCTTGCGCAATGCTTTCCAAGATGCAGGGCCGGGCTGTTGTCGTGGCCGGTGGGACGGATATGGTGCCCAGGATGAAGCAACGGCTGGTTACCCCTGAGGTTGTGGTCAGTCTCGACCGGCTGCGGCACTTAAATTATATCGAAGAAGAAGACGGTCTCCTTAAAATAGGAGCTTTAACCCCACTGAGGGAGTTGGAGCGGAGTGAAGCGGTAAGGCGGCATTTCCCCGCCCTGAGCAAGGCCGCCAGGCTTGTCGCCGGGCCGGTGCACAGGGCAATGGGGACCATAGGCGGCAATATCTGCCTTGAAAATCGATGCTCGTATTACAACCAGTCCAGTGTGTGGCGAAAGTCGGTGGATCCCTGCCTGAAAACGGGGGGCGCTGTCTGTCACGTGGCTAAGGCCGGCAAACGCTGCCATGCCGTGTATTCCGCCGATATTGCCCCGGTCCTGCTACTGCTTGAAGCGGAGGTCGTGGTGGCCGGTGTAAGTGGTGAAAGGGTAATTCCATTAAGTAGGTTCTTTGTGGACGACGGACTTAAAGCCAACGGGCTGGCGGCTGACGAGTTGCTGACCGGCGTAAGAATACCCGTGCCGCCGGTAAAGTCCGCGGTAGAGTATGTTAAAATGCGGCCGCGGGAATCCGTGGACTTTCCGGTGGTGGGGACGGCGGTGATGGTCCGGGAAAACGGGGACGGTATTGAGGTCAGGCTGGCTTTTACCGGGGTTGCATCCTGTCCGTTCATGCTGAATGCCGGCATTTTTTCCAAGCCGCTCGACAGGAGGGAAATGATAGAACAAGTTGCCAGGTTAGCATATGAGAAGGTACGGCCCGTGTCCAAGGCAGGTGGATCTCCTTCCTACAAAAAGCGCTTGGCCCGGGTTTCGGCGGTGGACGGGGTTGAAGCGTGTTTAGCTGTTCTAGGTAATAGTAAGGGGAATAGCACCGGCATTCAGTAATCATGAAAATTGTCCCTTGAGCTTGTGTCAATTGAAACGGTGGTAAAGCTAGTTCATGTCCAAATACATTTGGACATGAACACTAAGCTTTACCCAGGCTTCTTCAATAGGGAAATCGTTTTCCCTATTGAAGAAGGTTCATCAGGGCTGCCGATGGCAGTTATGATAAAAGGAGGAACAAGAACGTAATGGACTATCCTTTGGGGATATTATTCTGTTTTTTTATTCGGTATTTTCTATTATTTTTAAAAAGCTTATCCTCAGTGTGATCATTCATATGTTTGATTAATAACTCAAACGCTTTGGCCTTATATTTAGTAACATTCCTAAGGCGAAATCAATATTACTTTTGTTGACATTCTCTCATTGGCGCCGGACAATGGAACCATTCTCCATATCCAGAACCTCTGCCCAATACACCTTTGCCAGCAGTAGAAACAAGGGACCTGACCCCTGTCCTGTCCCCCCTGTCCTCCCCCATGGTAATTTGGTTAACTGAGTACGATTTATCAGTATCCAGCTTAATTTTCAAAGAACGTTGGGTACTTGAAGAAATAAATAGAAATTTTTTCCACTCGTTATCTTGTGGTGGTGGTAACTGAAGGAATCGTTTTTCTGGCCGATATCGCCGCAGGGAGTTTTACGGTAAAAAATGTTCCGCTTTATGTTCTTAATGGTTTGCTGGTGGCGGCTTCCGCCATGGGAAGCTGGCAGGTGATTCATGATCGATTATTTGGTAGTTCTGAAAAGGCAAAGGGAGGTTGAGTGCCTTGGAGAGAAAACCGAAGTTTCATGAGTTAGTTGCCCGGGCCAAGAGAGGTGATGAGAAGGCTTTTATTCAACTGGTTTATCGATTAAATCCGGCAGTTAAAAAATATAGGCGCAGGTCGGGTCATTATTTTGAATGTTATTCGGATCTGGTAATTTGGTTAATGAGCGCGATTCATCAGTATCCGGCCTGATTTTCTGAGAGTGCTAAAACTTAAAGATAATAATAAAAACTTTTTTTATGACAGGGGGGTATCAAAAAGCCTTCCTTTTTTCTCTTTATATGGTAAGAGGGCAAGGTAGTTACCATGATAGGAGGTGAGATTATTCACTGTATTTGACGGTTCTTCTAAAAAATCTGGTGTTCATGATTTTGATCCGGAGGAAGCCCGGGCAATTGCCTGGTTTTTAACCGGCCTGCGCCATGAAGCAATCAGATTAACTAAAAAGTACCGGCAGATGGATAAACACGAGCTTTTGCTCCTGAATGGTCCGGCATCTCAAAGCACTGATCCCGATAAGTTGACCATGATTGATGTCATTCCTGCTGCTGTGGATGTTCCCGGTGAAGCCGAGGGTATGGTATTTATCCAAGAAGCCCTCTTGTTATTAACGCCACAAGAGCAAAGAGTGGTGCAGGCAACGATCCTGGATGGATTTAGCAGGACAACCAAGAAGTACTTCTTACCACGACTTAAGCTTCGCATCAGCATCTCTCTATGCTAAAAATAGACCCGGGAAATCCGGGATTTGAACCTCAAAATATTAACATTGCTAACCGCTTATAAGATAAGTATTTACTTTGTTTTGACGGGTGTGGGTGATGGGGTCATTTTCTGGAAACCTTGCAATTCTCCCCCAAACAGATAATAACCGTACCGTTGGAAAACGTCGCGGGCGTGTTCAAATTCCGTCCTCACCGCAGGGGTGCGGGTCAAGTCAGAATTATTCGTTCCCGGGGTCGGGTGAACTTGGGCGTTCATTTCAGCAATCGCCCCTTCGTAAGCCTTGTTAATATCAAAAAGCATTGCGGAAGTATCGTCGGGAATTGGGTTTTGCTCTAACCCGTTAGTGTCTTTAAGAAACCGTTCTCCTTTAGGCGTAAGGGCTTGGATTTTCTGAAGTTCGGAACCGAATAAAGCTTTGAACTGGTCAAAGTCCTTCTTTAACAAGTCAAGAACGCCGTCTGGGTAAAGTTCAAATCCGATTCCTTCTCTTCCCTCGTGTGTCCCGTACCCCCAAGCGTCAATTACGTCTTGGGAATGCTTAAGGGTGTTTTTTAAATTGATCGCCCGATCTTCACCTAATTGCTTTCGAACTTCTTCCCAACGGTAAGTTATCGGAGAACCAGGGGCGTTCATTTCTTGGGTTGTAACCTCCGACGCATTGGCGGAATTGTCCGTTATAGTCGCAACCTTTCCGCAACCTGTAACGCCGCCGATAAGTAAAGCCGAAAGGGATACAGCCGCTAGGAACAGCTTCGTTTTTGCTCCCATTTAGTCAATCCCCCTTTTATAAGTGTTAATTAACTTTAACAAACAGGTAAACAAATTACCAATGGTAAATCGAACCAAACCAAAAGAAAAACTGGTCCGAACCCGGTTGGTAAGTTATAATATTAATTCTTCTATAATTATATTATATTGTTATTTTCCCCTGAGGTTTCCAACTATTTCCGAAACTACTTTGTTGCTATGTTATACGTTATATATTATTTAATGTAATAAACGCTTGACTTTCCTATATTATACAATTAAGCAATAGGTTCGTCAATGCTTCCGAAAGGCATGCTGGCGCAGGAATCAGTCCTTTTGCTTATTATTTCGCCACATCAAGCACCCTATCGAGACTCGGTATTCCTGAAATCACCGCTGTCGAGGTTTAAGGAACAGGGGGATAGGCTCGAAACTACTGAAAAAGTGGCTTTTTATGCAATCTTAACAAAATCATAGGATCTTTTAGGATAAAAGCCATTTAATTTCCATTATATAGGGTATTTTATTAGCATAGAGGATACCATAGCGGCTTTCCTCTTTAAATTTACCGTTAATGCTATTAATTTTGCCTGCGTCCGCATGCTCTTTAAACCATACCCCTTGGTACGGTCCATTCCATGAAATCTTTTCATTTCCCCGTTCTTCCATTCGTGGCTTGCTCTATTTTATACTTTTCCTTAACTCTTCTGTTTTTGCCCACTGGCTTTGTTCATATAGTTCAGGAGTGTTTACGCTGATTTTCATACTTTTTGCTGCCGTTTACCTTTTATGCATTCTTCCCTCTTAGAACAATTTTTGCATCCTTCCTTATCAATGAAATAAATAACTGAATCCTGTTTTTCTTTTTTGTTTTCCTTATTGTATAATTACCTTCATCACAGAACCATTGATTAGAGTCTTTGTTATATGAATACTTGCTATCATCAATTTTATATGCCGACTCACTTACCGGTATATATGCATTAAAGTGGTCTTCTTTAAGTATATCAAGGATAGGTTTCCTAAAATATGCTTTGTCTGCGTACGCATCTAATGCCCTTTTCTGTACATTGCCTTACAACTTCTTTAATTATATCGTCAAGTTTTATTTCTTTAAGCCTTTGGGCTCTGAACTTAGCAAGTAGGTTTGGGCCATATTTAGTAGAAATTTGTTGATTTTTTGCAATATTTATTAATCACAACTTTTTCGTACTCATCTGTCGAAAGTTACCTCTATATAACAGTACCATAGAATCACTGGTTGTTACAGTTACGAATTTTTTTGCCCGGTCACACAGATAGTTAAGCTAATAATTAGTATTTACAAAGTCAGACAATGGGTATATAATTATTTGCGTACCAAGTGTACTAATTATAATAGTACAGTTAACATTGAAAGGAGGGGGCTTTATGTTTGAACTGGACCTGCGAAGTCGGGTGCCAATATATGAACAACTGGTTGAGAAAATCAAAGAACTCATCATAAACAAGGTACTAAAACCTGATGAGCAATTACCGGCCGTACGTGTTTTGGCCAGTGAATTGACTATTAATCCGAATACCATCCAGAAAGCCTACCGGGAACTGGAACACCGCGGATATATCTATTCTATTCCTGGAAAAGGCAGTTTCGTCAGACCTGCCGTTCCCGAGAATAACACTGCCCGCTTGCAAACTCTTGAAAACGAACTCTCAAGAATTGTGTCGGAAATGCTCTATCTGGGCCTGCCCCCCCAGAATATCATCACCCGGATCAAAAAGCTGTTATCTAAAGATGAAGGAGGTAAAATGGATGATTGAGGTGGAAAGGGTCAGCAATAAATTCCAAGAGTTGGAAGCACTTAAGGATGTAAGCCTGTCGGTACAAAGAAGCTCTATTTATGGTCTGGTCTGTTCCAATGGAGCCGGGAAAACGACGCTGTTAAAAATCCTGGCCGGTATTTACAGGCAGAATTCAGGTGAACTCACGATAGATTCGCAGCCGGTATTTGAAAATGACGCCATTAAAGCGCGTACATCTTTTATTCCTGATCTTCCGTATTTTTTTCCTAACTTCTCGATTCAACACACAGCTCATTTCTATGCTCAAATTTACCCTCAATGGAATCAGGCACGCTTAGAAAAACTTGGAGGCGTTTTTAATATCGAGGTCAAGCGGCGCATAAAAACACTTTCCAAGGGAATGCAGCGCCAGGTTTCATTTTGGCTGAGTTTAGCCTTGATGCCGGATGTAATGATCCTGGACGGGCCCCTTGATGGACTTGACCCGGTAATGCGGCAGAAAGTAAAGAATCTCATTATTCAGGACGTGGCTGAAAGAGAAATGACCGTCATGATCTCTTCACATAATTTACGCGATCTGGAAGATATCTGCGATTATATCGGCATTTTACACCAGGGGAGAATGTTGATTCAAAAGGATTTAGACGACCTGAAAGCAGATGTACATAAGATTCAACTCGCCTTCAGAGGAGAAATACCCCCTGCCCTGCTGCAAGACATGCAGCCGCTTTATCAGGAAAAAAGAGGCAGAGTGCTGGTTTTAATCGTATGCGGCGTATATGAAGATATGATCAGGCGCATGCGGTCTTATCACCCTGCCGTCCTAGACGTCCTGCCGCTCACCCTGGAGAGATATTTATATACGAAATGGGGGATCATGGTTATGAAATTAAAAACATCCTTTATTAATCGCGGCATACTGTTTAATGATTTTAAGAGATTCGCCTGGATCAGCGCCGGATATCTACTGGTACTGCTCTTAAGCCTCCCGCTTAAAGTATTTATGCTGTACAGTCAACTGGAAGACATCAGGATAAACAATGTGTATATGTATTCGCGTATATTTCAGTTTGACACTAATCAATCGTTTTTGAGTGTAATGGCGTTGATCCTTGTCCCCGTATTGACCGGGCTGCTGTTATTCCGGTATTTACAGGACAACCAAGCAGCAGATATGATACACGCTTTGCCCGTCAAGCGGGAAGTCCTTTATAATACCCACATTATAGCCGGTATACTCATACTGTTTATGCCGCTTACCCTCACCGCATTGATTTCCTGGGCGCTGGTTTCCGGACTGGGAATTGAACAGTTAAATGGTATTATCCTATCTTGGTTGTTTATCAGCCTGCTGATTAACCTGCTCTTCTTTATGACGAGTGTGGCCGTCGGTATGATTACTGGCATGACTACCTTGCAGGGTGTGTTAACCTATATTCTGCTTCACTTGCCCAGCGGGCTGTCCGTGCTGCTGCTGAACAATATGCATAAATATACTTACGGTTTCGCATACGATTACTATCTCGGGAAAATAGAGAAGCTTTCTCCCCTGATCAGGCTGACTGAAATTTCCATACATCCTATTAAAACTAGTGAAATCGCGGTTTATCTGTTAAGCAGTATCACGTTATATTTTGTGGGCAGGTATATCTATCAGAGGCGTCATATAGAGGCAGCCGGCAACGCTATCGCTTTCGATGGACTGCGCCTCTTTTCAAATACTCGGTTACCTTTTGCTTTATGTTGCTGCTCGGCAGTTATTTTTACGAGGTTCAAAACAGTATGGCCTGGACATATTTTGGTTATCTTCTGGGTTCCTTGCTGGCCTATTTCCTGACCGAAATCCTGCTGAATAAATCCTTGCAGGTTTTTCAGTGGCGGCGCATTCAGGGTTATGGCATTTATGCCTTTGCTATGATCGTGTTAATTGGTCTGTTTCATTATGATTTTACCGGTTATGAAAAAAGGTTGCCCGTGTTGAGCGATGTGAAAAGCATTTACATGGATAATTCTTTTTACGCTTTCAGCTATGTGCCTGCTGCGAATGCGCAATCTTATATCGGAAGTGAAATTGTAGTAATAGAATATGATTCCCTACCTGTCAAGGCCATATTTACCGAAAAAGATAACATAACCGGTATTTATTAGCTGCATCAGAAAATAGTCGCTAATCGACTGGCTGAAAAAGAGTCCTTCTTATCAAAACATACGAAAGATTATTCCGAGAGGATCTGTCTGGCCTATGAGATGAAAAACGGCAGTCATATTTACCGGCAGTATGAAATTTCCGCACCGGAGTATGCAGACCGATTGAAGCCTATTTATGAATCACGGGAATACAAGGAGCTGCACAATAAAATTCTCAGCATAAATCCTGCTGACGTGGACCTGATCGTAATTAATGCGCTTGAAGCAAATAAAAACGTGCGCATAGTCGATCCGGAGCTCATTAGGCAGGCCGTCGACGTCTTACAGCGCGACGTTTACGATGAGCCATACGAAGAGATGAGGGCCGTGAAACAGAGACCTCCCTGGGCCAGCATCACCATCTGTTTGAAAAATCATTGCACTGTCAACCTGGTCTGGGAAAAATCATATGCGAATCTCGAACAGTGGCTCAAAGAAACCGGGAAATATAACCAAGCCAGGCTGCTTCCAGGCGAAGACATTACCAGTGCCATCGTGGACAAGATTCCTGACCTTAACAAACAGGATCCGGATAAGCAGCCGGTCATCATAAACCAAAGGTCTATTCTTGGATTAGAAAATAAACCGGGCATTTTAAAAATCACTGATCCGGAAAAACTGGAGCTGTGTTTGTAAAATTATAATACAAATGATAAACAGGCGGTATATGAAGTTGTTTTTCTGCTAAATAATGGCGGAACCTTTTCTGGATTCATTTCGAAAGCTGACGCGCCTGCTTTTGTTAAAGATTACTTTGACCGGTAAAAGAACCGCTTAAGGGGAAAGGTTCTAAACATAGAGCCTTTTTCCTTAAGTTTATATAAGCCTGATATTGAATACAGAACTTTTTTCATTCTTTATTCGTCTATACTACAGATAACTGATCAGTTACTGTTATCCTGGGTTGGTGTTATCCTGATTTAAAATATATTTTTCAGAAAAGGGGCGTGGCAAGATGAGAAAAACCAAACTACTTGTGATTTTGTTACTGTGCTGTTTAATCTTCGCCGTCTCCTGGGTAGTTCCTGTGGAAGCCGCAGAAATAACGGCACCAAGCAACTTGACGGCGGTAGCGGTTTCTTCGAACCAGATCAACCTGACCTGGACAGACAACTCTGATAACGAATCAGGATTTATAATCGAGCGTAAAGAAGGAAGTAATAGTTATGTCGAAATTGCGGTATCAGATAACGTCACAACATTCTCCGATACCGGGCTGGGCTCTAACACTACCTACACATACCGGGTGCGGGCATACAATTCATCCGGCTATTCCGCCTATTCCAATGAAGTTAGCGCCACAACCACCGGGGTTATGCCGGTGGCACCTTCCAACCTGACTGCCACAGTAGTGTCTTCTTCCCGGATTGATCTAACCTGGGACGACAACTCCAGCAACGAAACCGGCTTTATTATCGAACGCAAAAAAGCAGGCGGGAGTTACACCCAGATCACTACAGTGGGGGCCAATGCAACCAGCTATATTGACACGGGATTGGCCAACAACACCAAGTACTACTATCGCGTGCGGGCTTACAATTCATCCAGTAATTCCACCTATTCCAACGAAGTCAATGCCACCACCGGGACTGTGCCGGCGGCGCCTTCCGACCTGATTGCCACGGTGCTGTCTTCAACTAAAATCATGCTAACCTGGGATGATAACTCCAGCAACGAAACCGGTTTTATTATCGAGCGCAAAAAAGCAGGCAGGAGTTACACCCAGATTGCCACGGTGGATGCCAATACCACTACTTACACTAACTCCGGATTAACCAACAACACCAAGTACTACTACCGCGTGCGGGCTTACAACTCCAACGGGGATTCAGAATACTCCAATGAAGATAGTGCCACTACAAACAGCATAGCGGAAATCTTGATTAAATTGTACATCGGCAAGTCAACTTATTATGTAAATGATCATTTGAAAACCATGGATACGTCTCCTGTGATCAGAGAAAACAGGACGATTCTGCCCATCCGGTTTATTGCTGAAGCCATTGGGGCTTCGGTAAGCTGGAATAATAGCGAGGAAAAGGTAACAATATCTCTCAAAGATAAGGTGATTGAGCTTTGGATCAATAAGAACACCGCCCGGATCAACGGCCAATACATGCTCATCGATTCTACCAACCCTAACGTAACACCCATTATCATCCCGCCGGGTAGAACCATGTTACCTTTGCGTTTCATCGCGGAAAGCCTGGGCTCCAAGGTGGACTGGGACCAGGACAAACAAGAAGTCACGGTGACATATCCGGCACCGTAAACAGGCCATCAAAGTCCAGCTTATGTCGCAAATAATCGTATTAGGGAAACGGTACGCATACCGTTTCCTTTTTTGTGCGTCCGGCATGTCCGCCGGGCCGACCCCATTTAAAACAACCCTGGATGACTGGAATCCCTTAAACTTTCAATTTGCCAATTAAGTGTTTGTTCGCGGTTAAAAACCAGTTCGTACCTCGCTTCACCGTCGTAAAGATAAACAAGGGCGAAATTGGCCTGTTCGACTTTTGGAGACCGGTAGGGATCGCTCATGTTCCAGAATTGAATTTGCCCTGCTCTGATCTCCTTCCCCCTTATCTGTTCATAGAATTGCCGGCTCTGCTCGTCCTGGACGGGGGCGGGGCTGTTCCTTTGAGAGGAAGCGATAAAATCATCCACCAGTTTCGCGATCTCTTTCCTCTCCCAGGAACGGGGAAAAGTGCTCAGGCCCGTTACGTACCAGTTTCCGTCCAGTTTGATCATTTCATAGGCTGTCTCAAAAGCCCAGCCGCTGACTGCCAATGGATTGGCAAAGACACCGCGAGCATTGTCATCGGAAGGGCTAAATATTTGCCAGGTGGATGAAAAACCTGCCACCAATGCGGCTCTGTCATTACCGTGAATTTCCATGGATTTTATTTGCCCGCTGAGATGGTGGGCGCCAGACCGCAGGTAGGGCACCGAGGGCCTGTTCCTGAGTTCCCCATATGTATCGGTTAAAGCCACTTGCTCCACCGGCTCCCGTGTGTCCGCATAGTACCGGCTCAACTCTTGCTTCAGCGTCTGGTCATCCAGGTTTCTAACACGGTGATAAAGTTCGGTGTAGGCGGATATCGCACCCCTCGCACAAGCAATGATTTTGCCCTTTTCTTCTTCGTAGAGAGGGCGGTCTTGCTGCCGCACGACAGATAATTCCGGCAGGCTTAATCTTTCCGTCCGGTAGCCGCAGACATCCACGAACCTGCCGTCCGGCCAGACATGAAAGTGCGGGCCGGAAACCTTGACCGTCTTTTGCTCTTTTTGTGTGATCACGGTCAGGTCATAGTTCAATTCCTCGCCTGTCTCACCTGGAGTGGTATAGATAACACCGCCCTGGGGAAAAAATTGGCACTGGTATATGAATTTATCTGTCAGGAGCATACCTTCGGGGGTATTTACATCGGCATAAAAGGCGAGGCCGAAGTCGCCTTTGCCCACCTGCAAGATGCCGTTTCCGGCCACGTCACGGAATTTTCCCTCGCCGACGCTTTTTCGCACCTGCCCCTCCCCATCCATAATGACCGTTTCGGACGTCGAAGGTTCATGCGTAACTGTTCCAATGAACAGGTTGTCGGACAGCATCGCCTTATAAAAGGGGAGGTTTTCTTTTATCCTGTATGACGGCAGCCCTTCATGGTTTTCCACGTTGAACATGGCGCCGTTCACAACGTTTTCGTGCTCGATATAAACCGTCTTACTGTCGGGTGACCAGCCGAAAAACACTGCCGAAGGGAGGTTTACCAAATCGTTTACCGAGTTAAGACTATTGTTGTCGGAATTAAGAATATGCAGTTGATGACCTCCCGCTATCCCCAGGTATTTGCCGTCAGGCGACCACCGGGCCAGGGTGATGAAAGGAATGCCGGAGGCCACTCTTGTTCTCTGACCGTTGTCCAGCCGGTAGAGGTCTACGGGTCTTGTATAGTCCCCGAGAATAACCTCAACCTCCTTTTCAGGATGGGAATAGTTCATTACGTAAACGGTCTTCAAATCCGGACTGTAACAAAGTGGCATGTCGCCGGGATCCAAACCGCCGATTTCCGGCACACCGGGCGATTTTGCCGCTATTGACGGGAGGCCTTTTTGCGCCCTGTTTTCAACATCCGAACTTTTTTCCGTCCGTCCCGCACATCCAACGGCAATTAAAGCCATTACCAGTAATATCACCAAGCCGGCTCCCTTAAGCCGCATGAGACACCCTCCAGATTACAGATTTTTAAGCGGTATATACGCGATTCGCCCTTGGATCGAGTCCGATAAAAGGCTCATCTACAATATAAATATCCGCCTTAATCAAGAAACCTATAATGAGCATAACCTTCTGCTGCATTCCTTTGGAAAAACTGCCCGGTAAATGGTGCCTTTCCTTTTGCAAACTGAATATTTTAAGTAGTTTCTCGCTCTCATCCAAGAATTCGCGTTTCTCCATACCATATGCCGCCGCCGCTAATTCCAGGTGTTCCCACAAAGTTAGCTCGTCATAAAAAACAGGGACTGGATGTTCCTGTTACCCATCTGCAACTTTCATAACTGTAAAGGTTCTGATCCTTTAATTCCGGGGACAGGACAGCATATTGCAGTGCGCCGTTACGATCCTTTAGACCTTTAGCCCATTTTTCCACAGCCTCCCTGGGCGTCGCGGGAGCAACCGCTTCTTGCAAGAGCTTGACTTGTCGCTGAAGCGATACTAATTCTGGTGTGTCAATACATACCGTATTTGTTTCTTCTTCCCATCTAACCTTCGCGCCAAGGGCTTCCGCTACCCAGCGTACCGGCGCCATTACCCGATCATTAATCAGTTGTGGAGCAACATCTGTTTCAACTATCCAACCGTTGACAACCAACTCAATGGGTTTATCCGCAAAAGCCGCAGTAGTGAGAGCTGAAAACAATATAACAGCGCCGGTAATTAACAACCACTTCTTTTTCATTGTAAAAATCCCCCTGGCTATTATTAAGTATCAAAAAGGGTCAAAGACGATATCTTTTTTGTAAACCTAGGCGTTCCACCCACCGGGGCCATGAACACAAGCCATATCCCCTATTTTCCCCACAATGAAAACACTTTGGTCGATAGGATGAACTTCCTCAGGAAAACCAGCAATTTTTTCGGTATGTGGCCCGTAATAAATCTTTGTTCCAACGGGGAGTTTACCTTCCAGGGGAACAGCTTCTTCCCTGGTAGCCAGGTACTCCCGGGATACCCAGCCCCGCTGGACTTTGGGCGTATCGTAGATAACAATGCGAGCGTAGCGCCAATTAATAAACTCTTTCTCCACCTTAACCACCTTTCCGGCGTTAAGATCGGAAATTGGAGTATCTTGTCCGGGATAAAGATAAACCGGCGCCTTTTCTTTGACAACCATCAGGTACGGGGCAATATCTGGTAGAAAGTCGTTAGCATCTCTGGTCAGGTACCACCCGGGCAGCCATCCTTCAGTTGTGCCCGACTGTGTACTAATGCCCATGGCGGTTGTTCCCTGACCACCCTGACCTTCCGGCCGGCTTCCAATTTCCCCGGTGAGATCATTTCACGCGGGGAATCACCGTTATAAGGATCGATAGACATCCGGCAAAAAGCATCAGGTATCTTCTCTAACCACAAAAAGGATGTAAAGATCACTGCCGCCACCAGAAAAGCTATACTTGGCAGCCATTTAGATATTCTAAATTTGTCCGGTGCACGGGTTTCCCTCCCATTACCTATCACTGGTACTGTACCAAAAATAAGATGTTTGTTTCATTGCTGACACATTTTATCCTATGGAAACATTCAGGGTGTTTTCTAAATGGGGGCATTTCAGGGAACCAGGTTGTCCGGCAACCTGACAACCTGGTAACGGGGATTCGCTGGGTGTCATATACAAAATAGTTTATACCCTTGAGGTTGCCTTAACGGGCTGCCGTCTTGCCGGTTCCAAGGCTCTCTGAAGCTCCCGCCTCTAAGCGAATATAGGCGGGGGAGGTTCACTCCTCTATACGTTTTTGCGCAATAAGATAAACCTCATCATCTGCTCTCGCAGAAACTATAATGATTTTCATGATGTTGTTTTCCCGCACTACTTTGTATACCACCCTAAGCCCTAGTTTAAGAAGCTTAATCTTGCAGTAGCCTGCTAAATTGGTACCGCCTTTATTGCCAAGGGGCTTACCATAACCGCCCTCTGCCTGTGGTAGAGGATTACCTGACACCTTGTTAATGGCTTTGATGACCTGCACACGCTGCGCTCGATCAAGCTGCTTTATATCCTCCAAAGCATCTCTTAAATACTCTACCTTCCACATTCTATTCAAGCTCCACGTCTGTGCCTTCTAAATCTGCATCATTAATGCCAAGCTCCTCCATGGCTTTGTCAGCCGGAATAAAATCCTCCGCCTTTGCACTTGCCATACGCTTTTCAGCTTCTATAAACAAACGGTAATTTTCAATAGTTTCAAGCATCTGATCATAGGCTTCGGGAGTCAGTAGAATACAAGCCGGTGAATTATTTTTAAGCACGATTTTATAGCCAGTTTCACGCAGTTCCTCAAAGATCTTATTGGCTTCACCTTTATTAAAGCGTGAAATGGGTACAAGAGAATTCATAATATTACTTATAGATATATTATCAAGCATAACTATCATCCTTTCCTACAGCTTCAATCATTAGTATTCTATTTATTCTTAATTTTATTCTATGCAATATCGATAAATTTGTCAATAAATTTATTGATGTTGCATAGACTTCCTTGCTTTTTATGTGCGCTGGTTGGCGTGTCAAGGGGACGGGGTTGTTGACAACATTTTCATAACACCTTCTCTCCTTGTTCCCAACTTTCCCTGTATTGTAAGAACGCATATAAAGTCAATAGAAGGCCCGCCAGCCCGATAATGTTACTTAATGTACTTATAGAAGCTCCGATTGTATGATAGAAAGGTTTTTCAAAATGATACATAAATTTCCCAACAAGTATAAACCGTAATTCCCTTAATCCTGCTACAGCCACACTCAAGGCCAGGGCTATTCCCTGAAACTTAAAAAAGGGGTTGTTATATGCATGGTAGAGCCGTACGCATACAAAGATGGCTCGTTAGATATTAAATAGGGCTGAGGCTAAATTTTCCTTAGTTAAAGCAGGTCCCTTACCTGATAAACACAGCGGCAGGCCGGGCTGTGGGAGCAGACTGTCAGGGGCCCGTGTTTTGACGGAACTGCCTTTAAGAGGTGGCCGGCCGGGCAGGTCAGTCCGGCTGCAACCAGGTAGCCTTCCAGAATTTCCAACGTGAGCTTGACAACCGGAAGATCGCAGCGCGGGTAGGCGGTACAACCCAGGAAATGACCGCCGCCAGCTCCCGCGCGCACAGTCAGCGGGGCGCCGCAGCGGGGGCAGGTAAACCGGTTTTCCACATACGCCTTCAGGCCAGCGTAGCGCCCCCTGCAAATTCCCCCGCGCAGGTCCATCTCCAGCAGGTAGATCAAAGTGCGGCACACCCTTTCCCCCGCCACCCGGACGCTGCAGCGGTCCACCTTGCCGTCTCCCGGCCAGGGGCTGCCGTACCAGAAGATGTCCCGATCCACCACCGTCAGCGGCGTCCTGGCGGCATTATATCTCACGGCATATGGCTGCAGTTCGGGTGGAAAAACCGACGGCCGCCCGGCGCGCAAGGAAAGGCGGGCGCCGCCCGCTTGCGCCTGCCGCAGGGCGTTCACCACCAGTCGCTCCGGCGGGCCGGCTGCGGCAGGCCAATCCAGCTGAACGGACGCCGCATGGCGGACGTCGGCCTCCCAGGCTTCCAGGGCCTGCCGGCGCCCGGCATGCCATTCAATTTCCATTTCTTTGCCCGTAACGCGGACGGGCAGGTTGGCCAGGAGTTCTTTGCCCCCGATCACCCGGCCGTTTTCTTTGATGAAGCGAAAAAGCCCGCACACGGCAGAGTCGCCGGGCAGCCTGTTCTCCAGAAAATCGCGGCAGGCCAGGACGAAAAGCTTGCCCCGCGCCCTGGTGACGGCAACGTTAATCAGCCGCTGCCCCACGCTCCCTTCCCTGCGGGAAAGGAGGCCGCCGGGACCGCGCTGGGGATAGGAGTCCACCAGGTCCAGTACCACCGCGTCCTGCTCCGCTCCCTGAAAGCGGTGGACCGTGGCGGCCACCAGGCCGGCAGCCTCGGAACGGGCGCCGGCACCTCCTAAAAGTCCTGCTGTCAAAGCGTTTAACAACCTGGCCTGGGCGGCGTAGGGCGTGAGCAGACCCACCGTGAGGCCGCCCGACCTGATCTGTCTGGCCAGCGTCAGAGCCAGGAAAGCAGACAGAGGGTTGAAGCGGGAAGAACCGTGCCGGTAGCAGAAGGCGGGCAGATCGCTGAGGTCCACCAGCGTCAGCGCCGCTCCCGGACACGGTCCGGCAGCGGCCAGCGCGGCGCGTCCGGATGTCTCCGGGGCATTGTAGAGCAGCCCGCCGTAGACAAAGTCGTT
>Ga0067045_1028416_pt1 | contig 34060 bp, 29 predicted proteins | sample TerdegcTABiofilm_FD_59184 | JGI IMG/M metagenome (GOLD analysis project Ga0067045, IMG submission 59184) | Combined Assembly of (Gp0054472, Gp0054536) Wastewater bioreactor microbial communities from Singapore -Terephthalate degrading...
CACTGCGGCTGCCAGGGCCAGGCGGGCAGGTCGGCAAACGCCTCATCGGCGTTGCGCAGTGCCCAGTCCCTGAGCGGGTGCGGCTGCTGAGCCTTTTTTTCCTGGCGTCGCAGCTGGAAGAACTCCGCCATCAGTGCCGAGCATTGCGCGGCCAGCACGCCGCGCAGTACCCGCGTCTGGTGATTGATGGTGGAGTAACCGAAGACATCGAGCACCGATCCCGCCGCACCGGTCCTGGGCTCGGCCGCACCATAGACCACGGCGTCCACACGCGCATGCAGCATGGCGCCGCTGCACATGGTGCAAGGCTCCAGCGTCACATACAGCGTGCAGCCCTCGAGCCGGTAATTGCCGAGGGTCCGTGCCGCCTCGCGCAAGGCCAGCACCTCGGCATGGGCCGTAGGGTCCTGGGCCGAAAGCGGGCTGTTATGGCCACGGCCTATGACCTGCCCGTCCTTGACGACCACGGCCCCCACCGGCACCTCGCCGCAGGCGGCGGCGCAGCGTGCCTGCTCCAGCGCCTGGCGCATGAAGTGTTCGTGCACGGAAGCATCAAGATTCATAGCTCTATGCGCCTGACAGACAAGGCCCGAATGACAATTGCTCGAAAAAAATAAGTGCCGCTCAATGGCTGCTGATCACCAGTTCCTTGCGTTCGCCGGAATCATAGCCGTAGAGCGTGACGCGCGGATTCTGCAACTCGCCCTGCGAATCAAAGGCAATCGTACCCGTCACCCCGTCGTGACGGGTCTGGCGCAGGCGCGGCAGATACGCCTCGGCCTGGGCCGAATCGGCGCTCAGCATGGCCTTGGCCAGCACCATGGTCGCGTCATACGCGTAGGGGCTGTAGACCTGATACTGGCCGGGAAAATGCTGGTCGTATTTCTGCTTCCAGTGCAGACCGCCGGGCATATTGCCCAGGGAGCTGCCGCTCATCACGCAAACCACGTTCTTGAGCGCCGGCACCTTGTCGGCCATGGCAGGCAGGCGCTCAGAGCATTGCGCATCGCCGCCCAGGAACTTCACCTGATTCATGGCCAGCTGCGACATCTGGCGCAGCATGAGTCCGGCCTGTGCATCGAGCCCGCCGAAGAAGATCGCATCGGGTTTGCGGCCTTTGATGGCGGTGAGGATGGACGAGAACTGAGTGGCCTTGTCGCTGGTGTACTGCTTGTCGACGATCTGCACATCGCGCTCGGCCGCTGCGGCTTCAAACAGCTTGACGATGCCCTGTCCATACGCCGTGCGATCGTCCACGATCGCGATGCGTTTGACGCCCTGGTGCTTGACGGCATAGTCCAGCAAGGCATTGACCATGGCCCGGTCATTGGCAATGACGCGGAAGGTGTCGTCATAGCCGGCCTCGGTAATTGCGGGATTGGTGGCTGCAGGGGTGATATTGGGAATACCGCAGTCGTTGTAGATCTTGGCCGCCGGCAAGGTCGTACCCGACTGAAGATGGCCTACTACGGCCGCCACCTTCTTGTCGCAGAAGCGGCGTGCCAGCGCCGTGGCCTGGCCGGGATCGCCCGCGTCGTCGCCGGCCTCCAGCTTCCACTGCACCGGGCGACCACCCAGCTGCAGCTTGCGGGCATTGAGCTCGTCAATCGCCATGCGCACGCCGTTCTCCTCATCCTTGCCCAGGGCTGCGATGGGACCCGAAACCGGGCCGCCGTGGGCGATGCGCACCACCAGAGGCTTTTCCGCATCCGCCGCATGAGCGGACGACAGGGACACGGCGGCCAGCGCCAGGCTCAGGGCAGACGAGGTGCGAACACGGCGGCTCTGGGCCGAGCGATCAGTCATAGACATGCTTTCTCCTAGATGAAGCGGAAGGCTGTGGCATGCAAGCCTACGCCAGACCGGAACCTGATGCGTGTCGGCAAACCTTGCATACCACGTCAATGTGCAACCGAAGGGCAGTCCCTGGAGTGGAAGGGAAGGCTGCAGAGCTGGATCTGGCTCGGGTCTGCTGGCGCTGGGCACAGACTCCGGTTGCTGACGATAGGGCTGCTGAACCTGGCGGCATCGCTCGCGCACCGCCACTTTGTCAGCGCTGTGATTGTGCCCCGTTGAAGGGGATGGCGCCTGCCGCACCGGATTTTCCTGGCCGCAGAACAAGCTTTTTCATCCCCCTCCCAAGACGGGCAGCAGCACCAAAACGCGCAGACCCCGAACCGCTTTCGCGATCTGCGCCGGGGCGGCCTGGGCCGGTTCGCAAAAATCTCGCGATCCGCATGCGTCAACCAGGCCCCGCAGCGTTTGCCACCAGGGGCCCTCAGCCAGCCAGCACCTGATTGAGCGCATGAACAGACTGCGCCAGCGCGCGAATCTCGGTCTGCTGATGCAGTCTTTCCAGCCAGTGTGCAGGAATGCCGCTGCGGCCCCAGAACGCTCCCGCAATCTGGCCGGCAATGGCCGCAGTGGTGTCGGCATCGTCTCCCAGATTGGCCGCCTCCAGCACGGCGGCTTCAAAGCTCTCGTGCCGGTCAAAACACCATAAAGCGGCCTCAAGACTGTGCACCACATAGCCCGAGCTCTGGATCTGCTCGCGACTTTTGCTGCGCCAGCTGCCTTGCGCAATCTCGGCGATGCGCGGGCTGCCCAACGGCAGCGCAGCCAGATCCAGCACCTGCGCCTTGTTGGCGCCCAGCAGGGCGCGGCTCAACGCCACGGCAAACAGGCGGCATGCATCCAGACATTCCGCAGCCGCATGGGTGGTACGAGAACTCAGCGCCGCCATCTCCTGCACTCTTTGTTCATCGTAGGCATACGCCATGGCCACCGGAGCCAGCCGCATCAGCGAGCCATTGCCGGCGCTGCGCGCATCCTCACTGCCCGCGAGCGCATTGCCGGCACGCAGGTACTGCTGTATTGCCTCGCGCGTTGCCATGCCGATATCAAAGCATTGACCGGTGGAACTCCAGTAGCCCCACTGATACCAGTTGGCATAGCGCGTCATCTGGTCCCTGGGATCGCAATCGCTTTTGACGACCAGGCTCTCGGCCAGGCACAAAGCCATGGACGTGTCATCCGTCCATTGTCCGGCCCTCAGCGAAAACGGCCCGCCCCCCACCATATCGGTCAGCGGTGCGAAGCTGCCGCGCACCCGAAACTCCAGTGTCGTGCCCACGGCATCGCCGCAAGCCAGCCCCAGCAGAGCACCTTCAAAACGGTTCAGCGTACTCATTGCTCGGCTCTCAACTGCGTGCGCGCGGCCATCAGCGCAAAACCCAGCAGGTTCTGTCCATGCCATTTGCGCGGCTGCTCGGCGTCGGGATGGGCAGCGCCCAGGCCGATGCCCCAGATGCGGTCGCGCGGACTGGCCTCGACCAGCACACGCTCGCCGGTTCTCAGCAGAAACTCCCCCATGGCCGGGTTCTGGGTGAATTTGGCGACATTGGCACTCACCACGATGTCGAAGCACTCCGCCTTCCAGCGTGCCTCGTCGAAATTGCGCACGCTGCGCCCAATCTGCTTGGCACTGGCCGGAGACGGCGCAGCCAGCACCTGCGCGCGCGCCTCTTCATCCCCAAACAGCCGCGCCTTGCCTGCCATCATGAAATGCTCCGCCGTGGCAAAGCGATCCCCCTCGACAGTGAATGGAGCAGAAAACCACTGGCTCAGACAGCCTTTGCCCACTGAGCCATTCCTTTCAGCCTGATGGCCCCAGAAACAAAGGTATTTGGGACGGTAGCCCTGGTCGAGCTGGGCCACCAGATCGGCTACGGATCGAATTTCGTAATCTCGGTTCATGTCTGTTCTTCTTGATATTGGATGAGCCACCAACGGGAAAAGTCCGCCAAAGTGGCGTGAGTGGAGTCAACAGCCTGCAGACCCGGCCCCGTATTGGGTGACCCGCCTTGCTCGCGCAGCACCAGCGCCTTGTGAATCCGGGCATCCACGCCGTCGAAATACGGCAGAAAGTCATCGACAAATGCCAGAGGCTGCAACTGCGCCAGGGCTTGTGCCTTGGGGCTGGGACCTGGAGCGGCGCGGCCGCTGGTGGCGATCACACGCGAGATCGGAAAACCCAGCCGCCGCAGATTGACCTGCCTTGCCTCGGCGAACTGCGGCTGAATTGCCGACACGCAGACCAGCTCATAACCGGCAGCGCACAGCTGCTCGCAAGCCTGGAGCGCACCTGCAATCGAGGGAATGCTTGACCAGAACTGCGCATCAAGGCTGGCACGAAAGCGGCTCAGAGCCTCGCCCTGCAGGCTGGCGACACCCCATCGCTCCATGGCCCAGTAGGCGTCAGGCTGCTTCAATACAGGCCGCTCGCCAAATACCCGCTCCCAGGCCGAGGCATATGCGAGGTTGTAGTCCAGCAGCACGCCATCTGCGTCGAGAGCTATGATTCTTGAAGTTTTCATGACGGCAACTTCAGCAGATACCGGACCGGGACGACATCGGTCAGCCAGACACCGTTGTCGGAGCGGTAGAACACATGGCCCTCGCCCTGCATGCGCGCGGCATCCACCTGCAGCAGGGCCAGCTTGCCGTGGCGACTGCCGACCTGAGCGGCCACTTCCACGCTGTCGGACAGATGGACATGGTGACGTGACTGCCGGTCAAGGCCCTCATGAAAAATCGCATCCAGAAAACGCGTGGCCGTGCCGTGGTAGAGCACTGCCGGAGGACTGCTGGCCTCAAGGCCCAGTTCTACCTTGATGGAGTGGCCCTGGTTGGCGCGTATGCGCTTGCCATCCGCGCTGAAGGAATAGCGCTGCTTGTTGTTGTCCGCCACGATGCGCTGCAGCTCCTCCAGACGCGTCGGCCGGCCAGAGCGCGCCAGGCAGGCCAGCAGTTCATCGGTCCGGGCCCAGCCCGCCTCGTCGAGCGTGAGCCCTATGGTCTCGGGACTATGCCTGAGCACCAGGCTGAGGAACTTGCTGCGCGCGGTGGTGTTTTGGTCTTTCATTTTCTTGTTCTCTTTTTCTCTTTGTTCCAGGCGGCCTGCCTGGCGCTCGACAGGTGCTTTCGCCAACTGGACAGCCAGGGCCCTGCCCTGTTCTCTCTCCATAAGTTGCATTGAGCAACTTATTCAAGTTGTACAATACAACCCATCCTTCATCCCGTCAAGCCTGATTCATGAGCGTTACACCGCGTCACTCCAAGCCAGCGCCGGACTTTCCTCGCCCCTACACCACGGTGGATGTGGTGATCTTCACGATTGCGCAAGACCGCTTGAATGTATTGCTGGTACAACGCCCAGGTCACGACGATGATCCATTTCCCGGCCTCTGGGCCTTGCCCGGCGGATTTGTGAACGTGGAACTGGATGCCGATCTGCAGGCCTGCGCCGCGCGCAAGCTCAAGGAGAAGACGGGTGTGGACAGTCCCTATCTGGAGCAGCTCGGCAGCTGGGGCAGCGCCCTGCGCGATCCCCGTGGCTGGTCGGCCACCCATGTTTACTTTGCGTTGATTCCCGCCCATGAGCTGCAGCTGACCAAAGGCGCCAATGCGGCCGATGTGGCATGGTTCGAGGTGGACGAGCTGCTGCACCGGCCCGCACTGGCGTTCGACCATGGCAGCATCTTGCAGACGGCGGTCGAACGTCTGCGCAGCAAGGTCGAATACACCTCGCTGCCCGCTTTCTTGCTGAGCGAGCCTTTTACCCTGCCCCAGCTGCAGCAAGTCTATGAAACCGTGCTGGGACGCAGCGTGGACAAGAGCGGCTTTCGCACCCGCATGCTGGCAGCGAACTTCCTGCTCGAGGCCGGACATGTGGAAGGTACATCGAACCGTCCCGCCATGGGCTACCGGCTGGCGGACCGCAGCGGACCCGTGGTTTTCCCACGAACCTTCAGCCCACGCGGCCATTGAACGAGGCGATTACCCACCGCTGTGCCGAAACCGGAGCTTGCTGAGATAATCCTGCCCCTATGTCTCTCCTGCCCCACCAGCTCGAACTCCTGTCCCCGGCGCGTGATGCCGATATCGGCATCGAAGCCGTCAATCATGGCGCGGACGCCGTCTATATCGGCGGCCCGGCCTTTGGCGCGCGCGCGACGGCAGGCAATGACATCCGCGACCTGGAGCGGCTGATCAAGCATGCCCACCGCTTCGGCAGCCGCATCTTCATCACGCTCAACACCATCTTGCGCGACGATGAGCTGCAAGGCGCGCGCGATATGGCCTGGCAGATCTACAACGCCGGAGCCGATGCACTGATCATCCAGGACATGGGTCTGCTGGAGCTGGACCTGCCACCCATCCAGCTGCACGCGTCCACCCAGACCGATATCCGCACGCCCGAAAAGGGCCGCTTTCTGCAGGACGCCGGTCTGTCGCAGATCGTGCTGGCGCGCGAGCTGGACCTCAAGCAGATTGCCGCCGTGCGCGCCGCGACAGACCCGAGCCGCACCACCATCGAGTACTTTGTGCATGGCGCACTGTGCGTGGCCTATTCGGGCCAGTGCTTCATCAGCCATGCCCATACGGGGCGCAGCGCCAATCGCGGCGACTGCAACCAGGCCTGCCGCCTGCCCTATGAGGTGACGGACGCCAGCGGCCGCATCATCGCGCATGAAAAGCATGTGCTGTCCATGAAGGACAACAACCAGAGCGACAACCTGCGTGCGCTGATCGATGCCGGCGTGCGCAGCTTCAAGATCGAGGGCCGCTACAAGGACATGGGCTATGTGAAGAACATCACGGCCCATTACCGCAAGCTGCTCGACGAAATCATCGAAGAGCGCGAGTTCTCCGATCAGCCGCTGGCGCGCTCGTCGTCAGGCCGCACCACCTTTTCGTTCGAACCCGATCCGGACCAGAATTTCAACCGCGAGTTCACCGACTACTTCGTCAACGGCCGCAAGGATGACATCGGCGCCTTCGACACGCCCAAGACGCCGGGTCGTGCCATCGGCTGGGTGACCCAGGTCGGCGACAAATGGTTCGAGATCGAGACCAGCGACAAGGCCACCGAGCTGCACAACGGCGACGGCCTGTGCTACTACGATCTGCAAAAGGAACTGGTGGGCGTGCACATCAACCGTGCCGAATGCGTGAGTACCAAAAAAGGCATCTGGCGTGTCTTCCCCAAGAACGAGATTGCCGAGTTCAAGGACCTGCGCAAGGGCCTGGAAATCAACCGCAACCGCGATATGGACTGGGTGCGCACACTGGATAAGAAGTCCAGCGAACGCCGCATCGGTCTGTGGGCCGAGTTCAAGGAAACCGCTTCAGGCTTCGCGCTGACGCTGACCGATGAGGACGGCTTTGTCGGCTCGGCCGTCATTGACCAGGAACACCAGAGCGCTACCGATGCCGCAAAGGCCCAGGTCTCTCTGCGCGAGCAACTGGGACGCTTTGGCGCCACGGTTTTCGAGGTGAACGATATTTCGCTGAGCCTGGGCCAGCCCTGGTTTGTCCCGGCATCGGTGCTCAACCAGCTGCGCCGCGATGCCGTTGCCGCATTGGAGCAGGCCCGCGCCGACGGCTTTGTGCGCCTGCCCCGCGCCAAGCCTGTGGAGCCACCCGTGCCTTTCCCTGAAGACACGCTGACCTATCTGGCCAATGTCTACAACCAGAAGGCCCACGACTTCTATGTCAAACATGGCGTGAAGATCATCGACGCCGCCTACGAGAGCAAGGAAGAGGAAGGCGAAGTCTCGCTGATGATCACCAAGCACTGCGTGCGCTTCTCGATGAGCCTGTGCCCCAAGCAGGCCAAAGGCGTGATCGGCGTCAAGGGCACCATCAAGGCCGAGCCGCTGCAGCTGATCAACGGCAAGGAAAAGCTCACGCTACGTTTTGACTGCAAGCCCTGCGAAATGCATGTGGTGGGCAAGATGAAGAAATCGGTGCTCAACCAGCATGCCAGGGAAATGAAGGAGTCACCCATGCAGTTCTATCGCACGCGCCCCACACCTCAGCAGCCTTCCTGAGCGCGCGCCAATCCCCCAAAAAGGCCCGCCACCGGCAATGGTTGGCGGGCTTTTTTACAGACGCAGAACCACTGGTGAAAACCCTTGGTTTAATCCCTTCAAGCAAATCGTCTATTTTTTAGGCAATCCGTGCAAAGCACCATCTGGCGCGGGTTTCAGGGCTTGAAAGCATAGTTTTCCACAAGAGCGTCCACATGATGCGGGGATAAAAACTGAGGCTTCCACCACGCACAACTGTATGCATTAACAGTTGCAAGAATCAGGACTGGACACGCGCCAAGGTCTCGACCGGGGACAGCTTTGCACAAGCCTCTTCGAGCAGCCTTGCCACCGCCGGCACCAGGGTGCTGAAACTGGCAAACCCATGCAACATGCCTTGCGCACGCAAGCAGGCAACGGGCACGCCGGCCTGCTGCAGACGCTGGCCAAAAGCCTCGCCCTCGTCGCGCAATATGTCCAGCTCCGCCGTCACCAGCACTGCGGCAGGCAGGCCCGCGACATCGGGGTACTGCATGATGGAGGCTAGGGGATGCGCCGGCATGGCAGGGTGATAGTGCTGCCACATCGCGGCCATGGCTTCGGTGGTGAGAAACGGCATCTGCCCGTATAGCGCATGCGATGGCGCATTCATATGCGCATCGCAGACCGGATAGAACAGCAGTTGCCGGGCTATGCCTTTCCAGCCCTCCTCCTTCGCGCGCAGACAGGTGGCGACGGCCAGATTGCCCCCCGCGCTGTCACCCGCCACCATCAACTGCCGCGCATCGCAATGCAGCTCGGCCGCATACAGTGCCACCCAGCGCGTGGCGGCATAGGCATCGTCCAGCGCGGCAGGGAAGACATGCTCGGGAGCCAGGCGGTAGTCGACCGACACCAGATTCATGCCGGTCAGGCGCGCCAGATGGCGGCACAGATTGTCATGCGTGTCCAGCGTGCCTATGCACCAGCCGCCGCCGTGGAAATAGACCATGACCGGCGCCGCCTCTGCGGAGCCGGGACGGTACAGGCGCAGCTTCAGCGGCTGGCCATCGCCGCCGGGAATGTCGATCTCGCGCACCTCATGCATGGGCAGGTCGGCAGGCGGGAAAGCCATGTGGTCCATGAGCTTGCGGATTTCGGGCACCGGAGTGGTCACGAAATCCATGGATGGAGCATCCTTGAACTGCTCCAGCACGGCTGCCATTTCGGGATGTATCGGCATCGGGACTCCTTGAAGTTGATGGAGCGCGCCCGCTCGGTTCTGGCCGGGCGCAAGGTGGCAGTCAGGCCGCCAGCTCTTCGGTCTGGTGATGGATGTAGTCCTGCCACACCGGCTTGCTCATTTCCTGCCTGAAGCGCGACTGCGACCAAGGCCAGGTGTTGGGCACCCCGTTTCGGTCCAGGTACCAGCTGCTGCAGCCCGAGCCGAAGACCGAGCCTTTGGCGGCCTCCAGGCGCTCACGGTCGTACTGCGCCAGTGCTTCGGGCCTGGCCGATAGCCCTGCCACACCCGCTTGCTCGCCGCGTTCTATCAGCTGCGAGATATAGCCCCACTGCATTTCCGAGGTATCGATCAGCGAGAAATTGCCCACGGGAGAGGTCGGCCCGTTCATGAAGTAGAAGTTGGGAAAGCCAGGCACCGAGATGGACTTGTAGGCCGTGGGCACATCGCTCCAGGCATGCTCCAGCGTCGCAGCGTTCAGACCTTTCACATGCATGGGGCGCACATAGCGGTCGGTCTTGAATCCCGTTGCCAGCACGATGATGTCCACCTCGTGCAACACCCCGTCGCTGGTTCGCACGCCGCTTTTCTCGACCTGGGCGATAGCTTCGGTAATCAGCTCGGAATCCGGCTGCTGGATCGCCTGGTAATAGTCGGGCGAGTAAATCAGACGCTTGCAACCAGCACGGTAATGGGGCTGCAGTTTTTGCCGCAAGGCGGCATCGGTCACCGAAGCATCGAGGTTGTCCTGGCAGATTTTCTGGATTTCCTGGATCTGCTCCGAATCCGGATCCAGCACCCCTTCGGTAAAACGCTCCACATTGGCCATATAGGTGGGTTCGCGCTGCAGATAAACCAGCAGATCGCGGTTGCTGCGGAATTCGGCACGCTGCTCTTCGCTGAAAGATGGATTCTCGACCGGGAAGATCCATTGGGCAGTGCGCTGAAAATGCCGTACCTTGGCACGCGATGCGAGTGCCGAGACGATTTGCACGCCTGTCGATCCGGTGCCGATGATGGCGATCCTCTTGCCGTCCAGCGGTATCGAATGATCCCAGCGCGCACTGTGGATCAGGTTCCCCCCAAATTCCTCCAGCCCCTTGATTTGCGGATAGTTGGGGTGGTGCAGCACACCTGTGGCGGCAACCACCACCTTGCCCTGGTATTGCTTGCCATGCTGATCCTGCAGCGTCCAGGCCTCGCCCGTCCATTCGGCACGCGTGACCTCGGTATCGAACTGCGAAAAATCGACAATGCCGTATTTCCGGAAAACACCTTCGAAATACTGCTGAATCTCGGCTCCGGGCGGAAGCACCCTGGACCATTCGGGATTGGGCTCGAAAGAATAGGTATAGGCGTGCGATGGCACATCGCAAGTCAAACCTGGATAGGTATTATCTCTCCAGGTTCCGCCCAATGTTTTCGCCTTTTCCAGAATAATGAATTTCTTTCCACTATTCTTCAGATGAATGCCTGCCAGAATACCGGACATTCCGCAGCCAATCACAATGATATCATATTTCATTGGAAATCCTTAAATAGCAATGACCTTGGCTGCGGAAAACCCGCCATCCACCGGGAGATTGACCCCGGTAATAAATGAAGACATATCGGAAAGCAAAAATGCCACGGCATTGCCGACCTCTTGCGACTTGCCCGCCCGCTTGAGCAAATGCATGGCCTCGAAAGCCTGGCCCACGGGCTGCTCATCGAGCATGATGGTCATGGGCGTATGGATATAGCCGGGGCTGATGCTGTTGACCCGCACGCCGCAGGGACCGAGCTCCGCGGCCAGACTGCGCACCATCTGGATCACCGCCCCCTTGGAGGTGCAATAGGCCAGATTGCTCGGGTTGCCCAGCATGCCGTTGATGCTGGCGATGGCGACGATGGAGCCCTGGCGTCGCTGTTTCATGTGGCTGGCCACGGCACGGGCACTGAGCATGGTCCCCGTCAGATTGACCTGCAGCACCTGCTCCCACTCCTGCAGCGCCATGTTCTCCAGATCGCCGACACGCGAGATGCCAGCCGAAGTCACCAGCCCGTCAATCTGCCCATAGCGATCCAGCATGGAAGCCACCAGCTCATGGGTCAGCTTCTCGCTGCTCACGTCGAGCCTGCGAAATTCGCAGCCCTGCGGCAAATCCTGGCTTTGCTGCAGATCGGCACACACCACCCTGGCGCCGCTGGCGGCCAAAGCCTGGGCAGTGGCCAGGCCGATGCCCGACGCGCCGCCCGTGACCAGGATCACTTTGTCTTTCAAACCACTGATGAATGGATTCATTTCAAGCCTCAATACTGACTGACCGCCACCACTTGGCGATGAGGATTGAGATTTTTGGTTTTTTTCCGATTCAATTCACTCTGAATTTTCCTCTTTACAAAAACAGTTTGTGTTTACAGTCCCTGGTGAAAACCATTAATCCATTCGGACGTACTGTGCCCGGGCTTTTTATATGTCAAGCAGGTTTTTCAGTGAACCAATCAATATGGACTGTAAACACCGCCAATAACTGTCAAGCGGGAATGCGCGGGAAATATCTACAAGCCGGCAATGCTTTAATCCACTCCTATTTATCCAATGAGGAAATCATGAAAGTTGCTGTCATCACCGGCGCAGCCAGTGGAATCGGTGCAGGCCTTGCCAAAAAAGCCGTCGCCCTTGGAATGCAGGTCGTGGTTGCCGACCGCGACCAGGCGGGTCTTGAGAAAGTCGTGCTGGAGTTGGGAGATCAGGCATTGGCCGTGGCCACCGATGTCACCAGTCAGGCATCGCTGGATGCATTGGCCGACAAGGCCTATGCCGCTTTCGGTCAGGTCGATCTGCTGTTCAACAACGCAGGAGTGCTGAGCACCGGCAATAGCTGGGAAATCAGCGATGCCAGGTGGCAGCAGGCCTGGCAGGTCAATGTCAACGGCATCGTCAACGGCCTGCGCGCTTTTGTACCGCGCCTGCTCAAGGCAGAGCGGCCGGCCCGCATCATCAACACGGCATCGGTGGGCGGCTTTCTACCCAGCGCCATGATGACGCCCTACTCTGCCACCAAGTTTGCGGTGGTCGCGCTGACCGAAGGCCTGGCCGGCGAACTCGCGGCCATCAATCCGCAGATCAAGGTCTCGCTGCTGGCGCCTGGCCCCGTCAAGACCGCCATCTTCCGGGAAGCACCTGATGCAGCGTCGGCGCAGTTTCACGGCATGATGACCCATATGCTCGATGAAAACGGACTGGACACCGACGAGTTTGCCAAGCGCGTCTTTGCAGCCATCGAGCGCGGTGAATACTGGATCGTGCCCCAGCCCGAGATGCTGGACCCGCTGCTCAAGGCACGCAACAAGCTCATCGAAACCCGCGCCGACCCGGTCCTGAGCTGGGCGCGCGAGACCGCGTGAAACCAGGGCCGGCCTTGCCCGGCCCTGACAGCCCATGCAGTGAGAGGCCAGAGATCAGGTGCCCCACAATTCCCTGGCCAGTTGCTCGAACTGGCGGCGCATCACGTTCTTCTGCACCTTGCCCGTGGCCGTGGACGGAAAGGCCTCCACGAAATGCACCAGCTTGGGCATCTCGAACCCGCTGAGGTGATGGCGGCAATGGGCCAGAATCGACTCCGAGTCCACCTGCGCCCCCGGCTTGCGCAAGACAAAGGCACAGACCGCCTCGCTCCAGTGGGGATGCGGCAGGCCGAACACCGCAGCGGCCGCCACTTCCGGGTGAGCCAGCACCACGGCCTCCACCTTCACGCTAGCGACGTTCTCGCCGCCGGTCTTGATCATGTCCTTCTTGCGGTCGATGAACTCCATACGGCCCTGCGCGTCCCACATGCCCAGGTCGCCGGTATGGTGCCAGCCGAACTTCTGCGCCTCGGCCGTCGCCTTGGGGTCCTTGAAATAGCCCAGCATGGCATTGGGGCCGCGATGCACGATCTCGCCGATCTGGCCCGCACCCAGCAGATTGCCATCGTCATCCATGACGGCGGTCTCGCAGGTGCTCAGCGAGCGCCCCCAGAAATTGGCATCGCATTCGGCATTGAGCAGCGGGTAGAAAGTCATGGTGGCCGGATAGATCTCGGTCTGCCCCGTGGCCAGGGAGATATTGCGGCACATGCGCTGCGCAATCTGGGCGATCAGGGGCTTTGGAATGGGCGCCATGGCATAAATGCAATGCCGTATGGTGGTCGGCGCAAAACCCGGATCGGCCAGGACCGCCGCATACATCAGGGGCAGTCCGACAAAAATCGTTACCCCCTCCTTGATGACCAACTGCCCCACCTCGGCCGGCACGAACTGCCGCGTCAGCACGGTGCAGGCGCCTGCCGCCAGCGCGGTCTGCACCAGCGCATGCTGGGCGCAGTGGAACAGGGGAAGCCAGCCGCTGAGCACATCGGCCTCGCCATATTTCATCTCGTCGATATTGCCCTTGACCGCCGCATACACCGAGAGATGGGAATGCACCACGCCTTTGGGATTGCCCGTGGTGCCGCTGGTATACATGAGCAAGGCGGCCTGGTTGTCGTCGATATCGACCTCGGGCAGGGTGTTGGCCTGCCCCGCCTCGGCCTGCGCCAGAGACAGGCCAGACAGCCCTTGCTGCACTTGCGGCTGTTGCACGCGCGCAATGATCAGAGGCAGTTGCAGCTGCTGCAAAAGCTCGGCCAGTCCTGGCAGGGCCAGCAACTCCTGATCGACCACTACTGCCGACACCTCTGCATGCCGCAGGATGTAGTCGATGCTCGATAACTCCAGCTTGATATTGACGGGCACCCACACCTGCCCTGCCTTGTGAATGGCGTTGCAGGCCACCACCATGTCTATGGAATTGGCGCACAGCATGCCTATCTGCTTGCCAGGCCCCAGCGTTGACAGCAGATAGTGCGCGAAACGCGAACTTCGCGCATCCAGCTCGGCATAGCTGATGCGTTCGGTGCCATCGACCAGCGCCGTTCGACCGCCGAACTTGCGCGCCGTGCGGTAGAGCAGATCACCCAGCGCAATGCGCCGGATGCGCCGTGCCTCCTTCGTCAGACTCATCTCGATCATGGTTTGTCTCCTTGATAGTGTGCAACCCGGAACCCATAACCCACGCTTTTTCTTGTTGTGTCTCCCAGAACGTGCTTGCGATCTCCTCGCGCCCCGACAGAGGCTTTGCGGGATGGGATGCAAGGGGGCGGCCCCCACGCGCGCGATACCGCAGCAATAGCCGTGCTATTGCGAGGATTCGCGCGGCCGGCGAGGCAACGCCGCAGACCGCCCCTGACCGGGCGGGCGCAAAGCCCCTGTCCCAAAGGGTTGGCGCGAAATCGGGCGATTTGCGGTGCGCTGACTCTTGCTTGCACCCCGGTGCAGGCAGCGAGCCATCGCTTCGAACTCATCCCGATGGCACTCCAACGCGGCGGCGTAGTGATCGTAGGCACGTTCTAATCCTGCTGCGGCATTGCCATGGCGGCGGCGGCAACCATGGGCGAGAGCTGGCCCTGCGCCCCGCCGTCACAGGCAATGACCGTGCCGGAGATATAGCTGGCCGCTTCGCTGCCCAGAAACATGGCCAGTTGGGCAATATCTGCAGTCGTTCCCATGCGCCCCAGCGGCACCATGGCGCGCACCAGCGCATCCCCCTCGGCACCTTGCGGGGCCAGGCGGCGCATGCCTTCCGTGCCCTTGATGGGTCCGGGCGAAATGGCATTCACACGAATTCCCTTGGGCCCCCACTCCAGCGCCAACACACGCGCCAGATGGTCCACTCCCGCCTTGGCGGCGCAGACATGGGCCTGGTACATCATGGGCACAGTGGACTGCGGTGCGGTGATGAAGATCAGGCTCGCCCCGGGCTGGCGCAGATGCGCCAGAGCCTGACGCGCGACATGGAAGCTGCCCAGCAGATCGATGTCCACCACCACCTTGAAGGCATTGGACGACATCTGCTCCGCAGGGGCGAGAAAGTTGCCGGCTGCGCCAGACACCAGCACGTCGACCGGCCCATGGCAAGCGACGGCCTGCGCCAGCGCCGCGCCCACCGCCTGCTCATCGCGCACATCGGCCACCATGCCGAAGGCCTGATCGCCCAGCGTCGCCAGGGCTGCATCCACATTGGCCTGCTTGCGGCTGACGACCGAGACCCTGGCCCCGGCCATCGCGTAGTTCTGGGCAATGCCCAGGTTGATGCCGGTAGTGCCCCCAAACACCATCACGTGGCGGCCCGAAAAATCGAATTGCACATTCATGGAAGGCACTCCTCTGCGCGCAGCAAGGCTTTCTGGATCTTTCCTGCCGGGGTCAGCGGCAACTCGGTGCGAAACACCAGCTGGCGCGGCAGCTTGTAGTCCGCCAGTTGCTGGCGGCAATGTGCGAGCAGTGCCTCCTCGTTCACGCTGGCACCGGGCCTGGTGACGATGTAATAGCGCCCCACCTCGCCCAGCACAGGGTCCGGCACGCCGATGCCGGCCACCATCAACACGCCTGCATGACTGGCAATCACGCCCTCCACTTCGCTGGGATAGACGTTGAAGCCGCCCTGTATGAACATGTCTTTTTGCCGCCCCTTGAGGTGGATCAAGCCCTGCTCGTCGACCAGTCCCAGATCACCCGAATGCAGCCAGCCGCCGGCAAATACCTCTTCGCCCTGCTGCTGCCCCACATAGGCCGGAATCACGCCAGCACCGCGAAACCAAAGCTCACCCACCTCTCCGGCCCGCAGCTCCTCACCATCGGCCCCGGCCACGCGCAGCTGTGCCCCTTGCAGCGGCTTGCCTATGCTGTGAAGCAGGGCTTGCTGATCTGCCTGCCAGGGCGTCATCGCAATGGCCCCCGAAGTCTCGGACAGACCGTAGAGATTCATGATGCTCACGCCCGCAAACTGCTGCTGCAGCCGCTGCAGCAGCACTGGCTCCACATTCGAGCCGCCCACCACGATCAGGCGCAGCCGGCTCATGTCCACCTCGGCCAGAAGCGGATGCATGAGCAGCAGCGTCAGCATGGTCGGCACGCCCACCAGCCAGGTCGGAGGGTGCTTTTGCGCCATCCTCAGCAAGGCTTCGGGGCTGAACATGGGCACCAGCTCGCAGCAGCCGCCCGCCAGCAGCATGGTCAGCACCCCGCAGGTAATGCCGCCCACATGGTTGAGCGGCATGGCCAGCTGCACCACATCGTCCGCCGCAGCCCTCACATGCGCATGCTGCGCCAGCGCCGAGCCCAGCTGGGAGCGGTGCGTCAGCCCTGCGGCCTTGGGCCTGCCCGTGGTGCCCGAGGTGTAGATGATCATCAGCAGGTCATCCGGTGCAGGGCCGGGGCCTGCAGGCGGGACTTTTGCGCCGGACTGCAGCGGCTGCTCGAATCCTTCATCCACCCACAGCAGATGCTCCAGCACCGCAAGACGCTGACGGGCCTGCGCCAGATAGCTCTGGTAGTCGAAGCCGGCAAACTCGCGCGGTGCAAGCACGGCCTTGACCTGGCTGTCCTGCAGCATGAAGTCCAGCTCGGCATCGCGGTATCGGACGCTGAGGCCCACCACGACCAGCCCCGTCTTCGCCGCAGCCAGATAGCTCAGCACCCAGGGCAGACCATTGGGCAGAATGATGCAGATGCGATCACCGTGCCGCAGACCCAGCGAGGACAGATGAGCAACCCAGGCGCCGGCCATCACATCCACCTGCTGCCAGCTGTAGCTGCGCCCCTGGTCGATGTAGGCGGTCCTGTCTGGGTGCGCGGCCACGGTCTGCGCCACTGCCTGGGCCACGGTCCGGGGAGGAGTACAAGCGTTCATCTGCAAGCTCTCCACGATTCATGCTGCAAGATGCAGCATCTGCCTGGCTTCCCTGGGAGTGGCGACTTCACGCCCCACATCACGCGCATAGTGCGCCAGCTGCTCGATCAGCGGAGCGTTGGATGCTACCTTGCTGCCGTCCGGCAGATAGAAAGTGTCCTCCAGCCCGCTGCGCAGATGTCCGCCGAGCTCGGCCGTGCGCAGATGGGTGGGCCAGATTTCGCTGCGCCCGATCAGCGTGGTCTGCCAGGGCGCATCCTTGATCTTGAGCTTGAGCAGAATGGGCAGCAGATCGGGATCGGCCGGCATGCCCGACTCCACCCCCATCACGAAGTTGTATTCGGGCAGGCCCTGATACATGCCGGTTTCCACATACATGCCCACGCAGCGCACGATGCCCACGTCAAAGCACTCGAACTCGGGCAGCGTGTGGGTCTCGGCCATCACATCCAGAAAGTCCTGCACCTTGGCGGGCTGATTGTCGAACAGCATGGGCGGCCAGGCCCAGCTTCCGTCGCTGCGGGTTTTGAGATAGTTGAGCGAGCCCGCATTGCAGGCCGCCATCTCGGGTCGCGTGGCACGCAGACAGTCCAGCGGCCCCTGGTAATCGGGGCCAACCACGCCGGTGGTCTGATTGATGATCAGCTCAGGGCAGGCTGCACGCATGGCATCCACGCAGGCCCTGGCCACTGCCGGGTCCCAGCTGGGCAGATGCCCCTTGCCCTCTTCCTGGCGCCTGAAGTGCACATGCACCACGGACGCGCCAGCGTCATAGGCTCGGCGTGCTTCCTGCGCCAGCTGCTCTGGCGTCACCGGCACATGATGCTGATTCGGGTCGGTCAGCACCCCGGTAATGGAACAGGTAATAATGGCTTTATCGGACATATTGCTCCTTCAATAGAAGCTGAAAACGCCTTAGAAATAAGCGTTTCAGGCTGATTTCGCTCAAATTCCCCGACAACGACGACTGCCGCTGCGACAGCCGCGCTAGATACGCCACTGGCGCGCGGCAAGCTCTTTCATGATTTCCTCGGTGCCGCCGCCAATCGTCAGCACCTTGACTTCGCGGTAAATGCGCTCGCTCAGCGTGCCGCGCATAAAGCCCATGCCGCCCAGAATCTGCACCGCCGTGTCGGCGCAGAACTGCATGGTCTGGGTGGCGTGGTTCTTGAGCACACAGACCTCGCCCACCCAGTCCGCCCCGCTATCGCCGCCGTCGGCACCTGCGCAGACTGCGTTGATCCAGGCTTCGGTGCTGCGCAGGCGCTGCTGCATGTCCACCAGCTTGTGCCGTATGACCTGATGCTGATTGAGCGTCACGCCAAAAGTCTGGCGCTGCTGCGCCCAGGCCAGCGCCTCGTCATAGCAGGCCTGGGCAAAGCCCAGCGCAGCGCAGGCAATGCCCAGGCGCTCGCCGTTGAAGTTGTGCATGATGGCGCGAAAGCCCTCGCCCTCGGCCCCGAGCAGATGACTGGCAGGCACACGCACGCCTTCAAAGAACAGATGGGCCGTGTCCGAGCATTGCCAGCCCATCTTGTGCAGCGGGCTGCGTCTGAGCCCTGCGCTGTCCCCGGGCACCAGGATCAGGGAGATGCCGCAAGCACCTCTCTCCTCGCCCGTGCGCACCGCGACCGTGATCCAGTCGGCACGCATGCCCGAGGTAATGAAGGTCTTCTCGCCCTCGATCACATACTCGTCGCCCTCGCGCCTGGCCCTGGTGCGCAGTGCTGCCACGTCCGATCCACCGCCGGGTTCGGTAATCGCCAGCGCCGCGATCTTGCGGCCTGCCAGCACCTCGGGCACCACCTGCTGCTTGAGCACATCGCTGCCCAGAGCCACCACGGGCGGCAGGCCGATGTTGTGCGACAACAAGCTGGCCAGCACGCCGCCGCTGCCGCCGTGGCGGCACAGTGCCAGCCACAGGGCGGCGCGCAGGCTGTGCGTGGCCGCGGTACCGCCGAGCTCCTCGGGGTAGCCGATGCCCAGCAGCCCCAGCTCGGCGGCCTGGCGATAGAGCTGGCGCGGGAACTCGCCGGCCTCGTCCCAGGCCGTGACATGGGGAGCGATGTGCTCGCGCGCGAAGCGGCGCACCAGGTCATAGAGCATTTCGCGTTCGGCGGCATCCGTCATGTGGGTCCTCCAGGCATGGGCAGCAGTTTCAGCAGAACCTGGCCCGGCGCCACCTGCTGGCCGGCATGGACCAGCACGGCCTCCACCCGGCAGTCGGCCCTCACGCTCAGGCTGTGCTCCAGCTTCATGGACTCAATGACCACGACCACATCGCCGGCCTTCAGCACCTGCCCGTCCTGCACGCCCAGTTGCACCACCCGGCCGTTGAACGGGGCGCGCAGCTCTGCGGTCTGGCCCACTGCCGCTGCATTCTCCGGTGGGGCATAGCTTGCATCTTCGACCCACCAGTCCACGTCGCCTGCCTGCAGATGCCAGCGCGCCCCGCCCTGCCCGGCGGGCAGCTCCACGGCCTGCACGGTCTGGCTCAGGCCCGCCGATCTCGCTCGCCAGCCATGGGCCAGCAACGCGTCGACCTGCAACAACGCAGGCTCGGCGCCGTGCCGCTGCAGCAACCAGCTGTCTTCGGTCTCGGGCCTCAGCACCAGCTCCTGCGTCCGCCCCCGGTGCTGCAGCTTGCGCAACTGGGCATAGCTGCAGGCCAGCGGCCCAGGCCTTTGGCCCACGGCGCACAACGCTCCCCAGTGCTGGTGTGCCAGGACTTCCTTGTCCCGCAGCAGCTGCTGCAAGCGTGGCGCATCGCTCGCCAGATAGGAGATCAGTGCCTGGCCCCGCCTGAACACCTCGTCGTTCAGGCACTCAATCAGAAAGGCGCGATTGGTCGGCAAGCCCAGCACCGAGAGGCTGCCCAGCGCATGAATCAGCCGGTCGATGGCTTGCTCTCGCGTTGGCGCATGGACGATCAGCTTGCCCAGCATGGCGTCGTAATAAGGAGTGACCTCGCTGCCGGTGTGCAACGCATGGTCAAAGCGCAGCGGCGCGCTGCTGAAGACGGCGGCCTCGGGTGCCGAGAAATGCCGCACCACGCCGGTATGGGGTTGAAAGCTTTCGTCTTCGGCGCACAGCCGCACTTCGATGGCATGGCCGTCGAGACGAACCTGCTGCTGCGTCAGCGGCAAGGCTTCGCCGCACGCCACGCGAATCTGCCATTCGACCAGATCAAGGCCCGTCAGTGCCTCGGTCACAGGATGCTCGACCTGCAGTCTGGTATTCATCTCCATCAGATAGAACTGCCGGCCTTCGACCAGGAATTCCACCGTACCTGCCCCCACATAACCTGCGGCCTTGGCCAGGGCCACGGCGCAGTTGCCCATGTGCTCGCGCTGCTCCGCATTGATGGCCGGACTGGGGGCTTCCTCGATGATCTTCTGGTGGCGGCGCTGAACCGAGCAATCGCGCTCCCCCAGATGAATCACATGGCCGTGCCCGTCGGCAAACACCTGCACTTCCACATGACGCGGGTGCATGACGGCACGCTCCACCAGCAAGTCACCATTGCCGAAGCCAGCCAGGGCTTCGGAACGTGCGCTGTTCAGAGCGGCATGCAGCTGCTGGGCACTTTCCACCAGCCGCATGCCGCGCCCACCGCCACCGGCCACGGCCTTGACCATGACGGGGTAGCCAATCATGGCTGCTTCGTCGGCAAAGCGCGCATCGCTCTGGTCATCGCCTTCGTAGCCCGACAGACAGGGCACGCCATGGGCCTTGGCCAGTTGCTTGGCAGCGGCCTTGCTGCCGAGCTGGCGGATCGCGGCCGGCGGCGGGCCAATCCAGATCAGGCCCGCTTGCTGAACGGCCTCGGCAAAGCCGGCATCCTCGCTGAGAAATCCGTAGCCAGGGTGTACGGCATCGGCCCCTGTCGCCTTGGCGGCTGCCAGCAGCTTGTTCACGTCCAGATAGCTCTGTGCCGATGTCAGCCCACCCAGTGCATAGGCCTGCGTGGACTGTTGCACATGGAGGCTTTGCGCATCCGCATCCGAGTACACCGCCACGGTCTCTATGCCCATGCGCCTCGCCGTGGCCATGATGCGCAGCGCAATCTCGCCACGATTGGCAATCAAAATGCGCTTCATGATGTGCCTCCTGCCTTGCAGGTCCAGGGAGCGGGCTGCTTGCTGGAAAAGGCCTTGAGCCCTGCCCCCGCTTCAGCGCTGCGCAGCGCACTGGTAAAGGCCTGCGCGCCCTGGTTAAGCGATGCATCCAGACTTTGCCCCCCAATGGCTGCCAGCAGCTTTTTGGTGGCGGCCACCGCCTGTGGTGCGGCCTGGGCGCAGATCTCGAGCTGCTGCTGCAGCTGGCTCTGCCAGTGGACAGCGTCTGTGGCCTGGATCACGGCCTGAACCAGGCCTGCCTGCTGTGCCTGACTTGCGGTCCAGCGCTGGCCGCCCAGCAGCCATTGACGCGCCAGGCCGTCGCCCAGCCGGCGCAGCACAAAAGGCGCAATCTGCGCGGGCACAATGCCCAGCGTCACCTCGGGCGTGGCAAAGACGGCCTGCTGATCCGCTACCACCCGGTCGGCCACGCAGACCAGCCCCACACCGCCGCCCATGGCCGCCCCCTGCACGGCAGCGATCAGCAGCTGGGGCAGCTCTGCCAGTTGCTGCAGCAGCTGACCAAACTCGCGGTTGACCTGAACCAGCGGGTCCTGCGCCCCCGCAGGCAGCGGCGAGCCTATGCTGCTGGCGAAGCCGCCCAGGCTGCCGCCCGCACAGAAATGCCCGCCGTTACCGCACAGCACCACCACGCGCAGCTGTGAATCCCTCTGCGCTCTGGCGGCGTGATCTCGCAAGGCCCGCACCAGCTCGTCGCTCAGCGCATTGCGGGTTTCCGGCGAGTTCAGACGCCACCATTCCACAAAGCCGTTGCCCAAGGGCAGGCGTTCGATTTCAAGCACCTGAGTCATGCGCCGCTCCTCAGTGCGCCTGGCGCTTGATCAGCCCCATGGTCTTGCCGATGATGCCCAGCATGACCTCGTCGGCACCGCCGCCTATAGAGCCCAGACGCCCGTCGCGGTACAGGCGCGAGACACGGTTGTCCCAGGTGAAGCCCATGCCGCCCCAGAACTGCAGACAGGTATCGGCCACTTCGCGCGTCAGCCGACCCGACTTGAGCTTGGCCATGCTGGCCAGTTGCAGCGCATCCTGTCCCGCCATATAGATCTGTGCGGCACGATAGGTCAGTGCGCGCAAAGCCTCGACCTCGGTCTGCAGCTCGGCCAGCTTGAACTGCACCCATTGCTGATCGATCAGAGTGCTGCCGAACATCTGCCGCTGCTGTGCCCACTCGATGGTCTGCTGAATGCAGTCCTCCATGGCGAGCAGGCCGCTGGCCGAGGCCCAGAGCCGCTCCTCCTGAAACTGCTGCATCTGATAGATGAAGCCCTGGCCCTCCTGTCCCACCAGGTAGCGCTGCGGCACGCGCACCTCGTCAAAGAACAGCAGGCCCGTATCCGAGGAGTTCATGCCGATCTTGCGCAGCTTCTGCGCCACTTCCACTCCCTTGGTCAGCTTGCCGCGTGGCCCCTCGCGCAGCGGCACCATGATGAGACTCTTGTTCTTGTGCACCGGCCCCTCGCTGGTGTTGACCAGCATGCACATCCAGTCCGCCTGAATGCTGTTGGTGATCCACATCTTCTGGCCGCTGATGACGTAGTCGTCGCCATCCTTGCGAGCATGGCTTCTGATGCCCGAGACATCGCTGCCCGCACCGGGCTCGCTCACGCCTATGCAGCCCACCATCTCCCCCGCAATGGCGGGAGCCAGGAACTGCTCGCGCAATCCATCGCTGCCAAAGCGTGCCAGTGCGGGCGTGCACATATCGGTTTGCACGCCAATGGCCATGGGCACGCCGCCGCAGCGGATATGCCCCAGAGTCTCGGCCATCATCAGGCTATAGGAATAGTCCAGACCCGAGCCACCATAGGCTTCGGGCTTGGTCAGGCCCAGCAAGCCCAGATCGCCCAGACCCTTGAAGACCTGGTGTGCGGGAAAGATTTCCTCTTCCTCCCAGGCGTCGACATAGGGATTGATCTTCTCGTCGATATAGCGCTTGAGGGTCTTGCGCACTTCCAGATGTTCGTGGGTCCACTGCATGGCTTGTCTCCGTCGGTCCTGTTTGGAAGGAAATGAAAAAATGCGGCACTACATGCGCGCGACCCCGAACTGCATGGGGCGCACCGCGCGCTGCTGCGCTTCGTGCAAGGTCTGCAGGCACAACGAAAGCACTGCGCGGGTGTCGCGCGGATCGATCACGCCGTCGTCCAGCAGCAATCCGCTGGTGATGAACGCATCGGCCTGGGCCTCGAAGATGGCCACGATCTGGTCGTACTGCTTTTGCATCAGCTCGGCATCGATCGGCAAACCCTTGCGTGCCATGGCGGCCTCGGTGACCTGGCGCATGGTGCTGGCTGCCTGTTCGCCGCCCATCACCGCCGTCTTGGCGCCGGGCCAGCTGAAAAGAAAGCGCGGCGCATAGCCTCGGCCGCACATGCCGTAGTTGCCCGCACCGAAGCTGGCGCCGCACTGGATGGTGATCTGTGGCACGGTGGCATTGGTCACGGCCTGAATCATCTTGCTGCCGTGCTTGATCATGCCGGCCTGCTCGCTGTCCTTGCCCACCATGTAGCCCGTGGTGTTCTGCAGATAGATGATGGGATGACCGAGCTGGCACATCCATTGAATGAAGTGCGCGGCCTTGCTGGCACCTGCCACATCGATGGGGCCGTTGTTGGAGATCAGGCCCACGGCATGACCGCCGATGTGCGCCTGCGCACAGAGCGTGGCCGCACCGTAGCCGGACTTGAACAGCAGCAGCTCGGAGCCGTCTACCAGCCGCGCCATGACCTCATGCATATCCACCGGCTCGCGGTGGTGTGCCGGCATCAACCCCAGCAGTTCATCGGCGTCATAACACGGCTCCAAAACTCCTGAATCAATAGCAGTCTTTGCATATGCATCAGCCGTTTCAGGCGTCTTCCATAAAGATAGCTGAGACACCACGGCGCGTGCTAGGCCCAGGGCATGGCGGTCGTCCTCCGCCAGATACTCGCCCAGCCCCGAGATACTGGTGTGCATTTCGCCGCCGCCCAGTTCTTCCTCGGTCGCGATCTCGCCGGTCGCCGCCTTGAGCAGGGGCGGCCCGGCCAGAAAGGCACGCGAGCGACCGCGCACCATGATGACCACGTCCGACAGGCCTGGCATATAGGCGCCGCCGGCCGTGCCCGAGCCGTGCTGCACGGTGATGACCGGCAGACCCGCCGCGGACAACCGCGCCAGGTTGCGAAACAAGGCGCCCCCCATCACAAAGCCCTCGACGCGGTAGCGCATGAGATTGGCGCCCGCGCTCTCCACCAGATGGATGAAGGGCAGCTTGTTCTGCAGTGCGATCTCCTGCACGCGCAGCATCTTGTCCAGGCCTTTTTCCTGGATGGCCCCGGCCTCTATGCCCGAGTCGCTGGCCACCACCATGCAGCGCACGCCGCTGACAAAACCGATGCCCGCCAGCATTCCGCCTCCGGGAACCGACTGGGCCGGGTCGTCCTGGTCCAGCATGAAGCCCGCCAGCGTGCACAGCGGCAGCCATGGCCTGCCAGCATCCAGCAGCAGCGCCACTCTCTCTCGCGGCAGCAACTGGCCACGTTTTTCAAACTGCGGCTTGGCCCGCTGAGATGCCAGAGCCGCCCGCTGCTCAAGCTCACGCAATGCGGCGATACGCCCCAGCGTGGCTGCCCGGCGCTGCTGCGCCAGCTCGCCACCGGCATTCCATTGGGATGCAAAGACGCTCATAACTGAAACACCTTGGGAGTCTGGTAGAGAGAAAATCCGTCAAATGCACGCACTGCGCCGCGCTGCTGTGCTTCGGCGCTGGCAGCCACCGGCCCCATGCCCATGCGCACCTGAGGACGGGCGCCGTCGACCCGCAGAACCGTGCCGCTGATGAAGCTGGCCGCCGGACTGAGCAGAAAGACCACGGCAGCGGAGACTTCGGCCTCGTTGCCAAAGCGCCCTGCTGGCACGGTTGCCGGCATCTTGCGCAACATGGCTGCAGCCTCGGGCGGGTAGTGGTCCATGCCGCTGGAGGCGATGTAGCCCGGCGCGATGGCGTTGACGCGCACACCCTGGGCGGCCCATTCCACGGCGGCGGTTTCGGTGAAGCTGACCATGCCCGCCCGCGCAGCGCCGCTATGTCCCATGCCCGGCATGGAGCCCCACATATCGGCCACCATGTTGACGATGGAGCCACCCTGCCGCGCCATGTGCTGTGCATAGCATTCGCGCGCCATGAGAAAGCCGCCGGTGAGATTGGTGTCCAGCACCGCCTGCCAGCCCTTGGCGCTGATGGACGCAAGCGGCGAGAGATACTGTCCGCCCGCGTTGTTGACCAAGGCGTCGATACGCCCGTGCCGGGTCAGTATCTCTTCGACCACGGCCTTGACTGCCGCCTCGTCGCGGATATCGCAGCTGTGACTGCTGGCTTGCGCTCCCAGCTGCGCCAGTTCGTCCTGCACGCTGCGCAGCTTTTGCGCATTGCGCCCCACCAGGGCCACAAGTGCGCCCAGCGCAGCCAGCTCATGCGCTATGCAGCGGCCTATGCCAGAGCCGCCACCGGTAACCACAACCACTTGCCCGGCAAACAGCGCAGGGCGAAAAACGGATTGGTACATCAGCTCTCTCCAATGAACAAGGCCAGAGATTGATCGGTCAGCGCATCCAGGCTCAGGCTGCCGCCCTCGGAAAACCACTGTGCGGTCCAGTTCAGTGCGCCGAAGATCAGCAATCGCGCGATCTCGGGACGGGCCTTGAGCTTGCCCGTGCGATGCAGTGCCTGCAGCACGGGCATCCATTGCGCTTCGTAGGCATCCTTTTGCGCGCTGACCTCCATGCGCTGCGCATCGCTGAGCAAGCGCCATTCGTAGAGCATCACGGGGATGAAGTCGCTCTCGCTGCCCACCATGATCTGCAGGTGGTTGCGCACCAGAGCGCGCAATCGTTCAACGCCATTGGCGCGTGCCCCCAGCGCTTGCAGCGCGGCGTTCTGGCTCTCTGCAGCCTGGGCCATTCCATCCTGCATCACCGCGTGCAGCATTGCTTCCTTGCTCTCAAAAAAGTAAAAGATGGACCCAGGCTGCATGCCTGCTGCAGCGGCAATGTCGCGGGTGCTGCTGCCGTGAAAGCCGCGCAGGCGGAACTGCCTGGCGGCGACACGCACCAGTTCGCTGCGGCGCGTGCTCTCATTGCGTTCCTCGGTGGACTTGGGCGGCCTGCCGCGTCCGCGTTTGACGATCGGAATTTCTTCATGAACTGCTTGCATGAGATGCAGCATATCGGTGTCTTTTATTTTTACCAATCACTTGATTGGCAAAAATATTTGGGACTTTCACGCAAGGGTTTTCCGCAGCCCGAACGAGCCACCCCGAGTGCACCCGAAGACCGATCTCTAGGCCGCTCTGACCCGGTAAAGACCCGGCGGGCTCCCGGTCCAGCCTTTGAAGGCGCGCTGGAACGCGGCCGCATCCGCAAAGCCCAGATCCGAAGCCAGCTCGGCAAAACTGACTCGGCTGGTGCCCAGGCGCGAGACTGCAATGTCCCTACGCAGCTCGTCCTTGATGGCCTGAAACGAGGTACCCGCCGCCGCCAGCTTGCGCTGCAAGGTGGGTGCAGACATGTGCATCTCACGGGCCGCAGATTCCAGGCTTGCCCACTGCGGGCGCGACTGAAGCAGATGGGCCTGAACCAGGGCATCAATGCCCTCGCTCACACGCGGGGGCATGATGGCTGCCGCCGGCCAGCTGGCCACAAAGCTCTGCAGCGTCTGCTCGTCACGGCTGCACACACGCGCCAGCTTGCGCGCATCAAACCAGAAAGCCGAAGCCGGCAAGCCGAAGTGCAGCGATGCCGGAAAAGTGTCGCCATAGTCATTGGCGTAATCAGGCCGTTCGAAGGCAAAGTCGAAACGCTGCACCCTGAGTGTTCCGCCCATCAGCCAGGCCGTCAGCCGCCACAGCACACGCAGAGAGAATTCATACAGAAAATTGGGCAGCGGCGTTGACGTGACAGGCCGCAGCACAATGCCGGCCAGCGCACCATCGCGCACCAGTTGCACCTGCACATCGTCCTGCAGCAGAGCATGTACTTGGCACATGCGCTGCAGCGCATCCTCCATGTCGCGCCCGACCAGCGCATAGCGCGCAATCAACTCCAGGCTGCCCCGCCTGAGCGGGCGCGAGAACTGGCACATGGCCTCATCGCCCAGAGTCTCCACCACCCGCCACATCAGCGCCACGTATTGATCGGTGGTGACACGCGCGCCTTCTTCGTCCAGCAGCATGGGAGCGATACCTGCGCGCAGCAGCAACTGCTCATAGTCCTGACCACGTCGACGCACGCCATTGGTAATACCCCGAACCAAGGCCATGGAGATGGTGAAAGGAATGTTGGAAGCGGCGGGCATGAACAGCGCAGATTGAGGTCTTCTGACATATGAACGATGCACTCCGCAATGGGTTTACGCATCGGTAATTTCTACGATGCAACTCACAACCCTATTGCACACAGTCCACTTGCTTGCCACCTGTTTCGAGGAGTCTTCCATGAGTCGTGATGTATTTGTTGCTGGCGTTGGCATGATTCCCTTCGCCAAACCCGGAAAGAGCGAGTCCTACTTCCAGATGGGCTCCACCGCTGCAGGCCTGGCGCTGGCCGATGCCGGCGTGCCGTATGACGCAGTGCAGCAAGCCTATGTGGGCTATGTCTACGGCGACTCCACAGCCGGTCAGCGTGCGTTGTATGAGGTGGGCATGACGGGCATTCCCATCATCAACGTCAACAACAACTGCTCCACAGGCTCCACCGCCCTGTATCTGGCCCGTCAAGCCGTGGCCAGCGGTGCGGCGGACTGCGTGCTGGCTCTGGGTTTCGAGCAGATGAACCCCGGCGCTCTGGGCTCTGTCTACACCGACCGTCCCAACCCCTTTGACCGGTTTGAAGCAGAAACCGACGCGCTGGTGGGCGACAACGGCGTGCCACTGGCACTGCGCTACTTCGGCGGCGCAGGCAAAGCCCATATGGATCAGTACGGCACCAAGCTGTCCACCTTTGCCAAGATTCGCGCCAAGGCCAGCCGCCATGCGGCGCGCAACCCCCTGGCGCTGTTTCGCACCGAGGTGTCAGAGGAGGAGGTCATGGCCTCTCCCGTGATGTGGCCGGGCGTGATGACCCGGCTCATGGCCTGCCCGCCCACCTGCGGCGCAGCGGCTGCTTTGGTGGTGTCTGAAACCTATGCTCGCAGGCATGGTCTGGACCATAGCGTGCGCATTCTCGCCCAGGCCATGACCACCGATGGCCCCGAGACTTTTGATGCACACGATATGCGTGAAGTGGTCGGCTTCAGCATGGCCCGCAACGCGGCGCAGCAAGTCTACAAGCAGGCTGGCATCAGCCCTTCCGACCTGGATGTGGTCGAACTGCACGACTGCTTTGCCCACAACGAGCTGCTGACCTACGAGGCGCTGGGGCTGTGCCCCGTCGGCGGGGCAGAGAAGTTTGTGCTTGATGGCGACAACACCTATGGCGGCAAGTTCGTCACCAACCCTTCGGGTGGCCTGCTGTCCAAGGGACACCCTCTGGGTGCCACAGGTCTTGCCCAGTGCACAGAACTTGTACAGCAGTTGCGTGGCCGCGCCGAGCAGCGCCAGGTCGAGAACGCACGCTTGGCCCTGCAGCACAACCTGGGACTGGGCGGTGCCTGCGTGGTCACTCTGTACGAGCGCGTCTGAGGAGCAACCCATGATAGACAAGAAATGGATTGGCTACGAGTCGCCACCGTCCGAGCTGAGCCTGGAGCGCAGCCGTCTGCGCTTTTTCGCCAAGTCCATTGGCGAGACCAGCGCTATCTACACCGATGTGGAGGCCGCTCGTGCAGCCGGCTATGCCGACCTGCCCGCACCGCCCACGTTTCTGTTTGCGGCTGAAATGGACAGCAGGGCTTCGGATCTGCTTTTGCAGACACTGGAGATTCCGATCGCCAAGATCCTGCACGGCGAGCAAAGCTTTTGCTACCACCAGACGGCCTGCGCGGGCGACAGCATCACCGTGCGCTCCAGGGTCGACGATATCTATGTCAAAAAGAACGGAGCTCTGGAATTCGTTGTGAAAACCTCGCGAGCCACCAACCAGAACAACGATCTGGTGGCCGAGATGCGCTCCGTCATCGTTGTGCGCAACTAGGAAAGGCCGGCCAATGAACACACCCCGCTATGACAGCGTGCAGGTGGGCGATGCCCTGCCCACGCTTCAGTTGCCCGCCATTGACCGCACCACCCTCGCACTGTTTGCCGGAGCGTCGGGTGACCACAACCCTATTCATATCGACACCGACTTTGCACGCAAGGCCGGTATGCCCGATGTGTTTGCCCACGGCATGCTGAGCATGGCCTGGCTGGGCCGCTTGCTGACCGACTGGGCTCCGCAGTCGCGGCTTCGTCGCTTTGATGTCCGCTTTATGGGCATCACCCATCTGGCCAATGCCATCTCATGCAGCGGCCGCATTGCCGAGAAGCGTGATGCCGACCGCAGCGTTCGCATCGAAGTACAGAGCACCAACCAGCATGATCAGACCAAGGTCGCAGGCGATGCCTGGATCAGCCTGCCCTGAATTTGCAAAGGAAGCCGCAATGACAAGAAAACTCGAAGGCAAAGTTGCCCTGGTCTCAGGATCGGGCCGTGGTATTGGCCGCAGCATCGCAATGAAGCTGGCCAGTGAAGGGGCGCGTCTGGTCATCAACGACCTGGATCAGGAGCCTGCCGATGAAACGATTGCCCTGATCCGGGAAATGGGTGGCGAAGCTGTGGCCTGTGTGGGCAATGTCACCCACACCGACTTTGCCGAGCGCTTTGTGGGCACCGCAGTCCAGGAGTTCAAGGGCCTGGACATCATCATCAACAACGCCGGCTACACCTGGGACAACGTGATCCAGAAGATGACGGACGAACAGTGGTATGCCATTTTGGACTGCCACCTGACAGCCCCGTTTCGCATACTGCGTGCTGCCCAGCCCGTGATCAAGGCCCTGTCCAAAGCCGAGATGGAAGCCGGTCGCCGCACGATGCGCAAGGTGGTCAATATCTCCTCCGTGGCCGGCCTGTTCGGCAATGCGGGGCAAAGCAACTACTCCACAGCCAAGGCCGGCATCACCGGCCTGACCATGACCCTGGCCAAGGAGTGGGGACGGCTGAACGTCAATGTGAACTGCGTGGCCTTTGGCCTGATCAAGACCCGGCTGACCAACTCCGCCGCCAATGGCGAGACGGCCCACATCGAAGGCCGCGATATCAAGGTAGGCGTGAACCCCGGCCTGATGACCGCCATGGAGCAGACGATTCCCCTGGGTCGCGCCGGCACGCCCGATGAAGCGGCGGGTGCGGTCTACCTCTTTTGCCAACCCGAGTCGGACTACATCAGCGGCCAGACCTTGATGTGTACCGGCGGCCTGACAGGGGTCTGAACATGCTGCTGCCCAAACCATTTCAACATGACTGGATGGATGCCGAGATCGACGCCTTCCGGGAGCAGGTGCGCCGCTATATCGAGCGCGAACTCAGCCCGCATGTACCCAACTGGCGCGCCCAGGGCTATGTGCCACGCGAGACCTGGCGCGGCTTTGGCGAACATGGCTTTCTGCTGCCCGAGATGGACGAGCAATGGGGCGGAGGCGGTGGCAACCTGGCCTATCAGCTAGTGGTGCAGGAGGAGCTGACCAAGGCCGAGATTCACGCCATCACCAGCGTGCACACCATCACTGCCCATTACCTAGACACCTATGGCACGCCCGAGCAAAAGCAGCGCTGGCTGCCCAAGCTGTGCAGCGGCGAGTTGCTGGCCGGCATTGCGATGACCGAGCCCAGCGTGGGCTCCGACCTCAAGGCCATGCGCACACGCGCCCAGCGCGATGGTGACCACTACGTCATCAATGGCTCCAAGACCTTCATCACCAATGGCTGCACCGCAAATTTGCTGGTGGTGGCGGTACGCACCGGAGAAGCTGGCAGCGCAGGCGTATCGCTGGTGGTGCTGGAGACGGAAAACCTGCCCGGCTTTCGCGTGGGCCGCAGGCTTGGCAAGATCGGCCAGCATATTTCGGACACCGCCGAGCTGTTCTTTGAAGACCTGAACATACCCGCCAGCCACTTGCTGGGCGGCATCGAGGGCCAGGGCTTCAAGCAGCTGATGAGCCAACTGCCCTATGAACGCATGCTACTAGGGGTCAGTGCCGCTGCAGCTATCGAGATGGCCGTCGCACTGACCGTGGACTACACCCAGCAACGCAAGGCATTCGGCCAGACGATTGCCGACTTCCAGAACACACGATTCAAGCTGGCTGAATGTGCAACCACCGCCCATGTGGTTCGCAGCTTTGTCAACGACTGTATTCAGCGTCTGCTGGATGGCACGCTGGATAACGAGGCCGCCTATATGGCCAAGTGGTGGTGCAGCGAGCAGCAGTGCAAGGTGATGGATGAGTGCCTGCAGCTCTTTGGCGGCTATGGCTATATGGAGGAGTACCCGATTGGCCGGATGTATGCCGATGCACGCATCCAGAAGATCTACGGCGGCGCCAACGAAATCATGAAGGACCTGATCGCCAGACGCCTGTTTTCATAAGCGGGGCTCAAGACCCGCTCTTTCTCCAACACACTGACCTTGGAAGGCCTGTCATGTATCTCACGCAAAATCTGCGCCGCTCCATACAACAGCAGCCCCACGCCACTGCCACGATCTACAACGGTCGCAGACGCAGTTTTGTGCAGTTGGGCGACCGTGTGGCCCGCTTTGCTGGCGCCTTGCGCGCACTGGGTGTGCAAGCGGGCGACCGCGTGGCCATCCTCGGCCTGAACTCCGACTGGTATCTGGAGTACTACCTTGCCACCTACTGGGCGGGCGCTGCCGTCAACCCCATCAATATCCGATGGAGTGCTGCAGAGATCGCCTATTCACTGGACGACTGCGACACCCATGTCCTGCTGGTGGATGACAGCTTTCTGCCCCTGATTCCTGAAATCCGGAAGAGTGCACAAGCTCTGCAGACTCTGATCCACATCGGTGACGGCCCGGCTCCCGAAGGCATGCTTTCCTATGAGGCACTGATTGCCAATACCGAGCCGGTGGAAGACGCCTTGCGTGGCGGAGAGGATCTGGCCGGTGTGTTCTATACCGGTGGCACCACCGGCACGCCCAAGGGCGTGATGCTCTGCCATCGCAATCTCTACACAAACGCCATCTCCGGCGTCTGCGAGAACACGGCACGTCGCAGCAGCGTCGGGCTGCATGCTGCGCCCATGTTTCATCTGGCAGACGGTGCCTTCATGAATGCGCTGCTGGCCGCTGGTGGCTGCCATGTCATGGTGCCGCGCTTTGATCCTGTTGCCGTTCTTCAGGCCATTTCCACAGAATCGGTCACCGACCTGCTGCTGGTACCCACCATGATTCAGATGTTGGTGGACCACCCGGATGTCCATCAATATGACCTGAGTTCGCTGCAGAACATGTTGTATGGGGCGTCGCCCATTTCCGAAGGTCTGCTGGATCGGGCCATGAAGACCATTCCCAGCGTCGGCTTCACCCAGGCCTATGGCATGACGGAGCTGGCCCCGGTCGCCACGGTTCTGGGCCCCGAAATGCACAGACAGGAGGGATGGGCCCAAGGCCGCCATCGCAGCGCCGGGCGCGCCACGGTCTGCACCGAAGTCCGTATCGTGGACCCCGACGGGCAGGAAGTGGCACGGGGCGAGGTAGGAGAAGTGGTTGTTCGCGGCCCCGGCGTCATGCTGGGCTACTGGAACAAGCCTGCCGAGACTGCCGCAGCCATTCGCAACGGCTGGATGCACACGGGCGATGGCGGTCGCATGGATGACGAGGGCTATGTCTTCATCGTCGATCGCCTCAAAGACATGATCGTGACTGGCGGCGAGAACGTCTACAGCGTGGAAGTGGAAAGCGTCATCACCACCCATCCAGGCGTCGCATCCTGCGCCGTCATTGGCGTGCCCAGCGAGCAATGGGGCGAGCTGGTGCATGTCTTCATCGTGCGCAAAACCGGTGCCATGCTCGAGGCCGATGAGCTAATCCAGTTCTGCAAGAATCGCATTGCCCACTACAAATGCCCGCGTGAGGTTTCCTTCATCGACGCCATGCCGCTATCTGGCGCGGGCAAGATCTTGAAGACCACACTACGCGCCCCCTTCTGGGCCAACCAGGAAAGAAAGGTCGCCTGATGTCCGAACTCGTTCTATGGGAGCAGCGCAATGGCGTCGGCCATATCGTGCTGAACCAGCCCGACCAGGGCAATGTCATCAGCACCCCCATGGCCCATGCCCTGGCCGCTGTGGTGCAACAGGCTTGCAAGGCAGATATTGGCGCTGTGTTGATCTCTGCTGCAGGCAAGCAATTTTGCGTGGGTGGGGATATCCGTGAGTTCGTGCAAAACCGCAATCACCTGCCCCGCCAGATCACGGAAATCCTGGCCCTGCTCAACCCCACCATGCACGCACTGCTCACCATGCCCGTGCCGGTCATCAGCGCCATTCAGGGTGCGCTTGGCGGTGGCGGCATTGGCCTGGGTCTGTGTGCTGACATCGTGCTGGCTTCCACCAAGGTGTTCCTGCGCGGTGGTTACTCGGCCATAGGGTTGAGCCCGGATCTGGGCTCCTCCTATTACCTCAGCCGCAGGGCCGGTGCGGCCAAGGCCAAGTACCTGCTGATGAGCAACCGTCCTGCCTCTGCCCAGGACTGCTTGCGCATGGGCATCTTTGACGAGCTGTATGAGCCGGATGCTCTGGCTGCCCAGGCCCTTCAACTAGCCGAAGAGCTGGCTGCAGGCGCCACCCCTTCTCTGGCCCATATCAAAAGGCTCTGCGACAGCGCCCACAGCCATGATCTGGCCGCCCACCTTGAGGCCGAACGCCTGGCCATCATCGACTGCGCCAGCCATGCCAACAGCAGTGAGGGCGTGAGCGCCTTTCTGGAAAAGCGCACTCCAGCTTTTTCACGCCGCTGACACTGCCTTTTATTTAAGCAACACATGCAAAACCTTTGTGAGCAAGGCTTTGCAGACATTTCCCCGGAATTACCCACAGACCGGCCCACATGATCTGGGGACAAGCCAAGCTGTTGTGTAATCACCCGCATGCC
>Ga0067045_1003061_pt1 | contig 33983 bp, 29 predicted proteins | sample TerdegcTABiofilm_FD_59184 | JGI IMG/M metagenome (GOLD analysis project Ga0067045, IMG submission 59184) | Combined Assembly of (Gp0054472, Gp0054536) Wastewater bioreactor microbial communities from Singapore -Terephthalate degrading...
TGAGCGGTCTGTATAATGCGGCCTTGTCTTCAGCCAGGAGTTAGCCCGCTTCGGGCCTCTTTGCACCTGTTTCCAGCCCTTCTGCAGCCCCAACATTCAGATAAAAGAGCCAAACTCCAGTGCGACGCACCTCCGAGGTGCGTCGCAGGTTTGGCAGGTATGGAAACCTGCCCTACGCTCGCTCCGAGACCCTTGGGGTCTTCACACGTAGGGCGGCTTTCCATAGCCGCCGACGCAGGAGGCAGGTATGGGAATCCCAGGTGCGACGCACTTCCGAAAGTGCGTCGCACCTGGGCCCCCGGCGCGACCAACAATTTGGAACCAAGTCCGCGACAAGACAAACTGGACTAGAAAAAGTAAGAGAGTTGTGCTATACTATATGTAAATCCCGCAGGGGAAATGGCGGGCCTAGGGGTGTGCCATGGCAACCGACGAGCGCGAAGCCTTGATAGAGCGCCTCGTGGCGAAGGTGAAGGCCTGGGGGCTGGAGGCCCCTGCCGTGCTGCTGTTGCAGTCCCACAGCCCGCTCGCCTTCCTGGGGAGCCAGGCGCTGGTGTTCCTGGAACCCGTGTTCCGCATGGCGGGCCGCGAGCGCTTCGCCCAGGATTGGGCGCGGGCGCTGGAGGACCGGGACACCGTGGAGCAAATCGTCCGACGGATTGAAGGTGGGAGATAGGCGCATGGACGGCATCGTGGAACTGCTTCGGAATTCGGGCACCAGCGAGAGACAGGCGCTCATGCTCGTGTTGCTGCTCCTCGTGCTCCCGCTGCTGGCGCTTTTCGCCGCGCAGTTGCGGGCGGGAAAACGCATCACCCTGCGGCCCATCCGCGCCTTTGAGCGCCTGGGGACGCTGATCGGGCAGAGCGCGGAGACGGGCCAGCCGGTGCACATGTCGCTTGGCGTCGGCGGAATTGTGGATCCCAGCACCGCGGAAAGCCTGGCCGGCCTCGCGCTGATGGAGCACGTGGCCACGCAGGCTACGGCGTGCGGCGCGCCGCTGAAGGTTACGGTGTCGGATCCCACGCTGTTGCCGCTGGCGCAGGACACGTCCCGCAAGGCATGGGAGACCCATCCGTATCAGTATCAGGTGCAGGAGCCTGAAGCGCGCCTGGTCGCTCCCGACGCCACGGCCTACGCGGCGGGCGTGATGGACATCTTGCTGGGGGAGCGCGTGGCCGCCAACATCATGGTGGGCCGATTCGGCCCCGAGTACCTGCTGATGGGCGAGACCGGCGTCAAGTCGCGCGTGCCCCAGGTGGTGGGCGCGGCGGATCCGCAGGTGCTGCCCTTCGTCCACGCCACGGCCGATGAGGCGCTCATCGGCGAGGAGATGTTTGCCGTGGGCGCCTACCTGCGCCCGAAAGCGGCCCATATCGCGAGTTTGCGCGTCCAAGACTGGCTGCGCGTGTTCCTGATTTTGACCATCTTGCTCGGCGTTTTGCTGCGCTCGCTGTAGATGCGGAGGGGAAGGTGAAGGTCAAGTTCGGCCGTAGTCTGGCGGTTGCCATCACCATCGGCACGGGGCTGCTCGTCCTGGCGAATTTCTTCGTGCGGAACGAGTACCTGCGCCGCGTGCAACAGACGCTGCTGGATTGGGCGATGATCCTGGCGGCGGTGGCGTTGCTGTTGGGCGCGCTGAACGTCATCGCGACCCACCTGCGCAAGATTCGGGGCAGGCAGCCGGGATGGGTGTACAGCCTGTTTCTGCTCGCGGCCCTGGGCACGGTGGTGCTGCTGGGGTTCTCCGACCCGCGCGGGGTAGCGTCGCCTGCCGTGTCGTGGGTGTTTCTGTATGTGCATGTCCCGTTGCAGGCGACGATCTTCGCCCTGACGGCGTTTTTCATCGCGTCGGCGGCGTACCGCGCCTTTCGGGTGCGGAGCGTGGATTCGTTCATCATGCTCGTCGCCGGCGTGATCGTCCTGCTTGGGCAGGTGCCCTTGGGGCAGGCTATCTGGGATCGCATCGCGGCGGCGAAAGACTGGATTCTGACCTATCCGAGCACGGCAGGCGCGCGGGGCATCATCCTGGGCGTGGCACTGGGAACCATCCTGACCGGCCTGCGGGTGCTCCTGGGCATTGACCGGCCACACGTGAAATAGCGCGTTCTTGGGGGAAACGGCATGATCTACTGTCCAAACTGCGGCACCGCAAACCGAGACGGGAGCAGTTTCTGCAACCAATGCGGCCAGAGGTTGGGGGGCGGCTCCAAGGCGATATGCCCGTTTTGCGGTGCAGAGAACCCCATTGAGAACATCTTCTGCGACGCGTGCGGGGCCAAGTTGGCGCCGCTGGTAACCCGTGGCGCGGAGGGGAAAGAGAAGCCCGGCCTGAAGGGGCTGTCGCTTCCGACAAAGCCGACGGAGGAAGAGGAACCCGCCCCTCTGGGCGAGAAGGCCGGCCCGCCGCAAGAGCCGACCGGCGCGGCGGGTGAAGAGGAGGAGATTCCCGACTGGCTGGCGCGCCTGCGGGCCAGCCTGGGCGAGACGGCGGAGCCAGAGCGGGAAGCGTCCGAGGAGATGCCGGAGGAAGTCCCGGACTGGCTTCGCGATTTGGGCGCGCCGCCCGTGGAGGAACCCGAGGAGCCGGTCGCGCCCGCGCCGGAGGAGTTCGCGGCGGCAGCGGCCGGCGGGGCCGAGGAGATGCCGGAGGAAGTCCCGGACTGGCTTCGCGATTTGGGCGCGCCGCCCGTGGAAGAACCAGAGGAGCCGGTCGCGCCTGCGCCGGAGGAGTTCGCGGCGGCAGCGGCCGGCGGGGCCGAGGAGATGCCGGAGGAAGTCCCGGACTGGCTTCGCGATTTGGGCGCGCCGCCCGTGGAAGAACCCGAGGAGCCGGTCGCGCCCGCGCCGGAGGAGGCGCCGCCGGAAGCAGAGGCCGAAGCACCCGCGACCGGCGTTCCTGCGCTGCTGGGAGGCGAACCGCCTGCTCCCGCAGAGGAGCCGCTCGCGGCGTGGCTGCAAGAAGAGGGGCCGGTGATCCTGGAATTGAGCGAAGAGGAGATGGCGGGTGAAGAAGCCGGGCCTGCCCCCGCGTCGGCGCCCCAAGTCCCGGCATGGCTGGAGACTCTGGCGTCGGGTGCGGCGGTGCTGCCCGAGGAGTTGGGGCCCGTGCTTGGGGCGCCCGGCAAGCCAACTCCCGAAGAAGCGGGGTTGGAGCGGGCGGCCATCCCCTCATGGCTGGAAGTGCTGAGACCGGGCCGCAAGAGGGAGGAAGGGGAGGAAGCGCCCGCCGAAGAACCCGCCGAGACGGAAGGCGTGCTGGAAGGCGTGCGCGGGGCGCTCAGGCTTGTGCCCGCCATTGACCCCGGCCCCGACCAGTTCGTGCGGGCGGTGTCGGCGGCGGCCACGGTTACGCCCGCCCACGCCGAGACATTGACCCAGGTTCTCGCCAGGCCCACCGCGGCGTCGGTGAGGCCGCGTGCCGTTCGCATCCCCCGCCGCGAGCGAGGGCTGCCGTGGCTGGCGTTCCTGCTCCTGCTGGCGGCGGTGCTGATTCCCGTCCTGGCGCCCGGACTGGTGCCGGGCGGCGGCCAGGTGCCCGTGGCCAAGCCCGCGGAAGACTTCGCCGCGCAAATCCAAAACCTTGCGCCCGGGGCAAGGGTGCTGTTCTCGTTTGACTACGACCCGAGCGTGTCCACCGAACTGGACTGGCCGGTGCGCGAGGTGCTGGACGATCTCAAGCCCAGGGGCGCTGTGCTCCTCGTGATGAGCACCACGCCAACCGGCCCCGGCCTGGCGGCGCGCATGGGCCTGGGGAACACCGCCACGCTGCTGGGGTATCTGCCGGGCCAGGAGATGGGCTTGCAGCGCCTGGCCACGAGTTTTTCCGGCGCGTTCCTGGTGGACTACCAGGGGAAACAGGTTGACGAGACGGCCCTGGGGGTTCAGTCGCTGGGCGATGTGGCGCTGATTATTACCGCGGCGTCGTCGCAGGATACGGTGCGGTGGTGGGTGGAGCAGGTTGGCAGCCAGACGCACACGCCCATTTGCGCCATCGTCAGCGGCGCAATAGAGCCTTCGGTGCGGCCCTACTACAGTTCGGGGCAACTGGCCGGTCTGGTGAGCGGATGGGTTGGCGGGCTGGCGTATCGGCGGGCCGCCTCGCCCGATGCGCCCATGAGCGCGCAGGACATGGCGGCCATGGAGGCGCAGTCGCTGGGCCATCTGGCCGTCGTCGTGCTCATCGTGCTCGGCAATCTGGCCTACTGGGGCAAGCGCCTGTTTGGGGGACGGTCATGAGCGATCTCGTCGGCATCTGGATATCCGCACTCCTCACGGTCATGGTGCTGAGTTACCTGCTCGGCGACAACCCGCTGTATCGCCTCGCCGAGCATCTGTTCGTGGGGACGGCGGTGGGCTACGCCGTCCTGGTGGCCTACTACAGCCTGTTGCGGCCGCGGTTGCTGCTACCGCTGATCCAGGCCCCGCTGGAGAACTGGACGCTGATCGTGCCGCTGCTGCTGGCGGTGCTGCTGCTGGCGCGGCTCAATCATTCCTGGCGGGGCGCGGGCCTGGTCCCGTTGTCCTTCCTGCTGGGCGTCGGCGTTGCGCTGGCCATCGGGGGCGCGCTGTTCGGCTCCATCCTCCCGCAGGTGGAAGGCACGTTCGTGTCGGTGAACCCGGCCGATGGCGGATGGGGCGTCGCGCTGAGCCATCTTGTGCTGGTCATCGGCACGGTGAGCACGCTGGCCTATTTCTACTTCACCGGCCAGGGCGATACGGGGCTGGGTCGGGTGCGCGGCGGGTTCCTCAAAGCATGGCGCGGCCTCGGCAAATGGTTCATCATGCTGACTTTCGGGGCGCTCTTCGCCGGCACGGTGATGGCCCGGCTGTCCTTGCTCATCGGACGGTTGCAGTTCCTGATAACCGAGATTCCCAAGACTTTGCGATAGCGGCCGCCTGGGGTTGAGACATGACAGACAGTTACGCGATAGAATCCATTCTGGCAGCGGACTGCGGCACGTCCACCACGCGGGTTTTCCTGCTGGACGTGGTGGATGAGCAATATCGGTTTGTCGCCGGTGGAGAGGCCCCGACCTCGGTGGCGGCTCCGGGCAACGATATTGTCCTCGGCGTGATTCAGGCGATTCGCCAGTTGGAAAGCATTACGGGCAAGCGGTTCCTGGACGATGAGCAGAAACTCATCCGCCCCGAACGGTCGGACGGGTCGGGCGTGGACGCATTCGTGGCGACGGTGAGCGCCGGCCCGCCGCTGCGGGTCGTGCTGGCGGGCCTGGTGCCCGAGATGAGCGTTACCAGCGCGGCGAAGGCGCTGTCGTGGGTTCCCACGCTGTTGGAGGGCACGGTGTCCCTGGGAGGCGATTCGGATCCCGCCGAGCAGATAGATCTCATTCGCCAGGTGGCGCCGGATGTCGTCGTGATGGTCGGGGGCACGGATGGGGGAGCCGTGCAGGCGATCGGGGCCTTGTCCGATGCGGTGGCCCTGGCCAGCAAACTGCTGGAACGGGAGCGCCGCCCGGAGTTGGTGTTCGCGGGCAATGTCAACGCCCGCTCCCTCATCGCCGAGAAGGTGGCGGGGCTGATCAACTTCCACCCCGTGGACAACATTCGCCCTCGCCTGGACGTGGAACAGGCCGGCCCGCTGGTGGAAGAACTGGAGACGCTGTACGCAGACCGGAAGATGGCCCGCCTGCCCGGATTTGGCCGCTTGAGCGCGTGGAGTCCGATTTCTGTGGTGCCCGGGGCGCGGGCGTTTGGGCGCGTGATCCAGTTCGTGGCCGAGCAGTACGGGCTGAACGTGCTGGGCGTGGACGTGGGCTCCAGCCAGACGGTGCTCGCCTCGGTTCTGAACGGGGAGTTCGCTTTGACCGTGGGCAGCGGCTGGGGCGTAGGGCTGGGGGCCAGGCGCGTTGTCTCCGACGCCACGCCCGCGGGCATCGCCCGCTGGGTCATAGGCGAGGACGCCACGGTGGCCGACGTGCTGGACATCGCGCTGACCAAGGCGGCGTATCCCCGTTCTGTGGCGACCACCGCGCTGGAGGTGGAGGCGGAGCAGGCGGTGGCCCGCGAGGCGCTGCGCCTGACCGCGGGGCGGGCCATGCCCGTCTGGGAGGCCGACGCCCACCGCCCGTATCCCGACCTGTCGCCGTTCTGGGATGTGATCGTGTTGTCGGGCGGGTTCTTGCCGCGACAGGCGAATTTCGCGCAGAGCGCCCTCATGCTGCTGGACGCGCTACAGCCCATCGGCATCTGCACGCTGGTGGCGGATACGACGGGGTTGGCGGGAGTTCTGGGCGCGGTGGGCGCGGTTCAGCCGATGGCCGCCGCCCAGGTGCTGGAACACGACGCCCTGCTCACGCTCGGGACGCTCATCTGCCCCGTGGGCACGGCGGGAGAAGGCGATTTGGTGTTGCGCGCCCGACTCAAGTATCCCGACAAGCAGACCCTGACCCTGGACGTAACCTACGGCTCCATTGAGGTGATCCCGCTGGAGGCAGGCCAGAAGGCCACGCTGGAATTGCGCCCCACCCGGCAGTTTGACATCGGCTGGGGCCGGCGGGGGCGCGGGGCCGTGGCCGAAGTGGATGGCGGGCCGCTGGGGATCGTGATAGACGCGCGCGGCAGGCCGCTTGCGCTGCCCGAAGGCGAGGACGACAGGCGCCGCGTGCTGCAAAAGTGGCGATGGAACATCGGGTATTGACGATGCCGAACGAAATGGAGAGCGACGGCGAATGAAGCACTACTGCACCCTCACGCGCGTTGTGCCGTTGACACTGCTGCGACGGGAGCGGATGCTCCCCACCCGAGGCAAGATCCTCGTGGGCATGGACGACCGGGTGGACGCGGTGGACATCATCGGCCGATATGAGCGCCCCGGCAGGCTGATTCGCCTGGACGCGGGGGCTGCCCTTCGCCTGGGCCATCGCGACGTGGCCGATTTTCTCAAGAAGCGCGTCGGCGAGAGCGTCCAGCGCGGCGAGGTGATCGCCCTCAAGCCGCGCCTGGGCAAGTTGTTCCCCAGGGTCTTGCAGGCTCCGGTGAGCGGCCGCCTGGTGGCCATGAGCGACTCGCAGATACTCTTGGAGTCCGACGTGGAGGAGACCGAGATTCGCGCGCACCTGAGCGGGCGCATCGTCAGCGTGATGCCCGAGCGTGGGGCGGTGATTGAGACGGCCGCGGCGCTAGTGCAGGGCGTGTGGGGATTCGGCGAGATGTCCCACGGCGTGCTGCGGGCGGTGGTGGATTCGCCCGAGGATGTGCTGTCGGAGGACAAGGTGGATGTCTCGTGTCTCGGCGCCATCGTCATCGGAGGCGCCGACGCCACCGCGGAGGGGCTTGTGCAGGTGAGCAAGATGCAGGCGCGCGGCCTGATCCTGGGCGGCCTGTCGGCGACCCTTCTGGATCACGTTGCCACCTTGCCGTTCCCGGTCGTCGTCATGGAAGGGTTCGGGCGATGTCCCATGAACCCCTTCGCCTTTGAGATACTGAAGAGCCATATCGGGCATGAGGCGGCGGTGGATCCGGGCTACGCGGACCCGTGGCGACCCCGGCGCCCCGAAGTCATCATTCCGGTGCCTGTGGCGTCTGCGGCGGTGGACTCGGCGCCGGATGTGCTGCTGACGGAGGGCTGCAAGGTGCGCGTGGTGCGGGGCGAGCGCCGCGGGGTGGCGGGCGTGGTGATGTCGCTGCCGGAGCACCCCACGCGGTATGATGTGGGGGTGCTGTTGCCGAGCGTGGAGATTCAGGCAGACTCGGGCGACCGTGTGATGGTGCCCGTGAGCAACGTGGAAATCGTGGGCTAATTTGTCGTAAGGAGGGGATTGGCTATGTTTGCACGAATACTAGAGCCAGGGAGCAAGCGTCGGCCGTTTGTGATCGCGGCGATCGCGCTGGTGGGGCTGCTTCTCGTGGGGCTGTTGGGCATCGGAATCTACTCGCTGCTTCAGAAGGGGGGCGGGGGAGCCGCCGTGGCGCCCACCGAGACGCCGGCGATTTCCACGCCGACGCGCGAGCCGACCCCTCGCCCCACGCCGACGCGCACCGTGAGGCCGACCAACACGCCTGTGCCCGTGGGGACGGCGGAGACGCCGACGGCCGAGACCCCGACCGCAGAGGCCACAGCCGCGCCGGCGCAACCTACGACCGCGCCAACCGCCACGCCCACGCCGGCGACCACCACGCCGAACACAGGCTCCAGCACGCTGATTCTCCTGGTGGCGGTCCTGGTGGCCGTCCTGCTGGTGGCGGTGCGGAGGGTGCGCACGGCGAGCGGATGAGCGCGCCCGCGTTCGCGCGGAGGGAGGTGCAGCGTGCCGAAGGGTTAGCCTGCCGCGTCAGGCTTGTTGCGGACTGCGTTTGAACGAGGATTCACGAGATTGAAGGGAGAGGACAAATGGATATCAAAGGCAAGATCAGTTCCAGCGTGGGGAAGTTTGAGGAATTGGCGGGGAAGGTGCCGGGCTACAAGGGGTACAAGCAGAAGGAACTCCGCCGCGAGGCTGACAAGTTGCTCCGCACGACCATCGCCAACCAACTGTCGGACCTGCGCATGAAGTTGAGCGGCCTGCAGTTGGACTTCTTGAGCGCGGGCAAGTTGTACCTGGTGGACGACCTGGAGCGGGCCGTGGGCAAGTTGCAAATCCTGATTGACCGACTGAAGACGGCTTCCTACGGCTACGCCGGGCTGTTTGACGCCGTGAAAGTCAAGGAGGAAGAACTGGACGCGCTGTACGAGTACGACCACCAGTTGCTCGGTTTCGTTCCGAGGATAGAAGAGGGAATCGGCAACATCGCCACAACGCTGAAGGAAGGCGGCGACCTGAACGTCGCCATTGCCGCGCTGATTACCGTCCTCCAGGAGATGGATACGGTGCTGAACCACCGCCAGGAGGCCATCGTCGGCACGGGCGAGACCCAGTAAGTTCCTGCTAGCCAGGCAAGATTCTGAAGACGAAAGGAGTGTCCAATGGCACGGGTTTTTGATGTCATAGAATACTTTGACGAGACGGGGCAGGAGATCGTCCACCGCATTCCCGAGAGCGGCTCCGGCGACTTCCGCATCGGCTCGCAACTGATCGTGCGGGAGAGCCAGGCCGCCGTCTTCTTCCGAGATGGCAAGGCGCTGGACACCTTTGGCGCGGGGCGGCACACCATCACCACGGCCAACGTCCCGCTGCTGGTGGACCTGATCGGCAAGGCCTTTTCGGGCCAGACGCCCTTCAAGGCCGAGGTGTACTTCGTCAACCTGCGGGAGTTCATTGACCTGAAGTGGGGCACGCCCGAACCCATCACGCTGCCCGACAAGGAACTGGGGATGGTGCGGCTGCGGGCGTTCGGCCAGTTCGCCATGCAGATCACCGACCCGCAGTTGTTCGTCAACAAGATCGTGGGCACGCAGGGCATCTACCGCAACGCGCAGATTGAAGCCTACCTGCGGGGCGTGATCGTGTCCAGGATGACCGACGTTCTGGGCGAGTCCAAGGCGTCGCTGCTGGATTTGCCCTCGCTGTACGACGAACTGTCGGGGGCCATCAAGGCGCGCCTGGCCGACGACTTCAAGGCGCTGGGCATCACGCTCAAGGCGCTGTTCATCAACAACATCAGCCCGACGGAAGAGACGGCCAAGGCCATAGACGAGCGGGCCGCCATGGGCGCCATCGGCGACATGCAGAAGTACCTGCAGTTCAAGGCCGCCCGCGCGATGGGCGACGCGGCCACGGCAGGCGGCGAGGCGGGTTCGCTGACGGGCGCGGGCGTTGGGCTTGGCGCGGGCGTGGGCATCGGCGCGGCCATGGCGGGGGCGATCTCCGACGCGCTCCGCGCCGGACGCGAGGGCCAGGCTGCGGCTCCGGCAGCAGCGGCGGCCGCCATGGTCAAGTGCCCCAACTGCGGCAACATGGTCCCCGCCGGCTCCAAGTTCTGCAACAACTGCGGCCAGAAACTGGCCGTGGAGAACAAGTGCCCCAACTGCGGCGTGGACGTGCCCCCTGGCTCCAAGTTCTGCCCCAACTGCGGCCAGAAACTCGCGTAGCAAGCCGCTGGCATAGGCAACATCGGGGGAGCCTGACCGAGGCTCCCCCGATGGATAGTGCGGCGACTGCCCGCTACGGGCCGCCTTCCAGGAAGCAAATCAGCGCATTGGCCAGGCCCTGGGCGATGGCATCCTGCCGGAGCACCAGGGTCTCGCGGTCCAGGCGAAGGAAGCCGATCTCAATGATGGCTCCTGGCGTTTCGGGCGCGATCTCCTTCAGCGCGTGGTAGTGCAGCATGTCGTTGGTGATGCTTCCCTCGTGGCGGGGCAACCCCGTGGCCGCCTGATACTCCTTCCACAGGCATGCCACCAGTCGGTCATCCACGTCGGGGATGGCGCTGTTCTGCACGCGGGCCACCTTGAACCCCGTGGCGCCCTCAATCGGCTCGCAAGAGTCGGCGTGGATGGACAGAAAGGCGTCGGCCACATAGCCGAGGATGCGCGGCGAGAACTCCGGTAGGAGTTCCACTTCGTACCCGTACCATTCCAGCAGGTCCTTGACCTTGCGGGCGACCGATAGGGTAATCTCCGCTTCGGTGAGGCCGTCTTCGCACGTGGCGCCGGAGTCGTTCTGCCAATGGCCTGGGATGATGCCGATTTTCTTGGCGGGCAGGCTCTGGGGCCGCGGGTGTGGGTGCTGGGCCAGGAAGATGGAGGTCGGCGTGGGCGTGGGGACGGGGGGCACCGGGCCTGCGCCCGAGAACACCGCGACGTACACCAGCGCCCCCAGCGTAACCACGATGGCGCCAAGGAGCAATCGCTCGCCCCATTTCAACTTGCGCTGCATGCTCTCGGTCAAGTTTCCGGCTCCCCCGAAGCGTGAAGTCCTCGCGCAATCCCACTATAGCGCGACGTTGGGTTTTCGTCAACGCAGGCGCTGCTGCGTTTTTGTGAGGTGTATTTTTCACACGGAGACACGAAGGCACAAAGGTTTTTCTTTGTGTCTTTGTGCCTTTGTGTGAGCAAAGAGTGCCGGGCGGCTATTCGCCGTCCCACCACGTCGCCGCGCGCTTCTTGCCGATGGGGCAACTGCTGACGCACAGATTGCACTGCAGGCGGGTGAACGGCGTGATGGTCTTCGTCTCGCGCTTCTGCCTGGCCCGCATCTCCGGCGAGGGGTCAAATTCGGCCACGCACAGCGAGCGGTCAAATCCCCAGGGGGTTACCGCGCCTGTGGGGCATCGGTTGATGCAGATGGAGCACGACGCGCAGTAGTAGTCGGCTATGGGGCGATCGGGCGGGAGTTGCGGCTCCACGAAGACGGCGCCGAACCGCACCCTCGGCCCGAACTGCGCCGTTACGACCAGCCCGTTCAGGCCGCGCACGCCCAGCCCCGCCCGCACCGCCGCCTCGCGCAGGTCCACCAGGCGGGCCGAATCCACGAACGTCAGGGGCTCCGCGCGCACGCCCCGCGCGTTGAGGTCCAGCGCCAAGAGCGCCGCGCGCGCGACGACGGCCTCGTAGGCGAACTTGTGCCAGCGGCGGCGCCCCGCGATCTCCACATACGTGTTGAAGTCGTAGGCGTCGTCGGGCGTGTACAGCCCCAGCACGACCACGCTCCCCACCCACGCGGGCAAGCCGTCGCCCTCCGGCGCGCAGATGCCCACCAGGTCCCAGTCCCGTTCGCGGGCCATCTGCTTGACCATCGCGGCGAGTTGTTCGGGCGTCATGTCGCTTCACCCCCAGACGCGGATTGCAGGGACGGACGCCGCGCGCCCCATGGGCAAGGATACTCCTCGCGCCCGCTGCCGTCAAGGTGGTGCGCTGCGGGGCGCGTTTCAACTTGGGGGCAAATCCGGGAAGGGCTGGGCTAGGATGGGTGAGAGCGTAGGGCAGGTTCCCATACCTGCCCTCTGCCTTCGGCGGCTATGGAAAGCCGCCCTACACTCTATGCGTTTCATGCTGCCGCTCATCGGTCTGACTGTTGAATCTCGCTACTCCAATAGAACACTCGCATCTTCAGTTCGGCCCGTCAGAACAGGGGGCCGCTAGACGTAGGGCAAATTGCCAATTTGCCCGCGCAAATTGCCAATTTGCCCTACGATGGCCGCCGAGAGAGCAGCGCCAACCGAATGTGCGACCTCCCGATGGGCCTCCTGGCGCTATGTTACCCCATCGTGCGTTCTTATGAAAAAGCGAGCGTGAGTAATTTCCACCGAAATGCGTACCCAACCGTGTGATCTACATCATTGACACCGCCTGTGCAACCGAGTAGAATAGTTCCCGTACAGGCGGCCATCGGGATTGCGCCGAGAGACCGCACGAATCCATTGGGGAGGAATCATGACCATCACAGTCGCGGTCGCGGGCAAGGGCGGCACCGGCAAGACCACCCTCACCGCCCTGCTGATTCAACAGGCGATAGACGAGAAGTGGGGTTCTATCCTGGCCATTGACGCCGACCCCAGTTCCAACCTAAACCAGACGCTGGGCCTGCCGCTGGATGGCACCGTGGGGGACATTCGCGAGGACGCTCTGGACCAGGTCAAGGCCGGCTCCTTTCCGCCGGGCACCAGCAAGCAGGACTACCTGGACTATCAGGTCAACCAGTGCCTGGTGGAGGCCGACGGCGTGGACCTTCTGGCGATGGGCCGGCCCGAAGGCCCCGGCTGCTACTGCGCCGCCAACAACATGCTGCGCATCATCGTGGATCGCATCGCCGGTGGGTACGATTACGTCTTCATTGACAACGAGGCCGGCATGGAGCACCTGAGCCGCCGCACGACCCGCGACGTGGACCTGCTGCTTCTCGTTACCGACCCCAGCGTGCGGGGGCTGACGGCGGCCAAGCGCATGAAGGAACTGGTGCACGAGTTGGACACCAAGGTGCGCCACATGGCGCTTGTGTTGAACATGGCTCCCGACCCGCTTCCCGCCGAACTCCAGAAGGCCGTGGAGGAGACGGGCGTGCCGCTTGTCGGCGTGCTCCCGCGAGACCCCCTGGTGGCCGAATACGACGCGGTGGGCAGGCCGCTGGTGCAGTTGCCGCGGGATTCGGCCATTCGGAAAGCGGTGGCGAACATCGTGGCTGCCCTCGCCGATCTCCTGCAGGTGCGGGCGGCTGTCGGCCGGGGCGACCGGTGAGCCGCACGCAATCGGGGGGCGCGCATGCTGCGTCTGGCCATCTTTGACCTGGACGGCACGCTCAAGGAAGCCCGCGACCCCTACGTGTATCTCCACTCTCGCCTGGGCACGCTGGCGGCCAGCGATGCCTTCTTCGCCGACGGCTTCGCGGGCAAAATCTCGTATGCGGAGTGGCTGCGGCTGGATGCCGCGCTGTGGAAGGGCACGCCTGTCGCTACGCTTCAGGCGCTTTTCCGCGAGAATCGCTATCTCCCCGGCGCCGAGGAGACCGTGCGGGCGCTGAAGCGGCAGGGGGTGCGCCTGGCGCTGGTGAGCACTGGCATCCAGATTCACGCCGAGATGGTGGCCCAGGAACTGGGGTTTGACCGCGTCTTCTGCAACTACGTGTACGCCACGGACGGCATCCTCAACGGCGAGACCCGCGTCGGCGTCCCCGAAGGGGGCAAGGGCGCGATTGTGGATGCGCTGCTGGCGGAGTTTGGGGTCGCGCCGTCGGAGGCCCTCGCCGTCGGGGACACGCGCTCGGACGCCGACATGTTCCGGCGCGTCGGCGTGAGCGTCGCGGTCTGTCCCAATCACGAAGCCGCGCGCCAGGCGGCGTCGCTGGTGCTGGAGCAGCCGGACCTGACGCCAATCGTGCCCTGGCTCATTTCGCGCGGGCATCTTGCGAATCTATGACGCCACTGTGGGATGCGGTAATCGTGGGCGCGGGGCCTGCGGGGGCCAGCGCGGCCCACTTCCTGGGCGTGATGGGGCTGCGCGTCCTGGTGCTGGAGCGCGAATCGTTGCCCCGCGACAAGCCCTGCGGGGGAGCCGTGCCGCGTTCGGCGCTGGCGCGCTTCCCGTTTGATTTTGGGCCGGTGATTGAGGATGCCGTTACCCTCGTCCGCTATGCGTGGCTGGGCGAGGAGGTGGCGGTTCTGTTGCCCGACGCGCCGGTGCTGATGGTGCGCCGCCGCGAGTTTGACATGCACATCCTGGCCCACGCGCGGGCCGAAGTCCGAGACCGCACGGCCGTGTCCGAAGTCCGCGCCGAGGACGATGTCGTCTCCGTCCGCACGGCAGATGGCGCGACCCACGCGGGGCGCTACCTGCTCGTGTGCGAGGGGAGCACGGGGGCGCTGGCCGCCGGCCTGGGGCTGGGTTCGCGCCGCGCGGCCACGCCGACGCTCCAGGCCGAGGTGCCGATGAGCCAGGCGGGCAGCCACTGGCGCGGCACGGCCTTGTTCCAATTCGGTGCGCTTCCGGGCGGGTACATCTGGGTGTTCCCCAGGCGCGAGTCGCTGTCGGTGGGCATCGTGGACTTCCGGCGGGGGCGACGGCCCTTGCGCAGGGTGCTGGAGGCGGAGTTGGCGCGCCTGGGCATCGGCGCGGACGGCGTCCGCTGGCGCGGGCATCCGCTGCCGGTTTTCGCGGGCAGGCATCCGCTTGGCCGAGGGCGCGTGCTCCTTCTGGGCGACGCGGCGGGCCTGGTGGACCCGCTGCTGGGCGAGGGCATCCGCTACGCCATCCGCAGCGGGCAGTTGGCCGCCGACGCGGTGGGGCACAACCTGTCGGCCGCCGAATACACCCGCCGCGTCATGGGCGACATGGGGCGTTCGCTGCAACGGGCCAGGGAGATCGCCGGCCTGTTCTACCGCGTGCCCAGGCTGGCCTACTCCATCGCCACGCAGGACGAGCGCGGAACCCGTTGGATGACCGACGTCCTGGCCGAGCGGAGCGACTACTGCGACATGAGCCACCGCTTGCCGAGGTTGGTGGCCGACTACTTCAGGCGCCGAATAGGCGGAAAGGGGTAACCGATGGGAATCAAGGCACAGCCGTACACGGCGACGCCGGCGGAACCGGTGCATGAGGTTCCCGGCGTTACCGTGCGTTGGGTCATCGGCGAGGCGGACGGCGCACCGCATTTCGCCATGCGCATCTTTGAGGTGCCGCCGGGCAAGGCGTCGCCCTTCCATGCCCATTGGTTTGAGCACGAGGTGTTCATCCTCGCGGGCAAAGGGCACGTGAAGAGCGACAAGGGCGACCTGCCTTTTGAGCAGGGCTATGTCGTCTTCGTGCCGGGCGGGGAAACCCATCAGTTCGTGAACGATGGGGACGATGTCCTGCGGTTCATCTGCGTCATCCCGCACCCGCGCCAAGAGGCAAAATGACGACGGTACTCCTGCTGACCGGGCACATTGGGATCGGCAAGAGCACCGTTGCCGCCCGCGTGGTGGCGCTGGCGCAGGAGCGCGGCCTGCGTTGCGATGGTCTGCTGTGCCAGGCCCGCCTGGACGAGAACGGCCACAAGGTGGGCATAGACGGGCTTCGGCTGGGCACGGGGGAGCGCCGCCCGCTCGCCGATAAAGACCTCTCGCAGCCTGGGGTGCGGTGCGGCATCTGGCGGTTTGAGCCTGGCGCCATGGAGTGGTCGCTGGCGGTCGTCTTGGATGCAGTGCGGCAGCGGCCCGACGTCCTGGTCGTGGACGAGATCGGGCCGATGGAACTCCTGGAGAACCGCGGGCTGGCTCCCGTCATCCCCGAATTGCGGGCGGGCAAAGTGCCGCTGGCCATCGTCCTGGTGCGGATCGGGTTCCTTGCCGCGCTCATGGAGCGGCTGGCGGGGTGCGACCTCAAGGTTTACGAGGTAACGCGGGCGACTCGCGACGCCCTGCCCGAGCAGATCGCGCGGGAGTGGCTTTGCGGCTCGGCCCCGTAGGAATGGAGGAACAACGTGCGACGCACCTCGGAGGTGCGTCGCACGTTCCCGCGCAATCCGGCGATACAGGCACGGCCCCCGTCTCACGCCCACGCGCCGGAGACCTGGCGCCGGACGAACTGCCCTTGCCCCGCGCGGCCCACGAACTCGCCGTCGCGGACGATGACGCGCCCTCGCAAGAGCACGTTCTCCGGATAGCCTGTGAGTTCAAGCCCCTCGTAGGGCGTGTAGTCCACGTTCTGGTGCAGGGTTCGGTGGTCCAGGACGACGCGCCGGTTGGGGTTGAAGATGACCAGGTCGGCGTCGGCGCCCTCGGCGATGTTCCCCTTGCGGGGCGCCAGGCCGAACAGCCGCGCCGGCTCGGTGCAGCACACCTGCACCCACCGCGCCAGCGACAGCCGCTCGGCGCGCACGCCGAAGGTGTACAGCAGCGCCAGGCGCGTCTCCACGCCGGGCGCGCCGCCGGGAATCTGGTTGAACGCGGCGCGGCCCTTGTCCTTCTGCCCCTGGTAGAAGAACGGGCAGTGGTCTGTGGCCGCCACCTGAAGGTCGCCCGAGGCCAACGCATTCCACAGCCTTGTTGTGTCGGCTTCTTCGCGCAGCGGGGGCGACATGACGAACTTGGCGCCCTCAAAGCCGGGGCGATCGTACTCGGCGCGGGTTAGCAGCAGGTACTGCGGGCACGTCTCGCCGAAGGCCCGCTGGCCCTTCTCCCGCGCCCTGCGTAGCGCGTCCAGCGCCTCGGCGCAGGAGACATGCACGATGTACATGGGGACGTCGGCCACGCGCGCCAGCGCCAGCGCCCTGGCCGTGGCCTCGCCCTCCATGAAGTCGGGGCGGGTCAGGGGGTGGTAGTGCGGGGTGGTCTTGCCCTCGCGCAGGAACTGCTCCGTGAGGTACTGGATCACGTCGTGGTTCTCGGCGTGCACGATGGGAAGCCCCCGATGTTTGCGCAGGGCGGCCAGGGCGCGAAGCATCGCCCCATCGCTGAGGCGCAGGCCCTCGTAGGCCATGTACAACTTGAACGTCGTGCACCCCGCCTCCATGACGGCGGGAATCTCGGCCAGCCGCAGCGGGTCGGCGGAGTTCAGCGTCATGTGCAGACCGTAGTCCACGGCCACGCGGCCATCGGCCTCGGCCCGCCGCTGGTGCAGCGCGTCCATGAGCGACTGGGCGCCCTTCGGTTCCACGAAGTCAAGGATGGTTGTCGTGCCGCCGCACGCCGCCGCGACGGTGCCGGTGTAGAAGTCGTCGCTGGAGACCACGTCGCCGACGGGCATCTGCATGTGCACGTGCACGTCAATGGCGCCGGGGAGCACGTACTTGCCCGTGGCGTCCAGCGTGTGCGGGGCCGTCAGCCCTTCGCCGATGGCGGCGATGCGCTCGCCTTCTATCCCCACGTCGGCCTTGAACGGCCCATCGGGGGTGATGAGTGTGCCGTTTGTGATGACAAGGTCCATTTTCGTTGCCCCCTGCATTCTCGCGGTTCGTTGGCTATCAGCCTGGCCCCGCATCACGCCTCAAAGCGATAGCCGACCCCGTACACGGTAACGATGTGGCGCGGCTGCGATGGCGTCTCTTCTATCTTCTGCCGCAGGTTCTTGATGTGCACGTCAATGGTGCGCTCGTATCCTTCGTAAGCGTAGCCCTGCACCTTGTCCAGAAGTTGCATGCGGGTGAAGACGCGCCCGGGGTTCTGGGCCAGGACAGCGAGCAGGTCAAACTCGGTCGGCGTCAGGTCTATCCGCTTGCCGCGTACCTCCACCGTGCGGCTGGCCAGGTCCAGTCGCACGTCGCCGGCCTCCACGACTTCGGGCGGGGCCTCGCCGCCCTCGGCGCGCCGCAGCACGGCCCGCACCCGCGCCACCAACTCGCGCGGGCTGAACGGCTTGGTTACGTAGTCGTCGGCGCCCAGTTCCAGGCCGATGAGTTTGTCGGTCTCGTCCACCCGGGCCGTGAGCATGATGATGGGCACGTCCGACTCCTTGCGCAGGATGCGGCACACGTCTATCCCGCTCATCTTGGGCAGCATCCAGTCCAGGACGACCAGGGCCGGCTTCTCGTGGCGGAAGACCGTCAGCGCCTCTTGCCCATCCGCCGCCGTTACGACGGAGAAGCCCGCGTCTTCCAGGTAGGCGCGAACCACCTTCACGATTTCGCGTTCGTCATCCACAACCAGGATTTTCTTCGTCATTGGTCGCCTCTTGCGCAAACCTCGGCGCGACGTCCCGCGCTCGCCGTAGTATAGCCGCGGCGTGGGGAGGCGGTCAAACGGCGAAGGCGCGGCGCTTGCCCAGCGTCCCCGCCGCCGCTATACTTCACGCGGAGGGGAATATGCGAACACTCTGGTTGAAAATCGTTGGCGTGATGGCCGTCGTTCTGATCCTGGCGCTGGGCGCGGTGGGCTATGCCTACAATCGGGCGGCGACCACCGGATTTGACGTGTACGTGAGCCGAGGAGGGCAGCGTTGGGCCGAGGCCCTGGCCCCGCAGTTGGAGGGCTACTACGCCCGCACGGGGTCATGGGACGGGGTGGCCGCGTTCCTGGAGTCCTCTGCAACGCCAGGGATGGGCCGAGGGCGCGGCGCGATGGCCGGCCAGGGCGGGGCCTACGGCGCGCCTTCGGGCCAGCGCGTGATCCTGGCGGACGAGCAGGGCCGCGTCGTGGCCGATTCGCTGGGCCAACTCGTGGGGCAGACGCTGGCGGCCGACGACCTGAAGCAGGGCGTGGCGCTGGCCGTGGGCGGTCGGCAGGTGGGCACGCTGGTCGTGTCCGCGCCTATGCTGCACGAAGGCCCCGAAGCGGAGTTCCTCGCCCAGGTGCGGAATGGCATCATCGTGGGCGGGGTGGCGGCGGGGCTGTTGGCGCTGGCCCTCGGCAGTCTGCTGGCGTTTCAAATCACGTCGCCGCTGCGCGCCCTGACCCAGGCCGCGCGGCGCGTGGCGGGCGGGAACCTGGCGCAGCGCATCCCCGTGCGCTCGCGCGACGAGGTGGGCGAACTGACCCAGGCGTTCAACGAGATGGCCTCGGCGCTGGAGCGGAACGAGACGCTGCGCCGCAACATGATGGCCGACATCGCGCACGAGTTGCGCACACCCCTTGCGGCCATGCGCGGCAACCTGGAGGGCATCCTGGACGGCGTCTTTCCTGCCACGGGCGAGTCGGTCGCTCCCATCTACGAGCAGACCCTGCTCCTGTCGCGGTTGGTGGACGACCTGCGGGAACTGGCGCTGGCGGAGGCCGGGCAGATGCGGCTGGAGCGGCGGCCGATGGATGTGGGCGAGTTGCTCCAGGGCGTGGCGGCCATGGTGCGGCCGCAGGCAGAAAGCCAGGGCGTGGGCGTGGAGGTGCAGGTGGCCGGGCCGCTCCCCGCCGCCGACGCCGACCCGACGCGCATCCAGCAGGTGCTGCTGAACCTGCTGGGGAACGCGCTGCGGCACACGCCTGCGGGCGGGGTGATCACGCTGAGCGCGGAGGCGTCGGAGGAGGGTATCACCGTGTCGGTGAGCGATACCGGATCGGGGATAGACCCTGCGGACCTTCCCCATATCTTTGACCGCTTCTATCGCGGCGACTCGTCCAGGGCGCGGGATACGGGCGGGCACGGCCTGGGGCTGGCGATTGTCAAGCGCTGGGTGGAGATTCACGGCGGGCGCGTGTGGGCCGAGAACCTGCCGTCGGGGGGCGCGCGGTTTTCCTTCACGTTGCCCGCGCGTTCCGGCCAGACTTTGTAAGGTTGCTGTCAAAAGTTACCCGTTTCTGTGGGGTGTCGGCGGCCAACTGGGGGTTCACGCGCGGAATCCTAAAAATCTTCGTTTTGTTTCTTGACAAACAAAGAATTCCATGGTATAATGACTATTGAAACTTGTATTCTTCGCTTGAATCCCTTGGGCGGGTGCAGCATGGATTCTGCCTGGTGCGGCGGGGCCGTTGGTTTCGGCCGCATGCGCGAGATGAACCGCTCGCTGATCCTGAACGTCATCCGACAGGAAGGATCGGTGTCCCGCGCTGCGATCGCGCGCCGCACGCGCTTGAGCCGCTCTACCGTCTCAAGCATCGTTTCGGAACTCCTGGAGGCCAACCTGGTTCACGAGGTTGGGCGAGGGCGGTCTAGCGGTGGCCGCCGTCCCATCCTTATCAATTTGAACTATAGCGCGGGCTACGTGGTCGGGGTGGACCTCGGCGCGACCCACATCATCGTCCTTGTGGCGAACCTGAACGGCGACGTCATCGCGCGGAGGGAGGCCGATTTCTCCGTAGCCGTGGGCCCCGACGCGGGTCTGAATCAAATCGCCGACGCCGTGCGCCAATGCCTTGCCGACGCGGGGATTTCGCTGGAGCGTGTCCTGGGCGTGGGCATGGGCGTGCCAGGCCCCGTGGAGTACGCGGAGGGGCGCGTGGTGGCCCCGCCCATCATGCCCGGCTGGCACGGCGTGGCCCTGCGCGACCGCCTTGCGCGCGAACTCGGTGTTCCGGTGTACGTGGACAACGACGCCAACCTGGGCGCTTTGAGCGAGCACTGCCATGGCGCGGGCCGGGGATACGCCAACCTGGCCTACATCAAAGTAGGCACGGGCATCGGGTGCGGCCTCATCCTTGGGGGCCAACTGTATCGGGGCGAGTCTGGCAGCGCCGGCGAGATCGGCCACGTTACCATTGACGAGAACGGCCCGCCGTGCAAGTGCGGCAGTTACGGATGCCTGGAGAGCATGGCGGGCGGGCCGGCCATCGCGCTGCGCGCTCAACAGGCCATCCGCGCCGGTCAGGCCACGTCCCTGGCTGCCATCCAGCCGCTGGAATCCATCACGGCCCGCGATGTGGCCCTGGCGGCCCAGAAAGGCGACAAACTGGCCCAGCAACTCTTCGCCGAGGCCGGCCGACATATCGGCGTGGCCCTGGCGAGCCTGGCCAACCTGCTGAACCCGGGCCTCATCATCATCGGTGGGGGCGTGGCCCAGGCGGGGCGGCTGTTGCTGGATCCGATACGCAAAACTCTGGAGCAGCGCGCGTTGCAACCGGTGGCTCAATCCACGCGCGTTGTTCAGTCTGTGGTGGGGCGCGATGCCTCGGCGCTTGGGGCGGTGGACCTGGCTTTGCAGGAGGTTTTCCAGTCTCCGGCGCTCATCACTTGCGCGGCGGCCTGAGAACCGCTATCATTGGGACACAACACTCGGCCACCTGAAAAGCCCATGGAAAGGGGGGATGTGGAGAGCGAGACGATTGTGCGACACCGATGCTACCATGAGACTCTGAGGGCGAACCCATTCAGACCACAGAAAGAAAAGGAGTGAGAACATGAAGAAGAATCTGTACCTCGTTCTTGGGCTGCTCGTCATCGTGAGCATGCTCGCCGTCGCTTGCGGCGCGAAGCCGACGCCAACCGCGCCGCCGCCGTATCAGGCCAAGCCAACGCCGACGCCAGAGCCGACCGTCCCGCCGACGCCGACTGAGGCGCCCAAGCCCGTCAAGATCACCATCTGGCACCAGTGGTCGGGCGACTATCTGAACGCCATTGCGCAGGCCTTCAAGGACTATGAGGCCGCGCATCCGGGCGTTACCATTGACCTCACCAAGCCCGATGACGTAACGGCTGCCCTGAAGGTCGCCATTCCCGCCGGCGAGGGCCCGGACATCATCGCCTGGGCCAACGACCAGATCGGCGCCAACGCGCTGATCGGCAACATCGTGCCCCTGGATGACTTCGGGATTGACCAGAAGTTCCTGGAGAGCACCTACGAGCCGGCTGCGGTCAAGGGCGTCATCTACCAGGGCAAGATCTGGGCGCTCCCCGAGTCCCAGGAGGGTATCGCCTTCGTGTACAACAAGGCGCTCGTTACCGACGAGTTCCTGCCGAAGGATCCCCTCAACTTTGACGAACTCCTGGCCAAGGCCAAGGCCTTCGCCGAGAAGAACCCCGGCAAGTACCTGGTCTGCAACCAGGGCCTGGGCAACCCCGATGCCTATCACGTGGCTCCCATCTACTTCGGCTTCGGCATGCCGGGCTACGTGGATGACAAGGGCAACGTGTACATGGGCTCGCCCGAGAGCATCAAGGCCGCCCAGTGGATGGTGGAGTTCAGCAAGTACGCTCCCAAGGAGACCAGCCACGACATCTGCAAGAGCCTGCTGACCGAAGGCAAGGTGGGCGCTTGGTGGACCGGCCCGTGGGCCATCGCCGACATTGAGAAGGCCGGCATTGACTACGGGATCGCCCCCATGGGTCGCCCATTCGTCGGCATCAAGACGGTCATGCTCTGCAAGAACGCTGTGGATCGCGGCAACCAGGCTGTCGCTCTGGACATCATGAAGTACTACACCAGCGCCGAAGTCCAGAAGAAGATCACCCTGGCCAACAAGACGATCCCCGCCAACACGGCCGCGTTGAAGGACCCCGAGGTCCAGAAACTGTACACCCTGGCCGGGTTCGGCGCGTCGCTCAACCTGGGCGTTCCGATGGGCAACTCGCCGTTCGCCAACGCGCAGTGGGGGCCTGTGGGTGACGCCACCACCGCGGTGTGGACCGGCGCCCAGAAGCCTGAGGACGCCATGGCAGCCGCCAAGGCCGCCATTGAGAAGGCCGTCGCGGAGATGAAATAGGTTCCGTGTGAAGAGGGGAGGCTCACGCCTCCCCTCTTCTCTTGTTTTGACTGCTGGGGAGGTCGCCATGGTAGGCTGGTCCGGCCGCCGCAAGGCACTCACGATTCTTCTCTTCATCGCGCCCACCCTTATCGGAATCCTGATCTTCAGCGTGTACCCCATCCTGTACAACACGTTCATCTCGTTCACGAACCGCGGGATGTACCACCCAAACCCCGACTGCACCCAGACGTTGACCTCCATCTTTGAACCCTCGTGCTGGCCCATGTTCCGCGCGCGCGCGCCGAAGGGTATTGGGCAACCCTACACCGTGCAGACTCCATTCTATGGCAACTACGCGGCTTTGGTGGGCAAGTTGTTCACCAAGGAGTCCATGGTGGCCTTGTTGTTCGTTCTCATCGCTCTTCTGCCGTTGTGGGGGGCGCGCCGCCTGAACCAACACTATGACCGACAATTGACCCGCCCCGTCTCGTCCTTTGTGGTGTGGCTGGGCGGCATCATCGGAGTGATTCTGCTGGCGTGGGTGCTGAAATTGCCGCAGCAGTTTGCGGTTCTCATGAAGGCCGGCGACTTCTTCGTGGTAACGATCCGAACCATCCTCTACGTGGCCATCTGTATCCCGCTGTTCTTCATCGTGGGGCTGACGCTGGCCCTCATCCTGAACTCTAGCGACCTGCGCGGGCGGACGGCGTTCCGGGTCATCATGGTCGTGCCCTGGGCCGCATCCACCGTGGCCATCATGATGTCGCTGGTGTGGCAGTTCTTCTTCCGCGAGCAGGGCACCATCAACCAGTTGCTGAAACTCATCGGCGTCCAGGGACCAGCCTGGCTCAACAACTCCACCCTGGCCTTCGCGGTCATCGTACTCGCCAACGTGTGGTACACGTACCCGTTCTTCATGACGGTGATCCTCGGTGCGTTGCAGTCCATTCCGCCCGAGCAGTACGAGGCCGCCGAGGTGGATGGGGCCAATTGGTGGGACAAACTCACGAAGATCACCCTGCCGCTGCTTCGGCCCGCCGTGCTGCCCGCCACGGTGCTGAGTTCCATCACCACGTTCCAGATGTTCGGCACGGTCTGGGCCATCACGCAGGGGCGGCCCAGCATGGGCGCGGGCGTGCCGGGCGCCACCGAATTGGTCATGGTGTACGCCTACAAGCAGATTTTCCAGACGAACGCCTATGGCCGAATGGGCGCTTACGCGGTGATCATGTTCGTGTTCTTGTTTATCGCGACCCTGTATAGCCTGCGGGTTACGCGGATCACGAAAGGAGCCTACGAATGAGACGATCAACGCCTGGCGTCAAGATTCTGCAATACGTGATCCTCGTCATCGCGACCATCTTCGCCCTGTATCCGGTGTGGTTTGCCATCCTGGCTTCCGGGCGGGCAGGCGGCCGCCTGTACACGTTCAACCTCCTGGGCATGTTCATCCCCGTGGAGTGGACGTGGGAGAACTACCGCGTCATGCTCCTGGGCGGCCAGCCGTTCCTCCAATGGATGCGCAACAGCCTGTTCGTGGCGGGGGTAACGACGGTGGCCTGCATCGTCGTGGCTACCTCCGCGGCCTTCGCCTTCTCTCGGTTCCGCTTCAAGGGGCGCGAGGCCGGCCTCATCTTCCTGCTGGCCATCCAGGCGTTTCCGGGCGTCTTGGCGCTCGTCCCGCAGGCGCAACTGCTCACCGCCATCGGCCTCTACAAGAACCCCTGGGGCCTGGTCATCGCCTACACGTCGTTCACGCTGGTCTTCTGCACCTGGAACCTCAAGGGGTACTTTGACACCATCCCGATTGACCTGGAAGAGGCGGGGATGATTGACGGCTGCGGCCCGATCCAGTCCTTCTTGCTCATCGGGCTTCCGCTGGCGCGGCCCGCGCTGGCCGTTACGGGGCTTTTCGCCTTCATGACCGGCTGGGGCGAGTACGCCCTGGCCTCGGTCATCATCCCGGCGCCCGACTCGGCCAAGACCCTCATGGTGGGCATGTACAAGATCGCCAACGAGATCAACATCCCGTGGGGCTACTTCGCGGCGGGCGCGGTCATGGTCATCATCCCCGTGCTGCTGGTGTTCCTGTATCTCCAGCGGTATCTGGAGTCGGGGCTGACCCTGGGCGGGGTGAAGGGCTAGGATTTGCCCAACTCGCCCGCAGGCGCGAATCTGGCGCGCAGGAACGAATGATGTATAATGCCCTCACCGAAGCGCAACCCGCCAGGCGCGAAATGGCGGGATTCGGCTCCTCTGGTGTTGGCGACCAAGGCGCGACGCACTTTCGGAAGTGCGTCGCACCTATGCCCATGGCGCGACCAACAGACTTTGGAGCCGAGACAATGGCGCGCTGACGGATGTCGTGAAAGAGAGGGAGGGTATGGTGAGACGAGTTGGCTTCCTCACAGCATTGTTCGTTCTGATCGTTGCGCTCGCCGCCTGTGGGACGGGTGGCCCGGCGGGTCAGTCTCCCCAGGGGCAGGCGCAACCCACCCCTACGCCCACGCCTGAGCCTCAACCCGTAACGCTCACCATCTGGCACGGGTGGCAGCCCGAGGCGCTCACGGCCGTGGAGGGCCTCATGCGGGCCTACGAGGCGCAGCATCCCAACGTGCACATTGACCTGGTGCATGTGCCCGACATGGCCAACCGCGTCATCTCGGCCATCCCGGGCGGCGAGAAGGTGGACATCCTGGCGTTCGGCATGGATTGGGTGGGCCGCCTGGCCGACAAGGGGCTCATCGTGCCGGTGAGCGATCACGGCGTTACCCGCGACTTCATGCGCAATACGTACATCGGCCCGGCCGCCGACGCCATGATCTACAAGGGCAAGGTGTGGGGCTTCCCCGAGGCGGTGGAGTGCGTGTCCTGGATTTACAACAAGGCGCTCGTCGGCGCGCAGGACATCCCGAAGACCACCGACGAGTTGCTGGCGAAGGCCAGGGACTGGAATGCGGCGCACCCGGGGCAGTTCTTCTTCGTCTATCCGGCCCAGAATGACCCGTACTTCTCGGCGCCCTGGTGGTACGGCGCGGGCGCGTACTTCGTCAAGGAAGATGGGGCTGTGGGGCTGGAATCCGAGGCCGGCCTGCGGGCGGCGCAGTTCATCGCCCAACTGCCCCCGCTCATGCCGCAGCCGGTGGACTACGTCGCGGCGACGGCCCTGTTCAAGGAAGGCAAGGCCGCCATCATCCAGAACGGCCCGTGGTTCATCCCGGAGTTGCAGGCCCTTGGGATGAATTACGGGCTGGCGCTGATGCCCGAATTCGGCGCAACCGGGCGCAGGGCCGCGCCGTTCGTGAGCGGCAAGGCGCTGATGATCACGCCGAACTGCGAGCGGCCGGACGTTGCGATTGACCTGCTGAAATACTTCACCAGCGCCGACGCCCAGATCGCGCTGGCCAAGGCGAACCGCGCCATCCCGACGAACAAGGCCGCCGTGGCCAGCGCCGACGTGCAGGCCATGCCCGACGTGGCCCACTTTGCGGCGCAGGCCGCGCTGGGCGTGCCGCTGCCCACAACGCCGTACATGAGCGGGCTGTGGGAGCCGGTAACCGCCGCGCTGGAGGCGCTGTGGGCCGGCCAGGCTCCCGAGCAGGTGTTGCAGGAGGCGCAGGCCCAGGCGCTCAAGAATGTCGCGGCGCTGAGGTAGCGGTCAGCAGTCGGCCGTCAGCCATCAGCCGTTAGCCATTAGCCATTGGCGGTTGGTCCCGCCCGCAAGCGCCACACTGGACAACTGAATGCTGAATGCTGATTGCTGATCGCTGATGGCTTTTGAGGCTCAACAATGGAAGACTTCATCTTCGGCAATCTGACGCTCACCGAGGAGATCGTCGGGAAACTGACGCAGCAAATGCGGGGGGTGTACCACGGCCACCGCATGGAGCCGACGCCGCCCGCGCCCGGCAGGCCGACGACGCTGCGGGTTACGACGGGGCCGTCGGTGGGCGCCGACGCCGTGTACCTCTACTACACCACCGACGGCTCGGAGCCGCAGGGCGTGGCCGGCCGCGCGTCCCACGGCGTTGCGCTCCCGATGCGCCAGGCGGAAACGGAATGGGTGTCGCTCCTGTGGGACTACGTCGTCTGGTGGGAAGCGGAACTGCCGCCGCTCCCGACCGGTACGAAGGTGCGGTACAAGATTGAGGCCCGCGACTCTGTCGGGGCGGCCAGCGTCTTCGCGGACAACGGCGCGCCCGACCCGCAGCGCGCCACGCGGTTCTCGTTTCTGGTGGGCGACGCGCAGCCGCCCGCCTGGGCCGCGGAGGCGCTCATCTACCATGTCTTCGTGGACCGCTTCAACCCAGGCGCGGGCCGCCCCTTCGCTACCCACGGCGACCTGCGCGGGTTCTACGGCGGCACCCTGCGCGGCGTCGCCGAGAAACTGGACTACATCGCGGCGCTGGGCGCGACGGCCATTTGGCTTTCGCCCATCTTCGCCAGCCCGTCGCACCACGGCTACGACGCCACCGACCTGTATGCCATAGAGCCGCGGCTGGGCACGGCCGACGACCTGCGCGCGCTGGTGCAGGCCGCTCACGCGCGCGGCATCCGCATCATCCTGGACTTCGTCCCGAATCACGTGTCCAACACGCATCCGTATTTCGTCAGCGCCCAGACCGACCCCAACAGCCCGTACCGTAACTGGTTCACCTTCCGCCGCTGGCCCGACGAGTACGAGTCTTTCTTCGGCGTCAAGTCGCTGCCGCAGTGGAACAACGACTACCCGCCCGCCCGCCGGTACATGCTGGACGTGGCCCGCTACTGGATTCGGGAGTTCGGCGTGGATGGCTACCGGCTGGACTACGCCAATGGCCCGTCGCACGACTTCTGGACCGATTTTCGCATCGCCGTCAAGGAGGCCAACCCCGACGCGTTCATCTTCGGCGAGATTGTGGAGAGCGCGGGGCTGCTGCGGACGTACCAGGGCCGCCTGGACGGCAGCCTGGACTTCCTGCTGACCCATAACCTGCGCCGCGCCTTCGCCTTCGGCAGCATGAGCCTGACGGACCTGGCGACCTTTGTGGCGCGGCACCAGGCGTACTTTGACCCGCGCTTCATCCGGCCCAGTTTCCTGGACAATCACGACATGAACCGATTCCTGTGGCTGGTGAAAGGCGACACGCGGAAACTGCGCCTGGCGGCCCTGTGCCAGTTCACGCTGGCCGGCCCGCCCATCGTGTACTACGGGACCGAGGTGGGCCTGTCGCAGCAGCGCGATTGCCGCACGCCCGACGGCCACGGCAGACCCCATGAGGCCCGCTGCCCCATGCTCTGGGGCGACGCGCAGGACGCTGACCTGCTGGCGTACTATCGGGCGCTGGGGCGGATGCGGCGGGAGCATCCGGTGCTCTGGCGCGGGGCGCACCAGACGCTGGCTGTGGATAGCCCGCCGGGGACGTGGGCCTACGCCCGCGCCGACGGCGACGATCGGATCATCGTGATCCTCAACGCGGGCGACACGCCGGCGGAAGTTGCCGTGCCGGTCGCGGGCCTGGGGCTGGCGGATGGGACGCGCCTGCGGAACCTGCTGGGCGAGGAGGTGTACGCCGTCGCGGGGGGTCAGGTGAAGGTGGGCCTGGGGCCGGTGGCGGGGGTGGCGTTGGGGGCATGAAGCGACCTATCCTTTGTCGCACGCGGAACGCCGTGGACGACGGCGGCAATACCGCCGATGACAACGTACCTCACATCATGTCTTTGAAAGGACGCGAACACGCCCTTCAATTGGTTGAGCATCTTTTTGCTCCATGATCTTGGGATTCGCGGCGAGGGCTAAATCGGTGAACCAACACAGCAAATCCAGACGCTCCTGCACCGAGAGCGAGCGGAACCAGCGCGCTTTCGCTTCTGGAGTTTCATCCTGCCAAGTGTGGGAAATCCCTTTGCCCTTTTGCATGAGAACCACCACCTTCGCACGCACAGATGGGTACGCGGGTTGATTGTATCGCACACGTGGCGCGATGTCAACGGCAGCACGAGGCGGATTTGGCCGCATCGCGCCCGCGCCACCGAAAGACGAGAGAACCGAGCCATAAGAGGAGGAGTTGGAAATGAAGAGACGTTTGTCTATCCTATCCCTGTTGTTGATTCTCACCATGCTCCTGGGCGCGTGCGGGACGAAGGCCACACCCACGCCCACGACCGCGCCGACCCAGCCGCCGGCCACGGCCGTGCCGCCGACCGCCACGCCGGCGCCGGAGCCGCTCTACCTGGCCATCATCTGGCATCAGCACCAGCCGCTGTACTACAAGGACCAGGCGGCCAACATGTACATGAAGCCCTGGGTGCGCGTCCACGCCACCAAGGACTACGTGGACATGGCGGCCATGCTGGAGCAGTATCCCAACATCCACGTTACGTTCAACCTCACGCCCACGCTCATTCGGCAGTTGGACGACATCGCGGCGGGCGCCAAGGACAAATACTGGGTCATCGCCGAGAAGCCCGCGGACCAGTTGACCGTGGAAGACAAGAAGTTCATGCTTCAGCGGTTCTTTGACATCAACCGCAAGATCATCGCCCGCTTCCCGCGCTATCAGCAGTTGCTGGACGACCGCGGCACCGACCTCAGCGACACGGGGCTGGAGGCCACCATCGCCCGCTGGACCGACGCCGAGTGGCGCGACTTGCAGGTGCTGTTCAACCTGGCATGGACCGATCCCGACTGGCTGGCGCAGGAGCCGCTGAAGTCGCTCAACCAGAAGGCGGCCAATTTCTCCGAGGACGACAAGAAGATTCTGTTCGCCGAGCACCTGCGCCTGGTCAAGGAGGTCATCCCCATCCACAAGAAACTGCAGGAGGCCGGGCAGATTGAGATCACCATGACCCCCTACGCCCACCCGATCCTGCCGCTCCTGGTGGACACCAACCTGGCGCTCCAGGCCGCGCCCAAGTTGCCGCTGCCGACTCGCTTCACGTGGGGCCAGGACGCCGTGGCCCAGTTGGCGAAGGGGATTGAACTGTACGAGGCGCACTTCGGGCGGCCGCCCGCCGGAATGTGGCCTGCGGAAGGCTCGGTCGCCCAGGAGATCGTGGGCATCGTGGCCAATGGCGGCATCAAGTGGATGGCCTCGGACGAGGGCGTGCTGGCCCGCTCGCTGGGCAACCCCGGCTTCAATCGCAATTCCGCCGAGGTCGTTACCGACGCCGATGACCTGTACCGGCCGTACTACGTAACGTCGGGCGACAAGCCGCCGGTGCTCATGGTCTTCCGCGACGTGGTCCTCTCGGACAAGGTGGGCTTCACCTACTCGGGGTCGTCGGGCAAGGCCGCGGCGCAGGACTTCATGAACCGCCTGCGCAACATCGCCGCGCGACTGAAGGAGGAGGGCAAGCCCGGCCCGCACCTGGTAACCGTCATCCTGGACGGCGAAAACGCCTGGGAGTACTACCCCAACGACGGCAAGGAGTTCCTGCACACCCTGTACCAACTCCTGAGCGAGGCGACGGACATCAAGACCGTTACGCCGTCGGAGTACATGAAGATGTATCCCGACCAGCGCAAGATTGAAAAACTGTGGGCGGGGTCGTGGATCAGCGCCGATTTCACCACGTGGATCGGCGAAGAGGAAGAGAACCTCGCCTGGGATTACCTGGGCAAGGTGCGCGCCGACCTGCAGAAGTACATCAGCGGCGTGCGCCAGACGACGCCGGACAAACTGGCGCGGGCGCTGGACTTCATGTACGCCGCCGAAGGGTCCGACTGGTTCTGGTGGTACGGCGCGGACCAGAGCAGCGGCGACGACGCGGGGTTTGACGAGATGTTCCGCCGCACGCTGATGGACGTGTACAACGCCGTGGACGCGACGCCGCCCGACTTCCTGTACGTGCCCATCATCGCGAAGCCGCCCCAGCCGCCCACGAAGGGGGTGGAGGGCCTGTTCACGCCGCTGGTGGACGGCAAGGCGGGCAAGGAGGAATGGGCCACCGCGGGCTACTACGCGGTCGTGGCCGGGGCCATGGCGCGCGCTAAAGATGTCATCACCGACCTCTACTACGGGTTTGACGCCAAGAACATCTACATCCGCCTGGACGCGAAGGCCGATTGGGCCTCGCTGAGTCCGGATACGTATGTGGGCATCTACCTTTCGGCGCCGGGGGCCGCTGCGTTCAACAGTTTCTCGCGCTACGGCGCGAAGCAGGAGCCGCGCACGCTTCTGGGCTTTGGCGCGGCCTACGAACTGGCGGCGCGCTTCAAGGATGGCCAACTGGCGGGCACGCTGTCCAGGGCGAAGGGCGACAACACTTGGGAGTCGCCGAAGGACCTGACGACCCTCGCCAGCCAGGGCGGCGTGCTGGAGATCGCCGTCCCCTACGACCTGCTGGGCAAGTTTGACGCCGGCGATGTCATCAACTTCCGCGTGGTTGTCTCACTCAACGGCGCCGACGCGCAGATTGTGCCGTCCGAGGGCGTGGCCAAGGTTGTCGTGCCCGATCTGGGGCTGGTAACCAATGTGCTGGAGGTGGAAGACCCGACCGGCGACGACCACGGCCCCGGCACCTACACCTACGCCACCGACCCCGTGTTCGGGCCGGGCGCCTTTGACGTCAAGAAGTTCACGGTGGGGTACGACGACAAAAACATCGTCTTCAAGTTTGAGATGAACGGTCCGGTGGAGAACGTGTGGGGTTCGCCCAACGGCCTGTCGGTGCAGACGTTTGACATCTACGTGGACAAGGACGGCAAGGCCGGCTCTGGCGCGAGGCTGTTGTTGCCCGGGCGCAACGCCGCGGTCTCTGCCGACGAGGCGTGGGATTTCGTCGTCTGGGCCGAGGGCTGGACGCCCGGCATCTACAAGGCGGGCGCCGACGGCAAGCCGGAGAAGATAGACGGGGCGCAGTTCCAGATTCTGGCCGACCCGGCGCAGCGCAAGGTTACCATCCGCGTGCCCAAGGCCATCCTGGGCGATGACCCCCAGAACTGGCGCTTCCTGGCGGTCGTGTGCGGGCAGGAAGGCTATCCGGCCACGGGCGTGTGGCGCATCCGCGACGTGAACCCGAAGGCCGAGCAGTGGCGCTTCGGCGGCGGGCCGCAGGACACCAACCACACGCGCATCATGGACGTGGTGTGGCCGGCCGACGCCAAGCCGACGCAGGAGGAGATGCTGAGCGCCTACAAGCCGAGCACCGAGACCAACATGGACAAACTCGGCCCCGATGATTTCGCGCAGTTGAAGATGCTCAGCGCCAAGTAGGCAGTTGGGTACGAAAACACCAGACCCTTGAGGGCGCCAAGCCCTCAAGGGTCTGGTGAAAGCGCGCAGGAGCGGGGACTACAGCATCCAGTCCAGGCCCAGCCGCTCCAGGGTCTCGCGTTTCGGGAGGCCGGTGTTCAGGTCCCAGCCCATGGACTCAAAGTAACTGTCCAGGTTCTTCTTCAGATCCACGACCTCGCCTTCGCCCCGCCCATCGGGAGCCGGCTCCTTGAGGAACCGCTCGGGCAGGGTGTCGTCCTTGCGGTCAAACCCGAAGCGGGCGTTGAGTTGGCGCTCCATGTTGATGACCCGCTCGGCCGCCTTGAGCAACTCGTCTTTGGAGATGGTTCGCCCCACCGCCGCGGAAGCCAGTTTCGCCCACGTGGAAGCCTTGATGGCCAGGGTGATGGAGGCGAACAGGCAGACGCCGAGCATGTTGGTGGCCATGGACAGTTCCTGGAAGGGCTTCACCCACCCCTTGTTGCCGTCTTCCAGGTAGTTGATGTCGCCGGTGATGCCCAGTTCCTCGTCGCGGTAGCCGAAGGCGTCAATGGCCGATGCATAGGGGCGCAGGTGATCGGCGCCGCGGGCCGAGGTGGCATGGACGATGGACTCGCCCTTGCTGGCGCGCACGCCGTCGGCGGCCATCTCCAGGCCCTTCACGTGCATGGCGGCCTTCTCGGCGCCGCGCCCGAGTTTCTCAGCGGCCCGCTTCACGCCGTGGGCCAGCAGGTCGCCGATGCCCTCGCGGTGGGCGATCTTCTTCACGAGTTCCACCACCGCGTCGCCATTGCCCCAGGTGAGGTCCAGCCCGCCGGTCTGCTCCTTGGTCAGCAGGCCCATCTCGTACCATTCCATGGCGGTCGCGATGACCTGGCCCGTGGAGATGACGTCAAGCCCGAAGTTGTTGGCCAGGTGGTTGGCCGCGGCGACGGCGTTCAGGTCGGTAACGAAGCACTTGCTGCCAAAGGCCGCGACCGCCTCGTATTCGGGGCCGCCGCCTTCCAGCCCCGCGTACTTGCCGCTCTTGATCTTGGTGTGGCGGCCGCAGGCGATGGGGCACCCGAAGCAGGCGTAGGGCTTGACCTCCAGCGTCTCGTGGTACGCCTTGTAGGTCAGGAGGTCCTTGGACTGGGGGAAGGTGGTGCGCTGCCAGTTGCGGGTGGGCAGGATTCCCAGCGCGTCAATCGCATCGTAGAACGAGGGCGTGCCGTAGGGCCGCAACTCATCGCGGACGAACGCCTCGGCGAACAGTTCCTCTCGCGCAGCCGCTGCGGCTTCCTTGAGCGCGTCGGGGCTGGCGATGGGCAGCGGCTGGGTCCCATGCACGGCGATGGCCTTCAGGTTCTTGGCCCCCATCACGGCCCCTGGCCCGCCGCGCCCGAAGGCCCGATGCTTGTCCGTCATGATGTTCGCAAACAGGACGCCCTTCTCACCCGCCGGGCCGATGGACGCAATCTGCAGCCCCTGGACGCCGACCTCTTTCTTGATCGCGTCCTCGGTCTCCTTGACGCCCTGGCCCCAGAGCGCCGACGCGTCGCGGATTTGCACCTTGTCGTCCTGGATCAGCAGGTACACGGGCTTGTCGGCCTTGCCGGTGATCACCAGCAAGTCCCATCCTGCGCGCTTGAGCGCCGGGGCGAAGTGCCCGCCGGCGTTGGCCGCGCCCAGGGTCCCTGTGGCCGGCGAGCGGAAGATCACGCAGGCCCGCCCGCTGCAGGGGGCTGCTGTGCCGGTCAGCGGGCCGGTGGCGAAGATCATCGGCTGTTCGGGGGCCAGACCGTCGCGGTCCACGTGCACCATGTCCCAGAAAAGCCGAATGGCCACACCCTCGCCGCCCAGGTAGTCCCGATACCACTCGGCCGGGATGTTCTGCACGGCTGTGGTGCGGTCCGTGAGATTGACAAACAACGCGCGACCTGTGTAACCCTTCATGGTACTTTACCTCCGTTGGTAGTGGTAGACTGCCCTTGTCAATGTGAAACGCGTGGCGTGGTGGAGTCTTGGAGCCGCTTACCGCGTGTTTCTGTGGCCGATCACCCCCTTTCGGTCAACGTGAGGTGTGGCAGACGAAAACGAGAATGGAGAAACGATCGTGTGTTCCATCACAATTATAACTGGGAAATTCCTTTTTGCAAATCGCGTGCTATTGTTGAGTTGCAGGTGCGAAGTAGGGAGCGTAGGGCAGTTCCCATACCTGCCCCTGGCCCGCGGCGGCTACGGAGAGCCGCCTCACGAACTTGTGTTGGCGGTAAGGTGCGACGCACTTCCGGAAGTGCGTCGCACCTGATACCTGCCCCTGGCCCGCGGCGGCTACGGCAGGCCCCCGCGCGTGAAGACCCCAAGGGTCTCCGAGACCCTTGGGGTCTATTCTCTTTTCCATTCGTGTGGATTCGTGTTATTCGTGGATAGCGAGCGTAGGGCAGGTT
>Ga0067045_1002996_pt1 | contig 33974 bp, 55 predicted proteins | sample TerdegcTABiofilm_FD_59184 | JGI IMG/M metagenome (GOLD analysis project Ga0067045, IMG submission 59184) | Combined Assembly of (Gp0054472, Gp0054536) Wastewater bioreactor microbial communities from Singapore -Terephthalate degrading...
CCGGGGAGTATATCATCCAGGCCAACGGCTACGGGGTCACCCTGTTTGACGGGACCTCGTGGACCCTGTTCAGCAACGCCACCCTGCCGGGCATGACCCCGGACGGCGCAGATGATTTCTTCGGTCCGATCCTCTACAATCCGGCGACCCGGATGATCATTGCAGGGCATCACGATGTCGGCTCTTGGAGCGGCCTCGTCATGTTCTCCCGCGACGGGTACATCAGGCAGAGCAGCTACATCGTCGGCACGGCTGACGGCCCGGGATGGGACTGGAGCACCGTTGCCCCTCTCGTGGTCGGGTATACGGACTATGCCGCCTCGCTGGCCTTCGATCCGGACGATGATTCCCTGTACGCCTTCTGGACGAATCAGTTCGGAACGGAGTTGTCAATTAAGTGGGACAAGGCTCTTGCCGAGATCGACCTGTCAAGCTACCTGCTCCGGGGTTCGCCCGTCGAGCGGTATTCCACCATCGACCCGCACACGGGCGCATGGGACGCGGGACTGTCTTTCGAGGTCTCGCACGGGCACCTGTTCGACGCCAGCAACGGGGCAAGCCTGCTGCGGTCCTACTTGGCGAAGGGGCGACGGATCGAACAGCAATTCGGGGAGATGATCTCCGGATCCCCGGTCTGGGAAACGGCCCGGGTGTTCACGGTCAGCGACGATGGAGAAATGGTCTACGAGCGCGGACAGTATCCGACCATGCAGGTCGAGTGTGAAACGCCCCGGCGACGGTGGAGCCAGATCCACATTGTCGCCTCGGAGGCGTTCAGCGGCTACCCGGAGGACATCATCACCGACCTGCTCGAGGACTACGCGGGGATCGACTCGGCAGACATCGACCTCGGAGAATGGGACGGCCGCGCGGAAATCGAATACCAATTCGTTGACGTGATGCTCGGGGATGCTGTGAACCAGATCGCCTACCACTTCGGGTATGCAATCAGGGACGGGGCTGACGGCACGATTCAGGCGGTCAAGATCACCGACGCGGGAACGGTGACCCGGGCATACTCGGACAATTCAAAACTGCTCCGGGCCACGCCGCGCAACCGTCATTCCAGCTTCGTGAACCGCTGGACCGTGCAATGCGAAGAACGGACCTTCACGGAACTGCTCATGCAGGAAACGCTGGCGGCAGAGCTGATGGCCAGCCACAGGTGGAACACGGGGTCGAAAGTCTACAGGGTCCACTACACGCAGGGGGAAAAGATTTTCCGCAACCCGCGCCTCGAGGTCCTGGCAAGCGTATCCTCGCTGGCGTTCCAGTTGGCGGGCTCCTGCTCGGAAACCCTGCTCGACAACTCGCACGACGAGGCCGATCAGACGCTATGGGATACCTTCTGCGAGGTAGAGGTAGATTCGCCGGACCTGACGCCCGCCTTCGCTGCGGCATTGGCGGCACTCGTCGCCGCCTACTGGCTGCCGGACTGGGCGCCTGGAGGCACGGGCGGCCCCACCTACCCGACGGGCAAGTATGTTGCTTTGGCTGCCATCTTCATCGCCCTCAACATTCTGGGCGCCACTGGGAATTTCCTGTACCGCATTTATGGCCAGCCGGTGGTAAAGGTTCGCCGGACAGTCCAGGCACAGGCCGACGATACCGATGCCCAGGTCCAGATGGGACAGGTCATTGCCGACGCGCCCTTCGTGGACCCGCTTTGCGGAAGCCCGTCGGAGTGCCAGACGGTTGCCGATTTCCTCAAGATGGTTGGCATGGCCGAGCGCAAGCGGTGGTCTGCCGAGCGGGTCGCCGATCTCCACGACGAGGAAGGCGACACGATCTCCGTGGTCCACCCGTTTAGCGGCCAGGCGTTGCCCGTGTTCCTTACAGACTTGAAAACGACGTTCCTGATGCCCGAGGGCGACACCGGCGCCGGCGGGATCACGCAGGAAATCGAGGGGTGGAGAGTATGAGCAGGCGGATCCTGCGCGACGGGATGAAGCGGGAGGCCCGGCACACGCCGAGGCCGTTCAACGGCCAGATATACGACATCCCCTCCACGGAGTATTGCCGGGTGATCGTGCAGGGGTCCGTGAACCCGGTGGTCGCGTGGTTCTCCCGCAACGGCCATCATCGCCCGGCTGAAATGAAAGTGGGCAACGCGGTCCTATGCCAGTACAAGCTCGGCAACAGGGGCCAGATCGAGGTGATCGGCAACGGGACGGTGATCCCCACGCCGATTGCAGGGCAACCGGAACCAACCATCCCCGTGGGCGCGGACGCGATCCTGTCGGGACTTCAAGTGTTAGCGATACCAGAAATTTAAGGAGGAAAGATAGATGGCAGAAAATGTGGTAGTGGCAAAGGCGATCTTAACAGGGGCTCTTGATGATATACAGGCGAACGATTGTTTCCTGAAACTGTTTGCAAATAACTACACCCCGACTCAGGCAATGGTCCCCGGTGATTTCACCGAGGCCGTGGGCGGGGGATATGCCCACAAGTGGGTTAAGGGGAAGACGACCCCGGCGGCGGCTCAGATCGAGGGGCTTTCGCGGGCGGCGGCTTGCGTGGTGACATGGACAGGTCACGGCATGACGACAGGAGACAAGGTGACGTTTGCCGATATCACGCAGGAAGATTGGACGGCCTTAAACGCGGAACACGTGATCACTTACATCGATGCCAATTCCTTTTCAATCGCGGTGAATACATCGGCCTACGCTAGCGACTATGTGCCGGGAACCGATGCCGGAACAGTGGTGGAAACAACGCCTTGCGCGTGGACGGAGGAATTTGCAAACACGCCTCCCGACATCATCATGGCGGAGCAGACGTTTACGTTTAGCGGTGTTTTGACCACGAACACTACCATCTACGGCTGGTACTTAATCAAACAGGATTTGAGCGCTGTTTATGCCGCAAAGAAGCTCGACACGGCTTACACACCGGCGAGTGGCGGCGGAACATTGAAGTTTACGCCTCGCGTTCAGGCGGGCAACGGGACGCCCGAGTAAAGGAGAATCTACATGGCGAATTACTACGTCGATCTTGCGCTTGGCAACGATGCGAACGACGGCCTCGGCCCCTATAAGGCAGCCTTCACTTCGGGCGGCACTTACGAGATCCAGGTGGGAGATACCGTCGTGGATGACACCACGGCTGCCACGGCCAAGGTCGTGTACATCGTCCACTCGAGCGGTTCGTGGGCTGGCGGGGATGAGGCCGGGACGCTTTACGTCGGGACTCCCAGCGGGGCCTTCACGGCAAGCGGGACGATCAGCGTCGGGGCGAACTCCAACGTGGCAACCCTGACAGCCGACTTTGCGATCAGCTCAAAGCTGACGATTGCAGCCCTGTCCTCCATATCCGCAGGGGATCATATCCGGGTCAAGAAGATGCCGGCGGCCTCGGCGATGGGCGTGAACGTAACCTTTACGGATAAAAGCGACTCCCTGACTCTTGCGTCGGCGCTGACGGCTACCATTGACAACTGCGAAAGCGCATGGACCCAATCTGCCAACATCACGGCAACTGCTGATACCACATATAAAAAAGAAGGCTCCAAATCTTGCAAGTTGGTTCCCGCGTCGGCATTTGCAACGGGGAAGATGGCGTACTTTACCCTTGCCTCCCCTATAAACCTTTCATCCTATCAAAACGTGAGTCTCTGGGTGAAAGTAACGGCCGACGTGGCAGCCGGTGTCTACCAGCTCTGCTTGTGCTCGGACAATACAGGTGACACTCCCGTGGATCAACTCACCCTTCCAGCCCTTGCGTATGATGTGAGTGACTCGGGTTTAAGCTGGCAAAAGGTACTTTTGAAAAAAGGATCGGCACTCGGCGCCTCCATCGCCAGCATTGCCCTTTACGCACTCAGCGATCCGGGCACAACGCAAATCTATTTGGATCATATTATTGCCTGCAACAATTTCAGCTTAGACAGCGCCATCGGGAAGAATGATGATGAATGGCACGGGATCAACACGATAGACGGCACAACGGTTAAGCTATTTGACGAATATCGTGGAACCACAGAAACGGTTGCAGGATACCATTTGTTTGACTGGAGTCTCAAGGGGTACCCGACAGGCCAAAGCACTGCCGTTATGTCTGCGGGGGACGCTGGCTCAAGCGGAAGCCCGATAAAGATATATGGTGGCTGGAATTTCAGCACAAACGAGCGCGACGGCTATACGGGGGTCATGGCCCCGGGGACGTTGGGATACTTGTTCAGTTCCAGCGTTAGCAGTTATGTGAACGTCTTTGGTTTTATTTTTTATCAGGGATTTCGACATATCCATAACACCTATACAGGGGGAGAGTACGGGGATATTCTCAGTATTGCCCCTGGCGGTCATGCCATTTATTCTGAAAGCACTTATTCCCTTAGCGGGAAGATAATTTCCACGCGCGGGGATCTCAGCTCCCAAACACCTTTCTACATAGGATTTGCAGCAGGCGGCATAGATATAACCGCGACAATCAAGCTGATCAACGCTGAAAGCACAAGCACAGTTGGGGCTTTTGTTCTGGCAGGCCCGACTACGGGCGCGGCAGATGTGCGCGCTGGAAATGCGACCATTACTGGAGTGCTGGGGGCTGCATCATACACCCTGTTGCGTTTATCAAATTGCAATTCGGTGTTTCTGAAAAAAATTGACATTGATCAAGGATATGTTTTTTGCCTCAAAAATTGCGGCAGGATTGAGGTTGATGAGGTTACAGGGGATGGTGGAGTTGCACGGCTTGTTTATTTTTTCGACTATGCCGGTGTCGGCATTTTGCGGGTGGGAAGGTGGAGCCATATCAACGGGACGGAAACATACGCCAATGTCGTAAGAGATGATGCTCAGGGGTGGCGCGGAGCGACCATGCTCTCACGATATGTCATAGAAAATTTCAATAGTGACTCGACTAAATTTGTTGGTGCGCAGGGAGGCGGCGGCTTCGGGGATCATGTCTCCCTCGGTTACGCGAGTGATTGGGGCTACGGAGGGACCGGAAAATCCCTTGTGCTCGACCCGTGGAATAAATACTGGACATGGTCTCCGCTCTACTACGATTTCTACATTCCTGCCGATACGAGTAAGACCTACAAGCTATCCATGCAGGTCAAGAAATCTTCCAGCGGGGCCAACTGCACCCTGTCTGTCACCATGCACGGCTGCGGCATGACTCTGGTCGAGAATGAGTCTGTGTCCCTGACCGATTCGTGGGCGGAGTTTCAATCGGCATCCTTCACCACAACGTACAAGGGGATGATCCATGTGATCTTAAAAGCACTCGACGGCTCGACAACGGGCGACATCGGAATTGACGCGATCAAGCTGGTCGAGGTGGTGTGATGGCTGACTCGACGGGAACATTCGGCCAGTCTTTCATGGGCGGCGTATTTCTGGTCATCGACCCCGACGATCAGGGCACAAACGATTTCGGCCTGTCGTTCATGGGCGGGGTTTTTCTGGTCCTTGAAAAGACCAGCGACCTTCCGGTCTACGATGACGGCACCAGCGACGGCGGTTTCGTTTTCGGCGGCGAGGTGGTCGAGGTATCCACGTCCAACTACGCGGACGGCACGCCGGTCGGCGGGATCGTCCTGGGCGGCCCGGCGACGGCCACCGAGGAGCCCTGGGAGGTCCATCAGGTCGACGGGGCCTGCGTGGGCGGGATCGTCTTCGGCGGCGAGGTCGAGGAGCGCTGGTACAACCCCTGGGCCGTGGCCGTCAAGGGCGGCACCTACCGGATCGGCGGCGCCCTCTACACCCTGGCCGAGGGGATGTCCTATCCCGGCCTGGGAACCATCGCGGCCATCGTGGCCGTCGGCACGCCCCCGGCAACGGCGGGCCGCTACCGATACGATCTTTTGAGCATCGACGCGGCGGGCACGATCACGGTCACGGCCGGCACCGAGGCTGCCACGCCAGTCATGCCCTCGACTCCCGCGAACCAGATCAAGCTCGACCACGTCCTGCGCTACTACGGCCAGACGTCCATCATTCAGGCAGATATCGGGAAGATATGGCAGGCCCCGGTGCTCACTACCCTGACAGCCAGCGTGGACGATGACGAGCTGGAGTGGGCCGAGACGGACACGGACATTACGATCACCTGCCGGGACCAGTACGGGCAGCTCTACACGGGCGGGAAGGTCGTCAACGCCTCGATCACCACGGGCAACGGGACGATCAGCCCGGCCTCGCGGTCCGGTTCGGCCTCGTCCTTCGTCTATACCTACACACGCGACGGCGAAGTGACCGACGAGAGCCCCGTAATCACCTTCAGTTCCCCCACGGGCCCCTTCACGACGGCCTTCGTGCGGCTCCTGGACTCCGACGGGGATCTGATGACGTGATGTCCTCGATCATGGCTTCCTCCCTACCGGCAGGACTGTGCAGGTCTTCGCTTCGGTATCTACCTCAACGCGCAGATATTCGCCGTATTCAAACCACGTCCTGCACAATTCGTGGATTTTTACTCGGCGTCTCTCGCGAACGTCAGACAGTTCATCGGAATCAAGGCCGCCTACAACTATTTCGCTAACGACATCCTCGATTGATTCATAAACTCCATCCGGGTCTTTCATGGTAATTGTGAATTTCATCCCTCTCCCTCCATCTCCATCACAGCGTTATCAAACTCCATCCTCAATGACCGCTTGGAAAACCTCGCCGCGACCATCAAGACCTTGATCCCTCTGGCCCGGAGCTTGCGGGCCATGTCGGCGTTTTCGTCCTGGGCGTCGGTGAGAAAGTAGCCCATGGGCTCTGTAGTGGCGCTCCCGATGTTGTGCCCCTCAAGCCGGAGCTTCCTGATTATAGCCTGCACCCGACGCGGCTTCAACCCCGTGCGCCTCTCGATGATAGTGGACGAGACGGCGGCCTGCCGACCTTCGCGCAGCATCGACAGGGCCGCAGCCTCGTCATCAAGGAGGTGGGGGGAGTCGAAATTTAGCAGGGCTTGTTCCATTACGCGATAACCTGGAACCCCGTTGTTTCCTTCTGGAGCCACGTCTTGATTCTCTGCATGGCCTCAAGTTCCCACGCCTTGCCGTCGGCCTCGAAAAGAGCGCAGGCCGGAGGCTGGCCGCTGCCCTGCTGCCTCATCCGGAAAACAAAAGAAGAGGCGGGCTGCTCGATCTCCATGAACGTCCGGTAAGGACAAAGGGTGATTGGCGAAGGCACAGCCACCTGTTTGGCCATGGAGATCCCCGTCTTTGCCGTGACGGCCTGGGTCTTCCCGTCGTCCGAGAAATTCGTCACCGTCTCGTCCTTGAGGTTCCCGACGACCCTGAGGATGGTCGCCGTCATATCATCCTGAACAAAGCCCGCCTGGATGTTGATGATGAAGCTCTCAAGGTCCATCCAATTCCCAAATCTGAATGTCGGGTTTGCGTACTTCGCGTGGACGTAGCAGTCCCGGTTTCGGAAAGCGCCGGCGATCTTCCCGATGAGCACGACATCCTTCTCGCTGACGACGTGGATCATTGCCTTGTCGGGTCCGATGCCGTCGATTCCCGCGATGAAATCAACGATTCCGGTTAGCGTGTTGATGTTCAGCGCATCCGGCATGGGATCGTAGACGGGATGAATGCTCTTGGACGAGTAATCCCTTCCCCCGATGTTGAGCACTGCCGGAGCGCTCAGTTCACAGACTTTCTCGATGAAGCTGCGGTCGATCAAGGCTTCTCACCCCCTTTCAGGATTTTGAAGTTGTCCCCTTTCTTGGGGAAGAGGTTCATCTGGTTGATGTCCATCTCGCAGGCCATGCCCTTGCCGGTCGCATCCGTGCCGAGGAACACCTGCGTCTTGAAGGCGGAGACGGGCGCCAGCTTTGGAACGACATCGACGCTGACAGCGCCCATGTCCCGTTTTTCCGTGGGCTTGAACGTGACCTTCAGGGTGACGCTCCGCTCCTTCCGGGCGTCCGTGTTCACGTCCAGGATGTTGTTGATGACCTGCTGCAGGGCGATGTCGAATCGCTCGATTGCCGCCCCGCCGCCTACCGTTGCCAAACTGACTTTTTCCTGATCCACGTATTCCTCCTTTACTTTGGTTTGTTCTCGCACGCCTTCTTGCACCTTCTACACACGCTCTCCCTCACTATCGCCCACGTCCCGGCAGGGTGAAGGCACTCGATGAAGCCGGGGGGAAGGTCAGCGCCTTCCTGCGGCGACAACCTTTTCGCAGTAGACCTCGATTCCGGGGATGTTGCACCGCTCCTTGAGCCTTCCAACGATAACGCCGATTGCTTTTTCATCGGGCACCATGTACTCCCTGGGGATCTTGTTGGGGTTCGTGATTCGGAATTTCCAGTTGTCCCGGTAGCTGATTCCCTGCACCTTCGGGGTGGCCTTCGGGAGCACCACGGGCGGCACATAGGCGGGCTTCTCGTCAAGGATGGCCTCGGCCTCGTCCTTCTGGCCGTTCTTCTCGGCCTCGATGGCAGCGGCGAGGCGGGCCTCTTCCTCGCGCTTGCGGGCCTCTTCGCGGAGCCTCGCCTCTTCCTCACGCCGGATGCGCTCCTGCTCAGCGTCCCACTTTGCCAGTTGGGGCTTGAGGTAGTCCTCAGCCTGCCGCAGCGGGGCGTCTGCTGCCCGCTCCTGGTCGAGCACTTCCTTTTTGGCCGCGTCCATCTTCTGCTTGATGGGCTTGAAGGTGTCCTCGATCTTGCGCCGAATCCCCTTGATGGTGATGAGCAATTCGGCAGCGGCGGCGTAGGATGCGTTATCGGTCACGACGATGGCGCGGGCTTGGTCAGGCACCGCAAGGGCCGTCGTCGTCACTTCCTGAACCTCGGGGGTTAGAACGCGGGATGCTTCCATTATTTCCCTCCATGATTTTTTCGCCAGTTATGGATTGCCAGGGCCGCAAGGAAAATGCCCTCGTCGGCCCGGTCCTTGTACTCCTTGACCTTGTAGGTGCCGTCGCCGGGAAGGTTCACGGCGAAACGCTTGTAGAGTGCGCCGGGATGCTGAACCTGATCGAGCAATAGCACCTTGTATCCGGCCAGCTGGATCGCGGTCCAATCGGACAGGCTCCCGCTCTTAATGTCGATGATGCAGTCGCCTATGGCGGGCAAGTTCCCTATTTTGTCAGGCTGTCCCGTCAATCCAAGCCGCTCACTTGTAAGGCGCAATTCAGAATCAAAGACCTGAAAGCCTGTCTCCTGCTTAAACTTCTTCCACCCCTCGACGTAGGGAACGAGGGCTGGATCGAGGCTGTCCTCGTCCAACTCGCCCATGTCATAGTAATGGCAGGCCGTGTGGACGTGTTTTCCCCGCGTGGCCCCGTACTCATCGAACCACGTCCGGTCTATCAGGCCCGCCTCGGCCAATAACTCGGTGACTCGGATCATCACTCCTCCGGTACGTCGATTTCCAGGGTGACGATGTCACGCCCGAACTTGCCCGTGTTGAAGCCAATCTTGACCTTCGCCCCGGAGTCCTTCGCCTTCTGTGCCTCGGCAGCGATGGTGTCCGAGAAAGTGTTGTAGCGGACATCGTTGGCATCCACGATGGTGTGCCGCGTGTACTTCTTGCCGTTCTTCTCGCCCGCGTCATGGAAGATGCTCTTGACGAGGACGGTGATGGACTCGGCGGCCTGGGGGACGTCCTTCTTCTCTGCCGCTGCCTTCTTCTGTGGCTCCTTGAGGGCGGCCTTCTGTTCCCCGTTCTCCTGCCGCAACTCCTCGGGCAGGTCCTCGAGATCCTGGTCAAACACATCGGAGGCCGCCGTTACCGTCAGCGTCAGGTCGATCTGAGCCCGCTTCTTCGCCATCTTCAGGATGGTGTTGGCAACGTCGGCGGGGTTGGTGCGGATCTGCTTCTGCTGGTAGTTGGGGTTGTTCCCCGATCCCCGCTTCCAGACGATGCGCTTGCGATCATCGGGCGTCTCGTTGAACTCCTCGTCACAGACTGGCCGGCGCCACTTGTATTTCTCCTCATCGGACGAGCACTCCCCGACGCCGACGCCGAGCAGGGCGCCCGTCTTCTGGTCAAACCCCTTTGCCTTGACGCGATAGTGGGCCGTCTCGTAATTCGACAGATCCTCCGTCTCGGGCTCGACTCCGATGCGGAACGTCGAGAGGATCTTCTCTGCCCCGGCCTTGTAGAGGGTCGGCTTCGGGGTGCCGGGGATGACCCCATAGTGAACGTCCTTCTTCATCACGGCCTGCATGACCTCTTGAATGAGGTTCACCTGGGCCCTGATCTGCACGGCCGTCAAGGGTGTCGATTCCCTCACGGCGACATCGTAGACTTCATTCTGCATTCTCCCTTACCTCCTTGGCTTTTCTCTTCCTGCTGCCGACTCTCGTCAGCGTGAACCCTTTCTTTGCCGCCTTGATGATCTCCCGCGCCTCGTCAACGGTGAGATCGGAAAATGCCGCGATCAGGCGGGCCTTCTTGTCCCAAAATTTTAACTTCATGCTCCCTCCACCACTACCGGCTTTTGACTCTTAATTAACTGCCCCCGGTCGTCCTCTACCAACCAGACGGACCCCTTGCCGTTCCCGTTGCGTGCCTGCTCGACCAATTTCCCGCAGAACGGTATCCTTTTTCGCTCGTGCAGCGCGATGGCCATGACGCGGCGGTGCAGGTGCTTCACCATTTCATCGGGCACCAGCTCGTAGGTGCCGGGAAGGCTCACGGCTTGGCCGTTCCACATGAGCGTGATCGGTTCGATGTCCAGGTTGATGATGAGGTTCGGTGTCATCACAGCCTCCCTTTGTCCACGAAAAAGTCTCCCAGCCTGCAATCGGGCCAGAACTGCCGATGGATGCAGAATCCCCACGGGTCTTTCCAGGCGCACCTCGGATCGCAGCGGTCGGGCAGCTCGTCAAAGACCTCGCGGTGGTAGTCCTCCACGGCGTGCTGCATCTCAAGTTGATCCTCGCGCCAGTGCTGGTCGGCATCGGCTGTCTGATAGGCGTTCATCGGCTCACCTCGTCATCCAGATAAACACTGCTACCCCCACGGCCAGCGCGAGGAATGTGTAGGCGCTAAGGATGGCTCTCATCCAATCGCCTCCATCACGATCTGCAACGCGATAATGATAATCCACAGCGCCGGGGCCAGCAGCAGCCCGCACAGCGCGGCGAGGGCGATCTCAGAGTTGGTAAGGTAGTCGCTGATCCTCATGGCTTACCTCCTCCGCAATTTCCTGTTGGAATGTATAACGGCCTTGACAATCCACAGAATCCCCGGCGGTTCTTTTTTTCTCTCTTCCATCTGTCGCATTTCCGTCCTTCTCCCGAAAGGTATGGAGCGTGTGTCCATTCGTCGTTTTCTGGAGGCGAGAAGAGATATTCAAATTCATCGTCCACCCATTGCCACATCGCGCAGGAAGAGGCGATGCAGCAATTCCACTTGACACCAGCGCCCGGCTCATCATTTTTTATAAAGCCAGCGCTGGCGCTTCTATTGTCGGTGGAATCGGCCTCGCCCAACCGCACCATCGGACACCACAGCTTGCAGGCATCTTTTTCAGTGTGCATCACTTCACCCCCTCGGCCTTGTCATACCGTTCCATCTTGTCCAGCATCATTCTCACCAGTGCGATCCATCCGTCGTTGCGCCGGTGCCCGAACAGGCGGCAAAATCCGATCATCTCTTTATTGACATGAACGGAGCAGGTGTAATTCGCTGACTTGTCCGTCCCCGTCCCGTCGTTGCGGATGTAGATGTGGAGCATTATCGGACCTCCTTCCCCATGGCTTCCTCTGCGGCCATGATGTTCTGAATCCGCAACGCCTCTGCCCTCATCGTGGCAAGGTGCATCCGGCATGTCTCATGTCTGACGTTATCCCCCAGCGCAGGCGGCTTTAACCCCATAGCCTTGTCGCAGGCAGGGCAGCAGACACGCGGAGGACCGGCGAGAAGGCGGTTGGCGAAATCGGGCATGTTCACGGCTTCCCCCTTTCTTCCATCTCTTGAAGCAGGTCGCGGAAGGCTTCGTAGCGACCCATCAGGTACGCGGGTGTTTCGCTCGTATTGCCGAGCACGGTGGAGTGCTGATAATTCTCTTTTGCCGCGTCCCTTCTGCCCCTGACAATCGCAAGCGCCGTGGTCCACCCCTCGCCCCGGTAGTGGTCCGTAATGGGCCGCGTGATGTCCCTCAGCGCCGCGTGCTCGGCGTTGACGATGCAGTCCTTGGTGTGGTGCATTACGCCCTCCCGTATTCCTTCTTCATCTTCAGGTAAGTGGACCGGGGGCGCCCGCAGGACACGGTGCCGTCTGTGATGAGATACCGGACCTTCGTTCCGGGCTTGAACCCCGCGATCCTTCTGAGCCGCTTGGCAACCTTGCCTCTCACTTCCCTACCTTCCTTTCCCCCCGGCAGGGGGGCTGCCGGGGGTCTGGTTAAACCTTCCTACTCCGTCCGCTACTGCTTTCGGTGCCCACTCTACTTCCGCCAGCTAGAGGCGGGGTCGAGGCCCCTGTCCCTGTAGTGTCACCGTTTCGGATGCTCACCGTCGGGAGTGTTCGGGGCTGCCGTTTCGAGTGGTAAAGAACATCGTTGACGGCCCGATTATATGCATAGCTGCATATACCTTGTCAAGAAAAAAATGCGCCTATGCATATTTTCGATCAAAGGGAAAATTTCTGAAGGGGGAGATAATAGATTTTTGTAAAGTGATGCGGGGATTTGGCCGAAAAGGATATGGGATATTTTTCTTTAGGCGGTGCGCTTACTGTCTTTCCAGAGTTTCTCTTTCTGAAAGTGAAAAAGAGACTCGTCCAATTCCTTTGATGTCATGTCGTGCAACATCAAGTAAATCTTTGCTTTTTTCTCATCCTTGCAAATGAAGTATTCGGCAGGAACGTCGAAGTAGGTGGCCACCTTTTCGATGCTCTCAAGCTCCGGCTTTGTGACCGCGTTCAGCCAGCGGTTGATCGTTGACTGAGCGACGCCAGTCTTTTTCCCCAGCGCCGTGGCGTTCAGGGAATTGCGGTTCATCAGTTCGACCAATCTGCGAGCCATAGCTTCCATACATGCATAATAGCATTAGTTATTTTGCGCCGGTGGATTATGTGTAAAAAACATTTGACAGAATCTATGCATCCGTGCATATAATGGCCCCGCCATGAGAACAAAACTAATGCGAAAACTGAATAGAGACATCAGCCGCACATCCATCTATCGGGTGTCAAAGCAGATCGGACTCCAGTACACGACCCTTTTCCGCATCGTGAGGGGGCGGACATCTGGGTCGATCCCGACGTGGGAGAAAATCGCTCAATTTTACGGACACAAGTAGAGAGAAATTTTCTTCCGGTGTGGGGACACCGGAAACATGGGGCAGGAGGTAGGGGGAATTATGCTGACTGACCTCCCCATCTACAGGCACCCCATCCGGCCCGGTACGGACGAAAAGATGATCCGCGCCTGGAAGCGCAGGCACAAAATGATCGAGTGCGGCCCCTACGCCTGCACCATGACCGCGCAGGCATGCAAGGCCCGGCACAAGCGGGCGATGAAGGCGAAGAAAACAACCAAGCTCGGCACCATGCCGATCCTCAGCGACGAATGGCTGGCGCTGGCCAAGTGCAGGAAGTGCGAGGTGCTGCCATGATTGACCTGACCACTATCAACATCATCCTGATCGTGTGGACCCTAGCAATGTTTATCGTCTGGTCCTGGCTCTCAGTGGCCTCCGACGCCGACGACGAGGCCGAGAAGATGGGGAGGATCAGGAGGGTAAAATGAACCTTACCACGATCCGTAAAGCAAAGCGCGAGGCCGAGGAATTCGTCAGGCGGGCAAAGGTCGTCCTTGATGTGACGGACCCCTCGGAACCGGCGAGAAGTGCATGGATGTTCGGCACGCCCGACACAGCTGCCCTGCGCCGGCAGTCGATGGAGTTGACCAGGGCCCTGGCCGAGATGAGGAAGGCATGAGCATGGAAATAATCATTCCCGGTATTCCCGTCAGTAAAAAGCGGCCGCGTTTTTTCGTGCGGGGCAAGCACGTCGGGGCCTACAATCCCCAGGAGTCCGAGGAATCAAAAACCATGTGGCACATCGCCAAAGCCATGAACGGGCAGAAGCCGTGCGCTAATGCCGTGGCCCTCGACATGACCTTTTACATGCCTATCCCGGCCTCTCTGTCGCAGAAGAAGCGTGAGGCCCTGCTGATTATCCCCCTGCACACAAAAAAGCCCGACATCGACAACCTCATCAAACACGTTTTGGACTCGGCCAACGGGATTTTATTCGAGGATGACCGGCAGATTTGCGAGATCACGGCCCGAAAACGATACGGGGCCGAGGCGAAAACCATCGTGAAGGTGAGCACATGACCCGATCACAGAAAGCGATCGACCGCGAGCGGATGATTCAGTCTTTTGCTGAGGCGTTCCGCAAGGAACTGGCGAAGGACATCGGTTTCGACATCCGGGCCCGGATCGACCGGGAGAAGCGGGCCGAGATCCGCGGCGCCATGCTCGCCGCCGAAAGGCAGGTTTACGGGGAGATGAGAAAATGAAACGCAAGCGGACACCGCCACCGTGCCGGATGTGCTGGAACGCTCCGTGTGCCCCAAAGTCTCAAATGTGCCAGTCCTGCATTGACGAGGGCGAGAGGGATCAGGCCGAAATATCGCGGCTTATTTCCGATGGCCACACACACCATTGCGCCTGTCGCCAGGTATGGGGCGACGGGGAATGCGAGTGCGAGAAAAAGGGCATCATCCCGGGTGGCATCTCAAGGGCAATCGAGCATGTGATGGGGCACCTCGACCACCCCGGCGGACCCCTGGACCGATCGGACGTGGAGGTAGAGGACGGCAACAAGGGGCACGCCTTCGACGAGATGTGGGGAGTAACGAAACGCGGCTAGGGTAGCAACCGAAAGCCCCGGATCCTGACCGGGGCCCGCCGCTAAAATTTTCAGGGAGCCCGCAGGGGGTTCGAGAAGATCATGGCACGAGACGAACAATACAGGCTGTTATGGTCTAGCATCAGCACATCGCGGAAGATTCGCTGCGTTCGGGGTGACAAATGGTTTCGGGTTGGTTGTCATCTGGTTTACAGTTGGTTGATACCGTGGACCGACGACGACGGCAGACTGCGCGGTGAACCCCTCTGGATACTGGCAAACATCCTCCCAAATGAGGGACTGACGGTAGACGAGATTGGCTCCATGCTTTTCGAGCTTGGAAAGGTCGGCCTGATCCAGTGGTACGAGGTAGACGGAGAGCGTTTTATTCAGGTCATCGACAATGAGAATCATCAGCTAATTAGAAAAGACCGTTACAAAGCAAGCACTTATCCGGAGTGCAACGGAAACGCAACCATTTGTCAACCAAGTGACAACCAAGTGACGGACGAATCGCGGCAAAACCGCAACCCCTTACCAACACCATCCCCAGTACCATCACCATCACCATCACCAACACACAGTCCGCCGCGCCGCCGCGCCGCGGACGCGCAACCAAACCCCCTGTTCGAAAAATTCTGGACCGCGTACCCGAAAAAGAAATCCAGGGGCCAAGCAGAAAAAGCGTTCTCGAAAATCAATCCCGACGAGCAGCTCTTAGCGGCAATGATCGCCAAAATAGGGCAGGCCAAGACATCGGACGAGTGGACTAGAGAAGGCGGAAGGTACATCCCGCACCCAGCAACATGGCTCAACGCCAAAGGCTGGGAAGACGAGATCATTACGGAGGCCGACTCTGACGAGCAACGCCTGAGACGCCTGGCCGAGCGGAAAATGAGGGAGGAGAATCAATGACCTGGATCGAGTTCACCGAAACCATCCGCACCGTATGCACCTACTACGAGCGCAAGATCCCCAACGACAACGCCCTCGAGCTATGGCATGAGCGGGTGAAGACGATCCCCAGGGAATCCCTGGATTGGATCAAGCGGAAAATATTCGAGGAAAACGATACTTTCCCGAAGAACCTGCCGACCGTCATGTGGAGTTTGTACAACGCATGGTTGACGGCGCACCCGGAGAAGCGGGCATTCAGAGAAGAGGCGCAGTGCCCCGAATGTGAAGGAGGCTGGCTGGTACTGCAGAAGCAGGTTGACGGATACAGACAGCCGATCTCATTCAGCGCACCGTGCGGGAAGTGCCGGCAGATCCCGTCAGCCCATTACATGACACTCTTCCAGGCAATCGAGCAGGGATATGAGCGGATCGAATTGAAGAAATACCCCGAGGCTGGACCACGGGACATCAAGAAACTGGCTGAGTCTGTCGGTATGAAGATGCCCGATTACGCAAGGAGGGTAGCATGATTGCCATCTTCAACCGCATCGACGCCATGCCCCTTGACCTGTTCATGGCCTGCCTGATGGCCCTGATTGTCGCCGCCCTGATCGTGACGTGGAGGAAGTAGTGGAACGCCGCCTCTACGACACTCCCCGATGGCGCAAGGCAAGGGCGCTGTTCCTGGCACAGCATCCCCTCTGCGTCCTGTGTGCCAGGGCAGGCAGGGATGAGGTAGCCAACGTGGTGGATCATATCAGGCCCCACGGCAATGACCCCGTGCTGTTCTGGGACGAGGACAACTGGCAGCCCTTGTGCGCCACCTGCCACTCAGGCATCAAGCGACTGCAGGAGAATCGAGGGCACAGCGCAGCCGCAGGCCTCGACGGCACTCCGATCGACCCGGGACATCCATGGAACAGCGGCAAGGGTAGGGGGGTGTAAATCTTACAGAGCCTCTCGAAGGATAACCGGTCGGGCTACTCGGCGTGCATCATCGCACTCAGAAAGTTAGGAACCGCACTCATGATCAAAGAATGTAAATGGTGTCGCAAGCCTTTCGAAGGCAATGCCAAAAAGGTCTATTGCGGACCTAAGTGCAAAAAAAACTACGAGAATTCATTGCGGAACGCCCCGAAGCAACCGGGAGCACTCAAGCAACCCACGGGAACTATACAGCGCCCCCGATGGCTCAACGAGACGGCTGCGGCCTATTGGGAGAAGGTTGCGCCGACCGTCATGGAACGTGGCCACTTAAACATTTTATCCGAGGACGCCTTCGCGGAACTCTGTGACCTGCACTCGCGGCTCCTAGATATCAACCAGGCAATCGACAAGGGGAACCGCTCGCTCCTACAGATTGACGACAAGTGGGACAACAAAGCCGGAATTGAGTATCAGAGCTTCAAGGAATCGGCCCTATCCGATCTCAAGCGCAAGTATTCAAAACTATACCTGGAATACAGCAATAAATTCTATCTGACTCCCCTTTCAAACCGGGGAAATTATGGGCTGGGAGAGAATGGCAAAAAAGACGAAAAAGACAACCTCTTTGATTGACCGGGCGACCGAGTACGCAATCGCGGTTGACCGTGGCGAGATACTGGCGGGTCCCTACGTGCGCGGCGCGTGCCGGAGGCACCTGGCCGACCTCGAGCGATCGAAGGTGGATCCGGATTATCCGTTCTATTTCGATTTTGAAGGAAAAGATGGAGCTTCAGAGGCGATGCGATTCTTCGAGGAGTATCTCCTGCTCAACGGCGGCCAGTACGAGGGACTGCCGTTCATCCTGCTGCCCTGGCAGGCCTTCATCATCGGGTCGATCTACGGGTGGAAGCGCAAGAGCGACGACTGCCGGCGGTTCCGCGTGGCCTACATCGAAACACCGAAGGGATCCGGCAAGAGCCCCCTGGCGGCCGGCATCGGCCTGAAGGGTCTGGTGGCGGACCGGGAGCCGCGAGCCGAGGTCTACGCCGCGGCGACCTACAAGGACCAGGCCATGGTCCTGTTCCGGGACGCGATCGCGTTCTACGATCAGTCGCCGAAGCTCCAGGAGCTCCTGGTTGCCTCCGGGACGGGGGCCATGCGGTGGAACCTGGCCCACCCGTCGAAGGGATCCTTCTTCCGGGTCATCAGCTCGGAGAAAAAGGGGCAGTCGGGGCCCCGCCCTCACGTCGTCCTGCTCGACGAGATCCACGAGCACACCGACGGGACGGTGATCGAGATGCTGCGGGCCGGCTTCAAGTTCCGCCGGCAGCCGCTCTCGTTCATGATCACCAACGCCGGCCACGACATGACCTCCGTGTGCTGGGAATATCACGACATGGGCGTGAAGGTCGCCCTGGGCCAGCTCGTCAACGACGAGTTCTTCTCCTACGTCTGCGCTCTGGACGAGGAGGACCTGAAGGACGACCGCTACCTTGAGGACGAGAGTCTCTGGGCGAAGGTGAACCCGTCGCTCGATGCGGGCCTGCCGGGCTACGACTACATCCGCGGCCAGATCCGCGAGGCCCGGGGGCTGCCGTCGAAGATGGCCTCGGTCAAGCGGCTGTGCTTCTGCATCTGGACCGAGGCGTCCAACCCGGCGATCTCCCGCGAGGCCTGGATGGCGTGCCAAGATGCGGACTTCCCGGTGGAGCTGCTCAAGGGCCGCAAGTGCTGGGGCGGCCTCGACTTGTCTGCCACGCAGGACCTGACCGCCTTCGCCCTCATGTTCCAACCGACGGAAGAGGATCCCCTGTGGCGCCTGAAGGTCTGGTTCTGGATCCCGGGCGTGGGTCTGCGGTTGAAGGCCGAGCAGGATCACGTCCCGTACATCGCCTGGCGGGATGCGGGATACATCCGGGCCATCGACCGCAAGACCGTTGAGTACGAGTTCGTGATTGCGGAGATGGCCGGGATCCTCGAGGGTCTCGACTGTCAAAAGATCGCCTTTGACCGCTGGAAGATGAAGGACTTCAAGAAGAACCAGGAGCGCATCGGGGTGACGCTGCCGGAGCTGGTCGAGTTCGGCCAGGGCTACCAGTCCATGGGCCCGGCGATCAAGGTGTTCGAGACGAAGCTCATCCAGGGGACGATGCGCCACGACGGCAACCCGTGCCTGACCTGGTGCGCCGCCAACGTGGTCGCCATCCAGGACGCGGCGGAAAACAAGAAGTACGACAAGAGCCGGAGCATCGGCCGCATCGACGGGATCGTGGCCGCGGCCATGGCCTGCGGGATCCTGGAGGAGACCGAGGAGAAGTCGGTCTACGAGGGAATGACGGCCGAGCAGATCTCCGCCCGCATCGCGTTTTGAAAGGAGCGCTTATGGAAAACCACGGCGGAACAAGGCGAGGGGGGTGGGGGCAGCAGGCGGCGGCACCTGGCATGCAAATACAGGTGGACCTGTCGAAGGCCGTGCAGCGGGTGTGCCCGTGCGGATGCAAGCTCTTCGATCAGAAGATACAGCTCTTCACCGTCTCGGCGCTTCTTTCGCCGACGGGGCAGGAGCTGCCGGTCCAAGTCCCGGTGCTGGTCTGCACGGAGTGCAAGGAGATATTGAAATGACCGACCTGCCCCAGAAGCCGCTTTTGCGGGTCGACGAGGTGGCCACGTACTTCGACGTGACGGAGAAGACGATCTATCTCTGGATCGACCACGGGCTCCTGGAGGCGGAGAAGTACAAGCGGGTGATACGGATCACGCGGGAGTCGATCGTGAAGTTCCGGCTGGCCAGCAAATTGAGCCCGCTCGAATAATAAACAGTGTAATAAGTGCCAATAAGAGGAAATAAGAACACTCCTGTCTTTGAAAACATCGCTTTAATTCGTCACGATGGGGCCCAGTGGAGGCCCCATTGTCGTTTCTCGATAGGGTAAAAGAATTTTTTATCCGCAATCTCTCGCTTTCGGACCCGAAGGCGTGGAATCCCTCGCTCTGGAACCTGTACGGGGCGCAGTCCGTCTCCGGAGAGACCGTCACTCCCGACACGGCCCTCACCTACTCGGCCTATTTCAACGCCATCACCCTGATCTCGGGCACCATCGGGGCCCTGCCGCTGCACCTGATGCAGCGCAAGGACAAGTCGAAGCGCCTCGCCGACGACCGGATCATGTACCGTGTCATGCACGACTACGCCAACCCCTACATGACGGCCATGGCCTTCCGCGAGTGCCTCATGGCGCATATCCTCGGCTGGGGCAACGGCTACGCCGAGAAGATCCGCAACGGATACGGCGAGTTGATCGCCCTGTGGCCCATCACGCCGAACCGCGTGACGCCGATGATGATGGACGGCGAGCTGGTCTACCGCATCCAGATGCCCGCCGGCCAGCCGGTCGTCCTTCCCCGCGAGCGGGTGCTCCACGTCGCCGGCCTCGGCTTCGACGGCTTCCTGGGCTACTCCATCGCGGCCATGGCCCGCAAGTCGATCGGCCTGGGCATGGCGATGGAGACCTTCGGCAGCCGCTTCTTCGGCGAGGGGACGCACCCCGGGGTCATCGTCGAGCACCCGACCAAGCTCAGCCCCGAGGCCCACTCCAACCTCAAGAAGTCCCTCTCGGACACCTACAGCGGCCTGGGCAACTCGCACCGCCTCATGCTCCTCGAGGAGGGCATGAAGTTTCAGAAGATCGTCATCGACCCCAAAGACAGCCAGTTCCTCGAAAGCCGCCAGTTCAACATCCCCGAGATCGCCCGCTGGTTCAACCTGCCCCCGCACAAGCTCAAGGACCTTACAAAGTCGAGCTTCTCCAATATCGAGAGCGAGCAGATCTCGTTTGTCACCGACTCCATCCTGCCCTGGCTCGTGCGCCTCGAGCAGAACTTCAACATGCAGCTCCTCACGGACAGCGACCGGGAATACTCCGGCCGGGGGCGCCTGTACTTCAAGCACAACGTCGAGGGCCTGCTGCGGGCCGACGCGGCCGCCCGCGGGACCTACTACCGGGAGATGTTCAACATCGGCGCCATGTCGATCAACGAGATCCGCGAGAAAGAGGACATGGACCCCGTGAAGGGCGGCGACGTCCACCTGGTGCCGCTCAACATGACCACGCTGGAGAACGCCGGGAAGCCGCAGGAGCCCAAGCAGGGCGAGCTGGACCTGGAGACGCCGCCGGGGAAGGGCAATGGACAGGATAAAGATGGCGAGGCTGGCAAAGTATCTCGCCGACAATGACATCGACCTGCACGAGGCCGTCGGGGTCCTGCAGGAGGCGATCCGCCAGCAGGTCCTGGCGCGGCTGAACCAGGCGCCCCCGGATCCGCCGCGGACGGCGAAGGTCTACGGGTTCAAGCAGCAAGAGGAGGTCCGGAAATGAGCTGGTACAAGATCGTGAACAAGGCCGAGAAGGCGGAGATCTGGATCTACGAGCAGATCGGCGAGGACTTCTGGAGCGGCGGCGGCGTGACGGCCAAGAAGTTCCAGGAGGAGCTGGCCGGCATCAAGGCCAAACAGATCGACCTGCACATCAACAGCCCCGGCGGTCAGGTCTTCGAGGGCGTGACGATCTACAACCTGCTCAAGCAGCACGACGCGACGATCACGACCTACATCGACGGCCTGGCGGCCTCGATCGCCTCGGTGATCGCCCTGGCCGGCGACAAGGTGGTTATGGCCGAGAACGCCCTCTACATGATCCACAACCCCACGGGCATGGTCTGGGGCCCGGCCGCGGAGATGCGCAAGATGGCCGACGTCCTGGACAAGATCCGCTCGACCATGTCGACCGTCTACACCGGCAAGACCGGCAAGACCGAGGACGAGATCAACGGCCTGCTCGACGCCGAGACCTGGATGACCGCCGCCGAGGCGAAGGAAGCGGGGTTCGTCGACGAGATCGCCGACGAGATGGATCTGGCGGCCTGCGCGAAGTTCATCCCCGTCATGCAGAAGGCGGGGTTCAAGCATATTCCGGAGAACCTCTCCGGTGAGAGAAGACCACCCGAGAACGAGCGAGACTTCGAGCGGTTCCTGCGAGATGCAGGCTACAGCCGGAAGGTGGCGCAGTCCATCACCGCGCGCGGATTCAGGGATGCCCTGCGAGATGCCGGGCTCCAGGGGATCCCCGCCGCGGCCGCGAGCGCTCCGCGAGATGCCGAGCCCGCGAGACCGAAGGACCGAGTCGCCGACCTGCTCACCCGGGCGGAAGTCGCCGCACCCTCACGCTAAACCACCTCACAGGAGGACAGAACGACATGAAGACTATCAGCCAGTATCGGGAAGACATCAAGGCCCTGATGAAGAAGGCCGCAGACATCGACGCGAAGGTCACGGCTGAAAACCGCGATCCTTCGGAAGCGGAGATCAGCCTCAAGAACGAGATCCTCGACACCGTCGAGGACCTCCAGAAGATCGTGGCGAACCTGGAGCGCCAGGACCGGATTTCCCGGCAGCTCGAGGGCCCGGCCAACAGCCCCGCGACGCGACCGGCGCCCCAGCCCTCGGGACAGATCGAGGTGAAGGACAAGGAAAGGTTCGGCTCCCTCGGCCAGCAGCTGGCGGCCGTCATGCAGGCCGGGATGCCCGGTGGAAGGGTGGACCCGAGGCTTTACAGCGCCGCAACGGGCCTTAACGAGACAACCCCGTCCGATGGCGGGTTCCTCGTCCAGACGGACTTTTCGAGCGACCTGCTGCAGGACGTCTTCCAGACGGGCGTGCTGGCGTCCCGCTGCCGGCGCATGACCATATCCGGCAACGCCAACTCCATGAAGATCAACGGCGTCGACGAGACCTCCAGGGCCTCCACCCGCTCCGGCGGCGTGCTCGGTTACTGGAAGGACGAGGCGGCGCAGAAGACGGCCAGCCGGCCCAAGTTCCGCCAGATCGAGCTGAACCTCAAGAAGCTGATCGGCCTTTGCTACGCCACCGACGAGCTGCTTGCAGACGCCTCCGCCCTTGAGGGCTTCATCCGGCAGGCCTTCATCGCCGAGTTCGGGTTCCTCCTGGACGACGCCATCATCAACGGATCGGGTGCCGGGCAGCCCCTCGGGATCCTCAACTCCGGGTGCCTCGTTACGGTCAGCAAGGAAGCAGGCCAGGCGGCCGCGACGGTCGTCGCCGAGAACGTCGTCAAGATGTACTCGCGGATCTTCGCATCGTCTCGCCCGAACGCCGTGTGGCTGATCAACCAGAACATCGAGCCGCAGCTCTTCACGATGTCCTTGTCGGTCGGCACGGGAGGCGTCCCGATCTACATGCCCGCGGGCGGCCTCTCCGGACAGCCCTACGGGACCCTGTTCGGCCGGCCGGTTATCGCCATCGAGCAGGCGGCGACGCTGGGCACCGTGGGCGACATCATCTTCGCCGACCTCAACGGCTACATCCTGGCCGAGAAGGGCGGCATCGAGAGCGCCATGAGCATCCACGTGAAGTTCGATTACGACGAGTCGGTGTTCCGGTTCGTGATGCGCGTCGACGGCCAGCCCGTGCGGGCCTCGGCGCTCACCCCCTACAAGGGCGGCTCGAGCTACACGCAGTCCCACTTCATCGCGCTGGAGACGAGGTCCTAACCATCAATCGACCGGGGCGATGAGGCCACGGTAGCACAGGAGGAATGAAACATGAGATCGATCCTTGAAAGAATCAGGCCCGTCCATGCAGGGTCGTCCACCTTTGTACCCAAGGGCGAGGACATCTTCGAGAACAGCCCGGCGACGGATGTCATCAACCTGAAGAACGCCCAGGGCGTGCTGTTCATGATCGCCACCGGCAACAATGCCGGTTCCGGTGCGGCAACCATTACCATTGAGGCGTGCGACAACGCCACGCCGAGCAACACCACGGCCATCGCCTTCCGGTACCAGGTCATCACATCCGATGTGCAGGGCGCGGTGACGGCGGCGTCGAGCAGCGGCCTTGCGGCGGTGGGAGCCGCGGACACGGTGTGGCTGTTTGAAGTCGACGCGGCGGCCGTCGCGGCGGCAAGCGTCAACAGCACCTACAACAACCACTACGTCAGGCTGAAAGTGACCGAGACGCAGAGCGACGCCGTTGATGGCGCGATCCTCGCGTTTCTCATCGGGCCTCGTTATGCGCCGCTGTCCGCGACGCAGCTGACCTAAACCCTTAACCGGGGCGGGGCTTCGGTCCCGCCCCTCGGGGCCGTCTGGAAGGATGGCGGTCCTCATCCAGGAGGATGAAATGAATTACAACCCGAGCACCAGAAACAGAATCGCCGACATTATTTGAAGAGGTCGACGCATAGATCGGGAAGCGGTTGATTGTTAGGGCCCCTCCCGGGCCGGGCTGAGACCGCCCGGGAGGGGGCTTTTCGATGGTCGACATGCAGCGGAGGCACGATGGACGACAACAGGGTATCCGTCTTGAAATTTTGCGCGGGCGTGCTCGGGGCCGTCGTGATCGCCTGGCTGCTCTGGGTGAGCAACGCGAGCGTGGCGAACAGCAAGGACATCGCGGTCATGCAGGCCAACTACATCACGATCAAGGAGAGCGTCGAGGAGATCAAGTGCCTGACCAAGGAGATCCGACAGGACCAGGTGAGGCGCCAGAAGAGGGAGCAGTAGGATATGCGGGAGAACTTCGACAGGGCCTTCGATCTCACCGTCATGCGGTTCGAGGGCGGGGCGCGCTACACGAACGACCCCGACGACCCGGGCGGCGAGACGAAGTTCGGGATCTCGAAGCGGGCCAACCCCGACGTCGACATCCCCGGCCTGACGAAGGACGGCGCGAAGGCGATCTACCGGATGCGGTACTGGAACCCTGCGGGCGGCGACGAGATGCCCTGGCCCTGGGACGCGGTGGTCTTCGACACGGCGGTGAACCTGGGGGTCTCGCGGGCCCTGCGGATGAAGGCCGACGCGGCAAGCCCGGCGGAGTACCACCTGGAGCGGATCCGCTACTACGCGGGACTCGTCGTCCAGCGGCCGGCGATGGTCAAGTACTTCCGCGGCTGGGTCAACCGCGTCATACATCTCTGGCAGGAGACGAAGGCATGAGGCGGGCCTTCCTGGTTTCGATCATTCTCGCGCTGCTGCTTCTGCCCGCCGGGAAGGCCCTGGGTGCATCGGTGCTGTGGCAGGCGTGGATCCACGAGACGGACGACGCGGCGATCACCGTCGCCTGGGACCCGGTCGAGGGCGCGACGAACTACGAGGTGAAGACGATTGCAAAGTACCCGGCGCAGGAATGGACGGTTTCGGTCGTGGGGACGCAGGCGACCCTTCCCCGGCCTCGGACAGGCCTCTTCCGCTTCGCTGTGCGCGCTTGCAATGCTGACGGCTGCAGCGATTGGGCTTATTCTGATGGCCCGGCCGCTGCTGTTGCAATGGCTGACGGGCAGACCCTGACGCGGCCCTGGGGCGTCTTCTGGCGCCTCTCGCCCGTCATCATCGAATGAGGTGAAACCATGAAGATCGCAACGAAGAGCATCGCCTGGAGAGACCCGAACGAGGGGCAGGGCGTGGCGAATTTCTTCCTGTACTACGCGCAGGGCAACCCGCCCTTTTCCTATGATCTGCCGAGCCTGTCAATTCCGGCAGTCCCCGGGCAGGCCGAGTACGTCTACACGCTTCCCGGGGCCATTCCGCTGACCGAGGCCGAGTGGACGCTGTGGGTCGCCGCGTCCGATTCGGAGGGCAACATCTCCGACCCGGTGAGCGTGACCCGTTTTTTCGATTTCACCCCGCCGCTGGCCCCTGTCGATTTACGGGTCCTGTAGCGGCGGCGATTGCAGGAGGTATCACCATGTGGATCGTGGATCAGCTTCCCGGTTTCATCGTCGGGGCCGTCGGTGCGGCCGTCGCGTCTTTCTTCGTCTGGCGCAACAACCCGGCTCTGATGGACAAGGTCTACAAGCAGGTCAAATCGGAGTTCGACGAGAAGGAGAAGGCCCTGCGGGCCGAGCTCGAGGACCTCAAGCTCGAGGAGAAGGTGAAGGCCATCCTCGCCAAGCTGGGCGTGAAGGTGTGACCGTGGATTTCATGGGAAGGCTCTTCGGGGCGGCGGGCGATCTTTCGACGATGCGGTGGGTCTTTGTCTGGACCTACGGCTTTTCGATCGTGGTGCCCCTCACCGCGTGGGCCTACTGTTACTGCATCAAGACGCCGGGAACCGCAGACCTCCCCGCGAACGTGACCATGCTCGTGACCGGGATCGTCGCCGTCATCACCACGGGCAAGGTGGCCCAGTATTTCAAGGAGAAGCCGGAGAATGGCAAGCCTGCTGACCCTGCTGCTTAACCCGAAGAACCTGCTCATCGCGGCGCTCTCCGTCGCCCTGGCCGGGACGTGGTTCGCCTACGACCTGAAGAAGCACCAGGCCCTGCAGTGCTCGGGGGAGCTGGCCCTGTGCGAGGCGAACGTCCGGGGCTATCAGGCGGAGATCTTGAGCGCGAACTCGATCATCGAGGCGCTGAAAAAGAACCTCGAGGCGATCCGGAAAAGCGCCGAGGAGTGGAAGCGGATCGCGGCCGAGGCCGGCGACCTGCGGCGCCGGATCTTCGAGCTGCAGGCGAGCCCAAAAGAGTGCGAGGTGCTCCATGCGGAATATCAGAAAGTGGCTGGCGACATCACTCTGTATTTTAACGCTGGCGGCGTGCGGGGGAAAGTCCACCGTCCAGATCCCGCAGGTGATCGAGCAGCCCCCGGCGTACTGCCCGGCCCCGGCGCGGCCGGAGCTGGCGGAGCCGAAGACGACGCCCGTCCTGCTCGATGACTACCTGGCGGTCGTGGAGTACGCCCTGCAGCTCGAGGCGACGGTGCGCTGCTACGAGGCAACCAAGTAACCCCATCTTCCTTCTCTCTCTGCGGTGGGCGGGTCCGGAGTAACCCTCCTTCTCCGGCCCGCCCGATAAAAAAGGGTGAACGATGAAGGCTCAACTCTACACGGCCCCGACGATCGAGCCGATCAGCCTGGCGGAGCTCAAGCTGCACCTGCGGGTCGACTCGGAGACCCTGGCCGGCGACATTACGACCTATCAGAGCATCCTGCCCGGCAGCCACGGGATCCACGAGCTGATGACCCTCGACGTCGCCCCGGGCGGGGCCGGTTGGGCCGCGGGCGACACGATCACGGGGGCCACCAGCCACGAGACCTGCATCGTCGTCACGGTGCTCACGACAACGACCTACCTGGTCCGCAACCGCTCCGGGGCCTTCACCCTGGGCGAGATCCTCTCGAACGGCACGGCCACGGCCGACCAGGGGGCGACGCACCCGACCTTCGCGACGGGCTACTACCTGCTCGGCACGGGCGTCGATGTCCTGGGCAAGCAGGCCGTCGTGAACCTCAACGCCGGCACGGTGGGCTCGGGCGGAACGGTGGACGCGAAGATCCAGGAGTCGGACGACAACACGACCTACACCGACGTCACGAGCGGGGCCTTCACCCAGGTCACGGCCGCCAACGACAACGCCATCCAGGAGAAGGCCTACACGGGGACGAAGCAGTACATCCGGGTCGTCGCGAAGGTGCTGGTCGCGGCCTGCGAGTTCGGCGTCGACGTGATCGTCAACGCCGCCACCACGGCCGAGGACGACGATTTGACGGACCTGATCACAGACGGCCGGGCCTACGTGGAGGCCGTCACCGGGCGGGCCCTGCTTACCCAGACCTGGGATTACTACCTGAAGGAATGGCCGGAGGGCAACGCGATCCGGCTGCCCTTCGGGAACCTGCAATCCGTCACGAGCGTCTCCTGGAAGGACACGGACGGCACGGAGACGACGCTCGCCGTGACGACGGACTACATCGTCGAAACCAACGGAAACCAGTGCGGGCGGGTCGTGCTGCCCTTCTCCGGGTCCTGGCCCTCGGGGGATCTCTACCCGGTCAACCCGATCAAGATCCGCTTCGTCTGCGGGTGGCTTACGGCGGCCGCGATTCCGAAGAACATCAAGCGGGCGGTCAAGTTCGCCGCAGAGGATGCCTACTACCACGGGGACCGCAGCGAGGCCCTCCGGCCGGTCATCGACCGGCTGCTGGCTAGCTGGCGCCTGCGGGAGGAATTTTGAACCCGAACACGAGCCCGGCAGAGCTGAACAAGCGCGTGACGCTGCAGCACCCCACGAAGGCCCCCGACGGCATGGGGGGCTTTACCGTGACGTGGACGGACGCCGCGACGGTATGGGCCGCCGTGTGGCCCGTGAACGCCTCGGAGGCGATCCAGGCCGGTCAGACGGCGATGACCGTGACGCACCGCGTGCGGATTCGCTACCGCTCCGTCGTGAAGGCCGCCTGGCGCATCTCGTATGCGGGCCGGCTCTTCAACATCGTCGCGATCATCGACCCCAACTCGGCCCATCGGTGGCTTGACATCCTGTGCAAGGAGGCGGCGTGAACAACCTCCTCACCGCCATCATGACGAAGACCTCCGGCTCGGCCCTCTCCACGAGGGTCGGCGGCCGGATCTTCGAGGGCGAGGCCCCGGAGGGCACCGAGTTCCCCTACGTCGTCCTCTCCATCGTGACCGACGCCCAGGCCGACACGTTCAAGGACAAGCTCGAGGACCTGACGATCCAGTTCTCGCTCTATTCCATCTCGAAGGGCCTGGCGGAGATCACGGGGATGTACGCGGATCTCAAGACGCTGTTCGACGATGCGGTGCTCACGATCACGGGCAACTATCACATCCTGATCGCCCGGGAGAACCTGACGACGATGCAGGACGAATTCACGACACCCCAGGGCACGGCCAGCGGCCGGCACTGGGCGGTGGACTACAGGCTCATCACGGAGGAGACATGAGGATCCTGGTCACGGCCCGATACATCTCCGGCGACTCCGTCGAGGGCGGGTCGAGCCGCTACATGCGCTGCCTGATCGACACGCTGCGCGAGCTGGGCCACGAGGTCATCGAGACCACGGACCCGGGGAAGTTCGTCTCGATGCGCCTGGACCTCATCCTGTGCAGCCACCCGGAACGCTTCGCCGCCATCAAGGCCAACCCGGCCCGGAAAGTCTTCATCGCCCACGGCCTTATTCAAGACGAGCATATGGTGAAAGGCGCGGACCGTTACATTGCCGTCAGCGAGGAGGTGCGGAAGGCGAACCTCAAGCGCGGGATCGACAGCGTCGTCATCCCGCAGCCGATCCCCGTGGTTGAACCCGTAAAGCCGGGCGACGAGCTCCGCAAGATCCTCGTCATCCGCCGGGAACCCGTGAAGAACGACCCCTTCGCCTGGCTGGCCGAGCGCTACGAGCTGCGCGTCAGCGACCTCGAGAAACCCATCGAGGAGCAGATCGCATGGGCGGATCTCTGCATCACCCTGGGCCGCGGCGCCCTGGAGGCCATGATGCAGGGCAAGCCAGTCCTGGTGGCCGACAACCGGCACTACATGGGGGCGCTTGGCGACGGCTACGTCACGCTCGAAAACGTCGCGGAGATCGCGAAGCACAACTTCTCGGGGCGGCGCTACCGCAAGCCCGTGACGCGGGAGTGGCTCGAGGCGGAGCTGGCAAAGTACGATCCCCGCGATTCGAGCCGCCTTTACAGCTGGGTCCACGACAACTACAACGCCCCGATGATCGCCCGGAAGCTGATCGACCCCGGCGCCGTGCTGTCCTTCGGCGTCCTGGTGAACGACATCCAGCGACTCGATATGTGTTTCCGGCAGAGCGAAATCGAGGGCAAGGCGCACATGATCATGAACCCGACGAGCGCCACGACCGGCCTGAACCGTATCCTGAAGCGCATGGAGGACGAGGGCGCCGAGATCGGGGTGCTGGCCCACCAGGACATGCACTTTCGCCAGGGTTGGGTGGATCAGGTCCGCGAGCAGATCGCGAAGCTGCCCCCGTCGTGGGTCGTGGCGGGCATCATCGGAAAGGACATGAAGGGCAACATCTGCGGGAAGCTCCACGACATGCGGATCGCGCCGCTCTTCAACACGTCGGAGATGCACGAGTTCCCGCACATCGCGAGCTGCTTCGACGAGTGCTGCATCCTCGTGAACCTCAAGAAGCGCTTCCGCTTCGACGAGCGCCTCGAGGGGTTCGACCTCTACGGGACGATGTGCGTCCTGCAGACGTGGGAGAACGGCGGCACGGCGTGGGTCCTGGACGCCTTCGCCGAGCACTACTGCATGCGGCCCTTCTCGTGGTTCCCGGACAAGGACTTTCAGGCACGCTGGAAGTGGCTCCATCAACGTTTTCCGGGTGCGCCCCGGATCGACTCGACGGTCATCGGCGCCCCTCGCGATAAAACGGAAGCAGCATAATCTTTTTTGGGAGGTGCTCACATGGCATCGATCGGCGGACGGCTTGCGAAAGTGATGTACGGCAGCGTGACGGTTGCCGGGATCGGGGAATGGTCCATGAGCGGCTTCGTGCCGGATGTGGTGGAGGATACCGCGTTCGGCGATACGGTCAAGAAGTGGAAGAACGCGGGCATCGCGGACGCCGGCGAGATCTCGTTTTCCGGCAACTACGATCCGGACGACACGAACGGCCAGGTGATGCTCAACTCGCTGGCCACGTCGGACTCGGGCCTGACGAACCTCTACTTCTACGAGGACACGGACCACTTCTGGCGGGTGGCGGCCGGCGGGGAGCTCATCCTGACGGAAGTCCAGCCCATCAAGTTCATCAAGAATGGCCTGGCGACCTGCAGCTTCAAGTGCAAGATCTCCGCGAAGGCCATGGAAAGGGTCGGTTCGTAACCCATGACGGTTTTCGATCTCGATGAAAAGCAGGGCGTCTGGTTCGAGATGGAAGGCGGCGGCAGGGTCCAGATGCGGGCCCTCACCGCCGACGACCTGAAGCGGATCCGGGCCCGCACGGTCACGAAGAAGGCGGAGATCACGAAGGTCGACGGCGTCATCGCCCGCGTGGCCTGGGATGAAACCGACGAGGACCTGCAGAACGAGCTCTTCTGGGACCACTGCATCGTCGGATGGGAGAAGGTCTTCGACAAGAAGGGCAAGGCGATCCCCTGCACGACGGCAAACAAGGTCCTCCTGATGACCCGGTCGGCGAAGTTCGCCCGGTTCGTGGGCGAGAAGCTCAAGGAGCTGGCCGAAGACGACGCCATGAGGGCGGAGGCCGCCGAAAAAAACTGATCGAGTGGGTCGAGTGGTCCGACGAGCTCGCCCCGAGATGCGCCGACTGTCGGGAGATGTACGGGCGTCGGAAGCCCCCGGCCGAGCCCCCCTGCGGGACCTGCCGGGTCGAGCTGATGGAGGAAAACGCGGAGGTCGCCCAGGTCTACATGCTCACGAGGCGCCAGGTGATCACCGTCGGGGCCGGGCAGGTGGCCGACCTCTCCATCCCGGCCGTCAAGATCGCGATGGACCTCTACGGGGTGCGCGATCAGAAGGCCTGCCTGAACCGGGTGCGGCGCGTTTTCCATCATTTTCAGGGGAGGAAGGATGAGGGTCAGTAACTGGAACCCCCAGAAATTCGACGGGGAGATCATGGCCGCCTCCATGGAGCGGCTCCGCAAGGCGGCGGAGCTGGTGGCGCAGAGGGCCCGCGGAAAGTGCCCCGTCGGGACCATCTCAAGGCCGATCTACAAGCGCGGCCCCTACGCCGGGCAGCCCTGGACGGCCCGCGACGCCGGGGCCCTGAAGAAGACGATCCGCGTGGTCGAGAAAAAAAATAACTTCGGGGTAGAGATCGCCGGCAGCCGCAACGTCCGCGTCTATGCCGGAAACTACCTCGTCTACTACGCGAAGATCGTCGAGTATGCCGGGAAGAAGTTCCTTCGCCCGGCGCTTAATTCGAGCAAGGTTGAAATCCGCAACATCCTGGAGAACGGCTGATGGCAAAAGGAAAGCCCATAGGAACCATCTTTGCCGAGCTTGACCTTGACACCACGCGCTTCACGAAGGCGCAGCAGCGTCTGCTTAAAGATGCCACGAGCACCTCGCTTTCCATCGAGGACAACTTCCGCAAGCTAGGGATCAAATCATCCGCCGAATTTGATCTCATGCGGCGCAAAATTGAAAATTCCTACAACATGATCCGCAACAGCGCGAAGGCGTCGGCCAATGACATCATACGGGCCGAGCAGGCCAAGAACGCCCAGATCGCACGCCTTAACGAACAGCAGTTTGGCAGGCAGATATCCCACATCGACAACCTGAAGCGAAACTGGCTGGCCGCTGCGGCCGTCATCGGCACGGCCATGTATGCCGCAAGGCAGGCGTGGGACATGGCAAAGGCCGGGGCCGACTTCACTGAGCAGCGCGGCATCCTCGACAACCTCGCCCGCAAGTACGACAGCACGGCAGATTCAATCGTGCGATCCATGCGAAAAGCCAGCGAAGAAATGATAGCCGATGTCGATCTGATGTCGATTGCAACGGCTGGACTCGCCAAGGGGCTGAGTCCAGACCAGCTCATTAATCTGGCAGACGCGGCGCGTATCCTCGGAGATACCGTCGGGCAGACCGCAACGGAAGCACTGAAGAACCTGACCGAAGCACTCGAAACGGGGCGCACACGGGGCTTAAAGACCTACCTGGGGACGGCGCTGGACCTGGAGGCCGCCTTCGGCGAGCTCGTCAATAAGATGACCGAGGCCGAGAAGGCGCAGGCCATGTACGCCATGACCATGATGGAGGCCACTCGGCTTCAGGGGCAGCAGACGCAGAAAGTAGACGACTCGGCAGACAGTATCGAACGCCTTGAGGCGAAATACCGCAACCTCATGACGACAATCTCGATTGCCACAAAGTCGCTCGTCGTGGGCATTCTGACAGCTGACAACTGGATGCAAGGCGCCCTTGCAATCTCGGGTATCGAGATGCCCGAGATCCCCAAAGTAACCACCGGCCCGACTGAAGAAATAAAGAAGGAAACAGACCGTGTCGTCAAGGGATACCAGGACCAGATCGACGCCCTGAAGCGGATTATCGCAGCCCGCAACGACGTTGCGAAGAATGCCAAGAAGGGCATCGACGAGATGGTAAAGATCGAGGAGCAGGCCTACATGAAGGAGATGGCCCTCTTTGACGAGATCATGAAGGAAAACGAACGCTACCTTGAGCAGATGAAGAAGGACCAGGAGCGTTACGACGAAGCCCTCTACCTCTCCGAGATGGAGCGCTTCGAGCGCCTGGAGAAGGAAAACGAGGACTACCTCGAGAAGGCGAAGAAGATGGCCCTCGAGCGCTTCCAGATGGAGCGCGACGTCTACGAGGACCTCCGCGGCTACGAGAAGAGCTACTATGGCGCGGCCGTGAAGCTCATCGAGGAGCAGGCCGCACGATACCGCGAGGCCGGCGTCGACGAGGTCGCCGTGGCCGTCTGGGTGCGTCAGGAGATCATCAAGGAGAACATCAAGAAGGGGAAGAGTTCCGAGGATTTCGTCCGGGGCTGGGAAGCGGGCCTCGAGGAGATGCGCCGCGACGCCATGACCTGGGGCCAGGCGGGCTACGATATATTCAAGTCCTTCGCCGAGCAGTCCCGCGGGACCCTTTCCGACGTCCTCTTCGACGGCATGAAGGGCGAGATGAAGAGCTTCGAGGACTACTACCAGGCTTTCGCGGACTCGCTGCTTCGGACCTTCACCGACGCCGTCTCGCGGATGATCATCGAGTGGCTGCTGCTCCGCAGCACGATGAGCATGGGGAGCATGGCCTTCGGGCTTGCCGGCGGCGGCTCCGGGATGTTCTTTGCGAAGGGCGCGGCCTTCTCCGGCGGGCGCGTGACGCCCTTCGCCGACGGCGGGGTCGTGGACCGTCCCACCGTCTTCCCCATGCCGCAGGGCGCGGGCCTCATGGGCGAGAAGGGTCCCGAGGCCATCATGCCGCTCAAGCGCCTGCCAGGGGGCCGCCTGGGCGTCGAAGCGCAGCAGGGCGGAAATCTGACGATCTCCGTCCCCGTGACGGTGGAGCGGAAGAACAACCGCATGGCCGCCGAGCTCCGCACGGAGATCGAGGACACGGTCCACAAGGTGATCCGGAGGTACAGCTGATGGCCAACGTCATAATCGGATCGCGCACCCTCACGCTGGACCCCATGCGGATGACAATGGTCCGCGCCGACAAGTCCTGCGCCCACGTCCAGACCTACGACTCCGTGGCCTACTTCTCCTGGGGCACGACCCTTGTCGGCAAGGAGATCCTGCTGGAGTGGCCCGTCATGGACGCGGCCGAGTTCGCCGCCCTGCAATCAATCTTCGAGGCCGACGCCTCGTTCACCTTCAACCCTAACGACGGGGTGACGACGAACACCTTCACCGTGGAGATGACCTCCTTCACGGGCGATTACTGGCGCGGGCGCGGGACCACGGTCCACGAGACCCGCAAGAACGTGAAAATGACCCTTCTCATCCTTGCCGTGGTGACTGCATGATCACCCTCGACGCAAACCTCGCGGCCGCCCAGGCCCTCCAGAACCGTCGCCCCTTGTGCCGGATCG
>Ga0067045_1028419_pt1 | contig 33938 bp, 27 predicted proteins | sample TerdegcTABiofilm_FD_59184 | JGI IMG/M metagenome (GOLD analysis project Ga0067045, IMG submission 59184) | Combined Assembly of (Gp0054472, Gp0054536) Wastewater bioreactor microbial communities from Singapore -Terephthalate degrading...
CATGACCGGCTTCGGGGCCTCGGCCCCGGTCGGCGTGCTCTTGAAGCACTTCGGCATCACGGCCGAGAACGTCGCCGCCCAAGCCAAGGCCGCCGTCGAACGACACGACCCCGCCTGCGGCAAGTGAGCGGCGGTCCTGGGCGGCCAGCCGTCCTTGGCTGAGGTTGTGGAAGCGACGCAATCCGCGTCAAAGGGTCTGCGGCCCTGGTTCACCGTCACACGTGCGGCCCTGGAATCCGTCTGAGTTTTAGGTGGTCCTTCGCTCCGCTGTTGCTCGTAGCTCCGGAGGAGCGGAAGAGGGCACCTCCGTCGGGCGTCCTCGGGGTCGCGGTGAGCCAATCCTCTTGCGCCCCTCACGGGGCTTCCAGGTGCCTTACGTGGCTCGGTGAAAGGCCAGGGGGCTCATGGATGCCGGTTTTGTTCTGAACGAGAACAACGGTCGAAATGCACATGCCAGAACAGGAGTGTTCGCCGCAGTCCCCTTCAGCCCCGAAGGGGCGGAATACGAAAGCCCAGGGCAACACCCTGGGGAAGCGTATCGGAACGAACGGCGAAGCCCTGAAGGGGCGAAATTCAGGCTCGCCCGGACCTCTATTTCGCCCTTTCAGGGCTTCCGATTTGGTGAGGGGCACGGTCCCCAGGGCGTTGCCCTGGGCTTTCTTATTTCGCCCCTTCGGGGCTCGGGAGGACCGGCAAGGCCGACACGCGTGGAACAGAACGGAAATCCCGGTGGCCTGCTTCAAGGGCCAACTTTTCACCTGCCCATGCCTTGCGCGACCTCTTCCCATGGCTCGCGCCATGGGCGACGGTCTGCCCCCGCATTCGTGGCCCGGGTAGGGCGGTTTCGCCACTCCGAAACTGTCGTATACCTGGACTTCGTACCGGCCCATGAAGTACCCAGATCGCATGACGGGAGGGCAAGGCTCCGTGTGCGAGATAATGGGCAAGATGGGTGGAATATTCCCAATCTAGGACTTTCAACGACCGGCCAATTGCGATTGCTCTGACCTTACCGGTTCTACCGAGAGAAAGGGAAGAATCGATCACCACTCGTATGCGGATTGGTTGGGCGGAATCGGATATCCCGTTTCGGCCTGCCAGCGAAGGAGACTTCCCTATTAGCGGGGGGAAAGCGATGCGTAGCGTGCTTCGGAACAAGAAGAGGGTATTGGCGTTGGTTTCGGTCGTGGCGATAGGATTTGCCCTGGGCGGCTGCACGGGCCCGGCAGAGTACATTCGCAACCGTTTCAAGGTCGGGCCGGAATACTCCCCTCCACCCACTCCGGTGGCCGAACAGTGGATCGACGCGGCCGACGCCCGCGTGCGGAAAGACTCGGCAGACTTGAGTCGTTGGTGGACGATTCTCAAGGATCCGGTGCTCAATTCGCTCATTGCCGACGCCTACAGCCAGAATCTCAGCCTTCGGGAGGCGGGCTGCCGCGTGCTGGAGGCCCGGGCCGAACTCGGGATTGCCGCGGGACTCCTCTTCCCTCAGCAGCAGGGTGCCACCGGCTCCTATTCGCGACGAGCCGCGAGCCTGGGCTCCACGAGCGTCCCGGTTTTCGGGAGTCGGTACTCCAGCCTGTGGACGGGCGCATTCAACCTGGCCTGGGAGATCGACTTCTGGGGCCGATTCCGCCGCGCCGTGGCCGCGGCCGACAAGCTGTTGGACGCGTCGGTTGAGAACTACGACCAAGTGCTGGTGACGCTCCTTGGGGACGTAGCCACGTACTACGTCCAAGCCCGGGTGTTCGAAACCCAGATCGAACTGTTCCGCGCCAACGCGAGGCTCCAGCGGGAGATCTTGCGGATCGTCGAAGCGCGGTTCGACGCGGGCCGGGTCAGCGAACTCGACGTGGACCAGGCCAAGAGCACCTTGGCACAGACCGAAGCCCAGATCCCCTCGCTGGAGATCAGCCGCCGTCAAGCGACCAACCGGCTGTGCGTCCTGCTCGGCATGCCGCCCTCCCAACTCGACGAGCGACTCGGCACGAGCGTCATTCCCAAGCCGCCGCCGGAGGTGATCGTCGGAATCCCGGCGGAGCTCCTTTCCCGCCGGCCGGACGTGCGTCGGGCGGAGCGCATCGCGGCAGCGCAGAGCGAACGGATCGGCATTGCCCAGGCCGACTTCTACCCCTACATCTCGATCAGCGGAACGCTTGGATGTTCGGCTTCCGAGTTCTCCCAGTTGTTCCGAAGCCGGGCGTTTACCGGCAGCGTGGGGCCGTCGTTCCAATGGAACATCCTCAACTACGGCCGCATCGCGAACAACGTCCGGCTCCAGGACGCCATGTTCCAGGAACTCGTGCTCGCCTACCAGAACACGGTCCTCGTGGCGGCCGAGGAAGTGGAAAACGGAATCGTGACCTACCTGAAGGCCCAAGAACGCGCGAGGCTGCTCGACGAGAGCGTTCTCAACCAGGAGAAGGCGGTCAAGGTGGTCGTGGCCCAATACAAGGTGGGAACCGCCGACTTCACCCGCGTCGCCCAGATCGAACAGGACCTCGTGACGCAACAGAATCAGGCGGCGCAGGCGCACGGCCAGATCGTCACCGGCCTGATTCAGGTGTACCGGGCTCTCGGGGGTGGTTGGGAGCTCCGGCTGGAGGGCGAAGGAGAAGCCGAGGCCGGAGCGTCGGAAACGCCCGCCGGAACCCCCGGCCCCCAACCTCCGAGGAGGCCAGCCCTGGAAGGAATTCTCGAAGAGGCCACGCCAGCGCCGCTGCCTCCTCGCCCCCAGGCCCCCGCCCAGGACCAGGCCCAGGGGCAAGCCAAGCCCGTCGCGCCGGCCAATCCCCGTTGATCGCCGTCGCAGCGACGCCGGCAATCGACGATCGATCCCGTCGCCGCCGTACTCCCCTCAGCGCGTAGCGTACCACGGGCAGCTTGTCTGCCCGTGTCGCATTTGGGGACACACCCCCGTGCCATCCGCCACCCCGTGCCCGCGGAACATTGACCGCCCAAGAAGGTTTATGTACATTAAGGGTACAGAGGGCCAGGCAAACATCGCGGGTCGGCTGCGACGGCCCTGTGGGGGGCATGAAGGTCGGGTGCCATGGACGAGTCCGTCACCCTGGAGCAAGCGAAGACGATCGCCGAGATCTTGCCGGTGCTCATGCGAAGGCTCGCCGGGCCCAATGACAATCTGGCGGCCAAGCTCCCGTTGACGCAACTGAAGGTCTGCGGCGTTCTGTTCCGCGGGCCGCGGCGCATGTCCGGCCTCAGCCGTGAGCTTGGCGTGTCGCTCAGTTCCCTGACGCAGATCGCCGATCGGTTGGAGTCCGCCGGAATGGTGAAGCGGGTTGCCTACGGTGCGGATCGGCGGGTTCGCTACCTTCAGTTGACGGCCCGCGGCGAAGGGCTCATCCGTCTGCGGGAAGACGCCAGGGTGCGGCGGACCCGCGCGGTGCTGGAGCACTTGCCTCCCAAGTTGCGGAGGGAGGTCGTCGCCGCGTTGGAGGCATTCGCCCGCGTGTGCGCGGAGGACGGTGGCGAGGATGTCGCCCCTCGGTCCGAGGAGGCGGCGTACCTGTCGGAGTTGGTCGGGAAGGCGAATCGATGAAAACGCTCCTTGGTTTCCTTTTCGTTCTGGTTGCGGCGACGGGCGGCGCGGCGTACTACTTCACGCAGTTGGCGGCCGACCCGCCCGTGAGTTACCGCATCGCAACCGTCACTCGCGGCGACCTGGTTTCCACGATCAGCGCCACCGGCACCGCGGAGCCGGAAGAGGTGGTCGACGTGGGCGCCCAGGTGGTGGGGCGGATCAAGAGCCTCGGCCAGGACCCCGGCGACCCGCAGAAGAAGAAGACGATCGACTACGGCTCCGTCGTCGAAGAGAACACGATTCTCGCGCTGATCGACGACGCCGTGTACAAGGCCCAAGTCAATCAGGCCAAGGCGTCGCTCGCCCGTGCCAAGGCCGACCTCATCCAGTTGCAGGCGAAGGCCGAGCAGACCAAGGCGGAGTGGAAGCGGGCCGAGAGCCTCCGGGCGACCAAGGCAATCGCCGACACGGATTACGACCTGGCCGTTGCCAACTACAAGGTGGCCCAGGCGAACCTGGCCGTCGGGGAGTCGGCCGTCAACCAGAGCGAGGCCGCGCTGCAATTGGCGCAGACCAACCTCGATTACACGATCATCCGATCGCCGGTCCGCGGCGTGATTATCGACCGCCGTGTGAACGTGGGCCAGACCGTCGTGGCCAGCCTCAATGCCCCGAGCCTCTTCCTCATCGCCAAGGACCTGCGGCGGATGCAAGTCTGGGCGTCGGTGAACGAGGCCGACATCGGCCGCATCAAGCCGGGAATTCCGGTGCGATTCACGATCGACGCCTACCCCGGCGACACCTTCCACGGCAAGGTGGCCCAAATCCGGTTGAACGCCACCATGACCCAGAATGTGGTCACCTACACCGTGGTGGTCGAGACCGGCAACTCCGATCTGCGAATCTTGCCCTACTTGACCGCGAACCTTCGGTTCGAAATCGACCGGCACGCCGACGTGCTGCTGGTGCCCAACGCAGCCTTGCGTTGGAAGCCTCGGCCCTCGCTGGTGGTCCCCGACGCCCGGGAATCGGCAGGGGCGGGACCGGCGGCGCCCGGAGAGCCTCGCCAATCGCGAGGTCACGGGAAAGACTCGGGGAAGCCGGAGGAGAAACGGGAGGAACGTGGCCGCGTTTGGGTCCAGGACGGGGAATTCGTGCGCCCGATCGACGTGATCGTCGGAGCGACCGATGGGGCCCAGACCGAGGTCTCCGGACCCGCCGTCCGCGAAGGAATGAAGGTCGTGATCGGCGAGGCCCGCAAGCAGGACCTCGGCGACGGCGACACGACCAATCCCTTTGTTCCCAATATCCGGCGCAACCAAAAGAAGTCGCAGCCCTAGGGCGCCGTGTCGGAGTGACTCAAGCGATGCCCCAGTGTCTCCCAACGAAGACAGTTCTCGACGCTTCGGCCGATGCACGGGCGGCCTCCGCGGAACTGATCCGCCTGGAGGATATCTACAAGACGTATCATCTGGGGGAGGTCGACGTCCCGGTCCTCAAGGGCGTGTCGCTCTCGATCCGCCGCGGAGAGATGGTCGCGCTGATGGGCGTCTCCGGCTCCGGCAAGACCACGTTGATGAACATCCTGGGCTGCCTCGACCGGCCGAGTTCGGGCAAGTATTGGTTCGACGGCCGGGAGATGAGCACGCTCTCCCCGAACCAACGGGCCCTCGTGCGGAGCCAGAAACTCGGCTTCGTCTTCCAGAATTTCAATCTCCTGCCGCGCACGACCGCGATCGCGAACGTGACCATGCCGCTGGACTACTCGCCGCGTCCGACGTCCGGCGGCGAGGCAGGGCGGTTGGCCGAAGTGCTTCTGGACCGCGTGGGACTGGCCGAACGGAGCCACCATGAGCCGTCGCAGATGTCGGGCGGACAGCAGCAGCGGGTCGCGATCGCCCGGTCCCTGGTCAATCGTCCCTCGCTGGTCCTGGCCGACGAGCCGACCGGGAATCTCGACTCCCACACGAGCGTCGAGATCCTGCGGATGTTCCAGCAACTCAACGCCGAGGGGATCACCGTGATCCTCGTGACCCACGATCCAACCGTGGCGTCTTACGCGCATCGCACCATCCGGATCCACGACGGCCAGATCGCCTGCGATGGAGAGGGCGACGATCCGAGCCACGTGGGCCGGCCCGTTGGCCCCCCACCGTCGCCTCCTGACGAGGCGGGAGGGACCCGCCGACCGACGGACGACCCAAGCCCGCCGCCACGCCGGCTTGTTCCCTCCCTATTGCCGACGACCTTGCGCACGGCCCTGAACGCGTTGCGCCGCAACAAGATGCGGTCGGCGCTGACCGCCTTGGGCGTGATTATTGGGGTGGGCGCGGTGATCGCCATGATGGAGATCGGCGAGGGCTCGAAGGCGGCCCTGCAAAAGACCATCGCCAGCATGGGCGCCGCCTCCCTCCTGGTCCAATCGGGCGCAGCGGCCAGCGGCGGCGTGAGTTTCGGGAGCGGCACCGTCTTGACCCTGACCCCGCAGGACGCCGAGGAAATTGCACGCGAGTGCCCCTCGGTCAGCGATGTGGCCCCCACGGTCCGCGCCCGCTCCCAGGTCATCTACGGGAACCGCAACTGGGTCCCGATGCGGATCGACGGCACCACCCCTTCCTACCTGGCGGTCCGCGACTGGGAGGAGATGGACGAGGGGGGGATGTTCACCGATCGCGACGTCAACAACGCGAACAAGGTGTGCGTGATCGGCCAGACCCTGAGGCGTGAGCTCTTCCACGACGAATCCCCGATCGGCCTGGAGGTCCGGATTCAGAACGTCTCGTTCCGCGTGATCGGCGTGCTCGGGCGCAAGGGGGCCAACATGATGGGCATGGACCAGGACGACATCGTCCTGGCCCCATGGACGACCGTGAAGTTCCGCGTCAGCGGCACCACGCTGGGCAACGTGAACCAAAGCACCTCGTCTTCGGCCGGCAGCGGCGGCGTCAACCCGAACCAGGTGAACACCCTGAGCAACCTCTACCCCGGTTCCACCCCGCTTTACTCCACGCCGTCGGCAAGCCAGCAGGCCAATACGCCCCAGCCTGTACGGTTCGTGAACGTGGACCAGATCCTCGTCAAGGCCGCGTCCGCGGAGGAGATCCCGCAGGCGATGGACGAGATCACCGAGGTCCTGCGCGAGCGGCATCGGATCCGGCCCGGCGAGGCCGACGACTTCAACATCCGCGACATGACCGAGATCACGAAGACCCTCTCCTCCACGTCACGGCTGATGGGCGGGCTCTTGTTGGTCGTCGCGCTGATCTCGCTCGTGGTCGGCGGGGTCGGGATCATGAACATCATGCTCGTCTCCGTCACCGAGCGGACCCGGGAGATCGGCCTCCGCATGGCCGTCGGCGCGCGCTCCTACCACATCCTTCGGCAGTTCCTCGTCGAGGCGGTAGTGTTATGCCTCTTCGGAGGGGGCATGGGCATCGTGCTCGGACGCGGCGCGTCGATCCTCGTGCGTTCGATCATGCGATGGTCCACCCAGGCCTCCCTTCTGGCGATTCTCGCCGCGGTGGGCGTGTCGGCGACCGTGGGCATGGTCTTCGGTTTCTACCCGGCCTGGAAGGCCTCGCGATTGGACCCCATCGAGGCCCTCCGCTACGAGTGAGGGCAGCCACAGGAGTTGGCCTGCGTTTCCTCACCATACCCCCCCCGATGGTGCAGTTGGCGTTCTCGTGGGGCAGGTCGCCGACCTGCCCATGCTCTTCGTCAGGTCGCCGACCTGCCCCACGATAACGAGAGACGCGGGCAAGTGGCACGAAACTGCGTTCAAATGAGGCGTCGAGTGCTTTCGAGATAGGCAGGATTCCGCCACTCGCCCACGAAGATGCCCTTTCTTGACGCGGCGGCCTCTTCCTCTCCAGCCGCATCGCTAACCGCATCCATACTCCCAGGTTGCGCAAATCACTCAGCCCCGCTCTGTCATCGCGAGCAGAACCCAGCGCGCGACAAAATCTGTCGCATGGCACCAGATTCGCTTATCGCAATCGCTCGGCAGAGACGCCCTCGGGAGCCTTTGCCGGCCGGCCGTCGCTTGTAGGGCATGGGCGGCGTGAGGGGTTGGCAAGGCGTCGTGGCGTGGAGGTGCCTCGTCACGGCCGCTTGCCCAGTGGCTTCATCGTGCGTGGAGACCTGTGAGGGACTTATGAAGAAAGTGGAAGCGCTCGTTCGGCATTTCAAGTTGGAGGAAGTCAAGGAAGCCCTGACGCGTTGCGGCGTCAAAGGCATGACGATTACGGAGGTGCGGGGGTTTGGCCGCCAGAAGGGACACCAGGAGATGTACCGCGGCGCCGAGTACACGGTGGATTTCGTGCCGAAGATCAAGCTCGAGGCCGTCGTCCCGGACGGAGACCTGCCCGCAACGATTGAGGCCATCATGGGAGCCGCCAGGACCGGGCAGGTGGGCGACGGGAAGATCTTCGTGTCCGACCTCGTCGATGCGGTCCGCATCCGTACCGGAGAAAAGGGCAATTCCGCGATCTGATCGCCGCGGGGCGGCCCGCCGGGACTCCAGAAAGAGCATTTTGACAAGGCTGGGAGAAGTGATGAATCTGAGAACGTGGCTACCGATTGTGCTATTGGGGTGCGTGTTGACAACGGCTTTCAGCGAGGGGTGGGCCGACGAACCCGCCGCCCCGGCTGCGGCGACTTCCACCGATGCCGCAATCAAGGAGCTGCAAGCGACCGTCGAGAGCAAGTCGATCGACCTGGACACGGTCTGGGTCCTCATCACCGCGTTCCTGGTGATGTGGATGCAAGCGGGCTTCGCCATGGTGGAGACCGGCTTCACCCGGGCCAAGAACGCCGTCAACATCCTGATGAAGAACCTGCTGGACTTCTCGTTCGGCAGTATCGCGTTCTGGGCGATCGGGTTCGGATTGATGTTCAGCATCGGGAACTCCTTCGTGGGCGACAGCGGCTTCTTCCTCGCGGAGTCCCCGGTGCAGGTCGCCCAGGACGACGGCACGATCAAGGCGACCACCAACTTCGACCCGATTTCCTGGACCAAGGTGCCGCTGGAGGCCAGGTTCTTCTTCCAACTCGTGTTCGCGGCCACTGCGGCCACGATCGTCTCCGGGGCCATGGCCGAACGCACGAAATTCACGTCGTACATGCTCTATAGCATCATGATCTCGCTGGTGATCTACCCGATCTCCGGGCACTGGATCTGGGGCGGCGGTTGGCTCTCGAAGTTCGGCGGAACCGGGTTCTGGGATTTTGCCGGCTCAACGGTTGTCCATAGCGTGGGCGGCTGGATCGCGCTGGTCGGTGCGGTCATGCTCGGGCCGCGGTTGGGTAAGTTCACGAAGGACGGCATCCCGAAGGCCATCCCGGGCCACAGCATCCCGCTGGCTGCCCTGGGGGTGTTCATCCTGTGGCTCGGCTGGTTCGGATTCAACCCGGGCAGCACCATGGCCGCCGCCCGCAACGACATCTCGCACATCGTCTGCACCACGAACACGGCGGGTGCGGCGGGCGCGATCACGGCCCTCGTGATCAGCAAGCTGATCTTCAAGAAGTGGGAAGGCACAATGGCCCTCAACGGCGTGCTCGCCGGCCTGGTCGCCATCACCTGCCCGTGCCCGTGGGTTTCGATCTCCGGGTCGATCTGGATCGGTGGGATCGCCGGCGTCCTCGTGGTCCTCTCGGTGCTCTTCATCGAACGGGTGCTGAAGATCGACGATCCGGTCGGGGCGATCTCCGTCCACGGCGTCTGCGGGAGCTGGGGCACCCTGTCCCTGGGGCTGTGGTCCACCGCCAACGGCGAGGCCGCGCCGGGGCTCGGCCTGTTCAACGGCGGCGGATTCGGCCAACTGTTCAATCAAGCCGTCGGCGTGCTGAGTGTCTTCGCGTGGTGCGTCGTGACCGGGTTCGTGCTCTTCGCCGTGCTGAAGTATACGGTGGGGCTGCTTGTCACCGCCGAGGAGGAAATGGAAGGTCTCGACATCGGCGAACACGGCAACGAGGCTTACCCGGGATTCGTGAAGACCTCCGGGGCGACCTACTGATCGGATGGCGTGGTGGCGCTGCCCCTCGCCGGTGCCCGAGATACCGGCGAGGGCTTCCCGTGCAGCAGCCCGTGTCGAAGCCGGTTCCTGCGAGACATCGCAGGACCGGCTTCGATGCGTTTCTTGCAGACCTCCGCGGCGATGGACGCACCGCCGCGCAACTGGTAGGTTATGCTTCAGCATAACCTGTCCCGAGATTCGGCACCCTCTCCGAGATTCGGTTATGCTGAAGCATCACCTACGTATTTCCTCCACGAAAGGAGCGGAGCACCATGGAGTCCCGAAGGCGTTTTCTCGGCCAGGCGGCGGGGGCGGCGGCGATGGCAGGCTTGGGAGAGAGGGCCCTCGGGACAGGGAATGAAAGGAAGGCGGAGCCGATTAGCGTCGCCCTGATCGGATGCGGCGGGATGGGCGGGGGGCACCTCCGCCTTCTGGCCCCGCGCAAGGACGTGCGGATCGCCTATCTCTGCGAGCCCGACGCCAACCGGCTCGCCCAGTCGATGAAGGCGATCGAGTCGGCCGGCCAGAAGGGGGCCAAGGCCGTCCAGGACATGCGGACGATTCTCGACGACAAGTCGGTCCGGGCCGTCTGGATCGCCACGCCCGATCACTGGCACGCCCCGGCGGCGATCCTCGCGGCCGACGCGGGCAAACACGTCTACGTCGAGAAACCCTGCTGCCACAACCTCCGCGAAGGGCGGCTGATGATCGAGGCCGCGCGGCGGAACAAGATCGTCATGCAGGTCGGCACGCAGAGCCGCAGCACGCCGCACGTCATCCAGGCGATGAAGCGGTTGCACGAAGGGGCGATCGGCAAGGTCTTGGTCGCCAAGGCGTGGAACAGCCAGCGGCGGGGGAACATCGGCCACGCCAAGCCGTCGGACCCGCCCAAGGAACTCGACTACGACCTCTGGCTCGGCCCGGCGCCTTACGTGCCTTACCAGCGGAACATGCTCCATGCGATCTGGCGGTGGTGGTATGCGTTCGGCGTAGGCGACATCGGCAACGACGGTGTCCACGATATCGACCTCGCCCGCTGGGGACTGGGCGTGACCGAGCATCCCTCGACCATCACGGCCCTGGGCGGCAAGTACTTCTTCGACGACGACCAGCAGTGGCCCGACACCCAATACGTCGTCTACGAGTATCCCGGCGACGGCCAGGTGGGCCACAAGCGGCAACTGATCTTCGAGCAGCGGACCTGGTCGCCCTACGTCCAGGAGGGGCTCGAAAACGGCGACGCCTTCTACGGCACCGCGGGGATGATGATCCTCGGCAAGTCCGGCGGATTCCGGGTCTACGGTCCCCGCAACAAGCTCCTCGAGGAGGTCAAGGTCGCCAGCCTCGACCTGGCGGCCCACCATGACAACTTCCTGGCCTGCGTTGCCAGCGGCGCCGTGCCCAACGCCGACATTGAGATCAACCACCTGACGACCTCCTTGTGTCATTTGGCCAACATCGCCACGCGCGTGGGCCGGGTGGTTCGCTTCGACCCGAAGACGGAGAAGATCCCCGGCGACGCCGAGGCCGCGGCGATGCTCCGCCGCGAGTACCGCCCCGGCCACTGGGCCGTGCCCAAGGGAGTATGACGTGCAAAGGAATAGACCGTGCCCGCAGAGCGAATCCCCGCGAGCGCCGAGACTACGAGGAAAACGAAATGGGCGGGTCGAAAGATGAGTGACGAACTGCGAGAAGAGTATGAGTTTGATTACAGCAAGGCGAAACGCAATCGTTTTGCAGGCGAACTGCCGCCGGGTGGCCGGGTCGTCTACCTCGAGCCGGAAGTCGCGGCCGTCTTCACCGACTCGGCCCAGGTGAACCGGCTGCTCAGGGCGGTCCTGGCAGCGATGCCGCCGACAACTCCTAGCGCGGAGGCGACGAATCAGCCATGAAACCTACTCTGCTTGGTGGCGGGAGGGGGCTTGGAGTCTTGGTGTTGGCCCTTGCGGCGGCGGGATCGTTGGCCGCGGCGGGCGAAGCCAAGGGCGTGAAGTATGCGCGGTTCCAGGTTGCCGGCAAGACGGCCTGCGGAATCGTCGAGGGGGACGCCATCCGGCAGATCGAAGGCGATTTGCTCGGCCCCAAGAAGCCCACTGGAAAGACGTTCAAACTGACCGAGGTGAAGCTGCTGCCGCCCACTCGCCCCAGCAAGATCGTCGCCCTGGCCGGCAACTACAAGAGCCACCTGGGCGACAAGGCCTCGCCAAAGAACCCGGAGTGCTTCTTCAAGCCTTCGTCCTGCCTGATCGGGCAGGGGCAGCCCATCGTGATTCCCAAGGGGACCTCGAAGGTCGACCACGAAGGGGAGTTGGTGATCGTGATCGGCAAGCGGGCCCGCAAGGTGCCGCCCGAGAAGGCCATGGACTGCGTGCTGGGCGTCACCTGCGGCAACGACGTGAGCGCCCGCGACTGGCAGAAGAACGACGTCCAGTGGTGGCGGGCCAAGGGCTGCGACACGTTTGGCCCCTGCGGCCCTTGGGTCGTGTCGGGCATTCCCTACGACGACCTCCTGCTCACCGTTCGCGTCAACGGGGAGGTCCGGCAGCAGCAACGGACCAGCGACTTGATCTTCGGCGTGGCGGCCGTGGTGAGCTTCATCAGCCAGCACGTCACCTTGGAGCCCGGCGACCTGATCTACACCGGCACGCCGGGTACCACGACGGCGATCCAGCCCGGCGACGTCGTGGAAGTGGAGATTGAAGGCATCGGCGTGCTCAAGAACCCCGTTTCCGCCGCACGATAGGGAGACTACACCATGTTGTCTTGGGCCAGAAGCTCCTGCGTGATCGCGGTCGTCCTGATCGTGATCGCCGTTTCCGCGATTCGTCCTGGAGTGACTTTCTCACAGGCGACCGCGGCCGAACAGGCCGCGGCTCGGCAAATCCTGGAGGCCACGGGCATTCGAGGCGGCCTGATCGTCCATCTCGGCTGCGGCGACGGCAAGCTCACCGCGGCCCTTCAGCCCAATCCAACCTCCCTGGTCCATGGCCTGGACGCCGACGCCGCCAAGGTCGAGGCCGCCCGGCGGCACATCCGGTCGCTCGGGCTCTATGGAAAAGTGTCGGCGGACCAGTGCACGGGCGAGCGGCTCCCTTATATCGACAACCTCGTGAACCTCCTCGTGGTGGAGAGCCCGGGCCGGGTGTCGAGGGAGGAGATGATGCGGGTGCTGGCGCCGGGTGGCGTGGCCTACGCGAAATCTGCTTCTCAGTGGACGAAGCTCGTGAAGCCCCGGCCGGCCGGGATCGACGAGTGGACCCACTATCTCCACGACCCCAGCAACAACGCCGTGGCCCACGACTCCGCAGTCGGCCCGCCGCGCCGCCTGCAATGGGTGAGCGATCCCGCCTGGTCCCGGCACCACGACCACATGGCCAGCATGAGCGCCCTGGTGTCGTCGCAGGGGCGGATCTTCTACATCATGGACGAGGGTCCACGCGAGGCGATCCTTCTGCCGTCGCAGTGGTCGCTCATTGCACGCGACGCCTTCAACGGGGCGGTCCTTTGGAAACGGTCCATTCCCGAGTGGAACACGCAACTCTGGCCGCTCAAGAGCGGGCCGAACCAGTTGCCCCGCCGCCTGGTTGCAGTCGGCGACCGCGTGTACGTGACCCTCGGGATCGACGCCCCGCTCTCGGTCCTCGACGCCGCCACCGGCCGGACGCTCCGCACCTATGCGGGCACGGAACATACGGATGAAATCCTCGCCTCCGACGGGACGCTCTTCCTCCTCGTGGCCCACGACGCCAACCGCTGGAAGACCTACCGGCCCGCCTCCACCTACGTGTGGGACAACACCAAACGGGCCAACGACGAGTGGGCGTGGGACCGGGCCGAGCGGTCGATCCTGGCGGTCGACGCGGGATCGGGCGCGGTCCTCTGGAAGAAGCCGCATCGGGTGGCCCCGTTGACGTTGGCCGCCGACCGCGATCGCATCTACTTCTACAACGGCGAGAAGGTCGTCGGCCTGGATCGTAAGAGCGGCGCCGAAACATGGACTTCCCAGGTTGTGGCGCGCAAGTCGTCCTTCCCCACGGGCTACGGGCCGACGCTCGTGGTCGCGCAGGACGTGGTCCTCCTGTCGGTCGAGAGCCGCTCGATGACCGCCGTGTCGGCGGCCGACGGCAAGACCCTCTGGACCGCCCCGCACCACCGCGGCGGCCACATGTCGCCCGACGACATGCTCGTCATCCACGGCCTGGTCTGGTCCGGCGCGATCGCCGGCGGCCAAGACTCCGGCGTGTTCACCGGCCGCGATCTCCACACCGGCGAGGTGAAGAGCGAGTTCCCGCCCGATGTCAGCCCCCCCTGGTTCCATCACCGCTGCTACCGCAGCCGCGCGACGGACAAGTACTTCATTGCCTCGCGGACCGGGTTTGAGTTCATCGACCTTGAGGCCAAGCACTGGGACTATAACCACTGGGTCCGCGGCGGGTGCCTCTACGGATTCATGCCCGCCAACGGCCTGGTCTACGCCCCGCCGCACTCCTGCGGCTGCTTCCTCGAATCGAAGTTGTTCGGCTTCAACGCCCTGGCGGCGGAAGAAGCCGAAAGCCCAAAACCGGCAGCGGAAGAATCGCCGCGACTCCAGCGCGGCCCCGCCTTCGCGTCTCCCGTCGTTCATCCCTCATCCTTCATCCCTCATCCTTCCGAAGACTGGCCGACCTACCGGCACGATGCCGCACGCAGCGGATCGGTGAAGACGACGGTTCCGACCGATTTGAAGCGGGTCTGGCAGACCGATCTCGGCGGCAAGCTGAGCAGCGTCGTCGTGGCCGAAGGCATACTGTTGGTGGCGGCCGTCGAGGCCCACACCGTTCACGCCCTCGACGCCGCGACGGGAAAGCCCGCATGGAGTTTTACGGCGGGCGGGCGTGTCGATTCACCGCCAACCGTGGACCGGGGGCGGGCCTTCTTCGGCTCGGCCGACGGCTGGGTCTATTGCCTCCGCGTCGCCGACGGGAACCTCGTTTGGCGGTTCCGCGCCGCGCCCCAGGACCGCCGCCTGGTGGCATACGATCAATTGGAGTCGGCGTGGCCGGTCTCCGGAAGCGTGCTGCTCGAAAAAGGCGCCGTCTACTTCGTGACCGGTCGCTCAGCGTTCCTCGACGGCGGCCTCCGCGTGGTGCGACTCGACCCGGAAACCGGCCGGCTCCTCTCCGAGACCGTGATCGACGACCGCGACCCCGAGACCGGCAAGAACCTCCAGACGAGAATGCAGGCCCAGGACATGCCCGTGGCCCTGCCCGACATCCTCTCCTCCGACGGCCGGTCGGTCTACATGCGGGCCCAGGCGTTCGACATGAAGGGCGTGCGGCGGAACATCGCGCCGCTGCGACTCACGCTGGCCCGAGGCGCCGGCAAGGCGGCGAAGAAGAAGGCCGCCGCGTCGAAACCCGAGGAAACGGCGGAGATCGGCAATCACGTCTTCTCCCGCTCCGGATTCCTCGACGACTCGTGGTTCTGGCGCTCGTACTGGATCTACGGCAAGGAGGTCGACAGCAACTACGGCGGATGGCTCCGGCCCGGACACTTCGCCCCCTGCGGCCGGCTCCTGGTCTTCGACGATGCCCGCGTCTTCGGCTTCGACCGCAAGCCGGAGTACCTCTGCAATGCGTCGGTGCAGGAGTATTACCTGTACGGGGCGGACCGCGAGGTCACTCCCGAAGGGATCGAGCGGGTCCAAATGGCCACGCGGAGGATCGACTCCGCTTCGTCGAGCCGCAGTGCGAGCTCGTCCGATTGGGCCGTCCGCAAGAAGTTCTCCCTCGCGTCCCAGAGCGCGGTGAGTTTCCATTGGGGCATGGGGGGCTTGCCGATCCAGGCGAGGGCCATGGTGCTGGCCGGCAAGACGCTGTTCGTCGCCGGCCCGCCCGACGTGCTCGACGAGGAACGGGCGCTGCGGAATCCCGACGCCCCTGCCGTTCGGGCGGAGATCGAGGCCCAGGTCGCGGCGTTGCGGGGCCGGAAGGGCGGTCAGATCCTGGCCGTCTCGGCCGACGACGGAAGGCTGCTGGCCGCACGCAACCTCGGCGCCATGCCCACCTTCGACGGGATGGCCGCGGCCAGGGGGCGGCTCTATCTGACCACGGTCGACGGCAAGGTGCTCTGCCTCGGCGAGCAAGGCACGCCGCTGGCCGAGGTCCCCAACGTGAAACTCGCCTCGCTCGATACCGCGGTGAAGCCGCTCGCTTCGGAGCCGGGACCGCTCCGCGGCCCTTCACGCGAAGGGGATTTTGCCAAGGTCGTTCGGGCCGAGGTCACCGGCTCGAAACTCGGCTACCATCTCTTCGCGACGGACGACACGATCGGGTTCGCCGTGAAGAAGCTCCCTACGCCCCTCACCGGGAAGATCGATCTCAAGGTGCAGATGCGCTCGACCGCCGACGGGTCGATCAAGAACGGCTTCCTCGTCTTCGGCGATCGCCCCGAGGACGCGGGCCTCGTGAAGTGCGGCCTTCGGCTCCTGATGAAGAAGGCCCTCGTCATCGAGGGGCCGTTGGAAGGCGGCAAGGCGACCCAGAGAACCTGCGACGCCGATCAGGCCAAGGTTCACCAGCTCGACGTGACGGTGGAGCTGCCATCGGGCCACGTCACGATGAAGGTCGGCGGGACCACGGTCACGGCCACCCTGGCGAGCCCGCCGGCAGCCGTTTCCTACGTGGGGTTCGCCGCCCTGAACGCCGCGAACGATTTCTCGCCGATCGAGGTCTCGTCGCCCTGAATGAGGTTCCACAATCCTGGGAGGGCGAGGCCCTTGGCGAGTCTCTTGCCGGAGAAGGGACCGGGCGGCAGAATGGTGCTGTGGCAGAATGGGCGAGGATCGGTCGGACGAAGCCGTGAAGCCGTCTGCGGAGCATCCCATTTCGGTCCTCCGCGGTTTCACGCGTGCCTCAATGAGCAAGAAGGGAGACCTTCCATGATGAACGCGGCGACCCTCCACACCCGGATAACGCTCGCCGCATCGGTCTGCACCGCGGCCGCTGTGCTCGGTCTCGTTGCGGCGGGACATGCGGCCGGTTCGGGGCCCGACAAGCCCAACATCGTCTTCATCCTCTGCGACGACCTCGGCTACGGCGACGTGAAGTGCAACAACCCGGAGGGCAAGATCGCCACCCCGAATATCGACCGGCTCGCCGCCGCGGGGATTCGTTTCACCGACGCGCATACGACCTCCTCGGTCTGCACGCCCACGCGCTACGGCGTCCTCACCGGACGCTACAACTGGCGATCGCGTTTGCAGAGCGGCGTGTTGGGAGGGATGTCGCCGCGGCTCATCGAGCCGGGCCGGCTCACGGTCGCCGGACTGCTGCACGGGGCGGGCTATCACACGGCCTGCATCGGCAAGTGGCACCTCGGAATGGACTGGCCGCGCAAGCCCGGCACGCCGGCCTTCGACGACCGCATCGAACGGGGCCCCGAGGGCTGGAACGCCGACTACGCCAGGCCGATCGCCGGCGGTCCGACCTCCGTCGGTTTCGACGAGTTCTTCGGCATCGCCGCCTCGCTCGACATGGTTCCCTACACGTTCCTCCGCAATGACCGCGTGACGGTCGCTCCCACGGTCGACAAGGCGTTTCCGATGATGTTCGGCAACGAGAAGGGCCTCACGCGTCGCGGGCCGGGCGCCGAGGGGTTCGAGGCGGCCGACGTGCTGCCGACGCTCACGCGCGAGGCGGTCGAGTATATCGCAAGGCGCGCGGCCGACGCCTCGGCCGGCAAGCCGTTCTTCCTCTACCTGCCACTCAACGCGCCGCACACCCCCATCGTTCCCACGCCCCAGTGGCAGGGCCGCAGCGGATTGAACCCCTACGCCGACTTCGTGATGCAGACCGACGACTGCATCGGCCAGGTCCTCCGGGCGTTGGACGATCGCGGCCTGGCCGGCAACACGCTGGTGGTCGTCACGAGCGACAACGGCTGCTCGCCGCAGGCCGATTTCCCCGCCCTGCTGGCCAAGGGACATAACCCGAGCTCGATCCTCCGCGGCTACAAGGCGGACATCTGGGACGGGGGCCATCGGGTGCCGTTTGTCGTCCGGTGGCCCGGCAAGACGCGGCCCGGCTCGACCAGCGGCGAGTTGGTCAGCCTGGTCGACTTCATGGCCACGTGTGCAGAGATTGTCGGCGAGAAACTGCCCGACAACGCGGCCGAGGACAGCGTCAGCCTCCTGCCCGCCCTCCTGGACAAGGCCGGCAAACCGCTCCGCGAGGCCCTGGTTCACCATTCGATCGACGGCAAGTTCTCGATCCGTCAGGGCCGATGGAAGCTGGAACTCTGTCCCGGCAGCGGGGGCTGGAGTCCGCCCCGGGATCCGCAGGCGATCAAGAAGGGCCTGCCGAAGGTGCAACTCTACGACATGACGGCCGACCTCGGCGAGCAGAAGAACCTGCAAGCCGAGCATCCCGAAGTGGTCCGGCGGCTGACCGCCCTATTGGAACGCTACGTCGCCGACGGCCGGAGCACGCCCGGCAAACCGCAGAAGAACGACGTGCCGGTCGATCTGTGGAAGCAGCCGCCCGCGGCGGCAGCGAGGGCGAAATGAAAAAACCCCCGGGTTGGTCCTGACCGCGGCACGAGGCTCCGGTCAAGACGAACCCGAGGGTTTGGCTTTCACGCCATGTCTCGGCGGTGCCGAGGGCTTCCCCGGCACGTGGATCGTTCAGACGCCCGTTATCAGCTATGGGGCGTGCGGTGTTGCGAGTTGTGGATGGCCACGGGAACCGCAATGGCCGTCGCGACGATTCCGGCAATCACCAACGGATTGGTGATGAACGCGCGGAACCCACCGACACCCCGATCCTGACCGCGCACCACCGTGTTGCCGCTCACCACCAAGGCCCCTTCTTGGGCCGCGGGGGGAGCCGTGCCGGGCGACCAGACGCGGTAAACGCCGTGGCCCTTGGCAGCAACGACCTGGTACACGCCGCCTCGGAGACCTTTGAAGGCAAAATAGCCATCTTTCGAGGTCTTGGAGGCCACCAGGTCGCGATCCTGGTATCTTAGAGATACCCCGACGTTCTCCATGGCGGCACCTTGCTCGTCGACCACCTGGCCAATAAGCACGCCGCCGTCACGGAGCGCCACATCGACCACCGCAGACGCCGGAGCAGGATTTCCTGCCACCAGCGGCTGTGGCAACAAGAAGCCGATGGCTGCCAGCGACACCATCACTCCGTTGACGATTCGCCTAGTCTTCATTATTCCCTTCCTGCTACAGAGTGAAGTCTTGGTTTTTCAATCTGCCTGCGAACACCTGCCCCCATACGCGGCGGGTTTCCCAACAGACTACACGCCCAACCGAAGGACGGGCTGCGATCTTTATCGGCGTGTCGTCTAGTCGGCTTGAATCCAAATAATCAGGTTTTCCGGAGAATCCGTTGCCTGCCACCTCCCTTGCAAAAAAGGACCTTTCGGGAATCACCTCGACCATTTTCTGAAGTGCGCGGCGAGCTGCTCTGCGGGGTTCGCCAGGCGACGCTGCAAGCGCTGGCTCAGCAGGCCGGGCGGGTTGCCGGCCTGGAGGTCGGCCACGAATCGCACCAACTCGTCGTTCGCCTCCGGGGACCCGTGAAACATGAAGTGGACCCAGGCCCACGCCGCCCGGTAATCCCCCCGTTCCATTTCCTCAACGCGGCGTTTCTTCTCCAGAACTTCCAGACGCTCCACTCCCCCCAGTCGCACGGACCAGCGCACTCCGTCCCATTGTGGGCTCCCGTTGACACGCTTCTCGACGGGATTCTCGTAGTAGACCGCCAGCCCTTCATCCAGCCAGAGTGGGACGACACGCAGCGCGCTGTGAAGCAACGCATGGGTTGATTCGTGGCGAAGATCGACTTCAAAGTGGGGCCCACGGCACACGAACACGCGTCCCTGACCGCGATCTTTCACATAAAGAGCACGCCGGTACGGAATGGTGGGCAAGTTGCGTGAGAGAAATCGGTCGTAGGTTCTCTTGCTCTGGAACAAGTAGACCTCAATGGGATCCTCCACCGGCTGGATACCCAGGGTCTTCACGAGGTCCATCTGAAGCTGCCCCAATTCCACGAGTTGCGGCTGAACCTCGGCCATGGGGAACTCGGCCCGGCACACGAACGGCCCCACCCGCTGCTGGTCGACCCAGGCTGCCCCAGCGCGTTGGGCCGTGCCGGGGAGAACCACCGCGGCGATGAGGCAAGCCAGGCACGACCGCCTCATCGGGCCACTTCGTCGGGCCGGGAGAAGCCGTGCCCGCAGACGGAAGTTCTGTTCTTCGGCGACTGGCGACGCAAGAATCAAGGCAAACGTCCTCGTGGACTCCAACGGATCCGTCAGGCGGCCTTCTGCCAACAAAACCAGCCGAAGCGGGCCGGCGAGGCGACCTTGCGGCGGCCCGGCTTGACAGCCGTCCCCGCGACGACCGACGCCGGGTTCGCGCAGAACCACTCCTCCGCAAGGGCGCGGCCGGCCAATTCAACCACGCGATCGAAAGCCTCTCCCAGCAGGGGCGGCCGGGACCTCGGGCTGTGCGCGTCGGTGCTTACGAAATGGACGAGCCCTTGCTTGACCAGCGAGTCGGCCAGGTTCCGGACCCGCGAACCGAACGCCCCCATCAGACTCCCTGCGGTGACTTGAATCAGGCAGCCCGCGTCGACCAGAGGACGCACCACGCCCGGTTGGGCGAGAATCCCCTGGTTCCGTTCCGGGTGCGAGAGGATGCCAACCAGGCCCGCGCTCTTCATTTCCCGCAATAACCGATCGAGTGGCAGGAAGACCTCGTGCGGAAGCTCGAGCAGGACATGCCGGCCCCGGTCGGCCAAGGTGAGCACCTCCCCGGTCCGGATCTTCCCGATCATCCCAGGCTCGATCCGAACGTCCGCGCCGGGCAACACCCTCAAGGGGATCTTCTTCTTGCGGAGCACCGCCTGGAACCGCTCAGTTCGTGCCCGGATTTCGTCGCCTTGATTCGCGGAGAAGTTGCCCAGTTGATGGGGGGTGGCCACGATCGTGGAAATCCCGTCGTCGACGGCCATCCCGGCCATCGACAAGGCATCGTCCCGACTGCCGGCCCCGTCATCGATCTCCGGCAGGAGGTGGCAGTGAATGTCGATGAAATGAAGCGGCGTCTCCAAACGACGTCTTCCTTCTCTTCTAGGCCGCGTCAGCCCTGCGCCGTCGCTCCAGGCTTGCCGGCGCCACGGCGGACGGACCCTGGTGCGTTGTGGCGTGGTGTCGGGCCGCGTAGGACGGTCCCGCCTCCCGGCTCACCGGGGCAATCCGAAGGACGGGCGGCTCGATCCTTTTGCCGATCGTCAGGAACCACGGGATCGTGAACTTGTGATAGCAGTGCTGGCACTTCATCGGTACCAACAGCGCGAGGCTCAGGAGCAGGCGTCTGATGGGACTTACGGGTCGAAGGTAGGCCTTCTCAGTCCAGCAACGCGGGCACTTCATTCCGAGGCCCTTTCCTTCGGTCTGGAACGGAGGAAGAACGATTTGGCGACATGCCTGGGAAAAGGAGGGGTACCCTAGCGGGTCCCTCCCTGCACGTCAAGGGCAGATTTGCCCCTTGTTCGACCTGCCACGTGCCATTGTCTCCCATGGGGACCAACGCCGCGATACAATATCGACACTCCGTTCTCGGATCGAGGTATCGAGAAAGACAAGGGAGAAGAGTCGTGAAATGCCGCTTCATGCTCTCAGGCCGTTGGCCGCTGGTCGCGATCCGATGGACCGTCGCGATGGTCGCCATCGCCATCGTCGGTATGTCGTGTCCGATGGCCGAGGCCGCCGAGAAGGACGCCCGCAGCCCCGGCTATGACGATACGCCCTTCCTGCCGAACTCTCCGTGGCGGGTCCACGATCGGCGGCGGCCGCAGCCGCCCGTGGTGACGCCGGGAAGCGCGGGACTCTCCAGTCGGGACGCCACGCCGCCCTCCGACGCCGTCGTCCTGTTCGACGGCAAGGACCTTTCGCAGTGGAACGGCGGAAATGAGAAAGGCCTTGAAGACGGCTGCATCAACATCCTCAAGACCGGCGAGTTGACGACCAAGAGGAAGTTCCGCGACTGTCAGCTCCACGTGGAATGGGCCACCCCCGCCAAGGCCGACGGCGATAACATGAACTGGGGCAACAGCGGGGTGCTTTTCTTCGGGCTTTACGAGGTGCAGATCATCGAGTCGCACGACAGCCACATCTACGCCGACGGAAACGCGGGGGCGATCTACGGCCAGTATCCCGCGATGGCCAACGCGAGCCGCAGGCCGGGCGAGTGGCAGAGCTTCGACATCGTCTTCGCGGCCCCACGCTTCCAGGGCGACAAGCTCGTCCGGCCCGCCTATTTCACCGTCTTCTGGAACGGCGTGCTCGTGCAGGACCATCGGCCCGTGCTCGGAACCACAGCCCACCGGACGCTGCCCGCCTACGATGTCCGCTTGTCCGAGGGGCCCATCAAGTTGCAGCAGCACCACTCGGCCGTGCGGTTCCGCAACCTCTGGGTCCGTCCGCTCAAGCTCGACGATTGACCGCGGTCATCGCCAGCGCCCGAACAGCAATCGCCTGACGTGCCGATCGCATGGTTCGACAGTGTTCGCTGTCTCCTCCTCATCGCCGGGCACGGGAGCGCGAGGCACCAGCCGGCATCCGTAGGGGTCGCACGTGCGGATCCACTCGATGGGCTCGGCCTTCCCGGACGGTCGGGGCCCGGCGACCTCGACGCTCACTGCCACCTCGATACTCGTCCGCTCCGCCATGGCAAGCCCGACCGCGACCGCGGCCGAGGTCGCGGCGTCGGGAACGTCGAAAGCCGATAGCGGAACGCTGAAAGCCGAAAGCTGGAGAGCCAACAGTAGAGAGGTCATAGGGTGCTCCTTGGGGGCAGGGGGCGGAGATCGGAGATCGGAGGGCGGAGGTTGGAGGTTGGAGGTTGGAGGTTGGGAGTCGAGAGTCGGGGGTTGGGAGTTGGGAGTTGGGAGTTGGGGGTTGGCTGGCGAAGAGGAGTCGCATCGCACGCCGCAGTCTCCCTTCTCCCCTCTCCCTTCTCCCCTCTCCCTTCTTCTCGCTCCCTTCTCCCCACTTCTTTCACGCCTCGGCAAAGCTGCGGGGAAGCGCAGGACGGTTGTAGCCGCAGAAGCCGAGGTCGACGAAGCTGTCGCCCTCGCTCACGGCCTCGCCGACCGCGTCGAGATCGGCATAAAAGGACCCTTCCGGCTGGTCGAGCCAGTAGGGGCCGCTCGTCCAGTCGGGTCCCCACGACTGATCGATGAGGATCAGTTTGCGGCCCTTCTTCGTGGTGCGCCGCGCGGCGCCGAGGCACATCGAATGGCCCCAGGAGCCGCGCGGACGCAGGGCCCCGTCCTCGTCGCGGCCACGGGGATCGTCCCATCCGACCGACGAGCATTGATTCACCGGCAGTCCGGCCCCGGCACAGAGCCAGGCCTTCTCCGCGGTATCGACGCGGAGGTACTGGCCGTATTTGTGCTGCCCGGCGACGGCCTTGATTTCCTTCGGGACGCCCCGCAGGCCGAACTGGCGGCAGGTCTGGACCGAGTAGTTTCGCAGATCGTACTTCCCGTAGACGGCCTGGGCCGCGGAGCCGAACTCCGTGTTGGCCTGGGCCATGCCGTAGCCGGTCGAGCCGTCGCCGCGTCCGAGCATCCCGGCCATCTCGCGGCTCAGGCCGTAGGCGATCTCGGGACAGCCCATCCCGACGAACTCCTCCGGGTCGAGCCGGAGGTAGATGTCCAGCGCCGCCATGTAGGCCCAGCGCTTGGCGTCGGCGTTGCCCACGCACGAGCCGATGTTCCCTTGGTCGTAACTGCGGATCCTGGCATAGTTGCCGTCGAGGACGAGCCAGCGGTCCAGCTTCGCGTCCTCCAGGCAGAGGCGGAGGGCCCGGTAGCTGTAGCGATCCGAGCCGTCGTCGCTGGCCCGGAGTTGATCCCAGAAGTCTTCGGCCGAGGAGAGCGTGGCGGCGTAGGCCGTGTAGCCCGCCGGGTCCTTGACCCAGCCGAAATGCCGCGGGGACATTGTGTTGCTCATCGGGAATGCCCGCCCGTGCCCTTGACCGCCGCGAGTCCGTCGGCGATGGCCGTCCAAACCTCCTTGCAGTCCTCCACCGTCTTGACGGCCCCGGCGGTCCGCTTGGCGTCGAGCCAGGCGCCCATCTCCTTGACCCAGGGTTCCCACGCTTGGGCCCGCTTGGGTTCCAGGGCGATCTCGCGGGCATAGCGGTTGGCGGTGATGAGCTTGTCGATCGAATCGATCGGCTTGGGGATCTGTCCGGCGAGCGTGCGGTAGACGGCCGAGAGCTTTTGAGCGTCTTCCTGTCGTCCTTCGGCCGGGATCTTCTGGGCCGCATCGACGGCCGTCTTCTTCGCCTCCTCGGCCAGGGGCAAGGAGGGGGTGGGCAACGGAGGGTCGGGCGTCGGAATCACCGAAGAATCCAGGGGCGCGATCTGCCAAACCGCCGACCCACCCACGATGACCACCCAGGAACCCGAGGAGGGGCCCGGGGTGAGCATCATCGCCACCGGTTTTCCGTCGGAGGCCGTCGCGGTGCACGCAACGAACGGTTTCCAAGGCGGTGCCACGTCGCGGGCCGGCTGGCCGAGTACAAGGTCCGAACCGGCGAACCAGGCTAAGGCCATCAGGGCAGGCAACAACATCCAACGCGATCGCATGGAATCACCTCAAGGGGGTTGAATAGGAAAGGACTCGCGATGCTCCGACCGCTCAGGCCGACTTCTCCGGGAGCATCTCGAGCAGGGCGAGCAGCAGGGGCATGATCTGCTGGATGAACTCCGCCACCTTTGCCCAGTCGATCTTGCCCGCCTTGTCGCGGGCCGGGGCGAGGGCTTGCCACGCGGCAAGCATCTGACGCAAACTGTCCACCTTGGCCGCTTCGGCCGCAGTGACGATGGTTTCAAACGACATAGCCTGGCTCCTGAAAGCAGATCCATTGGGCGACCGGGTGACGCCGCGGCCGTACGATCCACGATAGAAAAGGAGCGGCCAATTCCCAAGGAAATCTCGCAGGCCGTGGCAGCGGCCGGGGCGAGCGGCTGATCGACGCCCAAACCCGGTCGAGCACCCAATGCGTCGGGCTGACGATGCGCGGCGACCCGACGGTCTTCGGCGTCAATTTCGCCGATGGCCGGATCAAGGGCTACCCGCGCGACGCGATGCGTTGTACGGAGCGTCAAGGCCCTCTTTCCGCGTTCCATGCCGACCCTCGGCGTCGCCGAGTGACGGCATGCCACACGTGTCGCAAGAGGGGAGAAGAGCGATCAGGGCCGCTCAGGGCCCCGCGATGGCGGCCGGTTCCGTCACGGTGCTCTTTCCCTTGGGCAGCGTGGCGAGCAGGTCGGGCAGGTCGTAGACCGTTAGCGCCCCGTGGACCACGTTGACGTATTGATTCTTGGCCAATGGCGTGCGGACCACGTCGGACCACGAGCCCAGGCACTGGCGCAGCGTCACCGAGGCGAACGCCTGCGGCTCCAGGGCGGCCGCGTGCAGGGCCGCCGGACCGATCAGGCCGATCGCCACCAGGTGGACGCGCCGCGGCTTCTCCCCGTTCGGGTAGCCCGCCAGAAAACGGGCACACACCAGCGCATCCTCGGCCCGGCAGGCCAGGTACGACTTGCCTAACATGTACGCGAGGGAACTTTCCTGCCACTCCTCCCCAAGGTAGTTGGAATAGTGCGACTTCCCGGTCTTCTGCGTCTCTCCCAGACCTCGGAGGTCTACAGCCAGCACGACCTGCCCTTCTTTGACCAGCTTTTCGATCGGTCCGCCGGGCCCGGCATCGACCTGTTTGCCGGAGGCGTGCAGATAGAGCGTGGCTTCCCCGCCAGGCTTCTCGGGCACGAAGGCCAGGGCCGGCAGCCAGATCCCGGGCTCGGGCCGCAGCACGAGCTTGTCGATGCGATAGCCCGGCCGCGCGATCGAACCGGCCTTCTCGCACGCGGGCTCCGGGATCGCGCCAAGCCGCCGGATGCCGGTCACGCGCCGGACCTCTTCGAGCATCTTCGCCGCTCCGTCGCGCTGCCACTGGCCCTTGCGCGCGGCGGCCAGTTGGGTCTCGAAGTCGCGGTTGATGTCGTACACGCTGCGGGCCCCGGGCAGGTGCATGACCTGGCCGTCCGGGGTGCAGAGGGCCTCCTTGTCGGAGAGGACGGGCCAGGAGGGCGACTCGGTGATCGCGTCGTCGATCCCCTGGAGCCAGCGCCGCATCCAGCGGGCGGCGCCGGTCCGCAACGGGCCGGAGAACCCGTGCTCCGCCTCCGTCTCGATCAGGTCGACCCGCTCCGCGAAGCCCATCGCCGTGTAGCACCGCTTGGCCTGGCGGAAGGTGTCCCAGGCCCCGGAGATGTCGAAGAAATCGCGGGTGGCGGTGCAGAGAAGCGTCGGACGCGGGGCCCGCATCAGGACGTAGTCGGCGTGGTCCAGCCCCAAGGCCACCTGACCGAAGATGTTCTGCTCGGCGTCCTGCGGCCCGATGGTGTGGAGCAGGCGGCCCAGCGTGGTGAGGTAGCAGCTTGGGGCCGCGGCCAGGATCCGCTCATCCAGCGCCATCAAGTAGCTCGTGAGCGTCCCGCCGCCGGAATTGCCGGTGCAGCCGAGCCGCTTGGGATCGACCTCGGGCCGGCCGGCCAGGTAGTCGAGGCTCCGCATCCCGTCCCAGATGCGGAACGTGGCGGTGTTGCGGCCCACCAAGATGCTCCCCACGCCCGCCAGGCAGTGCGCCATCGTGCCCCGCACCAGGGGTTTGCCCTGCGGGTCGAGCAGTTGGAACCGCTCCCCCTGGTCGATCGGATCGTAGCAGAGCACGGCGAAGCCGTTCTTCACCAGGACGAGGCACGCCCGCTGATACACGTCCATGGCCTTGCCGTTGTCGCTGTGCCCGCACGGCACGAGCACGCCGGGGAACGGCGGTTTGCCTTGCGGCAGGTAGAACAGCGCCGTGACGTAGTGCCGGGGCTGACTCTGGAAGATGACCTTTTCGACGGTGTAGCCGTCGCACGGGATCCGGCCGACGATTTGCGGCTCCAGCGGCGTGCGCGGCGGAAAGCCGCCGATCTGGTCCACGAAGAGTTTTCGTATTCGCCGCTGGTACGAAGTCCACACCTCGGCGGGGTCCCTCACGGGCTGGTCGGCGGCGGCCGTGCCTTTCTTCGCGGCGGCCTTCGCTTTGCCGGCGGCCGGCTTCGGCGGCCTGGGCGTCCCGTCGCGGACCAACTTCTCGAACTCGGCGGTACGGCGGCTCACCGCCTCGTCGACCTGCCGCATCCAGTAGGCCTGCATCATGCCCGCCGGTGCGACCTCGTCGATCTTGTCCGGCAATACGCGGACCTCGTCAACCTTCGCCTCGGCAGAAATCCCCAGCGCACCGACAAGGGCGCACAACGTGTGGATCATCATCTTCATCCTCCCTCTCAGGTCTCCGACATGATCTGGTCGAACTGTTCGACGGGGACGGCGGGGCAGGTGTTGAAGGTGATGCCCGTCATCCGGCTGAGAAAGACCGAGCACTTCATTGCGTCGTCGATGCTCGGGAAGGAGATCACGAAGATCAGGTCGTGCGGCCCGAGCGTCGCGTACATCGCCTCGACCTCGCCGCCGCATTGTTCGATGGCCTCGACGGCGTCTTCGGTGCGCTGGGCATTCATGCCCTTGAGCCCGTCCATCGTGTACTTGCCCAACAGAATGAACGTCATCATGGTCGCGCCTCCTCATCGTTGGTGATGGAGCCACTTGCGGGATCCGGTGCCGTTGCTCGTCCGTCTGCCTTCCGGATACAACAGCCACCCGGCGGCGGCCTTGACGGGGGAAGGCATGGCTGAGGGGACCGCCCGGCCCGTTCGCCCCTGATTGTAGGCGCCGGTCCACCCCCTGGCCAGCCCCGGGGGGAGTGTGGCAAAAAGAAAGCGGCGACGAGTCGCCGCACTCCAAAGGGGCCCTCTAGGAATCCGTTCCCACGATGGCGGCGATCCGCTCCTTGGTGACGGGCTCGATCACGCCCCGCTCGCAGATCAGGGCTTTGATGAGCCGGGCCGGGGTGACGTCGAAGGCGGGGTTGTAGACCCGGATGCCATCGGGAGCCGTCTGGCGCCCGAAGCCGTGGGTGATCTCGCTGGGGTCCCGCTGCTCGATGGGGATCTCTTCGCCGCTGGCGATGGCCGGGTCGAACGTGCTGGTGGGGGCGGCCACGTAGAACGGAATCCCATGGGCGGCCGCCAGCAGGGCGACGCCGTAGGTGCCGATCTTGTTGGCCGCGTCGCCGTTGGCGGCGATCCGGTCGGCCCCGGTGACCACGGCCCGCACGCGACCCTCGCGCATCACCTGGGCGGCCATGTTGTCGCAGATCAGGGTCGCGTCGATCCTCCGCCGCATGAGTTCCCAGGCGGTGAGCCGGGCGCCTTGCAGGAGCGGCCGCGTCTCGTCGACATAGACGTGGATCCGCTTGCCTGACTCGACCGCCGCGTAGATCACCGCCAGGGCCGTGCCGTAGTCGGAAGTGGCCAGCCCGCCGGCGTTGCAGTGGGTCAGGACCCCGTCGCCGTCGGCCAGGAGCGCCGCCCCGTGCTGCCCGATGGCCCGGCACATCTGCCGGTCCTCCTCGTGGATGACCCGGGCCTCGGCGAGCGACTCGGCCAGCAGGGCGGCGGGCGATCGCCGCGGGCCGCGCTTGACCGCGAGTTGCCGCATCCGCTCCAGGGCCCAGAACAGGTTCACCGCCGTGGGCCGGCTGGAGGCCAGGTAGGCGACCACGTCTTCGAGCTTATCGAAGAACTCCTTCGGGCTGGCCGCCGCGACCCCTTGCAGTCCGAGACAAACCCCGTAGGCCGCCGCGACCCCGATGGCCGGGGCCCCGCGCACGCGAAGCGTCTTGATCGCCTCCCACACGCTCTCGGCGTCGTGGCACTGGATCTCGACGAACTCGGTGGGAAGCCGGGTCTGGTCGATGAGGCACAAATGCCCGTCCACTCCGCCGACCCAGCGGAGCGTGCAGAAATCGGTGCAATCCGAGGGATTCACGTCGTATTGTCCTTAGGGGCCTGTCGCTTCGCTATGTGGAAACAGCCGTTAGGTGCGTTGCCTCTCGCCGCGGAGGGTGTCTTGGAAGGCGGCGTCGCGGGCGGCGATCTTGTCGCGGAGCCGCTGTTTGAACGCCGCGAGTTTCGCGTGGAGGCGTTCGTCGGCCAACGCGAGGATCTCAACGGCCAGGATTCCCGCATTCCGGGGTCCGCCGCTATTGGCTCCGACGGCGGCCACCGGCACGTCGCCCGGCATCTGCACGGTCGAGAGGAGCGAGTCGAGCCCGCCGGCTAGGTCGGTGGGCACGGGAATGCCGATCACCGGCAAGATCGTGTGCGCGGCGACGGTGCCGGCCAGATGGGCGGCGCCCCCGGCTGCGGCAAGGATGACCTTGATCCCCCGGCCGGCAGCCGTCGAGGCGTATTGGTGGACCAGGTCGGGCGTGCGATGGGCGCTCATCACGCGGGCCTCATAGGCCACGCCGAACTCCTCCAGGGCCGTAGCCGCTGCCCGGACGTGCGGCCAGTCGCTATCGCTTCCCATCACGATGCCCACCAGGGGCGAATTCTGATCGGTCATGGCTTCGTCCTCACATCTCGTCCGTGTCGGGGGCGGGGACCAGGGTTCAGGGTTCAGGGTTCAGGGTTCAGAGCCCAAGTGCATGTCCGCGTAGCGGGCGGGCTTGCCCGCCACTTTCCACTCCCACAGATTAGCGGCTTTGACGACAGCGGAATAGTCCTCGGACGCCCTGACGCTCCCGGTCGAGTGAGCCAGGCGACGTCCGCTGTCAGGAGAAGGAGAATGACTCCGGGGCGCGAGCCCAGTTTTGGACGGGAAACAGCATTTCTGCGACCGGGCCTGTCCCATTTCGCCACTCGGAAGGCTATGATGGAGACCGTGGCTCTGCCCACCCTCCGGGGCATTCGTTCTGCGAGGGACGAGATTGTTGTTGCCGGAAGGACCGAGTTGAATCACGTCGTTGGATAGGGAGCAACCAGCTTTGAAACGAGTCGCCACCTGCGGAGAGGGTCTGAAGGGGAAACCGGTTTCCGTCAAGACGGCAGGAGTGCTCGTCCCGGCCACGATGGCGTTGTGCGTCCTGCTCTCCGTAGCGGGCAGCCGTGCGGCGGAGTTGGCTGGGGTCGAGCCGCTTCGGGCGGCCATTCGCGACCTCCAGGCGGACTTCGGGGAGCGCTACCCCCACGGGCCCCAGTTCCTGGCCCGGCTCGACCGCCTGGTCGCCCGCGCCCAGCAGGCCAATGACGCGGAGAAGGCCCGGCTCCAGGCGGAACTGGACTCGTTGCGACGCGAGGCCCTCGTTGCCAATCCGCTGGTCAGCGGACGGCCGATCTTGTTCGTCCATCGCAAGCAATACCGTCCGGATCATCACAACACGGAGACGATGTTCCAGACCGGCGAGATCAACACCGGGAGTTTTGAGGGGGGGGCGGCACTGAAGACCCTCGAATTCTCCGCCGAGGGCCAGGCGAAGACCCGAACGCTGCTGGAAACGCCGCAGGGGATCGTCCGCGACCCGGACGTCCACTTCGACGGCCGGAAGATCCTGGTGTCGATGCGTCGGGACCGGGCCGACGACTACCACATTTACGAACTCGGAGCCGACGGCTCGGGCCTTCGGCAGCTCACGTCCGGCTCGCAGGTGAGCGATATCGACCCGATCTACCTCCCCTCGGGTCAGATCCTCTTCACCTCGACGCGGCAGCCCAAGTATTGCATGTGCAACCGGCACATCATGGGCAATCTCTTCCGGATCGAGGCCGACGGCAGCAAGATGGAGCAGTTGGGTCACAACACGCTCCACGAAGGCCACTCTTCGCTCCTGCCCGACGGCCGGGTCCTTTATGACCGCTGGGAATACGTCGATCGCAACTTCGGCAGCGCCCAAGGGGTCTGGACGATCTTCCCCGATGGCACGCAGCCCATGGTATGGTACGGCAACAGCAGCCATTCGCCGGGCGGGGTGCTCGACGCCCGGGCCGTGCCGGGCACCGAGACGATCGTCGCCACGTTCTCCTCCTGCCACGACCGTCCTTGGGGGGCGCTGGCGATCGTCGATCGGCGTCTGGGCGTGGACGGACGCTCGCCGGTCCTGAGGACCTGGCCGCCGCAGGCGATCGAGTTGGTCAACAGGGGCAATTACGACATCTTCAAGCAGGTCCAGCCGAAGTACGAAGACCCGTATCCCCTCTCCGACAAGTACTTCCTCTGCTCGCGCATGGTGGGCCGTGGGGAAGAGATGGGGATCTACCTGGTCGATGTGTTCGGCAACGAGATCCTGCTTCACGACGAGGCACCGGGGTGCTTTGACCCCATGCCGCTGGGCCCCCGCGCCCGGCCGCCGGCCTTGCCGCCGCGGACCGCTCCGGCCAAGCCGGAAGGCAACTTCCTGGTGGCCAACATCTACGTGGGCACGGGAATGGAGTCCGTGGCGCGGGGCTCGGTCAAGTATCTCCGCGTGGTCGAATCGCCGGAGAAACGCCACTGGACCGGCCCGGCGTGGGACGGCGGCACGGGACAGCAAGCCCCGGGAATGAACTGGGACGATTTCATCAACAAGCGGATCCTGGGTACCGTTCCGGTCGAGTCCGACGGGAGCGCGTACTTCGCCGTGCCGGCCGATACGTTCCTCTACTTCCAGTTGCTCGACGAGCGGGGGATGATGGTCCAGTCGATGCGGAGCGCGACCGCGGTCCGGCCCGGCGAGACGACCGGCTGCACGGGCTGCCACGAGGGACGCCGCACGGCCACGCCCACGGCCGCCTTGCCGCTGGCTGCACGCCGGGCTCCCAGCCGGCTCGTCCCCTGGTACGGGCCGACGCGCAAGTTCAGCTACGTGGTCGAGGTCCAGCCGGTGCTCGACAAGCACTGCGTGGCCTGCCACGACTTCGGCCAGCCGGCGGGCAAGAAGCTGAACCTGGCCGCCGACGCGGGCCTGATCTTCAACACGTCCTACGTCGAGCTGCGGAGCAAGGGCTACGTGCGCGTGGTCGGCGCCGGCCCGCCCGAGGTCCTGCCGCCCAAGCAATGGGGCTCGCATGCCAGCCCGCTGGTCAAGGTCCTCTTGCAGGGCCACGGCAAGGAGGAGATCGACCGCCAGGTGAAACTCGACCGCGAGGCGATCGACCGGATCGTCACGTGGATCGACATCAACGCCCCTTACTACCCGGAATACTCCACGGTCTTCCCGAACAACCTCTTTGGCCGCTCGCCGATCGACACGGCCCAAGTGCGCCGGCTGGGCGAGTTGGTGGGAGTGAACCTGACCGACCGCCGTTTCCTTGGCGCGGTGACGTTCGCCCGGCCCGACCTGAGCCCCTGCCTGGCCAAGTTCCCCGATCCCCAGGACCCCCGCCGCCGCGAGGCCCTCGCCATCCTCGAAGCCGGCAAGCGGACGTTGGCGGCCCGGGGAGACGGCTCCTTGGAAGGTCCCGAAAGCCGCGCACCCCACGGATTGCAGCGGACGCAGTAGCCGACGGGCAGCCCGGCTCAAGGGATGTAGGTGCGGAGCTTGTCGGGCACGTCGCGGTAGCGGTCCGTGTGGCATGCCGTCACGCGGCGTGAGCCGCGGGTCGGCATGGAGGAGCGAATTGCGATCGCCATGTCCAGGGCGACGCTTCGCCTCGTAAGAACATGCTACCCAAGGCTCCATGGAAAGGACCATTGCAGTGCCCCATAGCGAGGACGAATATGCGTCGTTCGTCGAGCATCCGCGATATGGCCGGCGTCCGCATGTCACGGGTCTCAATCCGAAGACGGACTTCCGGGCCGGTGTAGTCCTGCATTGGCACTCACCAAAGGAATGCCGCGTTCCCAATACGGCAATTTTCGCCGATCTGTCGCGGCAGGTTGCGGCTACGGTGCCGGTGACACACTACTTCGATGTGGTCCGGACGTGTCGCGACTGTGGAAGGTCCTTCCTCTTCTTCGCCCAGGAGCAGAAGCACTGGTACGAAGAGCTCGGATTCGGCCTCGATTCCGATTGCGTTCGCTGCGTTCCCTGCCGGAAGCGGCAACAAGGAATTGCCCGGCTGCGAGAGCGATATGAGGAACTGTTTCATGTCCAGAACCGTTCCTCCGACGAGAATCTGGAGATGGCAGATTGTTGTCTGTCGCTCATCGAAGAGTCCGTGTTCCATCGGCGCCAGACGGAACGCGTCCGCATCCTCTTGAAACAGGTCGTCCAGGATCCCGACGAACATGTCGATTCTCGATGCAGGGATCTGCTCGCCCGCCTTCGAGCCTTTGAGGCCCGCGAGGATGAGCCAAGCGGCCGACGGATCATCGCGGAGGGCGTTCGCCACAGCGAATCCTCTTAGAGCGTGTCCTGAGAATCTCCCCTCTCCCTTTGGGAGAGGGGCCGGGGGTGGGGGCGGTAGTGCGGAAGTCGTGGTGAACCGGCGTCTCTTTGCGCCGCTCGCCCTCACCCTAACCCTCTCCCAAAGGGAGAGGGGACGGATTTGCAGACACGCTCTTAGGATTACGCGACTTCGCTCACCCGATCCGCAACCCCTTGGGCAGGGCTTCGCCGAAGACGAGGCCCTGTTCTTCAGCGTCGAGTTGGCCGACTTCTTTCACAAGCTGGAGGAAATGGGCGGGTGCATCGTGACGGGCGAGCCAGTCGAGGACGTGGGTGCGGAGCTTGTCGGGCACGTCGCGGTAGCGGTCGCCGGTCCGCCGGGCCGTCTGCATCACGGCCAAGAGGGCCATCGGGTCGCCGGAATCGAAGTCGATCAGCCGCTTGAGCCACACCACCGCGGTTTCGGCGGGCACCACCGTGTTGAGCGGCCCGTAGACCGGTTGCCGCGCCCCGAGGCGGCCCAGGGCCCAGAAGATGCCGGGCCGGGTCGCCTCGACTTTTCGCTTGGGCAGGAGGTCCAAGAGCATGGTGCCCAGTTCAATCTTCGAGGAACTCGCAAGAAGTTCCAGCGAGCCGAGGAACCGCCACACCTCGGCCGTCTCGTGGGAACCGACGCTGAACTCGCCGCCGCGGCCCCGGCCCGTCGTCATCTGGTGGTGCAGGGCCCGGAGCGGCCCCAGGAGCGGATCGGCCAGGGCCTGCTGCTGCCCGGCGGCAAGTCCGCCGGCGATCCGGCGCCAGAGGATCCACCATTCGGCCCGGCACATCGGGGCGGGATGGACCAGATTGCCCTGCAATCGCCGCCAGGTCTCCGCCACGCGCCAGTCGTCCAGCGTCAGGCCGTAGCCCGGGCGGAGCGCGAACCCGAGCAGGTTGAGCCACCGGGCCTCGTGAACCGCGCCCTTGCGCCGTCCCGGCTCAAGCTCGATCAGGGCTTCCCACATCCGCCGCAGCAGCGAGGTCGGCCATTCGTTGCGGCTGG
>Ga0067045_1028420_pt1 | contig 33923 bp, 22 predicted proteins | sample TerdegcTABiofilm_FD_59184 | JGI IMG/M metagenome (GOLD analysis project Ga0067045, IMG submission 59184) | Combined Assembly of (Gp0054472, Gp0054536) Wastewater bioreactor microbial communities from Singapore -Terephthalate degrading...
CGGCAAATATGTTGTGAGGGCTGAAAGTTATGAATTTTTAATGCACTGTTAGGCATAGTGCTCCGTGGTGAATCATAAGAGTCCCCATTTTTTCAAATACCGTTCATCCCATTGGGTATCAAAGTCAATCCGATTTTTGCTTTTTTTCCCGATAATTTTTTGCATTTCCAGATAATTCTCTTTGCTTATCTTAGTTAACGAGGTTCTGCTTTTTCCCAATTTCTGTTGAATAAATGAATCTATTGGACAATGCAACCTCCTCTTTATCCTGGCGTCGTTATTTCTTGTGAGATAAAAGTGATATTTCAATATAACATTAATGGGTTTTTGCGCCTGTCCAAAAGATATTCCCAACTTGGTAGATAGGTTATCTATTGATTTTATAATGTCATTCTCGGTTAGTTTGTTTCTATCCATTCTGGTGGTGAGGTCCTCAATTTGTTCAAATACGCATTTTCTAATTTTTTCCAATTTCAATTTTCTTGTTTCGTTATTTTCTCCTGCGAATTTTTTACCAATAGACCTTGAAATCAACGTTGCGTTGTAAACCATCAAATAAACACTTTTCTGATGTATAGTTAGTGCCATATTTATTCACCTATTATAAACATTTTGGCTAACGCTTCCAGCGTAAAAATATTAAAGTTCGGGTTTTAATTCGAATATCTTCTAAAGAAGTCGTGGTTAAACTTCAATCAGGTATCTATCCTTAACTTTTTCAATATGTGGTTTATTACTCTCATCTTTTGATAAATCATCCCAGAGGTCTAAGTAACTCATACTGATAAAGTTAATCCCTGTTTTTTTAATCTTCTCGGAAAATTCCGCCAATTCCTTATTGTGGTTTTCGTATTTCTCAAAATTCTGATAATTCTGCGGGAGCCAGTAGAGGTAAACCAGATCAATATCCTTTTTCCCTTGGAAATTATTAATCAAACCGATGGTATGTTTAATTAACTGCGCGACATCAAGGTATAATGTTTGATCTTTATATTTTCCGATTAGCGCAAAAATTTCACCATTTAAATACGGGAGTTTTTGGGAGCAATAAGAAGGAGCAAATTTTGCTTTTTTCCGCGTTAAAATCTCGGTAAATTTTGACTCAATGCCGAAAACGGCTTTGTCGTTTTCCAGAAATAAATCAAGATTGGGTGGCGTGCCTTGCAGGCCAGTGGAAAGTTTCTTTTCAAATTTCATCGATATGAACCCGGTGTGTCCTAAAAATTTGAATCGGTCAGGACACTTTTTCCAGTACCCAAAAACATTAACTACCAGAGCAGCAGAAGAGTGGATTGCGCGAAACTTCTTCTTCAGTTCTTTCCCACTACCCTTCGTAAGGTCATCAATGATAGGTTCTAAAGCATCCCCTGGGATATCTTTCAACAAATTATCCCAGATATCGTTTACATAACCATCTTCATTAAAATGAATATTGGGGTTCAATTCGCCAAATTTTCCTCGTAAGAGTTTCTTGACTTTCCCTTCTGTGACTTTGCCTTTATGACTCATTGCTCCTCCTCAATATTGTCCGCACTGGGCCGTGCAGGATTCGAACCTGCGGCCACCGGGTTAAAAACCAGGTGCTCTGCCTGCTGAGCTAACGGCCCAAAAACCGTCCCGGCAAAGGTGCCGGAGGCCGGAGTCGAACCGGCACGACCCTTAATGGGTCAAGGGATTTTAAGTCCCTTGCGTCTGCCTATTCCGCCACCCCGGCAAACAGGCAAGGCGGCACGGGGATTTGCACCCCGGAATTGCGGTTTTGCAGACCGCTGCCTTGCTGCTTGGCTATGCCGCCGAAAAAAAGCGGGAGACGGGATTTGAACCCGCGACCCCCACCTTGGCAAGGTGATGCTCTACCAGCTGAGCTACTCCCGCACTCAAACCCAAAACCAGATGGCCCCAACCGGAGTCGAACCGGTGCCTTCACCTTGAAAGAGTGATGTCCTAAACCGCTAGACGATGGGGCCTTTTGGCCCATCACCCTTAGATATAATATTAATTGAAAACCGCCCGGTGTCAATATCCCCGAAACAGACGTAGGTCTCTTGATTCTGGCTCCTCGGTGATTTTCTGCCACAACTCTTGAAACAGCCGCTGCTGTTTTTGTTCGATGAATTTATCGGCTGTCATAACCGGCGGTTCGGCCTGCCGCTTGCTATCGCAGCGAATGATGAAACTACTCCAGTTGGTCTCAATCGGACCGGTGGTCTGACCTGGTTCCAGTGCCAGCGCCGCCAATACGAACTCCGCACCAAACCGGCCTCGTGCCATATAGTCATAAATACCCTTGATCTCTTCTTGAATCAACTCAACCCCGGGGTGCTCGCTCGCATACTGTTCCAGCGCCTTCCCAGCCTTGATTTCGGCAACCGCATCCTGTGCCTTCTTGCGCCACAACTTCTTTTGCTCCTCCTGACGCAGTTTCCAGCGCACCGCCTCTTTTACCTGTTCAAAGGGCGCCGGCTTAACCGGGACAATCTTGCTCAACTGAAAAACATAAAACCCGTAAGGACCGCGTAGCGGAACATCAAGGATATCACCTGGATTTGCCTCCCGTGCCCATTCCACCAGTTGGCCCGGGTTGTAAATCTCCACCGCCCAGTTCAGCTTCTTTTTCCCAACAATGCGTGCCGGCGTCGGGGCAATTGTCAAATTCTCGCGCGCCGCCACCGAATCAAAATTGTCCGCCTGTGCCTGGTCGATAAAAGTCTTCACCCGGTCGAGCAGCGCCAGTTCCCGGCTCTCGTCCGGCTTGATGCGCACGCGAACCCGCCGGACCCAGACGGTGTCGTTGCGAGCGCTATCAAGAAATACAATCTGCCAGCCGTTTTCGGCGACAACCGGTCGGCTGAACTGTCCGGGCTTTAAGCGCCGTATCACCGATTCGGTTGCCGGGAAAAATTGCGATAAGGTCAAGGCAACGGCTGCGGTCTCTGGTTCGAAATCACCAAAGGTGTAGGAAACCATCTCAAAACTGTCGCGGATACTTGTTGGGTCTGCCGCCTGTAACCGTCGGTAAGCCTCTTCGATACGCTCCCGCGCCGCCACCGAATCCTGTTGGGTAACACTAAAGGGAAAGAATACAAAACGGGCTTCGCGGATTTCCTCTTTAGGCTGATACTCTTTAATGTGCGCGCGATAATAGGCGCGCATCTGGGCTTCGGTGGGCTCAAACTTCTTTTCCTCTTCCGTTAGGGAGCCTGGTCCGAAACGCAGGGCGGTAACACTGGTAACGGTGTTCGCCCGGGATAGGGCATCTTCAACCTCGGCTTCACTCACCTGTAAGGCACCAGCAACATACATCTGTAACTTTTGGGGCCGCAACTGCTCGTAAATCTCCCGGGCATATTGCGCGAAGAACGGTCGGTTTTGCGGGTTCTGGAGCGCCTGAAGGTACTTCGTGGTGTCAAACTTACCATCAGTCATTAAATCGGGATGGTCTTGCAGCGCCTGCGGGGGAAAGTGGGTGATAATCCACTCCAGTTCGCCCTCGGTTATGTTCAGTTTTGACTCCTGCAAAACCTTATTCCAAGTCAGCTCTTTTATCAGGTAATCCCAGGTAAGATGTTCAATTCTCGTCTCGTCTTCATTTGTCAGGTCACGGAACAGGCTGTCCTTTCGATACTTCTGGGTAATGAACTCCCGTACCTGCCGATATTCGTCAAATCCGATGGTCTGATTGCCCACCTTACCAACTCCACTCGAAAGAATCTGGCGCCGACCACCTCTTTCCCGGTAGCGGATGAGCTGCCACAATTCGCTCATCAGAAACCCGGCGATAAATGCCGCCGCGACAATAAACATAATCACCTTAACCCGTTTGCGCATTGTACTCAACATATTAAGGAATTTTACTTAAAGTTTATCTTGTGTCAATCGGACGAGCCGGTGGTTATAAAACCAAGGACATAACGCTTGCCCCCTATCTCATAGGTAGTCACTTCGGCTTTGAGCCGGAAAACGGTACCATCTTTGCGCCGACCATCGACTTGATAATGAACGGGCGCCGGTTTACCTTTTAGACGGGCCGCGGCATATTCTGCAATCCGTTTTTCCTCGTATTCAGGAATAAGCTCTTTGACGGGCTTGCCGATTAACTCCTCTAACGAATAACCAAACATTCGGGCAAACGCCGGGTTGGCATAGACAATTCGGCCTTCGGTTTGCGCGGCAATGCCGTGGGGCGAGGTTTCCAGAATCGCCTTGGCGTGCAACCAGGCTTCTTCCGCCTGCTGGGTTAATTGTTTCTCGCCGCTTAAATCCCGAACAACAACCAGCACCGCGGGCCGTCCTTTCCAGAGGAACGGGGCATTGACGACCTCTATCGGAACATAGCTGCCATCCCGCCGCCGGAACCTTTCTTCAACCGGCGCCCCGGGCTTTTGTTGTTCAATTACATCTCTAATCCGCTTGATTGCCAACGGCCGGTCTTCCGGATGAACAACGTCCAGAACGTTCAATCCAATGACCTCTTGCGGGTCGTCATAGCCCAGCAATCGAGCACCCGTTGGATTGACCATCACTATCTTGCCATCCTGATGGACGCCGATGCCGATTGGGGCGGTGTTCATCAATGTCTGGTAGGCAACCATCCTTTCCTGTGCCTCGGCTTCAACCTGACGGATTTCGGTTACATCCTGGGCAACACCAACAACACCAATCAGCACCCCTTCATCGCTGCGTAACGGTTCAACCTGGCCCTGATAACTTCGCCCTTGATAGGAAAAGTTGATATGGACCGACTCTCCTTTCAGCGCCTGAAGATGCGCCTCATTGACCAGGGGCTCTTTAAAGAACTCCTCAACTTTTTTGCCTGTCAACTCCTCGGGGGTTAAGCCCAACTTACTCAAGGCGGACCCCAGTGCTGAAGTAATTCGCAGTTCAATATCGGTGGTCCAGACAAACGCCGGTATTGAGCGAAATAACAGTTCCAGCCGGGCTTCATCCTCCTTTATTTTCTCGAGGAGCTCCTTCTCTCGGGTGATATCCCTCATATTAACCAGGATAAAGCCTTTGCCCCCCACCTCGATAAAAGTTGCCGCAACTTCTGCCCAGATACGGCGCCCATCCGGCAGGGTCGATACCACATTGATGTGAAACTCACCCCGGTCAAAAAGCACCGCCCTAATTTCCGGAAAAAGCGGCTTAACATCGTCCGGCACCAAATCCCGCAGCCTTTTCCCGATCATCGCCTCGCGGGTCGTCTGGAACATCTCAGCTCCCTTGACATTTACATCAACAATCGTCCCGTCGACCGTTTCCAGAAACAGCGCGGTGGGACTGGCTTCAAACACCCGGCGAAACTTCTCCTCAGCCAAAAGTTCGGTTGCCCGCGCCGCGACCTCCTTAGTTATGTCCCGACCCGCAACAATAATGTGCCACTTCCGGCCACCTTCAACAACCGCAGCCCGGACCGCAACCTGCCTGACTTCTCCAGAAAAAGTCTTGATACCGATTACCGCATTATGCCTGCCCTGCCGGAACAAAATATTGCGGAACGAAGTCAGCTCCGTTTTCTTCGCGGGCTCGACAAAATCCCCGATGTTTCTGCCAACAAGAAATTCTGGATTTGGGACAGCAAGCAGTTCCGCCGCCGCATCGTTAGCCTTGACAATACGACCCCGCGAGGTAAGAATCAATACCCCATCGGTGGTCAATTCGCTGAGGGTGGCAAACCTTTTCTCAATCTCCTCAACCTGCTCATAGGGATGCCAGAAATGAGTGACATCCCGTCCGACACAAACCACGCCGGCAATCATCCCCTGGTCATTCCGTACTGCCGTCGCATAGAAATAGAGTCCAACCCGCGCCGCGTCTTTACGGCGGGCTTCAAACCCATTGGCAAACTCCTTTCCTGCCAGTACCGCTTTTATATCCAGACCGGAGTTAGGAAACACAACCGCCCAAGGCTGACCAATAACCTCCTCTGCGCTGAACCCCAAAACCCGCTCCGCCTCTTCGTTCCATTCGACGACCCGACCATTCTGGTCTAACATCACCACGATATCACCAGGTTGAATGGCAATATTGGTAAAGGCTAGACCAGTTTTTTTCCTCTTTGGCCTTGCCGGCGTCATCCCAATACTCCGACGCCATAATACCGATTTAAAATGAGTTTGTCAACTGTTGAAGCGGGCGTTATTGTTTTTGGGGACGAAAGTATTTGTCAAGGTACGCTTCGCGCACCCGTTTCAGCTCGGCACGGGGAAACATCGCCAAAAGTTCCCAGCCCAGATTTAGCGTCTGTTCGATCGTCCGGTTCTCGTACTCACCCTGGGCGATGTACCGTTCTTCAAAAACCTGAGCAAATTTAAGATAAACCCGGTCCGCTTCCGAAAGGGCGGCTTCGCCTAAAATCACCTGCAACTCCTCTGCCTCCTTGCCCCGGGCATAGCAGGCATAAAGTTGATTGAAAAGGTCGGCGTGGTCTTCGCGCGTTTTACCGGCACCAATACCCTTGTCTTTCAGTCGGGACAGGGATGGTAAAACATCAATCGGGGGGGCAATGCCCTTGTGGTGCAGAGCCCTTGACAGAATTATCTGCCCTTCGGTGATGTAACCGGTAAGGTCAGGAATCGGATGGGTTTTGTCATCTTCGGGCATCGTCAAAATCGGCATCATCGTAATCGAACCTTCGCGGCCCTTAATCCGGCCACACCGTTCGTAGATTGATGCCAGGTCGGTGTAGAGATAACCCGGGTAGCCGCGGCGCCCGGGAATCTCTTTGCGCGCCGCCGATATCTCGCGCAACGCCTCGCAGTAATTGGTCATATCGGTTAAAATTACCAAGACATGCATCCCGAGGTCAAACGCCAGATATTCCGCTGCGGTCAGCGCCGTGCGCGGGGTTGCAATCCGCTCAATCGCCGGTTCGTTTGCCAAATTAAGAAAGAGAACCGTCCGTTCGATGGCGCCCGATGCGGTGAAACTCTGGATAAAGAAGTCCGCCTCTTCAAAGGTTATGCCCATCGCGGCAAACACCACCGCAAACGACTCTTCCCTGCCCAGCACCCGTGCCTGGCGGGCAATCTGGGCAGCAAGCCGGTTGTGCGGCAAACCGGTGCCCGAAAAAATCGGCAGTTTCTGACCCCGGACCAAGGTGTTCAAACCATCAATCGCCGAGATTCCGGTCTGAATAAACTCGTTTGGATACTCTCGGGAGTAGGGGTTAATCGGTGCGCCGTTGATGTCGGCACGCTTCTGGGGAATCAATCGTGGTCCGCCATCGCGCGGCTCTCCTAACCCATCGAAAACCCGGCCCAGCATATCCTCGGCAAGCGCCAGTTCAATCCCGCGCGCAAGAAATCGCACCTTCGCCCGCGGGACATCAATCCCGCTTGTGCCCTCAAAGACCTGGATGAGCGCCCGGTCCTCCTCGGCTTCCAAAACCTCACCCCGCCGCCTCTCGCCATTGGGTAGGGTGATTTCAACCAGTTCCGCATACTTGACACCAGCAACCCCTTCGACGACCATCAAAGGTCCGGCAATTGAGTGCACAGTTTGAAACTCTTTAATCATAATTTTTGCTCAATCCGTTTATTTCCGCCTCCAGCTGCCGGTGCAGGGCGTTAAGCGCCGATTCAAACTCCTCTTCGGGAATAAACTTCATGCGGGCGATTCGCTCGCGCACCGGTAGTTTCTCAATCTGGTCTATCTCTGCCCCGCGGTTCAAAGCCTCGCGGGTTAGGGCGTAAAACTTCATTATCACCGCCAGCATTGCTGCCTGCTTTTTAAGCGAGGTGTAGGTGTCGATCTCGTGGAAGGCGTTCTGGTGGAGGAAATCTTCGCGTAAGGAGCGGGCAACCTCCAACACCAGCCGGTCTTCGGCCGAAAGGGTGTCCTTGCCCACGAGCCGAACAATCTCCTCCAGTTCTGCCTCCTTTTGCAGTAGCGCCATCGCCTGCCGGGCATGCTCGGGAAAATCGGGCTGGGTTTTTTGCGCCATTGCCGCGGCAACAACATCGGTATAAAGTGAATAAGAACGCAACCAGGAAATGGCGGGGAAGTGCCGCTGGAATGCCAGTTTGTCTTCGAGAGACCAGAACACCTTGACAACCCGTAATGTTGCCTGCACCACCGGGTCGTTAAGGTCGCCGCCAGGAGGCGAAACCGAACCAATAACCGTCAGAGAACCCGCCATCTCTTTTCCCTGATACCTTCCCAGACAAATGACCCGTCCGGCACGCTCGTAAAACTCGGCGATGCGGGTCGCCAGGTATGCCGGATACCCCTCTTCACCGGGCATCTCCTCAAGTCGTCCGGAAATCTCCCGCATCGCTTCTGCCCAGCGTGAGGTTGAATCGGCCTGAAGTGCCACCGAATAACCCATATCACGAAAGTATTCACCAATCGTGATTGCGGTGTAAACCGAGGCTTCCCGTGCTGCCACCGGCATATTTGAGGTGTTGGCAATGAGCACCGTCCGTTTCATCAACGGTTCGCCGCTCTTCGGGTCCTTCAGTTTGGGAAACTCCAAAAGGACATCGGTCATTTCGTTGCCCCGCTCCCCACAGCCAACAAAAATCACAATATCGGCATCAGACCATTCCGCAAACTGGTGCTGGATGACCGTTTTGCCGGAACCAAAAGGCCCGGGCACACAGGCGGTGCCACCTTTCGCAATCGGGAAGAATGTGTCGATAATCCGCTGGCCGGTCAAGAGCGGTTCATCAGGTGCCAGACGGCGCCGCACCGGTCGGGGCTGGCGCACTGGCCAGCGCTGAACCATCGTTAACCTTTGCTCTCCGGTCTCGGTTTCTAAAACCGCCACCGTGTCGGTGACGCAAAAATCACCTTCCGCGATTTCCCGCACCCTACCCTGAACTCCGGGCGGGACTAAAATCCGGTGTTTAACCAGAACGGTCTCGGCAACTTCACCAATAACATCGCCCGGACCGACCGTGTCTCCTTTCTGACAGAGGGGAACAAAATGCCATTTCCGCTCTCGGGAAAGAGCCGGTACCTCAATACCCCGGGTGATAAAATAGCCCGCCTTCTCCTCAAGCAGGTGTAAAGGTCGCTGGACACCATCATAGATGGTCTCCAGAAGCCCGGGACCCAGTTCCACTGAAAGCGGCTCATAAGTTGGGTAAACCGGTTCCCCCGGACCGATGCCGGCGGTCTCTTCATAAACCTGAATCGCCGCTTCGTCGCCGCGCAGTTGGATAATTTCGCCCAACAACCGCTTTTCTGAAACCCGTACCACATCGTACATCTTCGAGCCCGCCATACCCCGGGCAACAACGAGCGGTCCGGAGACCCGAATGATGGTACCTGTTACCTCACTCATAACTCTCCCCCGCCTTCACATCAAGCACATCGGCACCGCAGGCACGGCGCACCGCGGCGCGCAAACGCGTCTCCCCGGCATCGCTACCGGTAAACGGCAATGCCACTAAACAGGGCAGCGCGGAATTGTGGAACTTTTCAATTAGCGGTTGTAAAATTTCGGTAAGGTCGTCGGTAAAAAATACCAACTGGTAGCCGGTGTTAATCAAACTCTGGACAAGTTCAACCGGGTCGGTACCGGGCTCAACCGGAAACACATCAAGCCCGACGCCCCGGAATGGCGTCACCACCGCGCCCGGTCCAACAACCGCAACCCGTCCCGCATCAGAATCCATAAACCACCACCTCTTGACACTGTTTCATATCCCAGCCCGCAAGTTTTGCCGCATAAATCTGCCGCAGATTGGTCAACTCGTTTTCCCGCAACAAAAAGAAGCGCCACAGCGGTTCGTAGCCAAGGGCAATATAGCGGGCGCAGTTGATGTAGTCAAGCAAAAGTTGTCGTATCATCTTCTCAATTGGCAGCAAACTCTCTCCCGCCTCCTGTGCTTGCCTCCCCGCCAAGAGTATCGCACCATAAGGCGGCGCGAGCGTCACACCTTTCCCTGCGCCCGACTCCGATTCGTAAGCCCGTTGCAGATTTTGCCGGCTAATTTCCCCTCCCGGCAAAAAGGCGGCTTCTAATGTTGCAACAGTCTCGTTTAAAACCTTGAGCCGTATTAAGGTCCTGATGTTCATCAGGTCGGCATAAAGCCGGAAGTAACCGTAGGCAAAGTCGTTACCCGCTGCCAAAGTCAGCGCCTGTTCCTGCGCCAGTTTATCAAGCAAAAGGTCAATCATTGATGGATCCTGCTTCGCGCGCGCCAGGCGCAGCGCTTCCTGGGCGCGACGGTGGGCTAAGACCAGGACATTCTGTTCTGTGAACGGCCGTTTTAGTTCGGTCGCGGTTATTGCGTTGAGCTCGTTCAGACCCCACTGACCACCGAACAACAAATCCTCGGCAGCGGTACTTTTTTCCTGATAACGGTTTTTCAAAATCACCTTGAGATTAAAGATATCGGCTTGATTTCCGATAAGCGCCTTTAACCACGGTTCCGCTGCATATGTTTTACAGAACCGGATGTTTTCCTGGTGAGCGGTGGTAAAAATCTGGGTTGGTTCTGTGTTCTCTTTGACAAATTGACCGTAACGGGTTTCACTAAGCGCTGCGAGGAAATCTTCAACTCCGTTTGCCTTCAACAGTCGCTCATACTGACTTCGGTCCAGAAGCGATGTTTCTTGTGCACGCACCCTGCCATTGGCAAACCCGTAGTTGGGATTTTCGCTCCAGCGTATCTGGCAAAATGTTCTCACAAGAGTAGAAATATATTTAAACCAAATTAAAAGTCAACAACTGTATTGAACTAACTTAACAACAGTCGCATTTAGGATGTGCTACCGGTTCACAACTCATCGTTTTATTACCTATAAAACACCTGCTTTATATTATCTATTTATAATTACACACTAATTTTAAATAGACACAATTAAGTTTGCCTTTATATAACATCATTTATAGGATTTATTTAATGTGATGGGGCTGATGGTAATCGGTATATGTGGGATTCGTTGTATGTTGTTATAATGTTTAATGTTATAAGGCAATGCTACTGTGTAATGTAAGGTGGATTGTTTATGGGTAGTGTGACAGTTTTATAAAAAGTGAAGGGCTCCACAAACTTTTACACACCGTTTTCCTTATCAGTGGTTGTTTATAAGACGGGAAATTCGTTCAATCTGGCTGGCAAACAATGGGTCGCGGGATTTCAAGGTGTTAATTTTTTCTATTGCATGCATCACCGTTGTGTGGTCTTTACCACCAAAATGAAAGCCAATATCCTTTAATGAAAGGTTTAACACATTACGCATTAAGTACATCGCAACCTGCCGGGCAAGCGCAACCCTTTTTGTCCGGGAAGTGCCCTTCAACTCCTGCACTGGAACCTGAAAATGCTCGGCAACCTGGTTGATGACCCGCATTGGGTCCAATGGGTCGTCGTGCTGGATTAAATCTTTTATTGCCGCTTCAGCCAGTTCCGCGTTTACCGGCCGACCGGTTAGTGAATGCATCGCTATCAAACGTACCAGCGAGGCTTCAAGGGTGCGGATGTTAGAGCGCACCCGGTTGGCGATGTAACAGGCAATCTCTTCACTTAACTCAAAATTTTCCTGTTTTGCCCTCTGGAGTAATATGGCGACCCGGGTTTCCAGTTCAGGGGGTTGAATGTCGACCACAAGACCGCTTCCTAAACGGGAAATCAACCTTTCCTGAAGGGTCGGGATATCTTTCGGTGGTCGGTCGCTGGTAAAAACCACCTGACTCCCGGCGTCCTGGAGGGCATTGAAGGTGTAAAATATCTCTTCTTGCAGGCTTTCCTTACCGACGAGATAGTGCACATCATCCAGAAGGAGCAAATCCAACCCCCGGTACTTTTCTTTGAACTCCAGCCGGGTGTTTTTCTCAATCGCCTGAATCAACTCCAGAAACAGCACTTCCGCCGGCGTATAACAGAGTCTTAAACCAGGATGGGATGTTAGGGCGGCATTGCCAATCGCCTGAATTAGATGGGTTTTACCCAGACCGACACCACCATAAATGAAAAGCGGGTTGAAAACCTTACCGAGGTTTTGTGCCACATTACGCGCCGCTGCCCAGGCAAGCCGGTTACTTTCACCTACGATAAAAGTTTCAAAGGTATAACGGCTCTTTAACTTAAACTGCGAAGCATTATTAAGGGTGGAATGTGCCGAAACCGTTGGCTGGGGCTTAACAACGGGATGGACTTTACCATCAGCCGGAACCAGAAACTCAACCTGCAAATCCCTGCCGGTTACCGCTTTGAGCGCACTGGCAATCTCGTTCCTGTAGTGGTGCTGTAGCCAGTCGGCAAAAAAGTTGTTCGGGACCGCGACCTGCACGGTTCCGTTCACCATATTAAAAACACGGGTAGGCGCAAGCCAGGTTTGGAAAGCCTGCGGATTCACCCTGAGTTTCAGCAACTCCAGTACTTCAACCCAGACCTGCTCGCCATTCATAAACCTGCTTCACTTACCACAAAGTTTAGCCCGACTTTTCCACAAGTTTTTCCACATAAATATGTGTAGTAAGTGTCGTATAATAAAATAGATATAAAATAATGAATAACTCTGTCCACAGTTGTCCGCCTTTTATTTTAAACCGGCATTGATAATAGAGTAAATATACCCGATGTCAATAAATGATGTTCAGGTTTTGTTAAGAAATCGGCACAACCACCTGACCGATGGCAACGCCACCATCGTTGAGCGGAACCGCCTCATTGTGATAAACCGTTATGCCCCTTCGGCTGAGAAGTTTTACCAACCCTTCACGGAGCAAACGGTTTTGCATACTGCCACCTGATAGGCACACCTGATTAATACGGTAATTTTTTGTTAAATCTGTCAGCATCTCAGCCAAGCCATTTACCAGGGCGAGATGAAAACCAAGTGCTATCTGGGGCGATGGTATTCGAGAAAGGGTTTGCGCCACGACCCAGCGTAGGATTGGCAGCGGGTCGAGTTCAGCGGAAAACGGTGGCGGTTTAACCGTTAACTTGTCCGCATCAACCGCCGCCTTTTCCAGGGCGATTGCCGCTTCACCCTCAAAAGTTGCCTGGCGGCAGATACCGGTAATTGCGGCAACCGCATCGAACAACCGACCCAGACTTGATGTTACATAGGGCAAATCCTGCCCTCCCCTATTCGGCGTTAAGCCGAGGGCACGAACTTCCGAACGCGTTACACCCGCCTGTTCGCAGTAGGCAAGGGCAACCTTTACCGGGTCAGCAATCATACCACCGCCAGCATTGTGCCTTAGATAGCCGAGATGAGCCAGCCGCTTCCAGGAAAGGTCGGGTTGCACAAGAACCGTTTCACAACCCCAGATTGCGCCGTCAACGCCGTACCCGGTGCCATCACATGCCAAGCCAATCACCGGTGGAGTTAAATTGTGCTCGACAATTACCGAAAGTATGTGGGCATAATGGTGCTGGACCCCATACAATTCAGCGCCCCACCTTCTACTCAACCTTTCTGCCAGCCGGGTTGAACTGTAATCCGGATGGAGGTCGCACACCACCCTTTGAGGGTGAATACCCGTCCAATCGATGAGCCGCTCCAGCGTTTGCAAGAAAAACTGTTCGTTGCCGATAGAGTTCAGGTCGCCGATGTGCGGGCTTAAAAAAAGTTTATCACCTTGGGCAAGACAGAAGGCGTTCCGGCCATCACCACCCACCCCAAGGGTTGGATGTTTCACGTGAAACATTTTACCGAGTGCGATGGGCTGGGGCGCATAGCCGCGCGCCCGGCGCACCATTATCGCCTTCTTTTTTTCAACGAGCACCACCGAGTCGTCGCAACGGTTGGCGATTTCCCGATTGTGGGTCACGGTGTAGTGAAAAACCCTTTTTAGGTTGTTCTTTAGTTCTTCGTCGGTGCAAACAATCGGCTCATCGCTCCTGTTGGCGCTCGTCATCACCAGAACTGCCGGTTTGCCGGTAATCTGGCGCAGGGTGTAAAAAAGCAGGGTGTGGAGCGGTGTATAGGCCACCATTACGCCCACATAAGGGTTTTCTGGTGCGACAAGGGGAGAGAGCTGGATTTTTGGGTTGGGCAATTTTGGTGCTAAAACAATCGGCGCCCGGGGTGATTTCAGGGTCTGGAGAGCAAACCTATTCAGTTGACAGAAAAGGCGGGCGACATTGGCATCTTCCACCATAACCGCAAAAGGTTTGCCCGAGCGTTCCTTGCGCATCCGCAATGTTTTAACCGCCCGGTCTGATGTTGCGTCACAGGCGAGGTGAAACCCGCCCAGCCCCTTTATTGCCACCACATTTCCCTTGATGAGCGCCTTTGCGGCGCCAATTAACGGTTCTTGGGACAGTTCTGTGCCGTGTTTATCAAATAGGGTTAAAGAGGGGCCACATACCGGACAGGCGAGCGGTTCCGCATGGAAGCGGCGGTTCAGCGGATCACGGTACTCAGCGGCGCAGTTCGGGCACAGGCTGAATTGGTGCATCGTGGTCCTTTCCCGGTCATAAGGCAGGTTCAGGATTATGGTGTATCTTGGGCCACATTGGGTGCAGTTTATGAAAGGGTAGTGGAAACGCCGGTCACCAAATGAGAAAAGTTCTTTTTTACATTCATCACACAGGGCGATGTCAGGTAAGACAAAAACCCCCAATTCTTTGGATTTTACATCGCTATGGGCGATAATGAAATTTTCGTAACACCTTGATTTTTTGTATGATACGATAAAGGATTCAATAACCGCCAGGGGAGGGGGTGCGGTGCGGAGCTGGGCGATGAACTTTTTTAGATTCGCGCCTTGGGCGACAATTTTTACACCCGCCCTGGTGTTGGCAACGATGCCTTTAATACTCAGTTTCTGGGCAAGACGGTAAACAAAAGGGCGAAATCCGATACCTTGGACCTGTCCCGTGATTGTGATGTGGGCGGTTTTTATGCGGGGTGGCATCTACGCCGCTGTGTGTTAACCTGTTGATTTTAAATAATTTATACTTGCTTTACCTCTTGTTCCGCAGGCTCGATAATCTCCTCTTCGTCTTCTGGTGTTTCAAGGATGTTTTTGTCGTCTTTCTTTCTTATGATGATGGCGAGAGAGACAACTGTGCCGGTAAACCATACGGAAAGTCCGTAGCCCAGGACCATAAATGCAATCGCATAGCCGCACATACCGAGGAGAATAGAGCCGATGCCATTACTCCAAACTGGATTAGCCCAGTAAGATGGCGAATACACCTGAGGTAAGCCATAAAGGTTGGCTTCAAAAACAAACATCTGGTGCAGGGGAGAAAACACGCCCCAGTTCGGTAGCGAAATTTTGAATATAAATTCCGCGCCGCTGAGCATTTCTGCCCACCGTTCGCCCATAAAGGTGCTTAACACCAGAGAGCCGATTCTGCCGGCAAGGCTGGAGCCGAGCCCCAATAAAAAGGAGCCGAATTTGGCAAGCGCGGCAACAAGGAATGTGTACCAGATTAAACGGGCGGGCTGTTCATTGACACAGGAGAAAACCTCAAACAGCGTGTCAAAGGTGTCGTTGCCCATTGCCCCAACAACGCCAGGGGCAAATAAAAGGGTGAACAAGAGCACGATGAGGAGGTAGACGATGAACAGCGCAGCGAAAAAGCCAACGATTGAAAGCAGCCCGGTGAATATCGGTCCGAAATGGGGGATGGCACCGAGCGCACTGAGGACAAGTCCGGCAACGACGATGAGGGCGATAATGGCGATTATCAAAAGCGGGCTTGATATCAGTGCCCGGATGTTCTTTAAGGCGTATTGAAACCCGGAACCAGCCTCAAAAAATTCGTTACCCCGCAACTGTTCATAGGCGACCTTGGCAACCGCGGCGCCGGTGACCAGCATCACGACTAAAAACCAGACGACGCCCGCACCGTAAATCACCCAGGAAAACCAGGGAAAGGGTAGGTTCGGGTTGGGGAAAGGTAGCAACCGCTGTGTTTCCCAGATTGATAACCAGTCATTACCCGCGGCGATGTGGGCGATGTAGGCGAGCAGAGAGTATCCGGCAAATGCGAACAAAAGCCCCATCATCACCATTCCGACCTTTTTGGCGGAGAACCCCAGCCGCAAAGTACGGAAGATGTCTTTGTAATTAAAATTCAAGCCGGTCATCTTACTTCCTCCCTTTTATTTTAGAAAGACCTTCAGGACCCAGAAAAGAAAGATGATAATCCCTACCCAGAGCGCCCAGAAAATCCAGCGCAGGGGCAGCCGGTATTGCCGCTCCGGGAAAAGACGGCGCCCAAACCGAATCATGGCAACTTATTTTCCATAAAACCGAACGGGTTGTCAATGGGTGACAACCACCCTTGCGCTGGCGCCGGTACGGGTGCGCAACAAATAAACGCCGGGCGCAACCGGCTGGCCGGCTTCGTTTCTCCCGTCCCAGTAAGTTTTCGGGGTGTTGATTTGGGCAACCCGGGCACCGAGCGAAGTGAAAACCTCAAACGCGCCGGGTGCCTGGATGTAAAACGGTGCCTGCCCGACCGTTGGCTTTATGACAAACGAGACAACCGGATGTGCCCGGACGGCGTCGTTAATTCCGGTGTTAGGGGGCAGGGCACCAGCCAGTTTCGCAATCGTCGCCACCGCCGCTTTAATCGCTTCTGTTGCCATCAGCCAGTTGTTGGTACCGCAGTTTACATAGTAGAGGGGTCCAATCGTATCACCAATCTTGTGATACATTGGGGTAAAGTCGCGTTCAATCCCGCACAGGGCGACATAACCGCACTCCCAGAAAGAGTGGTGGTCCGACCAAGGGGCAGAACTTACGAGCTGGCGCCGGGTTTTCAGGGTGGTGTACAGATTGGCGTTGGCGATAAAAGAGTCAACCAGCCAGGCGCAGTTCGGGCTTGAGTCCTTGCCAATAACGTCCAGACTGTCCCGGTCTTCTCTGCCATAGGATATCATATCAAAGTTCAAAACCGCCCGGATGGAGTCGCCCCGGCGCGCGGCGCGGGTGGCAAAACTGTCCGAGCCAAAAAGCCCCTGCTCTTCACCAGTAAAGCCAATGAAATAGACCGAGTAGGCAAAGTCGATGTCCTGAAACACCCGTGCCGCCTCCAAGACGGCACTGGTGCCGCTGGCGTTGTCGTCTGAGCCCGGAGAACGGTCGGGTGCCTGGTCCGAGGTGTTGTCGATATGACCACAGATGATGTAAATCTGGCGCGGGTTTTCCTTACCGTGCTTAACGCCGATGACATTGGGTGCATAACTGGGCCGGAAGGTGTCAAAGGCAACCGAGTCGCAGTTGTAGGAACGGAGTTTTTCGCCCATCCAGGCGACCGCAGCCCGACAGGATTCGGCAGTTGAATAGCGGGTGTAAAAGTCCTGCAGGCGCCGGATTGTGCCCAGTACCGAATCGGCGTCAACCCTTGACACAATCTCCTGCACCAAACTCTCGGACACCGGATAGGGTACGGGCAGGGGATTAAAACCGGCAACCGGCTTTAACGGTTCAAGGTTGATGCGGACAAGCTGGACAGGGAGCCGGTTGAGCGATAGCAACTTTTCTTCCGCAGTGGCGAGGACAACACCGTTTTGGTCGGTGGTCAGCACCGTGCCCAGTTCGGAAAGCAAACCGCGGTCAAAACCGGGTCCGGTCCAGACATAGAAGATGGTCTGCTGGCGGGGATTTTCGGTCAGCAACTGGCAAGGCAGCCCCTGCTTTTGAAGATAGGTGTAATCAACTTCTGAGCCGCAAATTAGACAGTAGCCATCAAACTCCGCCACCACCGGCAAATGGTGCGCCATTAAATCGGGCATCGGTCGGTCAACACGCAGTAGTAACTCTTTGCCGGTTAACAGGGAAAAGGCAAAACCGAGCCAAAACATTAAGCGTGCTTGACGCATCTTGTGCTCCTTTCTGGTTGAGTCTTTAACATAATATGATAGCGGTGAGCGAATTTAAGTCAACCCGACAAACCGTGTGGGCCACATCGTCCCAAGTGCGCTAAAACGGTTGCGGTGTGCGGTCCGGTAAGACAAAAAACTGCGATGATGGGGGTTAAAACGGGCGTTATACTTTAAAGTTACCAGGGGTTGAATAGCCCGCCCGTTGTAAAGTGCCTGTTTTTAAAAAGTTAGGCAAAAGGGTAGAAAAATCCCGTGCCAACCCCGGGACCGTTATGGGGATGGTATGGGAAATCACAGGTTGATGGGCAGGGGTTTTTTGTCTTGGGGTAATTTATGTTGTTAATCCGGGCTCGCAATTACAGTTTTGGTTAAGGGCACAACTGTCTTCTGAACCGGGCTCCGGTGTTAGCGCAATTTGACAATTTTTTTCAGGGTGGCACCAGACTGCTGGAAGTAGACCCCAGACCGTTTTTGAGGGGTGGCGGGGTTTACCCTTCTGCCGGTAACATCAAACAGGTCATGAAGCGGTTGGGGTGCGGGAGAAAGCACGGTTAACCGCTGCAATTGATTGGATTCCGATACCGGTAGCACCGGCGCAAAGTAAATGCCGCGGGCACCGGTTGGTTCGTAGAGGCTGAAGAAAATTGCCGGGAAAGACGGTTTATCTCTGTAAAGCGCTACCAGTCGGGGTCGGGCACCTTCGACCTGGACATTGAGGCGGGGGGCATTAACCCGCGTGGGTGTTGACCACAGTTGGGGTGCATATGAGCGGCTGTTACGCCAGTACAGAACTGTGGGTCCGTTTTCGGTTCGGGCACCGGCATTGTAGCACAATTCAGCACTACCGGTTGCGGTACTGAGCCCGGGAAACCATTCGTCAACAAACGGCGCACCGAGATTGGTAACTGCTCCCCAGACGCGGCCACCATCGGTTGAGAGGGTATATTCAAGGTCAAGCATCTCGGTGTCGCGGCGTGCCACGGTCCAGCAAGCCCAGACCGGTGCCCGCCAGTAAGGGTTGATAGGTGCCTGGGCAACAACCGGATTAAAACACCTTTCGCTGCCCGATTTCAGGATGTACAGACCGGACCAACGGCCCGCGGCGCCGTAATACCGATTGGCGGCGTAATGGATTTCCCGGCCGGTGATGGCGTAGCGCCAGACACAGTGGAGGAGTGAGCCGGTGCCAAAGGAAATTTCCGGGTCAAAACAGTTCCAGAACGGCTGACGCTCTTCCCAGCTCCTACCGCCATCTAAAGAGCGGGTAAAGTAGCCGTTTAACCCGGTGCGGTGTTCATTCACATATAGCAAATAGATGTAGTAGTTGGTGTCGCGGTCGATTGTCACTGAAAAGTCGTCAACCGTGTCCGGACCTACGGCTAATGGGATTGTCTGGGTGTCCTGCGCTATGGCGTCAAAGCGGAAGAGGTAAAGGTCGCCGTGATTTTCTGCGGTGAGGTAAAAGATGAACAGGGGTGCGGGTACGGCGGGTGCGAGTAGTTCAATTAACCGGGCGGGCCCGTTGAGGTTGATGGTTAAAACATCTTCCCAGGTGGTTCCCCTGGTTTGCGAGCGGTAAAGCGTCAGTTTGCAATCCGGACTGCCCACCGCAACCCAGAGGTGTTCTTGCGCGTCAAGAGCAGCACCGAACGCGGTCAAAGGCGAACTGTCAATCAGAACCGGTAAGGAAATTGCGCCGTCAACTGCCAGCGACTGCTGGGCCGGGTGCTGAGGGCTGGAAACAAATACGGAGTTGACCGTTAACCCGGGCCCGGAAAGAGAGAAAAAAAGGCAGATGGCGATGAAAAAATCCAACACAAAAGTAAACACCGGGTCGAGCCCGATGTCAATTCCGGTAAAACCACCATTTACCAGACACAAAAAGGAATAATGGGTTTTGTTAAAGTATGTTGTTAAGCGGATAAACGGTTTGTCCGTTGATTTACCACCGCCGATATTAGCCCTACTGGCGAAAAAATCGGCAACAATGAGCCACTTGCCAAATTTTTTTCGGCAGTTATAATTTAAAAAATTATGAGTTTGACCAAAAGGAAGCCGGTGGTTCTTGTCTGTTATGACCTGCGGGACAAGTTCCAGGCGTTGATTACTGCGGCGCGCAATTACGAGGCCGGCAGGCTGTTGCAGGAGTTTGATTTTGAGTACTGCGGCAGTTTGCCGGACCTGAAGTCCTGGTATAGCCGCAATCGGGGTGATTATGTGGCGTTGATCCTCCTCGGGGTTGACTTTTCGGAAATGGGTCCGGAGGACAACGGAAAACTGGTTTCGTTTTCAATCAGCGCCCGGCCGGTTGGTGCGCCGGCTGATATCAGAAAGATTCAGGGTCTGATAATCTTTCAGCACCTCAGGCAGGACCGGATTGATGTTGTGGCGCCGGTACTGTTTAACCTTGATGCGGAACAGTTCGAAGCGGTGCGAAACTTTGCACAATTCCTCTGCGCCACCCGTAATGCAACCATCGCCTTTGCCACGGGTGACCCGCGCATCAGCGGGCAGGTGGACGATGTCCTTTACGGAATAAACAACTATGCGCTCCGGCCATTGAATGAGAACGAACGCCGGAATTGGCGCGAAACGCACAAAATGGTTGTGGGCCGGGCGCGGCGGATGGCATGGCTGGCACATGAGATTGAACGGCTTGCGGTCACCGATGGCAATGTCCTGATTTTAGGTGAACCAGGAACAGGCAAGGAACTGGTTGCCCATGCCTTACACCGGAAGAGCTTCCGGTTTTCTGCCGAAGAGCCGCGGCGCAAGGAGCCGGTTACGCTGAATATGACGGCACTCGACCGCAATCTGGTAATAAGTGAACTTTTTGGCCATGAGAGGGGCGCGTTTACCGATGCGAAAGCGTCCCGTGCCGGGATTTTTGAAACCGCACGCGGTTCAACCGTGTTTCTGGACGAAATCGGGGATATCGATGAGGAGTTGCAGTTAAAACTTTTACGGGTTATTGAGTACCGGAAAATCAAGCGGCTGGGTAGTTCGGTTGAGAAACAGGTTGATGTCCGAATCATTGCTGCAACCAACCGACCGCTTGAAGATTTACAGGAACGGTTCCGACCCGACTTCTATAGCCGGATGGTGCAGGAGTGTATCTGGATACCATCGCTAAAAGAGCGGTGGGAGGGTGAGTCGCCCTCGACAATTGAAGAGGATATTGCGGAGTTTTTTGAGTTTGTTGTTGAGGAGCGAAACCGTGACCCCTGGTATCGGCGCAAGTTAAAGGTTGAACCGGTGGCAATAAGATTTCTTAGCCGTCTGGTGATACAGTATTTGCGTGGGGAAAACAGTCTTTTCAATGGCAACATCCGTGCCTTACGCGGGTTGATGGAAAGGGCATACGAACGGGCACAGCACGAAAATGTTAATTCGGTGAGCATTGGCCAGATTGCTGCCGCGGTGGCAACAACTTCACCACCGCGGATGAAAAGCGTATCCGAGAACAATAGCGCGGGCGGCTCGATTGAGAAACTTGTCGGCAGTTTAAAACTCGCCGAGATTGAAAAGGTGGCGATAAAAGAGGCACTTAAAGTGACCAACGGGAACCAGACAAGGGCGGCAAAAATCCTTGGTATACACCGGGACACCTTGCGTAAAAAGATGCAACAGTACCATATCGATTAGTTAAAACAGCCGATTTTATCGGCACAACAGCAGAAAAAGACAGCCGATTTCTAAGTCCAAAAGATTTGCTTTTGTGGTGTAACTGTTTAATTTTTGTTAATTTGTGATTTTTTAGCCCGCAGTATTCTTTTGGCATAAAATTTGTATATTTTAAGGTAGACGAAGGGTTGGTTCGACCAGACCGAGCCGGAGGAGGCATTTGGAGGGTGTCGCGCTCATGGTCCTCGCCTCACCAGTCCAGCACTCTCAATGGGGACCTAATTCTACGGCGTGCCAGTGCCCACGGCACGCCGTAGCGTTTTATTCCGTGCGGTTAAATATCTGTTGGCGGGCAGTTCGGCACCTTAGGTGTCAGGTGCTTTGGATGGAACAGTCCTCTGGTCTTTTAGATTTGTGAACGAGGTTGACAAACTGTTTTATCTATTTATCCTTTTGAGAAGCGGGTTGATATATGAAAAATTTTCTTAAGGGAATTCTCGATGGATTGACCGTTGACTACGCTGACATTCGGGTTGAAGAGAGCGAGTCAACACAGGTGGTCTATTTAGGAAAGGAACTGGAGCGGATTGGCACAAGTTTCGAACGGGGCGGCTGTATGCGCGTTTTCCATCAGGGCAACTGGATTACCGCAACCTTCAACACCATTGACGAAAGTTTGAAGGAGCTGGCAGACGAACTGGCGTTACAGGCGCTGGCGTTACCGAGACGGGAAAACGGGTTGGTATTTCTGCCGGCTTTGGAACAGCGCATCCGCTTACCAAAGGAGCAGCACCCGGCAAGGGTCTCGCTTGCGGAAAAGCACGACCTGATTAAAAATTACAATTCGATACTTCTAAACACGCCGGGTATTGTAACCACCGTTTCCGCTTATGCGGACCTGCATCGCATGACATACCTGTACACAACCGAGGACCGCTATATTGAACAGGAGCAGGTTTACACCGGTGTTACCTGTCGGGCGGTTGCGCGGGACGGTGCGAACATTCAAAGTTATGGCGAGACCTTTGGTAAATGTCAGGGTTTTAACTCGTTGCGCCATCAGGAGGCGCGATTTGAGCGGGTGGCAAAGATCGCTTTAGACCTGTTAACTGCCGAGCCGGTAAAGGCGGGCAAATACACGGTGGTCGTTGACCCGATTCTGGGCGGGGTATTTGTCCACGAGGCGTTCGGTCATATGAGCGAAGCCGACTTCATCGCCGAAAACGAGCGCCTGCGGGAAAAGATGAGGATTGGCGCCCGGTTTGGGGTTGAGCAGTTGACAATTGTCGATGATGCCACCCTGCCCGAGGAAAGGGGCAGTTACCACTTTGATGAAGAGGGCACGCCGGCACAGCGCACCGAACTCATTCGCCACGGCATTCTCGTGGGCCACCTCCATAGCCGCCAGACCGCGCAGCAGATGCAGGAAGAGCCGACCGGAAACTGTCGGGCGGTTTCTTATAGATTTGCGCCTATCGTGCGGATGAGTAACACTTATATCGAACCCCGGGACAAAAAACTCGATGAAATGGTGGGTGAGATCGACTATGGGCTTTATGTTGTTGGCTCCCGGGGGGGGATGACCGAACTTGAGGCGTTTACCTTTTCGTCCCAGTATGCCTATTTAATAGAAAAAGGCAAATTGACGAAGATGGTGCGTGATGTCACCCTTTCCGGTAATGTGTTTGAAACGATGATGAACATCGATGCGATTGGCAACGACCTCATAATTCACGGCGGGCTTGGTGGTTGTGGCAAGGCCGGACAGGCGCCTTTGCCGGTGGGTACCGGTGCACCGCACATTCGGATTAAAAATGTTGTGGTTGGTGGCCGATGATTTTGTCAAGGGGGTAGGATGAGAGAGAATTTGCTGGCACGGGCCGAGCAGCAAGCCGACCAGGCGGAGGTGTTTTCAGTTGAAACCGACCGCAGTGAGGTCGAGTTTCGGCAGGGTAATTTGTACTCCCAGGGCACAAAACTGACCAAAGGCTGGGGGTTGCGGGTAATCAAAGATGGGCGGCTTGGTTTTGCCTCCAGTTCTCATCCCCAAAAACTGCCGGAGATGGTGGATGCGGCGTGTGCCGCCGCCTCTTACGGCAAGGAGGCACGGTTTGACTTCCCAAAACCGACTGAGCCCCCGGCAGTAACCACTTTTGAAAATAAGGTGATGCTGGTTTCGGCGGCACGGATGATAGAGTGGGGTCGTGACCTGATCGATGCCCTAAGTTCTCGGGTTCCAGAGCTGAAGGTTGATGTCAGTTTCAGCCGGGTTTATCAGGAGATCGGGCTGAGCAACAGTGCCGGGCTGGATGTGAGTTTTGAGCGTACCGAGTTGCAGGCATCGGTTACCGGGCTTCTGGTCGATGATGGGATTTACTGGTTTTATGACTATATCAACCTCTCGGACGCCAAACCGTTTCCGCTTGATGCGGTGGTGACACGGATGGAAAGATTTGTCCGGCTGGCAAAGCGCCGGGCGCGCCTGAAAACCGGTGATTATCCGGTGGTGGTGACGCCACTGGCGCTGGGCGAACTGCTTTTACCCTTGCAAGTTGCGGTTGACGGCAAACAGCGGGAAAAGGGGACATCGCCCCTGCTCGGCAAGGAGGGGCAGAAGGTGCTGAGCGAGAAGATAACTTTGATTGACAACCGGTTGCGAAATTTTGGGCTCAAATCTTCTCCTTTTGATGATGAAGGGATGCCAGCGCAGAAGAATGTGCTTTTCGAGGCCGGGGTTTTTAAGGGTTTTCTATTCGACATCGCCACCGCAGCGGCGTGTGGCTGCGCTTCGACCGGCTCAGCGGTGCGCGGTTACACGGCGCCCCCAAATCCCGGCACGAGCAATTTAGAACTGGCACCGGGTGGGGCAGAACTTGATGATGTGTTGAGCGGGATTGATGAAGGGTTACTTGTTTACGGATTTATCGGGGGCGGTATGTCCAACATTCTTGCCGGCGAGGTGACGCTCAATGTTTCCTGCGGTTTTAAGATTGAAAAGGGCGCGGTGGCGGGCAGGGTAAAGGATATAAGCATCGCCGGCAATGTGTACGAGATGTTGCAACGGGTTGATGCGGTGGGCAGGACCCAGCGTGACTTGGGCGACGCCTTTTTCCCTTTTGTCAGTTTCTCATCTATGAAGGTGGCGGCAAAGGAGTAGGTATGCGAAAAAATAACCGAATGGCAAAGGAGACGGCTGAGAGCAAACGCCGCCCGAGAAAAGACCAGTATCAGCGTTTCCGGGTGCCGATTGATAAACTGCGCTGGACTTGTGACCCGGATGGGCTCGGGTTTAAAACGACCGATGAGATTAAAACCAGCCGGGAGATTGTGGGACAGGAACGGGCAATCGGTGCCCTGCAACTGGGGCTGGAGATTGAGACCGCCGGATACAACATATTTGTTACCGGTCCACCAGGAACAGGCCGGGCAACAACTGTCCAGAAACTGCTGGAGAAAACCAGGCCTATTAAAAACCTGACCGATAAGTGTCTGGTTAACAACTTCCAGGACCCGGACCAGCCGCGGCTGCTTGTTTTGCCAGCGGGTGAAGGACGGCAGTTGCAGGCGGAGATGGATGAGCTGGTTTCCTATCTGGTTAAAAATGTGCCCCGTTTGTTTGAAGGTGAAGGGTATCAGAATGCCCGCCAGGAAATCGTCGACCGGTTCAAAGAGCAAGGCGCGGCCCGGGTGCGTGATTTTGAGAAAAAGGTCGCCTCAGAAGGTTTTGCCCTGGTCCAGACCGCGCCGGTTTCCCGACCGGAACTGGCACCGATTGTTGACAAGCAGCCGGTGAGTGTTGATGTTCTTGACCGGCTGGTTGAGGAGGGGAAGTTAACCGAGGAACGGGCGCGGGAGATTAAAGCCCGTTATCGGGAGTTGAGCAGTGAACTGCTGGCAATCTTCAAGGAGATTCGGGAGTTTGAGCGGCAAGCCCGTGAGGCGCTGGCGAATCTGGACCGGGAAATCGTGACCCCGGTACTTGAGGAACGGATTAACGAAATCCGGGAGCGGCACAAGGACCATCGGGTTGATGAGTACCTGAATGAGGTCAAAACCGCAATTCTTGAGCGGCTGGATCTGTTCCGCCAGCGGGCATCAGAAGAAGCGGGCCGGGGCATTGACCCCTATCTCGAATTTCGGGTTAATGTGTTGGTTGACAACTCGGGCGCCAAAACGGCACCGGTGGTGTTTGAAACCAATCCCACCTACCGCAACCTGTTTGGTTCCATCGAGCGCGTTTGGGACCGCTCCGGGCAATGGCGCACCGATTTTACCCACATCAAGGCGGGTTCACTTTTACGGGCGGACGGTGGGTTTCTGGTGGTCAATGCGCTCGACCTGTTGGTGGAACCCGGTGTCTGGCCCAACCTGAAACGCACCCTGCGTAATCGACAACTGGAAATCGCCGCCTATGACCCGTTTGTTTCGCTTTTCGGAACGACGGCGCTGAAGCCCGAGCCAATACCTTTAGACCTGAAGGTGATTATGATTGGCGATGCGACGGTGTATGCGCTGCTTGCCGCCTACGACGAGGAGTTTAAAAAGGTGTTCAAGGTGCGAGCCGACTTTGATTGGGTGATGGACCGGGACCGGAGTGCGGTGCAGGAGTATGCGCAGGTGATTAAAACGCTTTGTGAGAAGGAGAACCTGAAGCCGTTTGACAAAACCGGGGTTGCGAAGGTGGTTGAGTACGGGGCGCGTCTTGCGGGAAGGCAGGGTAAACTTTCGACGCGGTTCAATGTGATTGGTGATATCCTCAAAGAGGCGAACTACTGGGCAGGTAAAGCCCAGGCAAAGGTTGTCACCGCCGAGTTTGTGCAACAGGCGATTGAGGCGCGCCGGCACCGGGCGAAGATGATTGAAGACAAATTACAGGAGAGCATTCGGGAGCGGGTTTTATTCATCGATGTTAAAGGCAGCGTCCTGGGTCAGGTGAACGGGCTGGCAGTTTACGAGATGGTTGAGCACACCTTTGCGATTCCGGTGCGCATTACCGCCAAGGTTGGTGTGGGCAGCGCTGGAGTCATCAGTGTTGAGCGGGAAGCCGAACTGTCCGGACCAATTCACGACAAAGGGCTCTACATCATTGTTGGCTATCTGCGCAACCGCTATGCGGCGGATATGCCCCTGGTGTTTTCCGCCTCGATAACATTTGAGCAGTCTTACGGTGGGATTGACGGGGACAGCGCATCGTCAACCGAACTTTACGCTTTGCTTTCCGAACTTGCCGGACTGCCTTTAAGGCAGGACCTGGCGGTTACCGGTTCGGTCAACCAGAAGGGTGAGGTGCAACCGATTGGTGGCGTGAACGAGAAAATAGAAGGGTTTTTTGATGTGTGCCGGATAAAAGGTATAACCGGTACGCAGGGGGTTTTAATTCCCAAGGCGAATATCGGAGATTTGATGCTGCGCGAAGATGTGGTTGCGGCGGTTAAACAGGGTGTGTTTCACATCTATGCGATTGAGACGATTGATGAGGGCATTGAACTGTTGACCGGCGTACCAGCGGGCCGGATGGACCGGAAAGGTGAATACCCACCGGATTCGGTGAACGGACGAGTTAAAAAACGGCTGCGGGAGTTAGCCGAGATGTTCCGGCGGTTTCGGGCTGAAGAAGGGGGCGCGGGAAGCGCGCGCTAACCCGCCGGAGATAATAAACTTCAAACCTTCTTCAATACTCAGTGTGGTTTCGGTAATGTCCGCTTCGGGTACCAAGGCAAGCCAGCCACTGGTTGGATTCGGTGTCGTCGGGAAAAAGACGAGGTAGGCACGCCGGTTATCAGCAAGGAGCAGGGGCTCTTCACTGGTGAGAAAACCCACGGCGAACATTCCGCGGCGGGGATACTCGACAATAACCGTTTTCCGCAGGGAACTGCGCTGGATGAAGACGGCATCGGTGAGCTGACGGGCGGATGTGTAAACAGAACGGGCAAGGGGTAGGCGCTGGAAAAAACGGTCGACCAAATGGACCAACTGCCGGCCAACGATGCCGGAGGTTAAAGCCCCGATAAGGGTGATGGCGAGAATCAATAATACAAAACTGATGATGGTGATAACCGCCGCCGGCAGTTTCTCAAACCAGTGGGGGTAGAGGAGGAGCGGCCGCAAAATTTTCCCCAGGCTGGAGACGATAAACCAGAGGACAAAAATTGTCAAGCCAACAGGGAGAACGGTAACCAGACCGGTGAGAAAGTAACGGCGGAGCCGGTTGAGCACAGAATGCCCCCGCTATCGGAATCAGGCGTTGCTCGTTGCGGAGCGGATGATTTCGAGGACCTCCTTAAGCGTCTTGATAAAGCGCCGGTTTTCCGCCTCCCGGCCAATTGAGACGCGCAGGGCGTTGGGAAAGTTGTACTCTTTCAGGGTGCGGGTGATGACCCCGCGGCGCTGGAGCGCTTCAAAGACGAGCTGGGAGTCAACCGCAAAGTTGATAAAGACAAAGTTGCCATAACTTTCCAGATAGAACAGTTTGAGCTGTTTGAGTTCTTTGTATAAGAGATTTTTACCAACTTCGTTGACGCGGCGGCTGCGCTGAATGTGCTTCGTGTCGTTCAGGGCGGCGAGTGCTGCCGCTTGGGCGGCGCGGCTGACATTGAAAGGCAGTCGTACCTTCATCAAACTCTGCACGATTTCCGGCTTGGCAAACCCGTAGCCAATCCGCATGCCCGCCAAGCCGTGGATTTTAGAGAAGGTGCGGAGGATGAGGATATTTTTATTTTTGTTGTAGTAGTCGAGCCCCTTTGGGTAATCGCGGGAGGTGATGTACTCGGCATAGGCCTCGTCAAGGATAACAAGGACCCGCTCCGGCACCTCCTCCATAAATGCGTCCAGTTCCTTTTTAGTGACAATTGTGCCCAGGGGATTTATCGGATTGTCCAGGTAGATGATTTTTGTCCGGGGCGTGATTGAGGCAAGCATCCGGTTGAGGTCGTGGCGGTATTCACTGGTCGGCACTTCAATCAGCTGGGCGTTCATCACCCGGGTAGCAACGCGGGGGGCAATGAAGCCACCGGCACTCATAATCAGTTCGTCGCCCGGGTCAAGATAGGTGAGGCACGCCATATAGATTAAGTCGACCGAGCCGTTGCCGACAATTGTTGAGTCGTAGTCAACCTTAAACCGTTCGGCAAGCTCTTTGCGCAGGTAAAAGCAGGTGTCTTCCGGGTAGAAGTGGAGCTGGTTGAGGTGTTTGCGTAGTGCAGCGAGCGCCTTAGGAGAAGGGCCGAGGGGGTTTTCATTGGAGGCAAGTTTTATCACCGGCCCTTTTAGACCCAGTTCCCGGACGACCTGTTCAACCGGTTTGCCCGGTTTGTAAGGTGAAACCTTTTCAATATTCGGTCTTGGCTGTGGTAAAAACATCACGCCTCCTTTGCGGGGTTGTTTTCTTTAATCGGGCGGGGAGTTAAGGCAAACAAAAGTCCGCCAAGCAGGGCAAAGAAGAGGTCCAGTCCAAGAAAAATCAGAGCGGTGGCAAGCGCCTGCTCAGCACCCATCTTGCCCGGAAGCCAGTCCGGTGTAAAAAAGGCAAGAAACGCCGCTTCCCGGACTCCAAGCCCGCCAATCGTCGGGATGTTGACGACAATGTTCAAAAGGGGGATAAATACAAAGTAATAACCCAAGGGAACGGTTGCCCGTACGGCACCGGCACAAAAAAACCAGGCAAGCGACAGTGTTGCCTGCACCCCAATCCCCAAGATGAAACTCAATGCCAGTGGTCCGGGTTGGTGGCGATACCTTTTTACCGCATCGTAAGCCCGGTCAAGGGTCTGAGTAAGACGGTGCAGTTGAAATGGGAGACGGGAGAAGATGCGGCGGGCAATATTATGGCACCGGTCGTTAAACAGTACCACGGTGATAAGAAGCAAAAAGAGCAGAATTAAAAGTAGTAAAAGGATGACAGCGGGTCCGGTCAAACCGGCTTTACCCAGACTCAATGCGTTGCTGCGGCGCAGGGCGATAAAAAGTGCCAGCAAAACGGCAAGAAATGTTAAACTTTCAAAACCGATGAGGCGGTCAAGAAATGTGGCGGAGAAAGCCTCGGGTCCTTTTCCCGGTTTTACGGTGTAGGCAATGCGCATCACATCACCCCCGATGGAAGTGGGAAGGAGTTTGCAGAAGAAGAGGCCCAGAGTAAAAACCCGGGCGAGGAACCAGGCGGAGAAGTGAAGCCCCTGGGCATTGAGAAGAATCTGCCAGCGCCAGGCAGAGACCCAGATGAAAAGGATGTAGGTGAGGAAGGCAAGAAGGAGGAATTTCAGGTCGGCCTGGCGAATGGTTAGCAGGCAGGCGCCCAGTTGATTCCGGAACAAGAATGCAAGCAGGGCAAGTAAGCCAAATGAAATCACAAGACGGAGTACAGTAGAGGCGGCGCGTTTCACTTTTCATGCCTTTTTCCCCGGTCCAAGTTGGGGCGCAGCACCTGCTCCAGGTGTTCAATCCGTTCATTGATATAGGCGAGCGCTTCACCCAAAAAACCGGCGGCAAAGAGTAAAAGTCCGGCAAGGACCGAGAGAATTACGAGGTAAAGCAGAGGGCGAAAACCGTGACCGAGGAGGCGCAGGATGATGGCGATTAAACCGACGAGAAAACCGATAAGAAGGCTCACCAAGCCGAGGGTACCGAAGTAAAGCAACGGTTTGCGCATAAATGTGACCTGGAATCCAACCGCAAGCAGGTCAAGAAAACCGATGACGATGCGGCCGGGTTTTGAGTATTTCGGTTTTCCCGCATAGCGCGGCCGGAGTTCAACCGGGATTTCAACAATGGAAAATCCTTTCTGCGCCGCCAGGGGAACGATATACCGATGCCAGTCTTTGCGCAGCGAGAGGGCTTCGAGAACTTCCCGGCGAAAGGTCTTGAGAGCGTTGATGTCGTGGACCTTCAATCCGAACAGTTTCCGGGCAAGCCAGTTGTAGATGGCAGAGACGGTGCGCTTTTCGTAATGGCCCACTTTGCGCCCGGTCACAAGGTCATACCCCTTTTTTAGAAGTTCAACCTGAATTTTTATGTCGTCAGGTGTAAATTGCAGGTCGGCGTCAAAGATTGAAACATAATCGCCGGCGGCGAGTTCAAATCCGGCAAGAAGCGCGGCGGTCTTGCCCTGATTTTTATTAAGGCGCCGGGTTTTAAGAAACGGGTACTTTTCGCGCAGCGACTCGGCTTTAGTTCCGGTGCCATCGGTTGAACCATCATCAACCACGATTACCTCGTAAGAGTCGTCCAGTTTTTCTGCCAGTTCGGTCAGGAGGGGTTCGATGTTATCGACCTCATTGTAAGCCGGAACAATCACCGAGACAAGCGGTTTTCGCCGTTCGGCGGCAACTTCGGGTTGTTCTGTAAACCCCATTTCAGTCCAAAATATACCAGATTTTGTAGTGTTGTCAAGAGGTGCAGGGGTTATTCAGGCATGTTTTCTATAGCGTATCTGAATGATAACTATTTGAAAAACAGTGGTTTAGGATAAACAACAGGTTAGAATGGTTGTTTAAGTGTCGGACTTGTCTTTTGTCGGACTGTTAGTAAAATTATATTTAATACAAAAAAAGGAGTAAAAGTGAAAAGGACGGTTTTGATTTTAGGTGTAGCGTTGTGTGCCCTGTTTGCCGAAGAGTTTCTGGCGATTGTTCCCGGGGTTGCGCCTGAGCAACTGGCAGAAAAATTTCGTGTTGTGGGGCAGACTGACAATGGCGTGCTGATTGTTGGTAAAAAGGAGCAGATTACAGCGTACGGCGGCAGGGTGCTGGATTTTGACCCCTTTGACAAGTTGTACTACCGGGTGCGGCTTGTTAACTGGACGGCAAGGGAGGAGCTGGGGAAATGGGCGCGGATTCTCGACTTTGACGGCGCGGAGTTTTTGGTCGCGGTCGAGCCGGACAGGGTTGAGCAATTGATGAAGTTGCCGGCGATGTTAGGTCGTGTGGACCTGCAAGGCTGGGTTTTTAATAAATCGGAATGGAAGGCGCCCCCAGTTTTTTCCAATCCTTTGGTGGAACAGATAATCTCCCAAGTGTCAGCCGATTCGGTTCTTTCTTATGTCCGGCGGTTACAGCGCTACCGGACCCGCTACTCAACATCCGACTCCTGCCGGGCAGCGGCAGAATGGATAAGGCAGAAGTTCATCGCCTATGGCTGTGACACGGTGCTGATGCAATACCACACCTCGGGTCATGCGCCGAATGTAATCGGGATTAAGTACGGGGTGCGCGGTCAGCGCAACCCTTATGCGGTGGTCTGCGGCCATTTTGACTCTTATGCACCAAGCAATGCACCAGGTGCGGACGACAACGCCTCAGGCACCGCGGCGGTGATTGAGGCGGCACGGGTTACTCAGGGGTTTTCTTTTCAAAACGACCTGCGGTTTATCGCCTTTTCCGGTGAGGAGTTCGGGCTTTACGGCAGTACATACTACGCGAATCAGGCACGAGCCCAAGGGGACTCAATCCTCGGGGTTCTGAACTTTGATATGATTGGTTATGTGGATGCGGCACCCGAGAACCTTGATGTGCTGGGGAAGATAGCGAATCCTGCCTGTGAGCCTTTTGTTGACTGGTTCACCGCAGTGGCGGACACCTACACCGGGCTACCGATTTACAAGCAGATGGTGAACGACAACCAGAATTCAGACCACGGGCCATTCTGGACCAACTGGTATGTCGCATTCTGCGGTATTGAGGACTTCTGGCCGGCAAATCCATATTATCACTCAGCGGGCGACTCAATCGGTGCCGGTTATAACAACAATGAGTTCTGCACCCAGGTGACAAAAACCGGTGTTGCGGGATTGGCGCTTCTGGGTGAGCCGGTGCCGTTGAACAAGCCACTGCTGGACTTGCTGCGCTATTGGGTAGATGACGGTGCGGGCAACAACAACGGGTTCTGGGACCCAGGAGAGAGTGTCGGCGTGTATGTGACTTTGAAAAACTTCGGGGTCGTTGATGCCCATGCGGTAAGTGCCCGGCTCAGCACTGCGGACAGTTTTGTCACCCTGTTTGTGGACAGCCTGTTTTTGGGCGATATCCCGGCAAGTGAATCTGTTATCGGGAGCGAACCTTACACAATGGTCGCAACGGTTAATACCCCGCGCGAGCATCCGGTTCAGTTTGAACTGGTTATCACGGCACAGGAGACCAGCTATCAGAGACGGTTTGTCATACCGGTCGGGCGCTATCTCATCACCGACCCGATTCCAGACAACAGCCAGCCACCAATCTACTGGGCGTATGATGACATTGACACCGCCTGGATTCAACATCCGGTTTACCAATGGGTGGAGGTCAACACTGTCGGAACGCGGTTGACTTTTCCCCACAACGACAGCGTAAAGGTGATTAAGATTCCCGAAGGTTTTGGCGCTTTCCGTTTTTATGGCCGGGTTTACGACTCGCTTTCCATTTCGGCTGATGGCTGGCTCTGCCCAGGCTTCTACCGCCAGCCGCACTACACCAATCAACCGTTACCCGGTTCCGGGACACCACCCGGGGTAATCTGTGTCAACTGGGACGACCTGTATCCGGGCTACAACAACGCCGGTTTTGTTTATTACCACTACGACTCTTTGAACCACCGGCTGGTGATTGAATACGACAGCGTCTGTTACTACGAGCCCCGCACCGTGCGTGATAAGTTTCAGGTGTTAATCTACGACTCTACGGTGCGGACACCAACCGGCGACAATGTGATTGTGTTTCAGTACAAAACCGCAAATTATACGACCAGTTCTACAATCGGGATTCAGGACCCGACCCGCACGATTGCGATTCAGGTGCTTTACAACGGTAACTACCATCACGGCGCGGCGCCGATTGCGCCGGGCAGGGCGATAAAGTTTACGACAGTAGAGGCGACCGGATTAGAAGAAAGCAGGTTGCCGATGCCGGTCAACAGGCTTTTTGGACCGCAGGTTGTTATGCCCAATCCGGCGCGGGGTGTGGTACAAATCCGGTTGAGTCCTGCTGGTAGTCAAGATGCGGAAATTCTAATTTACGACCGTTCCGGAAGAGCGGTTTCCCGGCTAAAAACTTCCCAGGGATGCGGTGTCTGGGATACGCGGTCAATTCCCAACGGGATATACTTCCTCAAAGTAAAAGGGGCAAAGGAAGTCAAAAAGGCGGTTTTGATTAACTGATAAGAGTCAAGGATAAATTATTGTTCAGCGGGCAACAATAAACCGGCTGAGCCATCTTCCCTGAGCGGTCTGGGCTTCAAGGTGGTACACACCGCTGGGCAGGCGACTGACATCAATTGTCATTGTTCGGGCGCCAGGACCATGCCACACCTTTCTGCCCAGCGCATCGTAGAGAGCGAGGTCTGCCGCTGGTTCGTCGGTCTGGAAGACGATGCGACGGGTTGCTGGATTGGGCGAAATTCGCAGCGAAGGGGTATGAGAGCGAGCAACTTCGCCCGCGCCAGAAGGAAAAGCCCAGCGGTAGCCAGCACCGCCATTGGTTCCGGCGAAAAGGCTGAGTTCCGGGGCATAGACAAACTCAAGGCTGGTTATCCGCAGACATTCCAGCCCTTCGTTCATCTCCTGCCAGCGGGCGCCACCATCG